>Ga0209726_10000112_pt1 | contig 165700 bp, 173 predicted proteins | sample Subgrocontami54m_FD_187453 | JGI IMG/M metagenome (GOLD analysis project Ga0209726, IMG submission 187453) | Subsurface groundwater microbial communities from S. Glens Falls, New York, USA - GMW46 contaminated, 5.4 m (SPAdes) (version 3) | ecosystem: Environmental > Aquatic > Deep subsurface...
ACGCCACAGGTTAATGCCTTTCTCAAAAGATGTCAGACATGTAAGGTAACTCGAGACGCTCTCTCTTCAGAATCAAAGATAACCTATACACTCAATGGGAAAAATCATGTTATCTGGTATGAAGATTTTTCTTCAGTTGAAAAAAAGAAAGTATTTTTAAGAACGAAAGGTATAAACTCCTTTAGTTACTGGGCCTATTCGTACTATTAATAAAGAGAGAAGTAATAGTTATTACCTATCTCTTATCATCTTTTCATTTTCTTCATAAACTAGGGTATTGACGGCTAAATTAAAATGGTGTATCATTACGATTACTCTCAGAAAAGAAATATTTCTGTTGTATTGAGTAAGGGACTTGTAAAAGAACCTGAGTAGAGGTTCTTTTTTACATCAATAATACTATGGCTGATAAATTTCAAAGAAATAAACCACACGTCAATATCGGAACTATTGGGCACGTTGATCATGGTAAAACCACGACAACTGCGGCTATTGCTACTGTTCTTTCAAAAAAAGGAATGGCAACTGCTAAGAAATACGAAGATATTGATAATGCTCCAGAAGAAAAAGCCCGCGGCGTTACCATTAACATCTCCCACATTGAATACGAAACAGAAAAACGTCACTACGCACATATCGATGCTCCAGGACACGCAGATTACATCAAGAACATGATTACAGGTGCCGCCCAGATGGACGGTGCTATCTTAGTTGTTTCAGCTCCTGATGGCCCTATGCCTCAGACACGAGAACACATTCTATTAGCTTATCAGGTTGGTGTTCCAGCAATTGTTGTCTACCTTAATAAATGTGATATGGTTCAAGACGAAGAACTTCTTGACCTTGTTGAGATGGAAGTTCGAGAATTGCTTACAAAATATAAGTATCCTGGTGATACTGTGCCGATTATTCGTGGTTCTTCTCTTAAAGCTCTCGAAGGTGATGCTGAATACGAAAAAAAGATTACTGAGCTTATGGATGCAGTTGATGAATATATTCCAACGCCAGTACGAGCACTAGATAAACCACTCTTAATGCCAGTTGAAGACGTTTTTTCAATCAAAGGACGAGGAACGGTCGTTACGGGAAGAATTGAGCGCGGTGTTGTCAAAGTTAATGAAACTATTGAAATTGTCGGTATGAAAGCAACAACCTCAACAGTTGTTACCGGCGTTGAGATGTTTAAGAAACAGCTTGATGAAGGACAAGCAGGAGATAATGTCGGACTTCTTCTTCGAGGAGTTGAGAAAAATGATGTCGAGCGCGGACAAGTCATCGCAAAACCAGGTTCTATTACACCCCACACTGATTTTGAAGCAGAAGCATACATTCTCACCAAAGAAGAAGGCGGTCGTCATACACCATTCTTTACCGGTTATCGACCACAGTTTTATATCCGAACCACAGATGTAACTGGAACAGCAACACTCCCTCAAGGAACAGAGATGGTTATGCCAGGAGACAATTCAAAAATGACAGTGAAACTTATTGTGCCAGTAGCCTTAGAAGAAGGCATGCGGTTTGCAATCCGCGAAGGTGGAAAAACCGTTGGAGCAGGTGTCATCAGTAAAATTATTAAATAATCCCGCTTAAAGGCGGGATTGTTCTTTAACAGTCTGTTGGTATTTATACAATCTACGATATGCCAAAGGGAAGAATTAGAGTCAGGCTTAAAAGTTATGACCCACGCGTTATTGACGCGTGTTGTCAGCAAATATTAGATACGGCTATACGAACCGGAGCTAAGATCGTGGGTCCTGTACCACTTCCCACACAAAGAAGTGTCTACGTTGTTAACAAATCACCATTCGTAGATAAAGATGCAAGAGACCACTTCGAAATTCGAGTACACAAACGACTTATTGATATCGTTTCACCAACAGACAAAACAATAGACAGCTTAACCCATCTGGAGCTTCCGGCTGGAGTTGACATCGAGATAAAGATGTAGGTTTTGACTAAGTTTTGGTATATAATTACACACCGATGCCCAAAAATGAAATACATTACCAAACGTAACTGGTAATACAAGCCTAATTAAGGCAATCTGATAAAAGATTGAACAGAAGGTAGCCTAGTAGGCTATCTTTTTTTGTTAAGGATTACAAACTATGCAAACACTAATAGGAAAAAAAGTAACACAAACACAAGTATTTATGACTGATGGGTCACGACTTCCTGTGACAAAGATTGCAGTTATGGATATGCCTGTTGTGCAGGTAAAAACGCAAGAGAAGGATAAGTATACTGCGCTACAGCTTGGTTTTGGAGAAAGAAAGCGAGCATCAAAAGCGCTACAGGGACATAGTAAAAAGGCAAAACTTGAAAAGGTTCCAGCCTTTTTTTATGAAGTAAAAGTCAATGCAGATGCAGCACATAGTATTGGCGACGTCATAAAGGTAAGCGATGTGCTAAAGCCTGGCGATTTAATTAAAGTAACCGGTGTCTCAAAGGGAAAAGGATTCGCTGGAGGAGTAAAACGATACCACTTCCGAGGTGGACCAAAGACACATGGTCAATCTGATCGTCATCGAGCACCAGGGTCAATCGGACAAGGGACGACACCAGGCCGTGTCTATAAAGGCAAGAGAATGGCAGGGCATATGGGTGTTGACCGAGTTAGTGTGAAGAATTTAGCAGTTATAGAAGTTTCGCCAACAGAAATAACGGTAAAAGGGCTTATTCCTGGAGGCAAAAATACCATTGTACTCGTAGAGAAAATAGGAGAACAAAAAAATGTTATTGGACTCTATAAGACAGAGCCTCAGCAGGAAGAAAAAGTAGTAGAAGAGCCAAAGGAGACGGTAGCAAACGAGGCTGCTACAGAAGCAGTTGTTGCAACCACGACAGAAACATTAGCAGTTGAAGAACCGGTATCTCAAGAGCAAGAGATAAAGGAAGAAGCAAAGGAAGTACAGGCTACCGCAGAGGAACAGAAGGAGGAAAAGTAAGATGCCAGCACGTAAAAAAACAGAAGAAGCCGTAGTAAAGCTTCCAAAGAAAACAACAAAAGTAAAGACAGATGTCCCTGCAGTTGTATCTATGGATCCAGCTAAGGCTGAAAAAACAAAACGGGTGACCGGTCCTTCAGTTGATATCTATGATCTTTCCGGAAAGGTGACTGGAAAAGTGACCCTTCCTGCAGTCATATTTGCGGCTAAGGAAAATAAACCATTAGTTGCACAAGCCGTACGGGTCTACCTAGCAAATCAACGAAAAGGGACTGTATCGACAAAAACACGAGGAGAAGTACAAGGATCAACACGAAAAATTTATCGTCAGAAGGGAACAGGTCGAGCTCGTCATGGTTCAAATAGAGCACCAATTTTCGTTCATGGAGGAGTAGCTTTTGGTCCAAAACCACGAGACTATTCCTTAAAGTTACCACAAAAAATGAAGCGAGTAGCACTTTTCTCGGCATTATCAGCAAAGGTTAAAGATGGGGAGATAAAAGTTGTTTCAGGATTAGCAAGTATCGAACCAAAAACAAAAGTAATGGCACAGTTAATGAAACAGCTATCATCAGATGCAAAAAAACGAAAGGTCCTGTTAGTTACTGAAAATGATACAGAGAATATCTCACGAGCAACAAAAAACTTAGAAGGTGTTTCGTATACAGCAGCCTCCAGGCTGAACGTCTATGACGTCTTAACCAGTAAAATGCTTATCCTTATGCAAGAGTCAGTCGCAATGCTTGAAAAGACATTTATTGTATCGAAATAATATGACACATTTATTAACAAAACCGATTATTACCGAAAAATCAATGAAAGACGTCGATAAAAGTAAATTCACGTTTCTCGTTGAATATTATGCAACCAAAGAGATGATCAAAAGAGCTGTTCAAGACAAATTTAATGTTACTGTTCGATCAGTAGCGACTACCTATATTAAAGGAAGAAGTGTACGAGCTGGCATGCGAAGAGTTGAAGTGAAATTGCCAAGACTGAAAAAGGCCATCGTAACCTTAAAGGCAGGCGAAAAAATAGATCTGTTTGAAGCAGCGGTATAACACCATGAAAAGACTGAAATTTATTAGAAAAAAAAGAGGAGGACGTGATACACAAGGCCATGTAGCCGTACGTCATCGTGGTGGTGAGCATAAGCGATTTATGCGGGTTATCGATTTTAGACGTGATAAATTTGGCTTAGAAGGAAGAGTTATTGCAATCGAGTACGATCCAAATCGCACAGCAGATATTGCACTCGTTCAGTATCCTGATGGCGAGAAGCGATATACGCTCGCACCGGAGGGGTTGCAAGCTCATGATAAAATAGTGTCCGGTGAAAATGTAGAGCTTAAGACTGGTAATGCAACAACGCTTGCGAATATGCCAATCGGAACAATTGTGCATAATATCGAGTTAACGCCGGGAAAAGGTGGGCAGATCGCTCGCAGTGCTGGAACAGGGGCAATAGTCTCCGCTCGGGAAAATGAATTTGTTCATCTCAAAATGCCCTCTGGTGAGATGAGAAAAGTACGGGCTCTCAGTATGGCGACAATCGGACAGCTTGGCAATGTGAATTGGAAGAATGAAGTCGTCGGGAAAGCAGGAAGAAATAGAAATAGAGGTATTCGACCCACTGTCCGTGGAGTAGCACAAAATCCAAGGTCACATCCTCATGGAGGAGGAGAAGGACGTTCCGGTATCGGTATGTCGAGTCCGAAGACCTTCGCAGGAAGAAAAGCAGTCGGTAATACGCGAAAGAAAAAGAAATACTCAGATAAGCATATTTTACAAAGGAGAAAGAAAAAATAATGCCAAGATCACTAAAAAAGGGTCCATTTATCGATCCTAAATTAATGCAAAAAGTGCAAAGACAGAAACAGACCGGAGATAAGTCTCCGATCAAAACCTGGTCACGAGCGACACAGATCTCTCCAGACTTTGTAGGACATACCTTTGCAGTGCATAACGGACGAGTCTTTATCAATGTACTCGTCTCAGAGCCGATGGTGGGCCACAGACTTGGTGAATTCTCACCAACACGTACCTTTAGAACACATGGAAGAGTAGTAGCGCGAGAAATTAGTAAAACATAAGGAAATTATGCAAGTACAAGCAGTAAGTAGATCAGTAAAAATTAGTCCACGAAAAGTACGAATCGTCGCCGACGCAATTCGAAGTTTATCAGTGAGTAAAGCCTTACAAGCACTTGCTCTTATAGAAAAAAGAGGAGGAAGTGTTTTGGAAAAGACACTGAGAAGTGCTATCGCAAATGCGGTAAATAATGCCAAGCTTTCTCAAGAAGGATTGTTTATCAAAGAAATCGATGTAACCGATGGGCCAGCCCTGAAGCGTTATCATCCATCGACACGAGGAAGAATCCATCCATACAAAAAAAGAAGCAGTCATGTACGAATAGTATTAGAAGAAAAGAAAGGAGATAAAGTTCAAAGTACGGCTATCGAAACTCGAAGCAAATCAAAATAAGAAAATAGTTTCCGATTTCGATAGAAAGTATTAAAAATTTTTAAAAATATGGGTCAGAAAGTTAATCCACATTTATTACGATTAGGTACCGTTTTTAATTGGAACAGTCGTTGGTTTGACGAACGACGGTATAAAGAAACCGTGCTTGAAGACTATACCTTGAGGAAAGTACTTCTTGAGAAGCTGAGAGCAGCAGGAGTAGCTCGTGTAGAGATTGAGCGGTCAATTAATAGTATTAAAGTCATTGCCTATGTTTCCCGCCCTGGACTTGTTATTGGACGTGCAGGAACAGGACTTGAAGAGTTGAAGAAATTTATTAACGCTTTTTTTGTCGCACAACGGGGGAAACAAGCTCCAAAGGTTGATATCCGAATTGAACCAGTTAAAGAACCAAATCTTGATGCCTATCTTGTTGCAAAGAGCGTTGCTGAGCAACTCTTAAGAAGACTTCCCTATAAGAGGGTTTTGAATCAAACAGCTGAAAAGGTTATGTCATCGGGGGCGTTTGGAGTGAGAATTGCTCTTGCAGGAAGAATCGGTGGATCTGAAATTGGACGAAGAGAAAGAATTCAGAAGGGAACAGTTCCTTTATCAACAATCAGAGAAAATATCAGTTATGCAAGTTCTCCAGCTTTGACAAAGAAAGGCTACGTCGGAGTGAAAGTCTGGATCAATAGACCAGTAGGAAAGGAATAATATGTTACTACCACGAAGAGTTAAGTATCGAAAACAAATGCGAGGAGCCTTAAAAGGGAAAGCTACCGGAGGCGTAAAATTCGCTTTCGGCGAGTACGGGTTAATTGCTCTCGGAACCGCATGGATTTCTGCTCGGCAGATTGAAGCAGCACGACGGTCTATTACCCACTATACGGCTCGTGGAGGAAGAATTTGGATTCGTATCTTTCCTGATAAGCCGGTCACAAAAAAACCACCAGAGGTACGTATGGGAAGCGGAAAAGGCGATGTCCATGAGTACGTGGCGACGGTGAAGCCAGGAAGAGTGCTCTTTGAGATGGGTGGCGTTACCAAAGAGATTGCCTATGAAGCACTCCGGCTTGCGGGTCATAAGTTGCCTATTAAGACAAGAATTATCACGAGAGGAAATTAAGACTATGAAAACAAGAGAAAAAAAAGATTTACATACAAAAGAGATTCCTGAGCTTACAAAGCTCTTAAAAGAAACAAAAAATGCATTGTTCACCTTACAAATGGATCATGCTCAGCAAAAATTACAAAATAAAAAAGAGTTATTTATGAAGAGAAGAGATATAGCGCAAATAGCAAGTATTTTACATACAAAGGAGGTTAAAAATGGGTAAGATTTTAACGGGAAAAGTTGTTTCAGTAGGTATGCAGAATACAGTTGTTGTAGAGATTATACGGAAAACACCACATCCCTTGTATAGAAAACTATTAACAAGAGGTAAAAAATATAAAGTTGAAACAAAAGGTATGACAGTTGTGGTTGGGCAAGAAGTACAGATTCACGAAACACGTCCAATTGCTAAAGATAAGCACTTTATGCTTGTGGAGAAAAATTCATGATACAACACAGATCTATATTAACAGTCGCGGATAATTCAGGAGCTCGATCTCTTATGGTTATTCACATTTTTGGAGGCTCAAAACGAAAATTTGGCCATATCGGTGATGTGCTTAACTGTGTTGTTCAGCAAGCAAATCCTCATGGACAAGTGAAAGATGGAGAAATGGTAAAAGCTGTACTGGTAAGAAGTCGTAAAGAATTACGAAGAGCAGATGGCTCATATATTCGTTTTTCAGATAATGCAGCAGTCTTAATCGATAATCCTAAGGATAAAAACCCACGGGGAACACGTATCTTTGGCCCAATAGCACGGGAAATTCGAGATAGGGGTTTTGCAAAAATTGCCAGTATGGCGCCGGAGGTTCTCTAATATGAAAATTAAAAAAGGAGATACAGTAAAAGTTGTTGCAGGAAAAGATGCAGGAAAAACTGCAAAGGTGCAGCGTGTCTTTGAAGCGGATCTCAAAGTACTTGTTGAAGGGATAAATCAGTACAAAAAACATATAAAAGCACGTACGCAAACACAAAAATCAGAAATTATTACTATTACAAAACCACTACCAGTCTCAAATGTTGCGCTTATTTGTCCTAAATGTAAGATGCAAACACGAGTAGGATATAAAATTGAGAAGGGAGAGAAGACACGAATTTGTCGAAAGTGTCAAAACGTATTATGACAGCAAAACAAGACCAATTAGCAGCCATGCAAAAAAAAGTCCAGGATTCTCTAAAGATTAGTAACCCTATGGCTGTGCCAAGACTTATAAAAATTGTCGTCAATATGGGTGTAAAAGATGCTGTTTCAGATAAAAAGCATATTGAACAGGCAAGCATCGCTATGGCCAAAATTACCGGACAGAAAGCAAAAGTAACGAAAGCAAAGAAAGCTATTGCAACATTTAAGCTTCGAGAGGGAGATGCCATCGGCTTGGTTGCGACGCTTCGGGGGAAGAGAATGTATAGTTTTCTTCATAAGTTAGTCTCCATTGTGTTACCTCGTATGAAAGATTTTCATGGAGTAAAGGCAACAAGCTTTGATGGAAAAGGTAATTATGCGCTTGGATTTACCGAGTATGCAGTTTTTCCGGAAATCGACACAGGTAGTGTTGATCGCCTCCAAGGGATGGAGATGATTTTTGTAACAACGGCTGAAGATAATAAAGGAGGGCATGCTTTGCTTTCAGCACTGGGAATGCCATTTGAGAAAGGAAAAGCAACGAAGGACGCATAAGGTGTGGTATACTTACGTGCGTAAATAAAAAGAAAAACTATGGCAAAAACATCAGACATCGTTAAGTTCAAAAGGAAGCAAAAATTCGAGGTTCGTATGGTAAACCGTTGCAATCTTTGTGGAAAGACACGTGGTTTTATGGGAAGATTTGGTGTTTGTCGAATGTGTTTCCGAGAACTTGCAGCAAAAGGTGAGTTACCGGGAGTAGTAAAAGCAAGTTGGTAGTACTATGAATTATCCTGTAGCAGATTTTATTTTACGAATTAAAAATGCCTATGCGGCCCGAAGAAAGGTCGTTATCATGCCGCACTCAAATATCAATACTGCTATTGGTGCTCTTTTGGTAAAAGAGGGGTTTCTCGCAACGTGTAAAACAGAAGAGGTTGATGGAAAAAAAATTATTAGCACAACACTTAGATACGTAAAACGCCGTCCTGTGGTGAGTGATGTAGTTATCATCTCAAAGCCATCGCTTAGAACCTATGTGGACGCAAAACACTTACAAAAAGTATTACAAAGAGACGCTATGGTAGCGATTATGTCTACTTCACAAGGCATTATGACGGGAAAAGTGGCACAAGCAAAAAATGTTGGCGGCGAGTTATTATTTAAAATTTGGTAAACATTATGTCAAAAATAGGAAAACTACCGATTGATATTACACAGGGAGTCACAGTACAGATAAGCCAAGAGGAAGTGAAAGTGACTGGTCCTAAAGGAGAGCAGCAATTCCGCATTCCTAGTGGTATCCTTGTGAAACAAGAAGACACTCGACTTCTTGTTTCAATGGAAGATACAAATAATGAGAATCTCAGAGCCCTTTTTGGCCTCACTCGTGCGATGATTGCAAATATGGTCAAAGGTGTTGTCTCAGAATTTGAGAAAAAGCTTGAATTATCGGGTGTTGGATACAGGGCACAAGTACAAGGGCAAGATCTCGTTTTATCAGTAGGATTCTCTCATCAAGTGAAGATAGCGCCGTTACCGGGTATTCGTTTTTCCGTTGCCGAAAATGTTATTACGGTTACTGGAGTAGATAAAGCCAATGTGGGAGATATCGCTGCAAAGATTCGAGCAGTTCGACCGCCAGAGCCATATAAAGGCAAAGGAATAAAGTATGTAGGTGAGAGAATCCGTAGAAAAGCTGGTAAAGCAGTAAAAGCAGTGGGAGGAAAATAAGCTATGCAAACAATACATAACAAGCGAATTCAAAGAAAGACAAGAGTACGCAAACATATTCTCGGAACGACTGAGAGACCTCGTCTTACTGTGTTTCGATCGAACAAGCGCCTTTATGTACAGATTATCGATGATAAGACTGGACGAACATTGGTAGCAGCAGCGCAAAAAGATCCAGGTGCAGGAATGGAAAAAGCAAAAACGCTCGGTCAGGATATTGCAAAAAAAGCGCAAGAGAAAAAAATTACCGCAATTGTTTTTGATAAAGGAGCATATGCTTACCACGGGAAAATAAAAGCACTTGCAGATGGAGCCCGTGAAGGAGGACTACAGTTCTAATGAATAGACAATATAACAGTAATCAGTCTCGAGACGAATTTGAAGAAAAAATTGTGAAGATTAACCGTGTCTCCAAAAAAACAAAAGGTGGCAATAAAATCGGTTTTTCAGCACTCACCGTTGTTGGTGATAAGAAAGGGAAAGTAGGAGTAGGCCTAGGGAAAGCTCCTGACGTTGCTTCGTCAATCAGAAAAGGTGTTTTACAAGCGAGAAATCATCTGATAGAGGTTCCGATTGTGAATGGAACGATTCCTTTTCGAGTTGACGTAAAAGTAGGGGCTGCTCGCGTTATGCTCAAACCAGCGCCACCAGGAAGTGGAGTCATTGCTGGAGGAGCAGTACGAAGTGTTGTATCTGCAGCAGGAATACTCAATATTTCATCAAAGGTGCTAGGAACAAAAAACCAGGCAAGCAATGTCTATGCTACACTTGAAGCACTCAGATCACTCTCCGATCGATTACAAAGAAAAGAACATGCGGAAAGGAGTAAAGAATGAATATAACCCAGTTGTCAAAAACGACAAAACCATCAAAAAAAAGACTTGGTCAAGGACACGGTAGTGGACGAGGGAAGACTTCGGGTCGAGGGACAAAAGGACAAAAAGCACGTCGTAATATTTCACTCACCTTTGAAGGAGGAGCAATATCGCTTATAAAACGTCTTCCATTTCGGCGAGGAAAGGGAAGAAATGCATCCCTTAGGAGAAAACCTATTGCCTTAAACATTAGCGTCCTGAGTTTGCTTCCAAAAGAATCGAAAGTAGATATTGAGACTCTTATAAAATTAAAAATTGTTGATGCAGAAGATGCTCATAATGTCGGAGTTAAGATTCTTGGTAATGGTGAAATAACTGTTCCTCTCCACGTTGCTGTCCCAGTTTCTAAACAAGCGAAAACGAAGATAGAGAAGGCCGGAGGCACAGTCAATCAAGCTTCATGAATAGCGTACTCAGCGTTTTTAGAAATACCTTAAAAACACCAGAAGTTCGAGAGAAACTACTTTTTACCGCATTCATTTTTTTCGTATTCAGACTCTTCGCACATATTCCCGTTGCAGGGGTTGATGTTGCGAAGTTAAAAACGCTTTTTGCAAGTAATCAGTTCCTTGGTCTTCTAGACATTTTTTCTGGCGGAACCTTAACCAATTTTTCAATTCTTGCACTTGGTCTAAATCCATATATCAATGCTTCAATTATCTTACAATTACTCACCATGGTTTTTCCCAAACTTGAAGAATTATCAAAAGAAGGTGATACAGGAAGAAAGAAAATAAATCAATATACCCGTCTCTTAACTGTGCCACTCGCGATTCTCCAAGCAGTAGGGATCTATGCTTATCTGAAAGCACAAGGCTATATTACGACTTTGACGCCTCTTGATCTGATTACCTTTGTTGCGACTATGGTTGCCGGAACAATTTTTCTTGTTTGGTTGGGAGAACTCATTACTGAAAGAGGGGTTGGAAATGGGATTTCTCTTCTTATTTTTGCTGGTATTGTAGGGAGGCTTCCCGTCGTTTTAGGGCAAACAGCTACGACCGCTACTGCCCAACTCAGTCTTAATATTATTGTTTTTGTTGTTTTGGGTATTGCAATGATTGCTTCTATTATCATTGTTAATGAAGCGACTCGACAGATTACTGTCTATTATGCGAAGCGTGTTCGGGGCAATAAAGTCTATGGAGGTCAATCAACACACCTTCCTCTTAGGTTAAATCAAGCTGGCGTTATTCCTATTATCTTTGCAGTTTCACTCGTTCTTTTACCTTCACTTTTAGGAAATTTTTTAAGCGCCTCGAAGAATCCATCATTAGCAAGTTTTGCTCAGACATTAACGGTGTGGTTTAATCCAGATGCCCCATTCTATAATATTTTGTATTTTATTCTTGTGGTAGGATTTACTTACTTTTATACAGCGATTGTTTTTAATCCCAAAAAAATATCGGAAGATATTCAGAAATATGGAGGATTCATTCCTGGTATTCGCCCTGGCACGCCAACTGCCCAGTATCTTAATTACATCTTAACGAGAATCACACTCGTTGGTGCTATTTTCTTAGGTATTATTGCAATATTCCCAACAATAGCACGTTCAATAACTGGTGTTCAGACGCTTTTGTTAGGTGGTACAAGTATTCTGATCGTTGTTAGCGTCGTACTCGAAACATTTAAGGCAATAGAAGCGAATCTTGTGATGCGTAACTATGAAGGTTTTTTAAAAAAATAATATGAAAATAATTCTTATCGGCATGCCAGGTTCAGGTAAGTCAACCCAAGGAAATCTGCTTTCTCAGAAGCTCTCTATTCCCTACCTCTCAACAGGACATATTTTTCGAGAGTTAGCAAAAGAACGAACACCGCTGGGGAAACAAATAAAGCTCGTCATGAATGCAGGACTACTTATCTCAGACGCCCGAACCTTAAGAATAGTCAGTGATTATCTGAAACGGCCAGAGTACCAGGCCGGGTACATTCTTGACGGATTTCCACGAACGCTCAATCAAGCAGAGAAATTTAAAAACGGTATAGATTATGTTATCTACTTAAATGTTTCGGATAAAGAGATTCTTTGGAGGCTAGCTTACCGTGATAAACAAGATCGTGAAGACGATACGCTTTTGGCTATTAGAAAACGGATAGAGGTGTTTCATAAATTCACCGAACCAGTACTCGCTTATTATCGTCGAAAAGGAAAGCTTATTGAAGTAAACGGAGAGCAGCCAATAGAAGATATTCACAAAGAAATCAAAAAGAACCTAAAACTCACAGCCTCATAATGGAAGGAAACGAACATCTCATTCTCGCTTTTGTTGGTATGCCAGGAGCAGGTAAAACAGAAGCTTCAGCTTATTTGCGCACAAAAGGCTTACCAATTATCAGGTTTGGCGATCTTACTGACGAAGGCCTTTCAGAAATGCATCTCCCAGTAAACCCTCAGAATGAAGCGATGTTTCGTGAGAAGATACGTCAAGAACTTGGTATGGCAGCCTATGCAATAAAAGCGAAGCCGAAAATAGATGCATTACTCCAAGCGAATCCACTGATTATTCTTGATGGTGTCTATTCATGGGAGGAATACGTCTATCTGCTTAAGACCTATCAAAACTTAAAAATCATTCATATTTTTGCACAACCTGCAGTTCGTTATAATCGTTTGTCTGTCCGAAAAGTTCGTCCTTTCTCACCAACTGATGCACGAAAGAGGGATATTGCAGAAATTGAGAATCTTCATAAAGCTGGTCCGATAGCAATTGCAGACTACTTGATAGAAAACACCGGTGATCTTTCCTCACTCCATACGAAGATAGACGAGCTTTTACAAGTATTACAAAAGTAGGATTTCTATGGTTGATATAAAAACAGAAGAAGAGTTGGCAAAAATGCGGCATGGCGGAGAAATTCTAGCTGATGTACTGTTTTCTGTTATGAAAGAAATAAAACCCGGAGTTACAGAGTTAGATATTGATAAGATGGCAGAAGAACGTATTAAAAAACGTGGGGGAGAATCTGGGTTTAAAAAGGTGAAAGACTATCATCACACCATTTGTGCAGCGACAAATGACGTTGTTGTTCACGGTATTCCCACTGAGTACGCGTTTAAGACTGGGGATGTCGTCTGTATTGATTGTGGCGTCTACTACGGGGGGTTCCACACAGATATGGCAGAGACTGTTGTCGTAGGGAAGGCTGATGCTGCAGTGAAAGCTTTTGTGGAGGCTGGTAAAGAAGCACTAGAAAAAGCAATTGCGGTAGCGCTTCTTGGAAACCGGATTGGTCATATTTCAAAAGAGATTCAAGAGACAATTGAGGGAAAAGGGTATTCAGTAGTTCGCAGTCTTATTGGTCACGGGGTTGGTCGGGAGTTACATGAAGAACCTGAGGTTCCGGGCTATCTTTCCGGAAAAATTGAAAGGACACCTTTGCTTCGTGAAGGCATGACGATTGCTATTGAGGTTATCTATAACATGGGAAAGCCAGATGTCGTATATGCGGGATCAGATAGCTGGACAATAAAGTCAAAAGACGGAAGTTTGTCGAGTGTTTTTGAACGTACCGTTGCGATTACGAAAGATGGCCCAGAGGTCATAACAAGCTAATTGCTCTTTATTTGATCGTATGATATAATACGATTCTGAAAGATGCCTAATGGCTTTCCGTAAAAAGCGGAAGGGTCATTAGTCTTTTTTCTATGGTGCATCAAGGATCGTTTGAAAAAGATGGAGTCGTTAAAGAATCTCTGCCTAATACTCTCTTTCGAGTAGAACTAGAGGACGGGTCATTGATTCTGTGTCATCTCTCGGGAAAGATGCGTATGAACTTCATCAAGATTCTTCCAGGAGACAGAGTTCGTGTCGAAATGACTCCCTACGATCTAGCAAAAGGAAGAATTGTGTACAGGTATAAATAATGGCATATGAAAGTACAAGCGAGTATCAAGAAAAGATGTATAAAGTGTAAGATAATCAAACGCCGTGGCGTTTTGTACATCACTTGTGATATACCTAAGCATAAACAGCGACAAGGATAAAAGTATATGCGTATTTCAGGAGTAAACATTCCAGACGAAAAAAGAATAGACATTTCTCTTAGTTACCTTTATGGTATTGGAAGAAGCAATGTCGTAGCAGTCCTCAAAAATGCAAATATTGACGCCTCAGTTAAAGCTAAAACCCTCACCGAAGAAGAACAAAAACGTATTCAGAAAGCCCTTGAAGGAATTAAAGTCGAAGGAGATCTTCGAGCAGAAATAACGGGAAATATTAGAAGATTGAAAGAAATCGGTGCATATCGTGGGGTTCGTCATGCGCGAAACCTCCCCGTACGTGGACAGAGAACACGTTCAAATGCTCGTACAAAACGTGGAAAGCGTGTCACGATTGGCGCAATAAAGAAAGAAATCGCAGTAAAGATGGAAGCAGCGACAGCAGCAAAAGGTAAAGCAGAAGTAGCAAAGAAGTAACCCTATGGCAAAAGCACAAACAAAATCACCAGCAAAGAAAAAATCGACAAATCCAGTCTCTGAGCACGGGCGGGTTTATATTACGGCAACATTTAACAATACGCTTGTAACTATAACATCAGATAATGGAGGTACTGTCTCATGGAGTTCATCTGGGGCTAAGGGTTTTAAAGGGACACGAAAATCAACTCCCTATGCTGCTTCACTCGCGGTTGAAGATGCAGCAAAGCGAGCTATAGAAAAGGGTATGAAGACAGTTGATGTTTTTGTCAAAGGACCAGGTTCAGGACGAGACTCATCGCTTCGTGCTATTAAAAGCTCTGGACTTTCTATTGCATCGATTGCTGACACGACACCTATTCCGCATAACGGCCCAAGGCCGAAGAGTAAGAGGAGAGTTTAATATATGGCAAGATATACTGGACCAAAACATAAATTAGCACGACGAGAGGGAGTAAATGTTATTGATAAAACATCAGCGTCTTTACAGCGACGACTGAATGTCCCACCTGGCATTCACGGGAAAAAAGGCAAAAGACGACCTTCAGAATTTGGAACACAGCTGAGAGAGAAACAGAAAGCAAAAGCTATGTATGGAGTACTTGAGAAACAGTTTGCAAAACTTGTTCATACCGTTGAGAAACAAAAAGGAGATACGGGAGAAATGTTATTAGCGCTTCTTGAGCGACGACTCGATAATGTAGTGTATCGACTTGGGTTTGCAAAATCCCGATTCATGGCACGACAAATGGTCTCTCATGCTCATGTCCGAGTGAATGGGAAGAAAGTGACCATTGCATCATTTACCGTAAAAGAGAATGACATTATTAGTATTTCTGATACTATTCAAAAGAATCCTGACGTCACAAAATTATTACTGGAAAAACCCCAATTATTACCGTTTTTAGAAAAAGAGGGAACGCAAGGAAAGCTTGTTAGGATGCCAAGAATGGGCGATTTCGAGGTCCCGTTCAATACGCAACAGATCATTGAATATTATTCCAGATAGTGGTACAATAGGAAGATTAGTATGGACTTTAAAGTAAAAGAAATTACCGGTTCACAAGATTACGCAGAGTTCGTTATCGAACCGCTTGAACCAGGATATGGTTATACAATAGGGAATGCGCTTCGTCGTGTTCTGTATACCTCCATCTCTGGAGCAGCAGTAACCTCGGTAAAGATCAATGGCGTCAAACACAGATTCTCAACAATTCCAGGATTAAAGGAAAATGTTATCGATCTGCTTCTTAATCTTAAGGAAGTCTACTTTAAACTCTCAGAGACAAAACAGACCGCTACTGCACACATCTCAGTAAAGGGACCAAAGGAAATCACAGCAGCTGATATAGACGTAACTGATGGGTTAGAAGTCGTTAATAAAGATCAGTATATTGGCTCATTGGCAGGTAATAAAGGAAAATTAGAACTTGAATTAACTATTGAGCGTGGATTAGGTTACTCTCTCGCTGAAGAGAGAAAAGCAAGCACACTAGGCATGATCCCAACAGACGCTGTGTACACTCCAGTACGACGGGTAAATTATAGTGTTGAAGCAACACGTGTCGGACGACAAACAAATTTAGATAAGCTGGTGGTCAAGATTTGGACAAATGGGACTGTTTTGCCTCAAGAAGCACTCGATGAAGCAGCAAAAATTCTTGCAAACTCTTTTCTACAAATCTATGAGCCAAAAGCGACCTTAACTACTGATACAAAGGCAGCATCTTCAGATATCCCAAATACAGTCTCAGAGTTAACGATCGATGAACTCGACTTACCTACCAGAATTTATAACTCACTTCGAAATGGTGGGGTTGAAACAGTAGGTCAGTTATTACAAACTCCAAAAAAAGATCTCGTTGCGATGAGAAATATGGGTGGAAAATCTTTAGCGGTTATTGAAGAAAAACTGCAAGAAAAAGGTATTTCCCTGCCAGCAATTTCACAGTAGGTCCGAATACGATTACTCCGAATAGATCCGAATCGATGAAAAAGTTAGTGTTCGTTGTTCGGAAACATTCGGATTATTTTTGCCTGAAAGGCGCAGTATGAGAAAAAATATATTTGGAAGACAATTTAAAAGAGATACAAACGAACGAAAAGCCTTATTTAAAAATTTGGCTACATCGCTCATATTACACGAGCGAATCGAGACTACAGAGCAAAAAGCAAAGGCGATGAAATCGCATGTTGATAAGCTCGTAACGAAAGCCAAAAAGGGTGGAGCTCAGGCTGAGCGCTTATTACAACCTTATATGCATTCTGATGCAGTTAAAAAAATGCTTGTAGATATCGGGCCACGATTCCAGAAGCGACAAGGAGGATACACAAGAATTTTGAGAATGGGTAAGAGATTTTCAGATAACGCACAAGTCGTTATGATAGAGTGGGTAGAGAAAAAAACAATCGTTGCTGATGCGTCAGTAGCAAAGAAAGCTCCTCGAAGAAAGGCAGCAAAAGTAGAAGCTACAGCCACGACAGCAGCACAAAAAAAAGAAAGTAAACCGAAAAAAGCAGCGGTAAAAAAAGCAGCAACAAAGGAGAAAACGAAATAATGGACCAGAGAATAACAAAATCGACAAAAGCAGAAACAATCAAGCGATCTTGGCATTTGATTGATCTAAAAGGAAAAACCCTAGGAAGAGCATCAACTGAAATTGCATTGCTGCTTATGGGGAAGAATAAGCCATACTTTGTTCGTAATTTAGATTGTGGTGACTATGTAGTCGTTATTAATGCTGAGCAAGTAAAAGTAACTGGAAAAAAAGAATTATTGAAGAAATATTACAACTACTCCGGTTATCCTGGGGGGTTGCGAATCGCTAATTTTAAGGAAATACAAACACGTAAGCCCGAGTATGTTATGGAACATGCAGTAAAGGGCATGTTACCACAGAATAGACTTCGTGATAGAATGCTACAACGGTTAAAAATATTTGTCGGTCCAGAGCACGACTATACAGATAAGTTTAAAGGAGTAACTGTTTAAAAACTATGGCAAAGAAGAAAGTTGAAGAACAAGTAGAGGAAGTAGTAACAAAAACCCCAAAAGATTTTGTTTTCGCTGTTGGAAGACGACGAGAAGCAGTCGCGAGAGTTCGTCTCTATAAGACAGTAAAAGATGATATGGTGTGGGGAACGCTTCCTGTTAAAAAAGGTGACATTGTTGTTAATGGTATGCCAATTGCTTCATACTTTGCTGGTGAAGTCAGTCGCCATATCTACACAGAACCGCTTCGTATAGCAAACGCACAGAATAAATATACGTTTACTATAAAAGTCGAGGGTGGCGGAAAATCTGGTCAGATTGATGCAGTGGTTCATGGTATATCCAATGTTTTAAGTAAAGTAGATACAAAAGAATATCGAGCGACCTTGAAGAAAAAAGGCTTCTTAACACGAGATCCAAGAGCACGAGAACGAAGAAAAGTCGGTATGGGTGGAAAAGCACGACGCGCGAAGCAGTCTCCAAAGCGCTAAACTTTCTTTAAATAACTGCGGGCTAAAAATAGTGCCGTAATTACTCTAGCTTCAGTAATTTTGCCCTTCTCAATGAGATCTTCAAATTGACTAAAAGGATACTCAGATACCTCTAGTTCCTCATCTTCATCTCCTGGTAATTTGCTTTCTACTAAATCTCTTGCGAGAAAAATATGTGTTCGCTGTTTTAAGTATCCGGGCGACATAGTTACTGCTCCCAAGAATTCAATTTTTTTTGCTCTGTATCCAACCTCCTCTTGAAGTTCTTTATTCGCGGTTTCAAGTTCATTTGAGCCTTCTTCAATTCGTCCTTTTGGTAGAGAGAGTTGATACTCATCAATCGCTGCAAAATACTCATTTATTAGTAGAATATTTCCTTGTTCTGTTATTGGAACAATTAATGCAGCATCTCTTTTTTCCAAGATTTGATAGGTAACGTGTTTGTCGTCACGGGTCTGGATATCAATATCTTTAATACGAAACAGTTTTGTTTTAAATATTTCTTTTTCTCCTATACGTTTCATATATTAGGTATGATTGTAACACGTTTTCTCAAGGGAGAAATGTGATGTATACTGTCAGAGATTCTATGAATGAAAAGATTTCCAAGGTTATTACTAAAGCAATTCAGGAAAGGGTATTTCCTGGGGCCGTGGTAGGATACATAAAAAATGGTAAAAAGACTGTTCTCCCTTTTGGCAATTACACCTACGAAGAAGGATCCACAAGGGTAAAAGAAGACAGTATCTACGATATTGCTTCGATTACAAAATCGATTCCTACTAATTGTCTTGCAATAAAACTCATAGGTGAGGGGAAATGTAGTTTAGCTGATAAGGTAATAACTTATCTTCCTCAACTGTCTGGACGATATAAAAATGCGATAACACTTCGACATCTCCTGACTCAGACACTTGAGTTTCCGTTTTTTCTCTCTTCCTTCCCTGAGAAAACAGCAGAAGAAATTCTCGATACTATTTATACATGCGATTTAGTATCTCCTCCTGGAGAGAAGTACGTCTATACAAATACGACCAGTATTCTTCTCGGATTAGTTATTGAAGCTATCACACAAAAACCTTTAGATGTATTGGCAGACGAGTATTTTTTTACACCTCTAGAGATGTTGCATACAACGTTTCATCCGGAATTGCTAGCTGGTCAGGAGGTTGTCCCAACAGAAATTACAGCTGAGGGTAAGATAATTCAGGGAGTCGTTCATGATGAGAGCGCAAGAGTTCTTTCTGAAGATAAGGTGGTTGGTTCTGCAGGTCTTTTTTCAACAGTTCCAGATCTGCTTATTTTTATACAGATGCTTTTAGGAAATGGTGAGTATAAAGGAACATCGTATTTTTATCACGAACAAATAGCAATGATGGCTACGAATCAGTTGGAAGCGATTAAAGAGTGCACAGGGCTTGGATGGGAACTTTGTCAAGATTGGTATCTCGATAAGCTAGAAATGAAAAGCACGTTTAGCAAGACTGGTTTTACCGGGTGTGTTTTTGTCTGTGATGTTAATAAACAGACAGGATTTGTTTTATTGTCAAACTATAATTACCCAAAACGAAAAAAAGACAAAAGCCAACGAAATAGAGTGTTTTATGATGTGGCGAATTGCCTTTTTTCTTCTTCCATTTAAGGTTCGACGGACTGAGCAGTTCCAAGTCGTTCGGAAAGTTCAGCGAGCTCTTGTACTTCCAGTTTTGAGCAATCGACACCTTCCTTCGATGCAATAACGAGTCCCTGGATAATCCGGCGTGCTTTATTTGCCTGTCCTTTTTTTAGATAGCTAACAGTAACCTCGTTGTGTAGATATGCATTATCAAGAAGGGTCAGTGATGAAAAAAATATACTATCTTGAATTCGTACCTCTAATATGTTTTTTATTGGAATACTTTGAATACTATGATCGAAAAAAAAATCGCTTCGAACAATATTGACCTGTGTTGTTTCTATACTAATTTGATCGGGAAAAAAATCAAATGGGAAAACGGTTGAGATTTGTAATAACACGGTTTCGGAATTTGTCGCAAGATCCTGCATTTTTGAACGATTTTCTGCAGCATTCTCTCTTGATTGCTGCTGCTTATATGTTGTTTGAACTGTTTTTTCCAGAAAAGGAATTTTATGCTGTCGAAAAGGGGATTTTGGAGTATCCACTGCTTTCTGTGTAGCAGTCATAAACCCTCTCTCCTTATCATTTTTTTTCTTTGAAAAAATGGTCGTTAATTTACTCATAGTATGAATATTGTACAGCTTGAATGAAAGAAGGCAACGAGAGTAACGTAAGAAGCCCATAAGAATATTATAGGATTAAATGATTGTATTGACGAATCTTTTTTATTTTGCTACCTTAAGGCTATGCGTCTTTTAACCCTGCTTTTGATTAATGGATTTGCAGTGTTTATTGCTGCATATATTCTTCCAGGTGTATCAGTCGAAACGTTTGTAACCGCTCTCGTTGTGGCCGTTGTTTTAGGTGTTATTAATACGTTTATAAAACCTCTCCTTTTACTACTTACTCTCCCCATTACCATCATTACCTTTGGACTTTTTGCCCTAGTAATTAATGGTCTCATGGTGCTTCTTGCTTCAGCAATCGTGCCTGGGTTTCATGTGGAGAATTTTCTGTGGGCACTTCTTTTCAGCCTTGTTATTTCTCTGGTTTCCTCGCTGTTGAACAGAATTGCTCACGAGTAGTTGGAGAGCAAGTGTTGATATTGAGTGTAACACAATTATTGTGTTACACTGGATAGGTGAAGCACAAAAAAGGCCATCATTCGAATTCTCGAAAACGAGCCGTATTACGGTTGACCTTTATCGTTATCGCTTTCACAAGCGTAGTTCTCATTCTCTTCTCATACCTCTTCACAAGGACACAATCATGGTATTTCATGCGTACAGGGAAAGAACAGGTGGATTTCTCAAATACAGGAGTTTATGACTGGAATAGGAAGACTGCTGTCTATGCGGGTGCGATGATTCCAGTTCCAAAACCAATAGATGATGTCATTGCGACACAAGTTCTTGGAGATACAACATCGCAGAAGCGTATCGAAGTAGATTTAACTAATCAACGTCTTTACGCATTCGATGGTGACACAAAAGTCTATGATTTTCCCGTATCAACAGGGAAATGGAACACAACACCAACCGGTGAGTTTGAGATCTGGATTAAGCTTCGATACACACGAATGAAAGGGGGAAGTAAGGCACTTGGTACATACTACGATCTGCCAAACGTACCCTATACAATGTTTATCTATAACGCACAGTACCCAAAGGCCATAGGGTATGGTATACATGGGGCCTACTGGCATAGTAACTTTGGTCACCCAATGAGCCATGGATGCATTAATATGAAGACAGAGGATGTAGGACAGTTATATTACTGGGCACAGCCTAATTTGAATGGAAAAGCTTCAATTCAGGTAACCGATAATAATAAAGGGACAAGGGTGGTAATCTACGGAACGACTCCAAAATCCTAACTTTCCGCAATGAGCATTTCTTTTGCAAAGAGATAACCCCAGAGGATAGTAGCTGGGAGAAAAATCTGGAATTTATCAAGATCAAAGGTCTTATCTTTCATCTCAAGTCTTCGGAGTTTCATCGGAGTGACGAGGTTTTTTAAGAACAGTTCCATAATCTGTTCAGTTGTACTATGGATATTGACACCGTCAAAAAGTGACTTTGTCACATTATGAATAATAGTCTTTACCTCTGATTTCTCTTGCTTCATATGGTACGGTGTATTGTTTGTAAAGAGAGCATGTTCTTTCAGGTAGATTTGCACACCACACGTCATCGCAAGGAAAAAGAGCGCGTAGAGTCGTGAACGTTTTGCTTCTTCCGGATGTAACAGTGGGGCATAGTGAATCTGTGCGAAGATAGAGGCCATATGGCGACAGTGTACAGTGAGTTGTTCGGGGAGAAAGAATTTGGATACAACGCTATCATGAGTGTATTGATCCATAGAGTAGACGATGTCTTCCCACATACGAAGGACGAGCGGATCACCAAACTCACGCGTTTTTTCTTTCGGCAGATTTTTCATTTGGACAGGTAATACCTAGATTAGCACATGTTTTTCCGTTTAGCAAATTAGCCTCAAAACATTATTGTATTGGTAGAACAATGTGATTGCAGTTGTCGGGGTGCCAGGAATTGGACCTGGCCTACCGCACCCCCAGCGCGGCGTACTACCGATATACTACACCCCGTTTTCCGTAAAAATACGAAAATAAATCGTATTTTCCTACTTGCATTTTATCACATTGATGATACAATCAGCTTGAAAATGGCACGACATTCTAATCCACCAAAAGCAGCTGTTCAACAAGCCACAGACGCGACTGCAAAAATGGAATCAATCAGACTCGCGATGGAACAAATAGAGAAACAGTATGGTCGTGGTTCTATTATGCGGTTTGGTGAGGCTGCTGGAAAATTGGATATTTCTGTTATCTCTACTGGTTGTCTTCCTCTGGATCTTGCACTTGGAGTCGGTGGGTTACCTCGTGGACGAATTATTGAAATCTTCGGGCCTGAAGCATCAGGGAAAACGACTGTTTGTCTTTCCACTATTGCTCAAGCACAAAAACATGGAGGCGTTGCAGCATTTATTGATGCAGAACATGCATTAGATCCGTTATGGGCAGAACGTATTGGTGTAAAGCTTGATGAGTTACTTATTTCCCAACCAGACACAGGAGAGCAAGCTTTAGAGATCACAGAGAGTCTCGTTCGAAGCGGTGGCGTTGACGTCTTAGTCATTGATTCAGTTGCGGCGCTTGTACCAAGAGCTGAGATAGAAGGGGAAATGGGTGATGCCATGGTCGGTCTTCAAGCACGGTTGATGTCCCAAGCGTTAAGAAAACTTACTGGTGTGATCTCAAAATCAAAAACGGTCGTTATTTTTACCAATCAGCTTCGTCAGAAAATAGGTATCATGTTCGGAAATCCTGAGACAACGACAGGGGGACTCGCTCTGAAGTTCTACGCTACCATGAGAATGGATATCCGAAAAATAGAAACGATTAAAGATGGAGATAAAGCTGTTGGTTCGAGACACCGAGTAAAAGTGGTAAAAAATAAAGTTTCAACACCATTTAGACTCGCAGAATTTGATGTAACAGGAGATGGTATCTCACGAGAAGGCGGTATTATGGATGTCGGTGTGGAAATGAGCATTATTCAAAAGTCTGGTGCTTTTTTCCGCTATGATGAACAAATGCTCGGGCAAGGAAAACTTGCAGCCCAGATGTATCTGAAAGAAAACCCAGATATGGCAAAGAAAATCGTCGCAGAGATTATGGCTAAGAGTAAAAACGGCGGTATGCCGGTTGCGGTTGGTATGGAAGAAAATGAAGACGGCGATACAGAAGAAGTAGTCGCATCCTAATACATCTGTCCGCTTGAAACGCGGCTCACGCATGGATCCTTTTGAAACTTATCTCACCAAAGCCCTCCTCTTTCTAAAAATAAGACCTCGTTCAGAAAAAGAAATAAAAGAAAATCTCAAAAAAAAACGTGCTGACGATGCAACGATAGAGAAAATACTAAAAGTACTCAGAGAGAAAAGATACGTCAACGATGAAGGATTCGCAAAATGGTGGGTGAGGCAGCGGGTAGTCTTCCGTCCGAAAAGTTCACGCGTTATTAGAATGGAGCTTTTACAGAAAGGGATTGGTAAAGAACTTATCGATATTGCGCTTACATCCGAAATAGAAGATGGTGGAAAACTGAATGACTTAGAGCAGGCAAGGAAGATTGTCGAGAAAAAAATAGGTAAATATAAACACTTACCGAAATATGAGCTCTATCAAAAGCTAGGCGGTTTTCTTTCCCGTCGGGGATTTGAATGGGACACCATAAAGAGGAGCATTGACGCTGAATTTGAATAGGAGTATAATCGCTACAGGACAATAGTAAGATTGTCTGATGTGATTTATGGTACAAAATAGTCAATCACTTCAGGGCTCTTCGAAATAACCGCTATTAGTAAGCGTAACCTTCTATTGTCAATATAAACTAATTATGGCAACAGCAACTCAAAATGATTTAGTGCTTCTTGAAAAAAAGCTTCTTGAAAAAGAAGAGAAGCTTGAAAAGAAACAAGAAGACCTTGAAAAAGACCGCGAAGATATCTCAAAGAAACAGGCACAATATACTGCAAAACTCGAGAAAGCTTCAGGGCTTACCCAAGAGGAAGCAAAGACAGAACTTCTCCAAGAAACTGAAAAGATGGCTTCCCATCTCATGGCAAAAATTATTAAAGAAAAAGAGGAAGAAGCAAAGAAAACTGCAGACAAAAAATCTCAAGAAATTCTTCTCGATAGTATACGACACGGTGCACTAAATTATATTGCCGAATACACAGTATCTGTAGTAAAGATTCCTGATGAAGAAATGAAGGGACGAATTATTGGGAAGGAAGGACGTAATATTCGAGCTTTTGAGCAAGCAACTGGTGTCGACGTAGACTTGGATGAGGAAGGTGTTATTCGACTCTCGTCATTTGATCAAGTTCGTCGAGAAGTTGCACGGCGAGCACTCGAAAAATTATTAAAAGATACCAGAGTTCAACCATTCAGAATAGAAGAAATTGTTGAACAAACAAAACAAGAAGTGGATAAAATAATGTTCGAAGAAGGTGAGCGGCTCGCAGCTGAAGTGGGTGTTTTTAATCTTCCATCAAACGATCTCTATACACTCCTTGGAAGGTTTAAATTTAGGACGTCATATGGGCAGAATTTGGTCGTACATACACTTGAGGAGACAAAGATCGGTATCCATCTAGCCCATGAAGTTGGAGCGGACGTGAATGTCGTTCGGCTCGGCTGTCTGTTCCATGATATAGGAAAGATATTAGAGGGAGACGGAAGCCATGTAAAGCTCGGTGTTGAGCTTTTGAAACGGTATAATTTTCCAGAAGCAGTTATCAATGCAGTCGCAGAGCATCATGAAGATAAACCATTTTCTTCAATGGAGTCGGTAATTGTTTATATTGCAGATGCATCATCTGGTGCACGTCCTGGCGCGCGCTACGATGATTTCGAGAACTATATAAAGCGCTTAAAGGATATGGAAGAAATAGCAAAGCGCTATGATGGCGTTGAAGATGCATACGCCTTTGAAGCGGGTCGTGAATTACGAGTTATTATTAACCCTGGTCGTCTTGATGATTCACAGACGGTACTCGTATCGAAAAAAATTCAGGAAGAAGTCAGTCGTTCTCTCGCTGTACCTGGGGAAGTACGAGTCACTGCTATTCGAGAGTTCCGTGCTGTTTCCCCTGAACATTCATCAACATCATAGATTTCTTCTGTCTATTTCTCTTGTCTGCACAACGTAAAAATAATTTGATCTCTTGACAATATATTTTTTTCATTGTACTGTTAATCTAATCGGTATATAACGTCAAAATTAGATTGTTAGGCTTAAATATTTTGATTTTCTAGATTTGTAGATATCAAGATATATAAACGGAAGGGGGTGAAGATAATGACAAAAAAAGACCTCATTGAGGTTGTTGCAAAAAAGGCAAATCTCACCAATAAAGCATCTCGAGATGCTGTCCAAACATTCTTAAACACCATTAGAGACTCATTAAAACGTGGTGAAAAGGTCGTCATTACAGGTTTTGGTACCTTTAGTATTCGGAAACGAGCAGAGAGAGTTGGAAGAAATCCGAAAACGGGAGAGAAAATTACCCTCGCAGCGAGAAAAACACCTGGTTTTACTCCTGGTAAAACGTTTAAAAAATCGGTTCGATAATACGCACACGATCGTGTTAAAAAAGAGGTTTTCTAGGGCTTAACAAAACGAAGCTCATTAGGAGGCTTCTTTTTTGTTATAATCGACTAAATACGATGTCTGCTATACATGTTGATCATTTAACTAAGCACTACACGGTGTATAAAAAAGAGCCTGGGTTTTTAGGCTCTGTTAAATCTCTTATATCCAGAAAATCAGAGATAGTCAAAGCCGTCGAAGATGTTTCTTTTACTGTCGATGAGGGTGAACTGGTAGGATTTATCGGCCCAAATGGTGCAGGAAAAACAACAACCCTGAAATGCCTTTCAGGACTTCTCTATCCGACAAGTGGTAAAGTCGATGTTTTGGGCTTTACACCATTTGATCGTAAGACTCCATTTTTGAAACAGATTGCATTGGTAATGGGTCAAAAAAACCAACTATGGTGGGATCTCCCAGCAATGGAAACGTTTCTTCTTAACAAAGAGATTTATGATATTCCAGATGCAAAGTTTAATGAAACTATTTCAGATCTCGCTACACTTCTGGATGCGAAAGATACCCTGCATATTCCAGTTCGAAAACTTTCCCTGGGCCAACGAATGAAGATGGAGTTAATTGCATCACTTATTCATACACCGAAGGTAATGTTTCTCGATGAGCCTACTATTGGGCTGGATGTAGTGATGCAGAAAAAAATTCGTGAGTTTTTAAAGGGATACAACGAAAAATATAAAGCGACAATTCTTTTGACGAGTCATTATATGGGAGATGTGGAAGAGTTGTGTAAACGTGTGATCATTATTAATTTTGGAAAAATTCTCTACGATGGGCTTTTATCTGATTTGATAAAAAAACATGCACCCTATAAATTGATAAGTGTGGTGCTTCGAGAGTATGTTGACCCGAAAAAGCTAGAAGCATTCGGAAAAGTACATACATTTACTTTTCCGGAATGGGTAATAAAGGTAAAACAGAAAGATTCAAACGATGTAGCGGCAAGAATTCTCAAACAACTTCCTGTGCAAGATATTACCATTGAAGATCCCGATATTGAAGAAGTTATTCGAGACGTCTTCACAAAAGAGCGTTCATAATATGCGTTATGTCAGAATGTTTCTTCTTCAGTTTCAAGAAATCATGGTGCAGCGAGCCAGATCGTTCGTTTGGTTTCTTCTCTCACTCTTGAATCCACTCTTACTGTTGATTTTCTGGTCTGGGGTATATCAACAAAAACACGCATTTCTATCAGATTGGTCTATATCGACCGTAACGTCCTATTATCTTTTATTGATAATTGCTTCATCACTTCTAATAGTCCACATAGAAGAAACAGTCGCGATTATTGATATTCGTGAGGGGGGACTAGTGAAGCATCTAACAAGGCCTTTTTCTTATTTTTGGCTTATGTTTATAAGTGAGCTACCTTGGAGAATTTTTCAAGGAGGCTTAGGAGTTTTTGTTTTTCTTCTTTTCTCGTTACTTTTTAAAAGTTATGTTCAGTTGACACATGACCCTGTGACGCTTGCCCTCTCAGTTCTCATAATAATTTTTGCCTATATGATTTCATTTATTTTTAAAATGATTTTAGGATTATCTGCGTTTTGGTTTACAGATTTTTGGGGTCTACAACAACTAGTAGAGGTCACCATACTTTCTTTTGCTGGTTTTCTTATGCCACTTGAATTTTACCCCAAACTGATAGAACAGATTGCCAATGCGTTACCCTTTTCCTATATCATTTATTATCCTATTATTGCAATACAGGGAAAGTTGCCATTGCCGCATCTTTTTCAGGTTTTAGGAATTCAGTTGATGTGGATTTTAGTCTTTGCCGTTATATACAAATATCTTTGGAGAAAAGGAATAGAGAAGTTTGTAGGGGTAGGGCAGTGATATGAAACGATATGTAAGGATTTATATTCGCTTATTGCATCTTAACTTCTCTTCGCTTTTGGCATACAGAGCAAATTTTGTGAATAGTGTAATTTCAAGTAGTGTATGGGGGGCTTTTTCAATTATTTCAATTCTTCTTTTGACGAGTAGAACGTCGTCTCTTTTTGGATGGTCGAGACATGACATTATTTTTTTGACATGTTCCTATAGTATCCTTATTGGTATCTTCCATACATTTTTTTCTCGTAACTTCGAGCATTTCTCAAGGATTGTAGATTTAGGCGAATTAGATACGCTTCTCATAAAGCCAATAGACTCTCAATTTTTTATCTCACTACGTTATGTTAACTATGCTAGTACTATTAGGATTGTTGTCGGTATTATTCTTGTCAGCTATTTACTGAGAGGAGAAACGTTGTCGATTATTCAGCTTCTTGGTTATGGGGGTATGATGCTTTTCGGGTTACTAACTTTATATGCACTTTGGTATATTATCACCTCGTTTACTATTTGGCTAAGCAGGCTTTCAAATATCGTCGAGTTTCTTTTTACCATTACAAACGTTTCTCGATTCCCTCCACAGATGTACAGAGAGTTCTCATGGTATCTTTTTCTCTTTTTCTTTCCATTAACTCTGATTATTACAACACCTACAAAATTTCTCTTGAATAAAGTAGATATGTATAGTGTCGCTCCTCTAATGGTTACCGCAGTTTTACTGTTTATTTTCTCAAGATTTTTTTGGAAATTCGCCCTTCGATTCTATACAAGCGCGAGCAGCTAATTATGAGACTCTACTGGCAAATTGCTAAAAATATGTGGGATCAAGCGGTAGCCTACCGTTTGAGTTTTGCTATCTTTCGCCTAAGGAATTTATTTTGGATTCTGACAATGTATTTTCTCTGGCTATACGTCTTACCTCAAGGGAAAGTACTTTTCGGCTATGATCAGTCACAAATTTTGACCTATATCCTTGGAGGTGCATTTCTTTCATCGCTAATAATGGCTACACGATCACAGGATATAGCAACTGAGATTAATGATGGAAATTTATCAAATTTACTTCTTCGGCCAATTGGCTTTTTACGTTACTATTTTGCTCGTGATCTTGGCGACAAAGCCATGAATATATTTTTTTCCATTTTTGAGCTGACAATCGTTTTTCTTATTCTCCGACCAAATCTTTTTTTGCAGACAAATCCGTTGCTACTGTTATTAACACTGATTTTCTCTCTGAGTGGAACAGTTCTTTTTTTCTATTTCAGTGTGTTACTCGGTTTTATCGGTTTTTGGAGTACCGAGACATGGGGGCCAAGATTTATTTTTTATCAGCTGCTTAACTTTCTTGCCGGAACTCTCTTTCCACTTGATATTGTTCCTAAACCTCTCTACACTGTGATTTCCTACCTGCCTTTTCCCTATCTTCTTTATTTTCCAATGAAAGTCTATCTTGGACAATTATCAACTCCAGAAATTATAAAAGGTATGACTGTTTCATTTGCTTGGACCATAATTTTATATGTTATCACTCGTGAGGTCTGGAAACGAGGATTACGGGTTTATACAGCACAGGGAAGATAGTATGAAAAAATATCTGAAACTCTGGTTCGTCATGACAAGTAGGATAACACAGATTGCATTTGTTTCAAGGTTTGGCGTCATTTTTTTTACATTTGGGAAAATCGTACGATTTCTTTTTTTCCTCTTTTTCTTAGTGTTTTTAGTTGGGAAAACGAAATTAGTAGCAGGATATACTCTTTGGGAAGTTATACTTTTCTTTTTGACTTTTAATATGGTTGATATCATCTCCCAGTTTCTTTTTCGTGAGGTGTATCGATTTAGGAGCTATATCGTCTCAGGTAGTTTTGATTACCTTTTAACGAAGCCTATCTCACCTCTTCTCAGAAGCCTTTTCGGGGGTAGTGATATTCTAGACCTTATAACACTTTTTCCTTTGATAGGGTTTCTTATCTATACGTTATCTAGGCTTGAAGCGATCACGATAATTGGAGTATTCTTTTATATTCTTCTTTTAACTAATGCCCTCATTATCATGTTAGCCTTTCACATTTTCGTTTTAGGACTGGGTGTGTTAGTAACAGAAGTTGATAATGCGATATGGATATTTCGGGAGTTAACGGCCCTAGGGAGGATCCCCATTGCTGTGTATAGAGAACCGTTAAGTTGGGTTTTGACGTTTATTATACCTGTTGGTATTATGATTACCTTTCCGGTCCATGCTGCCCTAGGAGTTCTCTCCTTTCAGGCAATCATCGTGGCTTTTCTAATCAGCGGGGCTTTGCTTTTCGGAAGTCTTCGTTTTTGGAGATATGCGCTAAGACACTATACAAGCGCGAGTAGCTAAAAATATCCTAGGAAGAGAGTAAGCCAGATTCTGTTTTTTTATCGCAATCTATCTGGAAATGATATAGTGATCACTTCCTCCCGCTTTAGTCGGGATGCCCTCAATCTTCGATGCTCCCATCATACAGGTAGTAACGCATCAGTCGGAGGTTACGGCGGGTGGGATTGCCCGTTTCACTTCTACTCGTCTCTGTTGCTCTCAAGTTTTGTTAATGCAAAACTTGTTCTCTCTTGCACATGTAGATAAACAAGAAAGACACTAGATCTTACGATTCGGAGCTTGCGCTCCATCCCCGGTATGATACCCCCTGGACTTTCCTCTACATTCATATAACTGAACGTAGTAGCGATCCTTCTTCCTAGGACCTTAGCATTCTAGCATAGGGAATGCTAAATCTCAAATATCCTCTTGAAAATGAGGCTAAAATCCGTATAATTGCTGAGTATGGCATTGGCGGAAGCAGTCGAGCATCAGGTACATGTAAGCCCTGTCGTTCGGGTTCCTAGATTCCATCCTGAACCCTTCATGACCACAATTTGATTTGATTTTGAAGCTGCTATGGATAACGTTCATGGGCCTATTGTTGAAGTTTGTGGCCCAACGCCACGAGGGTATAGAGTAGGTAGACAAGTAATTCATCTAAATGGGTTCAATGAGAATGTAATTATTACCAATATTTTCCCGGTTCCAGTTCTGAATAAAGGGGAAAAACTTGTTTATAGCGACGGGGTTGATAAGGTTGCAGACGCGAGACAACTTCCATTTACAAAAGGTTATGTCGGAGCTCTTTTCGCAAGCTTTATTCCCTTTGATATAAGAGAAGAAGCATTGTTTGAAGCAGCACGCGTTGTGGAGAGAAATGGATTAATGGTTTTGCAAGGAGGACGATGGGATGATTCTCAACTCGCTGCTCGTGTAGGACTCCAGAATAGAGAGGCATGGCGTCAACCTAGAGAAGCAAGTAGCGCAGAAGTGTTTCAGTTTATCTTTCAAAGGAATTAATTCGTATAGGTTGAACAGAGCATTTTGTACTCACAGTTTTTGCAGAAGATACTCCCGAAACATCGAAAGTCACTCTCTGAAATTTGTTCTACAATAGAGAGAATTTTATCTTTGCCGGCTTCAAGATCTTCTCTCGTTCTTGTTGTAGATATTTTTTTATTCTCTTCAAGGTAAAAAAGACTTAACACAATTTCATCAGGGGTACGATTAAGGATTCCCTCATGCACTTCAGTTGCCGCAAGCGCATAAAATGTGAGCTGGAGATCTTCTTGTACTTTCTTTTTGTCTGGCATATTGCTTCCTGTTTTATAGTCAATGATTTCAATTCGTCCATCAGGAAGTTTATCAATTCTGTCAATTCTTCCCCCGATTTTAAGTTTATCCATCCAGAACTGAAAAGGGAGTTCGATGGCGAGTGTTTCGGTAGGATTCTGTAGAGCCGTTTCCGCATAAGTTAAAAGCATACCATCAGCTTGTTTATATGCCTGCTCTTGGTGGATTTTTCCTGTATAACCATTTTGAATCCAATTCTTTTTAAGGATTTCTTGCATTGTTTTAGGAGTAACTTTTTGTTTTGCCTGGAGCAATTGGTAAAAGTCTCGAAGTGTACTATGAACGCTTATACCATAGCTTAAAGCTGGGGCTGCAGGAGTTGGTACATTCATGACATAGCGCAGTTTATAGTGCAAAGGACACATCTGAAATGTCTGGATCTGTGAATAGGAAATATAGGTAAGAGGTGGTGATTTTTTCAGTGTATCTTTTTCTGCGAGCATAGTGGGTGTGTTATTTGCAATTGTCGTATTTACCATATCAAGAAGAGAGAGTTGTGTTGTGTTTTGAATGAGATTCGTTGTTTTTATGACGTTTTCAATATATTTCTCTCCAAGCGCTTCTACTATAAATGGTGAAAGTTTTCGTTCTCGTTTCGCCTCACCATAATGTTTTGCAGCGGTTAAAAAAAGAGTATCCTTCGCTCGTGTCATAGCAACATAAAAGAGTCGTCGTTCTTCTTGCAGATTTTCGTCACCTTCGGATAATTCTTCTTTAATTAGTTCTTGTGGTACAGGAATCTGTTCTTTTCGATCACGACTTGGGAAGCGTTGGGTGACAAGATTAACAACAAAGACGACAGGAAACTCAAGACCCTTACTTGAATGGACGGTGAGGATGTTAACTGCATTGTTCGTCGACCAGTCGACTTCGGCTGCGAGTGGACTTTCCCCTAGCTCCATTGCTAAATCTATCCAGTCTACAACAGCAAAGACTGATGCATCTTCACGATTTGATGCAAATGATTCAAGTTTTTCAAAAAGCTTCGCTATATTGAGCGCTTCTTTTTCAGTTTTTACCGTTCGAGGATCAAGGTAGTATCCCAGTAATCCGGAGTCTTCAAAGAAAGAGTAGAGTATTTGACCAGCTGTGTCTCGTGACATTTTATCGAGATGCTTTTTCATCATCGTGACAATTTTCGTTATTTTTTCTTTTCCTTCTGGTGTCGCTGCTGATTCATCGACGCGCTCCATCGCTTCAAAGAGAGAGTAATTATTTCGTTTGCCGATATTTAATACAGCAGCAACGTCTCGTGCTTCGATCCCAAAAATCCGCATGGTAATGACTCGATAGACGCAAGCATTCTCCTCAAAATTTGCAAGGGCCCGAAGGTAAGCAATTAAGTCTTTAATTTCTTCTTGCTGAAATAAATGACCAGGACCTAAAAACTGGTAAGGAATGTGTAGTCGATCAAGAGCACGTTGAAAAGGCGTGGCATGATCATTTGCTCGAACCAAAATGGCGAACTCATTATAGGCACGATTATTTTTTTTCACGTCTTCTTTAATAGCTTTTGCTACTTCTTCCGCTTCATCCTCTACTCGGGTTGCATAGATGAATTCGATTGCGTCTCCTTGGATTCCTCGAGTTGCAGTAAGTTTTTTATCAATACCTTCTTTCACTTCGAGTCGATCTGGGTTATTAAATTCGATGAGACGATGGGCTCCATCTAAAATAGTTTGTGTCGAACGATAGTTCTTCGTCAGAGCAATGATCTTTGCTTTTGGGAAGTGTGATCGAAATTGAAGCATGTTAGCAAGAGCTGCTCCTCTCCAACGATAAATACTTTGATCATCATCTCCGACGACAGTGATATTCTGTTTCCCACCAGCTAAAAGAATCGCCATTTCGTTCTGAGCATAGTTTGTATCCTGAAACTCATCGACCAAGATATAGGAGAATTTTTCTTGGTACATCTTTAAAAGATGTGGTCGTGTTCGAAAAACTTTTAAGGTGTTACTGATAAGATCAGAAAAATCCATGACGCCTTCTTTCGCTTTTAATGCTTCATAAGTCTGAAAAGCAAGCGCTAGCTCCTGTGTTTTTTGTATTTCGTCTTCTGTTGCGTCTGATTTGGAAAGTTTTTTTGCATATGCAAGATACGCTTCAGAGCTCGTATCATCATCTTTCAGACGACTAAAATGTTGAAGCATACCTTGTAAAAATTTAGTCGGGTTTCCCATTGGTCTGAAATACTTCAAGTCAAACTTGAATAAATTACGTCGCAAAAACAGGAGAGCTTCTGCTTCTGTTAATAGATCAAATCGTGAGTTAAGACCTATATGAATGGCTTCTTGGCGTAGGACCCTATCGCAGAATGCATGGAATGTCTCGATCCATAACTGTGTATACCCGTAAGGCATAACAATATCAATACGTTCTTCCATTTCCTGTGCAGCCTTTTCGGTGAAGGTGAGGGCTAGAATTGATGATGGAGGAATCTGTTTTTCGAGTATAAGATGCTTAATTCTCTCTGTAATGACTGTAGTTTTTCCTGTTCCTGCGCCGGCTATGATAAGAACTGGGCCATCTCCATGTGTTATAGCTTGGTTTTGTTCTTCATTAAGCGTTCTCAGGGTTTTCATGGGTACCTATTGTAGCATAGTAAGTAGGTTTCTCTAGCGTATCTGTCTATGAAGTTCTACTTCACTTGTGACTTCAGGAGATCCAAGATGTTTTTTTTCGTTTCTTCAAGACTCATGCCCCATTCATCAGCGAGTTTTTTCAGATCATCTTCAGTAAGCGATGCACCTCCATCGCTGATCTTACCTCGGCCCATATCATCGTCCGGTATACCGCATCCACAGTTGTAGCACATTGCTGTTCATCCTTCCTCTAGCTGATATAATACTGTATATGATACCGCCAAAGCAATATATCTTTCCCTTTCTCCAGAAAGAACAGCTATCAAAGGATGCGTATACCTTTTCCTTTGATAGGTCTTCCGCGACAGATTTTGATTTCATTCCAGGAAACTACATGAGGATAACATTAACTATTCCTACACCAGACGATCGAGGAAACTCTCGCTATTTCTCCATCACATCCTCAGCGCTTGATAAAAATCAGCTGACAATTACGACCAGGATTATTCAAAGCGCATTTAAAAAGACGTTACTTAACCTAGAGCCTGGTACCCCTATTCAATTTTTTGGTCCGGTTGGTCGGTTTCTTTTTGATGAAACAGATACCAGACCACATATCTTTTTAGCGGGAGGAATCGGTATTACGCCGTTTCATAGTATGTTCCTTTACGCCGATCAGAAAAACCTCACGACACCGATAACACTTTTTGTTTCTTTTTCAACAGTAGAAGATATGGTTTTTTACGATGAGTTGATGCGAATTGCTACAGAGCATACAAATATAAAAATTATATATACGATAACGAGGCCAGAAGAATCACAAAAGTCATGGAGTGGCGAAACAGGAAGAATTACAGAAGAGCTGATAAGAAAATACGTACCGTCGCCTTCTTCAGCTCTCTACTATTTGGCTGGGCCTGCAGCTATGGTTATGTCGATGGAGGAAATGATAAAAGGTTTGAATATTCCTCAGGAGCAACTAAAAAAAGAACAGTTTTCAGGATATTAATGAATTTGTAGCGGTTTTTTTGACTCGCTTAAGTCCTCAACAACTTCTTCTTCGATGTGTTTTGTTGCTTGCAGTTTATTACCAAGTTGCATGAATCCAGTTGAGACATTTGAGAACTGTGAAGATGCATTGGCAATATGTTTTCCTAAAACGCCCATATTCTCAGTTATTTTTTCGTAGTCTATTTGTAATGCACGAAGTAATTTAAAAACTTCACGTGATCTGGACTCAATTTTTTTCCCTTCAAACGAAAGGAGAATAGTTTGTAAATGTGCATAGAGAGTGGTTGGAGAAACAAAATATACTCGATGCTTCTTGGCGTAATTCATTACTTCCTGCATACAGACTATCTCGTAATACACAGACTCACTTGGAATATACATCAGAGCAAAATCCATCGTTCCTTCCTGAGGCAGGATATATTTACTGGCAATTGCGTCGATGTGTTTTTTTACATCACGTGAGAATTCTTTTTGAAAACTTTCTCGGTCTTGTCCTTCGGCTTTTACCATCTTTTGGTAATTTTCCATGGGGAATTTTGAGTCAATAGGAAGTATCCCTGCATCTGTTTGTATAGCAGCATCGACACGCTCTCCGGATTTAAACATGTACTGTAAATGAAAACTGTTTTTTGGAAACATCTGAGCAATCAGGTCTTTCAGCACTTCCTCTCCGATATTTCCCCGAAGTTTTGGACTTTTGAGAAAATCCTGTAACTCTTTCATGCTCCGTCCGATCTCACTCATCTGTCCTACCTCTTTTCCTACGTCACGAAAAACTGCTGCAGCGCGATCGAGTCGCTCGTTGAGTTGTTTTGCATTTTCCTGAAGGGTTTGCACCATATGAGTTGAGTTACTGTTCAAGGCATCGTTTAAGGTTTTATTTGTCGACTCTATTGAGCCTTGCATGGATCGAAGCCATTCTAAAAGCGTTGCGTCGGATGCCTTATTTGAAAGCTGGGAAATTTTTTTATTGAAAAAATAAAATAGGAGACCAAATCCAGCAAACAAAAGAAGAGCAAAAACGAGCAGGTCAGTTTGCATGGACACTATTGTAGCATAAAATCTAGGTTTAGATAAATGCTTAGTAGTACAGATCGGGGACTGCTGTCACTTCATGAAGGGGAACTGTTTTTGTGTGATAGAATGCCGCTGCTCCAATCATCGCTGCGTTGTCAGTACAGAGCTGTGCCGGCGGCACGAAAAGCTGAGCGTTAATATCAGGTTGTCTAGCGTTTATCTCCATTTGTTGTCTGAGTCTTTCATTCGCTGCGACGCCTCCGCCAAGCAAGATAGATTTTGCCTGATATTCTCTAGCAGCTTTTATCGTTTTTTTCACTAAGACATCAACAATTACGTACTGAACTGAAGCAGAGATATTCGCGACTATGTCGTCGTCTAATTGCTTTATTGTTTTTACTTCTCGCATTACTGCTGCCTTGAGGCCCGAGAAGCTAAAGTCAAAGTCTGGCGAGCCGATAAGAGGACGTGGAAAACTATATGCTTTTGGATTTCCTTTTTCGGCTAGTTTTGCAACTGCAGCACCAGCGGGATAGGGAAGCCCGAGGAGTCGTCCAATTTTATCGAATGCTTCTCCCGCTGCATCATCTCGTGTACCACCGATGACTTTGATGTTTGTATGAGAATTCATGAGAACTAAATCGGTATGCCCTCCGGACACAACGAGAGCAATTGCAGGGAAAGGTATCTCTTTTTTCTTATTGAGCTCATGATCTACTGACAGCCAGTTAGCATAGATGTGTCCGAAGAGATGGTTAACAGGGATCAGCGGTTTTTTACAGACGAAAGCGAGTGTTTTAGCGGTTTCAATACCGACAAGGAGTGAACCGATAAGCCCAGGACCTGTTGTTACCGCAATGGCATCAATTTCAGATTTGATAAACTTACTAGCGTCTATTACCTGTTCGTTTGCTGCTTTATCAATCGTTTCCTTCAGCATAGGGAGCATGTATCGTACTTGTTCGCGAGCGGCTATATCAGGGATGATGCCACCGGTTTTTGCATGAAGAGAAAGCGAAGAGGCAACGGTCTGTGCAAGAATTATTGGGGAAGACGTGTCGTCGTTGGTTAAAATTGCTGCTGCTGTCTCATCACATGAGGTCTCAATGGCAAGGATCCTCATAACGTAATGGAAATGGTGTCGCCTTTTTTAAGACCCTGTTTTTCAGTGAAGTTAGCGTTTACCTCAAGAACTTTGTCAGCTGGCTCTTCAGGGGTATAGACAGGCAATGATGTGTCAGTGGCAGACTTCGGAGGCAGAACGTTTTTATAAATGGTAACTATTTTATCGCCTCGAAGATAGATGATATCAATAGGAAACTTCATATCTTTCATCCAGAAGGAGTAGTAATCGGGAGTTTTAAATACAAAGAGCATCCCTCTGTCCTGCGCGAGTGATTTACGACCAGAAAGTCCTTTTTGCTGTTCTTTTGGTGTATCCGCAACGGAGAGTTTAATTTCAGTATCTTTTATCTTTGCTGTTGCCGTTTTACCAAAAAAAGAAGCTCCATTTCCTCCTAATAGATTCTGGGTAACAAGAAAGATACCAACAGCGAGTATAAAGACACCGAGTAATAAAAGAATTGTTTTCATAAATCTTCAGAAAGAATTGCAGTTAAGCGTGATGTCGATTTGTTTGCAATTCTCTCGACAACGTCTACAACCTTTGACCCTATGAGCTTTCCTTGCCGTTCTTTATGAGCTCGATCTGGATCGTATCTGGTTGTGGCTATTATATCAGGTTTTATGGATAAAATCACCTTATCGTATTCTTCATTCGTCTCAAGAAGTGCCAGTAGGACAACGTAATCGACGATATTGAGTGCTGATAGCAGATGAGCTCGGTCAGTCTGGGTATTTATTGGGCGTTTCTCTCCTTTTAATTGCTGAATTCGTTCATCACTTTCAAGAAGAATAAAGAGGGTATCACCTACCTCTTTTGCCTTTTGAAGAAACGTCAGATGACCGACATGAAGAATGTCAAAACAGCCACCAACCAACACTATTCGTTTTCCTTCATCATGCAGTTGTTTTGCTATCTTTTCTGCCTCTTCAAGATTTACGATTTTATCGTGCATAGTTATAGAATCTGAGACTGGAAAAATGTATTACTCTTTCGTGCCTTTCATGAAAATGGCTTGCCATGGACGATAATTCGAATCAAATCGGTCTGAGAGGATAACTTTTCCATCTCGTTTTACCTCTCGGGTAAAGAAGACTCTCGCGCCTGGAGCAGAAAAATCCACTTGTTTCACTTCACCTTTCGGAAGCGTCGGATCATCTTGGTAAAGCGGTTCCGGAGCAGGGCTTTGGGAAAGAATAACTGGTTTGGAGACCGTCGTTACTCTTCCATCTGATGTGCCATAGAGTTCGAATGTGAGTCGAAGCGACTGCTGGTCCACAAAGCTTTGTATCAGAATTGAGTGTTTCGTATCGTTTTTAAATTTTAGATCGACCGTTGGGATATAGACGGCTGCGTCAATCCCAGGCAAGGAGTCTTCTTCATAGTAGTGGACTCGATAGGCATGAGGATGTCGTTCAGTGATCGGAAGACCAGCATTGAGAATTGCGCGAAAGAGAGTCGTTGATACTTGGCAAACACCACCTCCGTCACCAAGAACTGTTCGCCCATTCTGGATAACATATGCTTGTTTATAACCAGTAAATGATGAAACATCACCAAGCGCTTTTGCAAATGAGAACATTTCGCCTGGAGCAACCAAAATGCCGTTTAGCCGAGTTGCAGCGAGTGTTACATTGTAGATTCGGTTTGGGATGGAGCCTACAAACACGGATGTTCCGACTCCTATACGCTCATCAATACCTAGATTATTTGCTTTCTCAGTAGTGATATTTGGTTCGACAGTAATAATCGGAATAGCGATCGTAATATCGTGAGGGGTTTTTGCTGAAGCAAGTCCTATCATTTGTTCTCGTAGATCCTTTTTCGCTTTTTTGATATCTATGTCTTTTCCATCGCTTGATGGTTTGAACGTCGTTACTTTACCATTTTCTACAGTGAACTGTGCATCAATCGGTTTTACTTGGATTTCATTTTGCATGGGTTTCAGTAATTCGGTTACAGCATCTTCGTCGTAGTGATAGGAAGGTGGAAGATAGACTCCGTAGAGGTAGGCACGGAGCAGGAGACTCATATTTGAGGCAAGATCCTTTGATTTTCCGATACTGTATGCTTGCTGCGCAAGAAGGTCAGCATCAAATCCTGCTTTCAGCTGAGAAGCAGAAACGGTAGCAGCATGTGTTTCTGTTTGGAGCGTAATCGTAGAATTTCCTATCTGCTCATTTCGATTTGTAAAATACTGCTCTGCTTCACGTTCTGTTTTTCCGCTGAAATCAACGCCACTAATAAAAACACCGGGATAAATTCGATTTCCGAAATGGACACGATAGTATGTTAAGATAACGCCGATAAAGAAAAAAAGACCGAGTGTTGCTCCGAGAAAAAACCAGAAGACTATACGAATAACGGAATAATAGGTTCTTTTTTGTTTTAATTTATGTAGTATAGCCATACTGCCATTGTCAGAAATCAATTATGCGTATTATACTAAAAGAAGGAACAAAGAACCATGGATGAAAAGAATGTCTATTCACCTCAAGGCGAGGTAGCACCGGTACAGCAAACACCGTCACAGGCTCCTGTCGTATCGGTAGCTCCAACACAGCCTCCACCTGCCCCGCCGCCACCACCACCTCCTCCCTCGACTGGTTTTCCGTTTGGACTTATTATTAAGATCATCATTGGGCTTGGGGTGCTGTCTTTACTTTTCTTTATTGTCACTCGTTTTGTGCTTCCGATGGTTGGCCCTAAGCAGCCAGAGAAGCCAGTAACACTGACATACTGGGGATTGTGGGAAGACAAAAATATTATGAGTGGCGTTATCTCTGAGTTTGAGAAGCAACATCCAAATATCACGGTTGATTATCAACGACAAGATATAAAACAGTACAAGGATCGTTTAGTAACAAGAACTGCTGCCGGGACGGGTCCTGATATCTTTCGATTTCATAACAGCTGGGTTCCCATGCTGTCAGGTGAATTACTTCCATTATCAGAGGATGTGATTAAGCCTGCGGAATTTAAGAATATTTACTATCCGGTTATTCAGCAAGATTTGATTCACAACGGAGCAATTTACGGCATTCCTCTCCAGATAGATACGCTCGCTCTTTTTGTTAATAAGGAAATTCTTGATGCTCAAGGAATTGATGTTCCCACGACCTGGGATGATTTTGTAAAAGCGGCAAAGTTATTCGTTGTAAAAGATGATGATAAAACAATTAAAACAGCCGGAGCGGCGCTGGGTACTTATGACAATATAACCCACGCTCCCGATATCATCTCCTTACTTATGGTACAGAATGGCGCAGATCTGAAAAACCTTGAAAAGACACAACAGCAAGCTTCAGAAGCACTAGCATTTTACTCATCGTTCGCTAATGGAGACGATAGCGTCTGGGATGGAAGGCTTGATCCATCGCTTCTTCTCTTTGCGCAAGGAAATCTAGCCATGTACTTTGGGTATTCATGGGATATTTTTTCTATTAAAGCGCTGAATGAAAATCTTCCATTTAGTATCCATCCTGTACCGATCTTACCGGGAAGAAAACTTACCATCGCTAGTTACTGGGTGGAGGGTATTTCATCAAAAACAGCTCATCCGAAAGAATCACTCCTCTTTATGCAGTTTCTCGCCCAAAAAGAAACCCAGCAGAAGCTCTATACGGAACAATCCAAGGTTAGGCTTTTCGGTGAGTTATATGCACGTAAAGACCTTGCAAATACATTGAAAGATAACGCACTCATTTTTCCTTTTATTGAGCAGGCCCCTAATGCTGTCTCGACATTTTTCGTCAGCGATACCCACGATGATAGTAGTGGAAATCCGGGTATTAACGCACGGATGAATCAATATCTTAAAAATGCGATCAATGGAACTGGGGGAAACACATCAGCTGAAACCGCAATTGATACGCTGTCCAAAGGTGTTTCACAGGTGCTGAAACAGTATGGACAGTAATAAAAAAGCAGTTTTCAAAACACTACTCTATAGTGACATCTTCGATTACCCCCTGAAGGAAGAAGAAGTGTTTCTCTTCCTTCATGAGAAGAAACTTTCTAGCCAAGCGGTAAAACAAACACTAGGATCTCTACCCGGTATTGTGACGAAGGATGGATACTCTGTGCTTTCTGGTAGAGAAGCACTAATGACTCTTCGTAAAAGAAGAGAGCAGGTGAGTAAGACAAAAAAAGAACTTGCTTTGCAAGTCTCTACATTATTATTTTTGCTCCCCAGTGTTTACTGTATCGGCGTGAGCGGTGGAGTGAGTATGGAGAATGCGGATAAAGACGATGATATTGATCTCTTTGTCATTACGGCAAAGGGAACACTGTGGACGACACGGCTTTGGATGCTCCTGTTTCTTCAGATTCTCGGAAAACGAAGAAAAAGAGAGGGAAGAAACGTTAACAACACCATATGTCTAAACATGTTAGTTGATGAAGAGCATCTCTCGTTTAAACAGTCAAGAAAAGATATCTATACTGCCCATGAAATAGTCCAGTTGCTACCATTTTATGAGAGGAAAGAAACCTATAAACGATTTCTTGACCACAATGATTGGGTTTACAGATTGCTTCCGAATGCCAGGCAACTGTATCGCCATCCGAAGAAGAGAATACATTTCTGGGTTGATCATATAGTGCTAGGCCTATTCAAGCTTCTTGAGCCAGCGACACGGGGGGTACAAGGCTGGTATCTTTCACGGCATCAGACAACGGAAGAGGTAAGCCAGGGAGTTGCAGCGTTTCACCCAAGAGATCATAAGGAGGAGACCTTACGAGATTATAAAAAACGCTGTGATGCCTATGGAGTATAATATGTTCCGGTATGAAGCGTTTTCATCTTATTGCTTGTGGGGCAACATTTGATTTTTTTCATAGAGGTCATAAAGAGTTTTTGCGCTTTGCTTTACTCCACGGAGAGAAGCTATTGCTCGGATTAACCTCAGATTCCTATGTCTCGCAAAAAAAGCCAACAGTTGCGGAGTCATATGAAAAACGGAAAGAAGCAGTCGAAGAATTCCTTCGCCTAGAAGGTGTGTTTGAGCGAGTAGAAATAGCTCCAATAGACTCGATATACATTCCCAAGTACTGGGAAGACAGAGATATTGAAGCAATGGTAGTGACTGAAGATTCAAAGGGTGGAGCAACATTAGTTCAGGAAAAGCGGAAAAGCGAGGGAAAGAAGGAACTTGAGATACTTCTTTTTCCTTTTGTACCTGCTGCAGATGGAAGCTTGATCTCCTCGACTCGTATACGAAATGGCGAGATCGACAGAGATGGAAATCTCTGGATAAGACCAGATTGGGAGAGAGACCAACAGGTACTCCCGGAAAATGTTAGGTCGCGATTTAAACAACCGTTGGGGAATACGTACACGAAAACAGAAGACATAGTATCCGATACAAAGGGAAAAACGCTTGTTACTGTCGGAGATGTCACCACAAAACTGTTCTATGAAACTGAAGAGCTTCCTTATCTGGCAGTTGTCGATTTTATAGTTGAAAGGAAAAAGAAGTATCGATCACTGAATGAGTTAGGAATACCAGAGAGTGTAGAGTCTCTGAAAATAGATAACCCTGCAGGTACGCTGTCTCCTCTGCTGTTTACTGCATTTCGTACAATCCTGCAAAAGAGTCCTGAAGGAAAGCGTTTTGTCATTCAGGTTAATGGAGAGGAAGATCTCGCTGCGCTTCCGGCAATTTTGGCTGCTCCTTTAGGGTTTGTTATCTGTTATGGACAGCCTGGAAAGGGAACAGTTGTCGTTCCTGTAACCGAGCAGATCAAAGAACGAGTTTTTCAGTTGGTTTCATTGCTTCAGTCTCAAAAGGGAGGCTAATTTCTTGTTTCTGTCTTGACAACCCTAAGAGAATTAATTATACTTCTCAGAAGCTTTTGCAATTCCCTCACATGCCCTGGAGGGATTTGTTTTGTAAAAGGCCTAGAAATATGGAAGGTAAAAAAATATATCTTACAAAGAGTGGTTTAGAAGATCTTCGAAAAGAGCATACTGAGCTTGTTAAGGTAAAGCGCCCCGAAGTGCTCTCACGCGTCTCAACAGCTCGTGAGTTAGGTGATTTATCTGAAAACGCAGAGTATGTCGCTGCGCGCGAAGAACTCTCCTTTATCGATGGGAGAATTGATGAGTTAGAAGAGCTTTTGAAAGATGTCGTTGTGATTGAAGCAGAAGGACCCTCAAATGGCAAAAGCACAATTGCCCTAGGCTCAAGAGTTACCGTGAAACTTGATGGGAGAAAAGAACTCTACCAGCTCGTTGGTGAATTTGAAGCGGATCCAATGTTAAAGAAGATTTCACATGAATCACCTCTTGGGAAAGCACTTTTGGGTAAAAAGGTTGGAGAAACGGTTGAGGTTACAGCTCCAGCAGGAAAAATAGTCTACACGATCGTTTCAATAGAGTAATCTTCTCGTGCTACAATAAATAAATGACCATTCATCAGAATATTTCCCTCTCTGAACTGCTTTTCTATCGTATTGGAGGTATTGCAGCATATGTATTGGAAGTAAAAAGTGTAGAGGATGTCTTGGAAGCGTATGATTTCATCCAAAAAAATAATATTGCTTCATGGATGGTAGTCGGTTTGGGAGCTAATCTGTTGATGAAAGATGGGAATTTTGACGGGGCGATTATTTGGATGACAAAACCTGATACTCCTGATATCACTATCTCACAAGGGCTTATAAACGTTTTTGCCGGTCAGACGCTTGATGATCTGGTTCAGTTCTCCTTCGAGGATAGCTATATCGGGCTAGAATCCCTTGGTGGACTACCTAGTACTGTCGGTGGAGCCATCAGAGGGAATGCAGGGGCGTTTGGAACAGAGATGCAGGATGTCATTGAGCGAGTAGAGGTCTACGATCTTTCTGATCGTCAAATAAAAACTATCAGCAATCAAGAATGTGAATTCTCCTATAGAAATAGTGTTTTTAAGCATATTAATCAATACATTATTCTTCGAGGTATTTTTCGTTTACACGAGGCAACAGAAGAAGAAGTAATACAAGCGAAGAATGTTTACCAGGAAAAGATTTCATATAGAGAAACAAATCATCCGGTAGAGTATCCATCTTGTGGATCTGTTTTTAAAAATGTTCGGGAACCTGAAAAAGTGCAGAAGATTTTATCTGTCTGGCCGGATATACAAGAAGTAGTTCAGACAAAATGGCACGGGAAAATTTCGATGGGCTATGCTATAAAGCGTCTCGGATTTTCAGGTATGCAAGTCGGTGGAGCAAAGATCACCGAGAAACACGCGAACTATATCTGTAACGTCGATCACGCAAAAGCACGAGACGTGTTAGATATTATTAGTCAAATAAAAACGAAGTTTGAAGCCACCTTCGGCTTCCCTCCAGAAATTGAAGCCGAGATAGTCTCTTGACAAATGGAGAAATATATTGGAGAATAGGATCTTATGAATTCACGAATAGCATTAGCTACTACAAAAAAGCACCTCTTGTCTGAGAGGGACGCTTTCGTGGTTTAAAAAGACAGCCACACTGAGTAAAGCCCCTCGCAGGAGGGGTTTTTTTGTGGGTAAATACTATGAGCATAATACAAGAACAAGCAAACATAACCAATATTGGCCTTTCTCTCTTACAACAGGAAGGGGCTATCTATGGACGTGCAAATGCAAAACTTCTAGCACCAGAGGATCATAATAAAAGTGCTCGGGTCATGGTAAGAAGGGTAGAAAACCTCTTCCAGAGCCTGGGTTTCTCGTCTATCATAAATCGTTCCGCAATATTCCATGACAACGGAAATTCATTTGCCGGAGTTGAATTAGGAGATCGTGAGTATTTTGTTATGGCACGAGATCTTATGGATGAGAGAAAACTTGTTGATATATTAAACGGTGAAAAACCAAGCATCACTATCGTCAGCGGACCATGTCTCTTTAGTGCGCAAACGGTTCAGGCTATTAGTGAACATGGTACCCCATTTTCAGTTACTACACCCGGTGTGGAAATAACAGAAAAAATTGAACGGTTGGAAGTAAGCGATGCGCTTTCTCTTTATGAGATAGAATCGGTTACGAGGTTATCAGAATTTATCAATGGTCTCGTACGTTCAAGTGATACTGTTCGGGGAGTACATCTCAATATTCCACAAGCAGAGTACTATGCTTACTTACTGGACGCATATACAGACGGGTTCGTTAATCAAGAACAGATGGCCTTATGGATGTTGCATGTTGATATGCGGCAGGCAAAAATAGCTAACATGATGAAAGAAAGAATTCTCCAAGGAGTAGCGAATGACAGGAGTATCTCAATAAGCCAGACTGCACCACTCAACACGATACGGGAGTATATGGCTGATTCTGTCCTTCGTAATGAAAGACCTTCTCTGCAAGACGCGCTGGTAATGCTTCGTCAGAACTCTCCACTTTGGAGATCGCTCCTGGATATCGAAGAACCGTCTTCCTGGCAAGAGATAAATCATCTATCGTATGTTTTTGCAGAACTTCAGTCAGGGTTATCATCGGATGCTACTGCAGGAGAGGGAGTTCCTATAGGAATTGTTGTTGAAAGCCCGACAGAGTCAAAAATATTTGCTAACGCAAAAAAAATAATTGGGAAAATGAATGGTGCATATAGGGGTAATGTTCTCGCTATTTATCCACATGAAATGATTATTCCAGTAGATGGCAATACGGGAAAAACGATGTATCATGTCGTTGAGGCAGATGAAATGAGACAGAATAATTTAAGAGTCATTTTCCAGACATACAGAGGTTCGTTAAATGGAGGAACTACATCATGAGAACCTTTATAACTAACCAGATCGCAAAACAAATGCTTATCGGGTCATCCATTTACTCGACTGGTGGTGGTATTGCCTATCCTGTTCAGAAAAAACTGTTTGCTTCACTTATGAAAAAGAAAAAACACATACCTCTAATTTCTATCGATGAACTGAACGATTCAGATTATATCTGTACTGCCTATGCAGTAGGTTCTGCAGGGAATACAGATACCGATCTTTCTGCATCTTTAAAACTTGGGATGGAAACTCTTGAGCATTATACAGGTAAAGCTTTTAAAGCTATTTTTGCAGGAGAGACGAATATCGATATTATAACCTTTCAAGCAGCATCAAATGTTCACTTACCAGTACTCGATGGTGACAGCAATGGTGGTAGAGCAGTTCCTGAAATACAGTTTGATAATTTTGTAATAGCAGGTAAAGATATGACACCTGTTGTTGCTGTAACGCCAGACAAAAACGTAGCAATATTGGCTCAGGCAACAAATGCGCAGGCTGTAGAATTGTTCGTAAGAAATTTGGCAATCCAGTATCCACACGGACTTATTGCTGTTTTGGATCATCCAATACAGGTAAAAGATGCTAAAAACATTTTAACCTTGGGGATATTTTCTCGATCTATTTCTCTAGGTCACTACATAGAAAGAGTGAAGCATACATCCCACACAGCAGAAGATATCACACGACATATTCGTGGGCACTTACTTATACGTGGTCGAGTAACGAAAGTAGATTTGCGCAATGAGAAAGGGTTCCTCATAGGATATTATTATGTTCAAGATGATAAAAAAAATATACTTAAAATGTTTGTTAAAAATGAAAACATCACGTGTTGGATAAATGATACACTTATTGCTACCCCTCCCGATTGCTTTTTAACTGTTGATAGTGACAGTCTTCTAGGCGAGCACAATAGTGGTATTGTTGAAGGACAAAACGTTTTCGTTATTGCAAAAGAAGCAACGGATATATGGAGATCTAAAAAAGGAAGGGAGCTTTTCCATCCAAAACATTTTGGTTTTAACATAGAAAGTAAGTTGTTGTAAGCCAGATAGTATTTGTTAAATGTTTTTTTGTACGCTACAATAAGCACTATGGACGAGTCAGAATTACTAAAAACAAGAAAAGAAAAAATTGAAAAAGTGAAAGCACTCGGCTGGAACCCGTATGCTGCTTCATATCCGAAAACGCACTCGATCGCACAGGCTCTCAAAAGTGAAGGAAAAAAAGTCCAGACAGCTGGTAGACTTTTTTCCTTCCGAGAGCACGGCAATATTGCTTTTGCGGATCTTCAGGATGAGACTGGAAAGATTCAACTTTTCTTAAAAAAAGAGTTACTTGGACAGGAAGGATTCAAAAACTTAAAACATCTGGACATTGGTGACATCATAGGCATAGAAGGAGAAGTGGGAAAAACAGTAGCGGGTGAGATCTCTATTATTCCTACGACATATACACTCTTAACGAAATCATTAAGACCTCTACCGAATCAGTGGTATGGCTTAAAAGATGTCGAAGCGAGATTTCGCCAACGATACCTCGATTTACTCCTAAATCCAGATGTACGGGAGCGATTTAATATTCGCAGTAAACTGATTAGTGGTATTAGAGAGTATTTAGATAATCTAGGTTTTTGGGAGGTTGAAACACCCACACTCCAGCCGCTTTATGGCGGAGCCAACGCGAAACCGTTTACGACTCACATGAATGCCCTCAATCAAGATATGTACCTGCGCATTGCGGATGAGTTATATCTGAAACGTTTGATCGTCGGTGGCTATGAACGAGTCTATGAAATAGCAAAAGACTTCCGAAATGAGGGGATTGATCACACCCATTTCCCAGAGTTCACCATGATCGAGTGGTATGAAGCTTATGCAGATTACCATCGTGTTATGGACGTGACAGAAGGATTACTCAAACATCTCGCGAAAAAAATCTATGGCAATACATCACTTCAGGTCGATGAGAAAAAAATAGATATTGGTGAAAAATGGCCAAGAATCGAGATGAGTGTGATCATGAAAGAGAGGCTTGGTCTGGATGTTGATTCTGAGACGAGAGAAAGTCTCTTGGCGTATGCAAAAAAACACCTGCCGGATATGCAGATTTTAGGCGGTGAGACAAAAGGGCAACTGATTTTTAATATTTTTGATCATACGATACCGAAAACGCTTATCGAGCCGACATTTATCATCGATTATCCGGAAGATATCAGCCCTCTTTCAAAAACACACAGAAGTAAACCTGGTTGGGTAGAACGATTTGAAGGATACATCGGCGGAAAAGAGATCTGCGATGGCTGGTCTGAGTTAACAGATCCTGTGATTCAGAGAGAGCGTTTCACAAGAGATACCAACGCGACAAGAAAAGATAAAGAAGAGGCACAGCACGTCGATGAGGATTTTTTAACGGCGATGGAGCATGGTATGCCTCCACTTGGGGGTATAGGGATAGGTATCGATCGGTTGACGATGTTTTTCACCAATACCTGGGCGATAAAAGAGGTCGTTCTCTTTCCGACATTAAAAGTTGAGAAATCCACAACTGGAGGAGCTGGTGTTACAGCACTTGAGAAACCAGAGCTTTTCAGTATCGATAAAAAAGTTTCGAAAGAATTTCCATCAGTCTCGGTCGGCGTCGCTATTATTAAAAATGTGCAGGTAAAAAAAACCAATCCCGAGTTAGAAAAAGCGAAAGAGGCATTACGGGAAGCATTAATCACACTAGCAACAGAGGATATCAATACCTTTCCTGAGATACAAAGTTACCGGCAGCTCTATAAAACGATGGGTGTTGATTGGCATTCACGACGCCCCAGCCCTGAAGCACTGTTACGAAGAGTAGCTCAAAAAAAGGACATCTACACGGTAAATACTGTTGTTGATGCCTATAACCTGGTCGTCATGAAGCATCGCGTATCTGTTGGGGCATTTGATCTCGATCAAATAGCATTTCCCACAGTCCTTCGTTTTCCCAAAGCGGGTGAAGAGATTCTGCTGCTTGGTGATACCGAGCAGACGAAATATACAGAAAAAGAACTTGCCTACTTTGATACAAAGGGTGGCTATAATATCGATTTTAACTATCGAGATGCACAGAGAACTGCAGTGACAGAGAACACAAAAAATGTGTACATCAATGTTGATGGCATCTTTACCATCTCTCCTGAGAAGGTAGAGCAAGTCTTAAAAGAAGCTGTCGAACAAATCATCGAGTTTTCAGGTGGAAGCCTCGAAGCCTTCGGTGTAGTTACCGGTTCATAACGTGTTCCATGCAAAAACTACTTCTCGCAACACACAATAAAGGGAAAGTGCATGAATTAGGTGCATTTCTTTCAGATCTTCCTCTTGCTATCGTTTCTCTGAGTGATGTGGGTATTACCGATGAGGTTGAAGAAGATGGCGAAACCTATGAAACAAATTCTCAGAAAAAGGCTCTCGCATATGCAAAAATGGCAGGGCTGCCAGCACTTGCAGATGACGGGGGGCTTGAAATAGATGCGCTAGGAGGTGCACCAGGAGTGAAAAGTCGGCGATGGTTGGGATATGATGCGACTGATGAAGAGATTATTGAGCATATGAAAAAAGTGGCCAGTGAGTTACCTGATGATAATAGAGTTGCCTCTTTTAAAACGGTTGTTTCATTCGCCTTGCCGACAGGTGAGGTGTGGAGTAGCTATGCAGAAATAAAAGGTGAGATAACAAAAAGACCCTATATGAAACTGCTTCACGGCTATCCATACCGGTCATTTTTTTATTTGCCTTCATTACAGAAATACTATCACGAAAGCGAGTTACCCCCTGAGGAAATGAAAAGAGTTAATCATCGGTATAAAGCGGTGGAAGCATTAAAACCCACTATTCGTAAAACTCTTTCTATTTTAAGCTGATCTTGCTATAGTATCTTCTCAGAACGCTTATGAGAAAGCTTATCTTTATCTTGATACCTCTTGTTATTTTTTCTCTTGTTATATTTTTTAGTTACCGATTTTTCTTTACCCATAAGAATGAAAAAGGAGCGCTTCAAGTAACAGCTACTCCACAGAGTAAGGTCTACTTAAATGGAACGCTGATTGGTGAGACACCCCTTTGTAAATGTGAGCAGCAAGATATGCTCTCTGTTGGTGGTTACACCGTCAAGTTGGTTCCAAAGGAAGGAAAGTACTCGGATTTTCAAGAAAAAATAAAGATTGAGCGGTCAGTTTTAACGGTTGTGGATAGGCGCTTTGGGAGTGGCGGTAACGCAGTGCTTGGTGCATCGTCTGAAGGGAGTATTATCTCTCTTTCACCTTTGAAAGACAGTAAAAGTGTTGAACTACTTGTCTTAACTATTCCAGATAAAGTGGATATATCTCTGGATAATGTTCCAGTTGGAACAAGTCCCTTGCTCTTAAAAAATATCACTATCTCTGATCACACGTTGAAGTTACAGAAAAGTGGCTACAAAGAAAAAACAGTCCGTATTCGAACACCGATGGGATATAAGCTAACGGCAAATATTTATCTGGGCATTGATGATATAGCAGAAGAACCGACGCCAACAGCAAGCGCAGCTGCATCGCCGACACCTGCTAAACAAATGATTGTTATTTTACAAACGCCCACGGGTTTTTTGAGAGTACGATCAGGGAGTACTGTTAATGCATCAGAAGTGGCTCGCGTCGCACCAGGTCAGACGTATGAATTAATTTCCGAAAAGACCGATTGGTATGAGATAAAACTTGATAATGGAAAATCCGGTTGGGTCAGTACGCAGTATACGAAGAAACAGTGACTATTTTCTGATGCCGTAAATAATCAGAAGTACTAATAGAATCCAGATCAACACTGTTGCCAGAAGTGGTTTGTCTGAGAGAAGTACTTTTTCAGGACTTTCTCCTTCATGCTTCTCATAAATATCCTGCAGATATCGCATTAATCCATACACGACTGGGATGATTGTAATCATCAACCATTTTCTATTGTTTAGATAATCCGGCAGATATTCTGGGAAGAGGAGATCATTCGTAATGGCATTATAGCGAGAGTTCTCAAAAAAACTAAACAATGAATACGAGATAAATGTTGACGTTGCGAAAATAGATGCATAGACATCAAGCAGTCGTTCAGAGTAATGTGAAAGAGATTTTCTCGTTGCTGCAATCTGTGCGCTTGTGTATCCTGAGATAAGTGTTAACTCATTTCGTCGTTTTCCGATAGCTAAGAAAAGCGAGAGAGAGATAGTGGTTAAAAGAATCCAGACCGAAATATGAAACCCCGTAACTGCTTCCCCGGCGTAGACGCGGAGGATGTATCCACCTGCGAGAGCGAGAATATCGATAACGGCAATGTGTTTTAAGGTAACAGAATACGAAAGCTGCAGCAAAAGATAGACAATGGTAATAAGAAAAAAAGCAGGGGAGAGGAAAAAACTAGCCAGTAATGACACCGTCATAAGAACGATTGCGATCACTATGGCAAGTGAGATTGAGATATCGCCGTTTGCTAATGGGCGAAATCGCTTGAAGGGGTGAAGTCTGTCTTTTTTTACATCGAAGATATCATTAATGACGTAAATTGCCGATGATATACCACAGAGGATAAAAAACCCAATGAATACATTCGTAAAGGCTGTCGGATTAAAGAGTTCTCCAGTAAAAGTGATGGCGGCGAAGATAGCAAAGTTTTTTATCCATTGCCGTGGTCGGAGTAACCGGAATGCATTACGCAGAAATTTTTTCATTTCTATACTTCACGAATAAATGTAAAAAGAGAAGCGCTCCAAATACAAGAACGACTAACATACTGACAGCAAATACTTTACTTTTGCTTTGTAATGTTAGCGAGATTAATCCCAATATAGCAGATATTGACCAGTAAAACAATGCAACCTGGCGTTGTGATAATCCGAAGCGCAGCAGGAGGTGATGAAGGTGTTTATTATCGTGCCAAAAAGGAGATCTACCACTGAGTATTCGTCTTAAGATCGTGAATACTGCATCAACGATCGGAATTCCCATGACAAGAATAGCTGTAGCAAGTTTTGCACTAGAAAGGATAGATACGACAGCAAGAAGAAGATAGAGTGCTGTCGCTCCGTAGCCTGGGAAAATTTTTGCAGGATAGAAGTTATAGATTAGAAATCCGATAGCTGCACCAGCAATGATAAACGATAGTTTAGCATCGATAAGTGTTAGACTCGTAGGAATTCCAAAGCGAAAACTGACGATACCGATGACGACTGCAGATATAGCGACAATGCCTGGCATCTGGCCATCAACCCCCTTGCTCCAGTTCAACATATTCATGATCCAGATTATCCAGATGACTGCAGATATCTCAGACAAGGAGATAATCGGTATATCAAAGAGAAAAATCTTAATAGCGTCCAGGTGTAAGATTCCACCAAATGGATTCGTAATAAACGGTATATGTACACCACTCCCAACAACAATTATCGCGCAGAGAATATTTATTAAGAAGCGAAGGTATGGAGAGACATCTTTCGATACAGCATTGAGCCGATCGTCAACTAGTCCTATGCAAAGTGCGAGAAATGCGGCTAAAAAAATTGCAATTGTTATCGGTGTGATTGGGAGAAAGAAAAGACCAGCAATAAATGCCCCAAAAAAGAGCGGAATACCACCGCCTCGAGGAACTGGTTTTTTATGAATAATACCTGGATGCTTATGCAGTTTTGGATCATCCATTAGCTGATATCGCTTTGCGATGCGGATCGCTAAAGGAGAAAGCGCTGCAGTACAAATAAATGCAGTAAGAAAAGGAAGAAAGCCAAATGAGAGGAGTTCCATAATTATAATACGAGCATCGAAATTCTTAAAAGAAAAATTGCAGTAAAAAGAGAAATAATGAAGCTTGCAATAGAGAGCATACGAGAAACAAGAGGCATTTTCTGATAGAGATAGTAGGAAAGAATCGTATTACCCATACAAATAGCTGCCGCTAAAAGGAGTGGAATAAAAACTTCGATTCTTTGCCCTAGGCGTTCATCACCCCACGGCATCTGATTAAAGAGGGGAAGATACGGAGGAAGTTTTCTGTACGAAATAATAACAAAAAGGAGGGTGCCAAAAAGCAGAATAGTTGAGACGATGAGATCTAGACGAATTATCTTATCTAAGAGTAGCGTGTTAATAATTTTTTTCATAAATCTGTGTTCCTTTGATCGACATGGTATATGAGTAGCCATAGAGTGTAAACGGAAGGGATGTGCTGTCTGGTAAGACGACGATATAGGTAGGCATTTTCTTCATGATCGCTGCTTGTGTTTCCCGGATCGCCTCTTTGGATCCTATGTGGTAGGCAACCGTATACCTTCCTGGAGGGAGTGTGTGGGAAAGAGCGTATATCTGTGCAGTGTTTCCCCAGATGAACACTGTTGCGTTATCCGGCAGTCTATTTCTAAGAAATCCTGCAAGTTCATAGTCTCTTGGTGTATCTCGATCAAAAAATGACTGATACTGCGAAACTGTTTTATTGTGTGTGACAAAAGAAAGAAAATTTGGATAATAGAGAATTGTTTTCTTCACACTATAGTAGTGGAATTGTTTTGCTAGAAGATATAAGAAGAAAAATGTTGCTACGACGAGAACAGTATGTTTTCTGTACTGCGTAGCAAGGAATCCGCAGAATAACAGAACGCTCGGAAGAGCAACAAGGACATAATGCGTGTATGGTCGTTGGGAAAAAAATGCGTTAAAAAGCGAAAATGCAGTCCACAGGAAGACAAAGAGCATAAAGGGTGAAAGATGCAGGCGTTTATAAAAGAGATACACAACAACTCCGGTGAGGAGAAGTAGTTTAAGGATTAAGAATCCTTGTGGAATAATAAAGGCATTCTTATAGCCTACGTATCCTACATTTTGAATAAATGATGCCCTGAGAAAATCCATAAAGCCTCCATTTATAAGAAATATACCGGCTGTGAAGCCAAATGGAATTACAAAGCCAAGTGTTATGGAAAAGACATGTGGTAGTGACGTTTGTATCCAATGGAATAGTTGTTTCTTCGTTTGCAGTTTTGCAGGAGCTGAGATAATGAGAAGGAACACAACGAGCGCAGCAAAATCAAAGAGAGCAACAATCTTAAAGAGGAACGCAATTCCTAAGAGTATACCTGAGAAAAAAAGAACGGTATTTCTCCTTTGCATCACTTGTTCTTTTTTTTCATACAACGTTACCGTGCAGAAGCATGCAAGGAGGATAAATAATTGCATGAAATTTTCTGAATTCGCTATATTACCCTCGATAAATGGTGATCCGAAAAGAACTGCATATAGCGTAGTTAAGACATATGGCAATCGATTATGAGTAAAGACTTTTTGTGCTAAAAAGAAAAAGATAATAACGCTGGCGATTCCGAAAAACAGTGAGGCGAGTCGAACGAGAAATTGATCGCCTGAAAAAACTGCATAGAGGGCATAGAGAAGTGGTGGTTTATTATCCCAGATGTCAGCATAGAGAAGCCGGCCGTTTCGTAGCGCAATGCCGATTACTTCATAGATACCCTCATCACCATACCAGTAGGGTTCGATAAGGGATGGAATTCGAAGAATGAAGAAAAAAACAGAGAGACAGAGGAGGAACCAACACTCACGACATTTTTCTACTCGGGCGAGGAGTTTCATACCTTTTCAGTTACTTTATATTCTAGTCGTTTTCCACGCATAAGTTGTGTATGAGAAATAAGTGCTGGGAGCGCAGAAAGGAAAAATCCGACTATTGGCATCAGAATAAACTCAAACGCAAACAGGACATTTCTCCAGAGCGGTACGGAGACATGCTTTGCACGATTCCGATAGTCAATGATGATCATGGCAATAATTGCGATTAAGCAAAAGGTTAAGATACCTCCTGCAAGACGGGGTAGGGTATATCCTAGTGTTGTTCGTGAGTAGACCGGATTGACGATAGGCATAATGTTTGCTGCTACGGTGATAATGAACCAATTAATTGGCCAGAGAAAATGGTCAAGAAGCACAAAATAGAGAAGCATTGTTTTCCTAAAAAATGGTACATTCGGTACGGTAAACCACCATTTAATAAATAATGGATCATCAGAAACTCCCCATGACCAACGTCTTTCTTGATGGTATTTGTTTTTCAGACTATCGATATAGTTGGTAGAGAGAGCGGCGTCTTGTGACGTTTTTAAGAAAATCGGTACTACCCATACATTACCCTGCAAACGATAAAACGCCTTAAAGAAGACACGATAGTCCTCAGGGATAACATCGACATCCCAGAAATCTATGTTTTTAAGCATCTTGAGTGACAGTGAGTAGGTTGATTGCGTTATTAGTCTGTCTCCTTGGATGAGGAGTGATGTGCGCCAGAGACTACCAAAAAATGAAATGATACGCGTTGGAGCCGGTACTTTCCAGATGTTATTGTGGAAAACGATTGCCGACTGCCAAAATTTATTATATCGCTTCTCATCAATCAAGAATTTGTAGGAAAGACAGGCGAAGTATTGCGGATCAAAAAGCGCATCAGCATCAGTTGAGGAGATAGTTGTGAAGTTAAGGTCAAGTTTTCCTGATTCGACGAGTTTTTTATATGCCTGACGTCCCGCAAAGGCTTCATTTGATGATTTTCCTTTTACTTCACCGATGACATCAGGATGGTAGGTAGCAAAAATACTTCCAAAGACATGTTTAAATTCCTTTATTAATTCCTCCGCCTTTTCTTTACCTTCGCTTTCTCGTTCTTCCATCGCCAGAACGACATGAAGACGTTTTTTTGGAAGTGTTTGGTCGGCCATTGCTTGTAAGGTTACACGGAGCTTATCTACCCGTTCTTTATAGTTGGGCAAGACAATAATGTGGTGCACTTTTTTGCTTTCTGGAAGTGCTTCTGCTTTTGCAAGCCAGTCCATTTTTTCTGACTCTTTAATTTTTTTAGCTGAGACGAATGCTGTGTAGACGAGGAAAAATGATTTGTAGAACCAGTAGACATCAAAAAAGAGGATAAAGTAGGCAATCATCGTTGGGAAGAAAAGAGATCCCCAGACAGGGATCAAAATAACCATCCATGTAGTAAAGCCAGGGATCTGTTCTAAAAAGCGTCGAGTTTTTATCGGATAGCGGGTAAAAAGATGATCAAAAAAAGATGTCATAAGCAATACAAAGTTAGTGTAGCTTCTTAAATATAGTATAGACGTTCTTCTCTATTTGTTCTACCACCTGTTCCAAGGGGACAGATTTTAATTGAGCGAGATACTCTGCTACGAGTATAACATACTGTGGCTCATTTCTTCCTCCTCGATGCGGAATCGGTGTCAGAAATGGGCTATCTGTTTCGGTCACAATTCGATCAAGTGGTGCATATGACGCCAGATCTGAAAGGGAGGTTTTTTCTCCTGGGGCTAAACCAGGATAGGTAATGTTGCCATCAAAGCCGACAAAAAAACCCATCTCGAGAATTTCTTTGAGAACAGGAAGATCGACTGCCAAACAATGAAACATGCCAGGGACCGGCAGGAGCTCTGTTTTATAGCTTTGTAAAATTTTTACAACATCGGCTCCTGCATGGCGGTTATGAATTTGTAAGGGGAGTTTATGTCGTATCGCCAGCTCGATTTGTTTTGTAAAGATTTCTTTTTGATGTGTGGGATCAACGATACCATTTGACTTATACTCGTAGAAATCCATGCCAATTTCACCAATGCCTATAACTTTTGGATGTTTAGCCATTTGGTTAAGAGAATCCTCCCAGTCTTCTTCATGTTTATCTGCGTGGTGTGGGTGTATGCCGACTATTGCGTAAAGATCCTCATATTTTTCTGCCAAAGTAATCGCTTCAAGGCTTGAGTCAATCTTCGTCCCGACATTAATGATTTTTTTAACACCCTTTTCAAACGCTCGTTTGATGACTTCATCAGCGTCTTTATGAAATGAATGAAAATTGAGGTGACAGTGAACGTCAATCATAGATACTATTATACTGTATAATCGCCATATGATCCCTACTTGGGTGCTCTTCGCGGCAGCTGCCGGTCTCCTCTCGAATGTTTTTAATACACTTTGTCGCTACTTTCTCAAAGATAAAGATGATGCAACTGTTTGGGCATGGTTTTTTGAATTTGGTCGCTTACTTGTATTTTCCTGCATTGTTATTTTCGACTTCAGCATAAAGTTGGAGGTAAAAACATTTCTCTTACTGCTTATTGTCGGGTTAACAGAACTTGGTGGCGATTACTTTACCATGAAAATGCATGCATATACTCAGTTGTCTATCTCAACAATTATCTCAAGAACACGTATGATTTGGATACCGATCATTGCGTTCTTACTTTTAGGAGAACACTTGCAGGGACTCGATTACCTTGGGATTCTGGTACTTTTTTTAGGAGTCAGTATTACAGTATCTCCACACAAATTTTTTTTCGACAAAGGAGCAATGTTTGCGAACCTCGGAGCAGTGGTACTGGCTTTTAACACGACATTGCTAAAAGCAGCTCTTCCACAAGCATCGTATTCTGTGGTACTTCTTGCCAGCACCTTGCCTTCTGTAGCGCTTTTTCCCCTTGTGATAAAGAATGTACGGAAAAACATACCGCTGTTTGTCAAAAAGAAATTTCCTTTAAAAGTTACTGCGATTTTGGTACATGTTGTTTCAATCTATTGTCTATTAGCAGCACTGAACGCAGGGGATGCCAGTAAAGTAAATGCTGTCTATCAGGGAATGCTTATTACATCGGTTCTCTTCGGCATTATTTTCTTTAAAGAACGACAAGATATTGTGCGCAAGTGTATAGGTGCACTGGTCACCATTGTCGGAATAATACTTATTACAGCGTAGCTTCTTTTCGGGGGAATAAGGAAGTAACACTTTGTATTTTCGGGCCTTTGAATTGTGTTTCTATTTTTTCTGCAGTTTCTGGCATGATGGGTTTTAAAAGCACTGCGATTTCCTGAATTTGATCTACTGCATGGTCTAAGACATTTCGAAGCTTCTCATCTTTTTTCTTTGCTAGATCCCATGGTTTTTCGATGTTAATGTATCGATCAAGATCGGCAATCTTTTTCCAGATAAATGAGACGGCGTCATTAAAACGAAACTCAGAAAACGCTTTTGTATATTCTTCTTCGGACAGTATATGGGTAGCGGGTTTGTTCTTTATCTCAGTGACTGAGTAGTTGTCATTTTCGCAAAGCTTCGCGACACGGGCGATGAGATTTCCCAGACCATTTGCCAGATCGGCGTTATAACTTTCAAGAAACTTGTCTTCAGAAAAATCCCCATCAGAAAATGGTGAGATATAGCGCAGCATATAATAGCGAAGCGCGTCAGCTCCGTATTTTTCAATAAGTTCAATAGGATCGATGACATTGCCGAGCGTTTTTGACATCTTCTGACCGTTGACTGTTATATATTCATGAACTAGAATCTTTTTCGGAATCTTCAGTCCTGCTGAGAGGAGAAATGCTGGCCAGTAAACAGCATGAAATCTAATGATCCCTTTTCCAATAAGCTGAAGGTCTGCCGGCCACCACTTTTTATAGACGTCTTCATTTAACCCAAATCCGATACCACTTTGGTAAATATTTAATGCGTCAAACCAGACATAGATTCTCTGGGTTTCGTCTCCCGGTACAGGGACACCCCAGTTTTTTGCTCGTTCATTTGAACGGGAAATACTGATGTCTTGAAGATCTCCTTTTAAGAATGAGATAACTTCATTTGTTCTGTAGGCGGGAACGATCTCTATTTCTTTTTTCTCCAAAATCTCAATGAGTTTTTCTTTATAGGCAGATAATTTGAAGAAATAATTTTCCTCTTTTACTTCTTCCAATTTTTTTCCTGGATGTTCAAAACACTCGCCGTTTTCATTTAACTCATCGGGAGAGTAAAATGTCTCGCACCCGACACAGTAGAGTCCGTGGTAAGCCTTTTTATAGATGTCGCCGTTTTTTGCACATAGTTCCCAGAGTTTTTGTGATGAGACATGATGGTCTTGATTACTTCCTTGCTGAAAGACGTCAAAATGAATGGATAATTTTTTCGCCATTTCGATAAAGAGCTTTGTGTTTTTATTGACGAATTCTTGAATCGTAAAACCATCTTTTTCTGCCGCTTGGACATTTTTTAGAGCATTCTCATCAGAACCACAAAGATACAACGTCTCATCTCCTATGACACGATGATATCGTGCGATAGTATCTGCTTGAACGAATTCAAGCGCGTGCCCGATGTGCGGTTTTGCATTTACGTAGGGGATTGCACTGGTAATATAGTACTTTGCCATGCTCAGATTGTATCAGAGCGGTCAAGAGAGAACAAGAAGAATGCTCACTGTTTTCCTTTTGACATAAGCAGTTCCAAAGTGAGAAAAAGTCCAAGAAGAAGAATGAGAAAAAGTGGGTGAGTTAAGCCATTTATTCGAAGAAGAAGATAGACAACAACAAATGTCCCGGTAAGAAGTCCATGACTATAACTTTTAAAAATTGCAGTGATAAAAGAAAGTAAGAAGAGAAATAAAAGTAGAAAGACTGGGATGAGTATTGATAGCTTCATTGATCCGAGCGAAAGCGCTGTAGTAGGTGGAAAAGAGAAAAAAAGGTAAAGAAGTATTATCAAAAAAATGACACTTGCAATAGCATGGACAATCCGTCTCTTATTCCGCTTCATAGTATAAAGTGTAGCAGACTCACACTGGACAATCGTTGTTTTTTTGTTACAATGCATTAAGCTTATGAGCCAACAAGCTTTAGAAGCTGCCCCACGACCGAAATATAGACCTGTCTCCGAGATTGCTCCAAATAGTCTTAGTGTTGTTCTTGTTTTAGACTCTCCAATAATTGATACCACTGCTTATGGAGAAATATTCCAGGCAATAAATATGCATAATAATCACAATGTCATTGGGGAAAGATTTCCTGCGCCTGTTCCTCAGTTAAATACTCTCGCTACAGGGATTTTAGTAAGGCAATATGCTCTTCATAACGATCATGATAGGTTAGTTGTGGTTTCTGGCACAGCGCCTTATGGTGTAAGGCCTGATCCAGAAAGTAGAAAGCATAGTGTTCCTTGGAGAGGAAGTAAGGAGCAACCGTTTGCTTTTGCAGAAATGCCAAATGGTGTTCCTGTTTTCTATGTAGATGCAGGATATGTGGCGTCAGGGTTAAAAGATCATGCTATGCGGTTTTGGCAGGTAAAGGCCGATCCAGAAGGTTCATCTCCATTTCGTATGCGTGATGTCTTTGCTGAAAAAATTATGAGATATATCAATGGAGATGGTCCGGTTTTGGACGAAATAATAGACCCTGAAACTATACCTGCTTTTCCAGATGACCGCTTAGGTTTAGTCGACGGGCAAGGAAATCTGCATGCGACAACTCGAGTAGAGGGTTGGCCAGACTATCTAGCAGATCAGGAGAACGTGTCGGTTACTGTTGGAGGTGTTGTAAGGCTTGCAAAAAATAGAGTCACAAAAGAAGGCGGTCATCGTAAAGAAGGAGATATTGTCGTACAAATTGGTTCATTAGGAGGAAGAAACAATCCGTACATAGAGATTGCTGTCGTAGGACATTCTCCCGAGACAGCGCAGGAGGTCTTCGATGTGCCAGCACGATATGGTGAACATATTATTGTAGAATTCACCGAGCAATCGGATGCATTAATAGAAATGGACAGGACAGGGGAGTTACCTCTTAATGTTTTCCATCCAGTACCAGCAATTCCTGGTTCTTTGTCAGGGGGACACCTACAGCGTGTAGATGAAAGAGATTTAGAAGAAGAGAGACACCCATAAATAGTTAGACCCCTTGACATCCTTTGGCAGTCGTGTTAGGATACTGCTAATCTACAACGTTTCTAACTATGCATAACTTAACTGAGCGACAAATAGAGATCCTCAAAGCAATCATAGAAGAATATATCGACACAGCAGAAGCAGTCGGTTCTGAAACGCTTGAGAAAAAAAGAAATCTCTCAGCATCTCCTGCAACGATCAGAAATGAAATGGTAAAACTCGCTGAGTACGGGTATATTAAAAAACTCCATTCATCTGCAGGACGTGTGCCGACACCGGAAGGCATGAAGTTCTATGTCAAAGAACTCATGAAGGAAAAAGAGCTTTCAACAGTTGAAGAAGTAGCTTTAAAAGAGAAAGTTTGGGACTATCGAGAACGAACGCAACGATGTCTGCATGAACTTACTCGATCGCTTGCTGCACAAACAGGAGCACTGGCTATCGCGACGACTGAAGATGGGGAGATTTTCGCAGCGGGTTATGCAAATATCCTTGAGATGCCAGAGTTTTTTGATATCGATATCACCAAAGCCCTACTTCGCGCACTTGATGAGTATGAATATTTTAAAGGGCTATTCGAAAGCGATATAAAAGAAGAAGATGACATTCATGTACTCTTAGGTGATGATTTAGGGAAATTGAAAGGACCGTACGGATTTGTCTATACTCATTATGAGACAGCAATGCATAGTCATGGAGAAATAGGCGTTATCGGTCCTGTACGCTTGAACTATACCTATGTCGTTCCGACCGTTCGCTATTTTGGAGCCCTCGTCAGCTCTATTGCTAAGGGCTGGTAAGAGAGTAAATTGCTAAAAATTACACAATGACAAAACAAGATGAAAAAAAACAAAAAGAGCCAGAAGTAGAAGAGACAGACGTAGTAGAAGAGGAACAGGAGCAAAATGAGTGGGAAGAAAAGTTAGCTGTCTGTGAAACAAAGTATAAGAGAGCACTTGCTGATTATCAGAACTTAGAAAAACGAGTACGAGAAGAAAAAGGAGAGTGGATCAAAGCAGCAAATAAAGAGCTTCTTTTGAGAATGCTACCACTCTTAGACACATTTTCTTTAGCAGCTGCACATTCGAAAGATCAGACATTTTTAGTCGTTATGCAGCAGTTTGCAGACGTGTTGAAAGCTGAAGGAATCGAAAAGATAAAAACCGTGGGTGAGGCTTTTGACCCACATCACATGGAAGCAATTGATACAATAGAAGGAGAAGAAGGAAAAGTTATCGAAGAAGTCCGTCCAGGCTACATGCTCTATGGACGTCTCTTACGGCCTTCCCAGGTACGGGTAGGGCAAAAAGCTTCTAGTTGATTAGCGTTTAGCGTCTAGGTAAAATATACTATACGCTTGTCGCTAGCTAACTAAGCGTTAGGAAAAAATATATGGGAAAAATAATTGGAATTGATTTAGGAACTACAAATTCAGCAATGGCTGTGATGGAAGGTGGATCGCCAAAAGTAATCCACTCAGCTGAAGGACGAAATGTCATTCCCTCAGTCGTTGATCCAATATCACATGTTGTCGGCGATGTCGCAAAACGCCAATTGGTTCTGAAACCGAAGCGAACGATCTTCTCGGTCAAACGCCTCATGGGAAAGAAATTCCATGATGAATCGGTACAGCGTGATATGAAATGGCTTCCCTATACAGTGAAAGCTGGACGGGATGACATGGCAGTGGTTGAAGTAGAAGGGAAAACATTTACCCCACAAGAAATCTCAGCCATGATTCTCCAGAAGATAAAAGCAGATGCCGAAGCGTATCTTGGTCAAAAAATAACAGAAGCAGTAATTACCGTACCTGCGTATTTCGATGACTCACAACGACAAGCGACGAAACAGGCAGGAGAAATTGCAGGTCTTGATGTTAAAAGAATTATTAATGAGCCGACAGCTGCTGCGCTTGCTTATGGACTCGACAAGAAAAATGCCCATATAATCGCCGTCTACGATCTTGGAGGAGGAACGTTTGATATCTCCATTCTGGAACTTGGCGATGGCGTCTACGAAGTAAAATCCACCAGTGGTGATACACATTTAGGTGGAGACGATTTTGACCAAGTCATCATTGATTACCTCGCAGATGAATTTAAGAAAGAACACAATGTCGATCTTCGAAAAGATTCACAAGCACTCCAGAGGCTGAAGGAGTCGGCAGAAAAAGCAAAGATTGAACTTTCAAGTTCTCAAGAGGCATCAATTAACCAGCCATTCATTACCCAAGGCAAAGATGGTCCACTGCATCTGACGATGACCTTAACGCGAGCGAAGTTAGAACAGCTCGTCGATGAGCTCATTCAGAAGACGTTAAAGCCACTAGAACTCGCACTGAAAGATGCGGGTATGAAACCCTCAGATATCGGTGAGGTTGTTCTCGTCGGAGGTATGACCAGAATGCCAAAGATCGTTGAGACGGTTACTAAATTCTTTGGTAAAGAACCGAATAAATCAGTCAATCCAGACGAAGTCGTCGCAGTCGGCGCCGCGATCCAAGGAGGCGTACTGGGTGGAGAAGTGAAAGATGTGCTTCTTCTTGATGTGACCCCTCTGACACTTGGCCTTGAAACATTAGGTGGCGTCTCAACCCCTTTAATTCCACGAAATACCACTATTCCAACGAGTAAATCACAGGTTTTCTCAACGGCAGCAGATAATCAGACGCAGGTTGAAATCAACATTCTGCAAGGGGAGCGCCCGATGGCGACAGATAATAAGTCACTTGGTAGATTCGTCTTAAGTGGTATTCCTCCAGCGCCGCGAGGTATGCCGCAGGTAGAAGTGACGTTTGATATCGACGCAAACGGTATTTTAAATGTGAAAGCGCAGGATAAAGCTACCGGTAAAGAACAGAGTATAAAGATTACCGGCTCGACAGGGCTTTCAAAAGAAGAAGTCGAGAAGATGACCAAAGAGGCCGAGATGCATGCGAAAGAGGATGAAGAAAAAAAGACGCAGGTTGAGGCGAGAAATCAAGCAGATTCGCTTATCTTCACCGCTGAGAAATCACTCACAGACGCAGGAGAAAAAATAGACGCAGAGCTGAAGAAAGACGTTGAAGAGAAAATAACCGCCCTTAGAGGGATTCTGGATACTGGTTCTAAGGAAGACATCGAAACGAAGACAAAAGAACTTTCTGAGTCACTGCAAAAAGTAGGAGAAAAGATGTACCAGAATCAGCCAACAGAAGAAGCAAAAGGCGCAAGTGAGCCAGAGGGGACAGAAGAGCCAGCCGCCTCCGCTGATGACAGCAAGGGTGAGCAGAAGAAAGGCGATAAGAAAAAAGGCGACGAACCAGTTGAAGGTGAAGTGGTTGAGTAATAGGTAACAATTGAAAGGTAACAAGTAACAAAGCGCGGAATAGCGCTTTTTTAGTATAATTGGAGAATCATTATGGCTTCGGAAGATTACTATCAAAGTTTGGGTGTTTCAAAAACCGCAACTGCGGATGAGATAAAACGAGCGTATCGAAAACTCGCTCTTGAGTATCATCCCGATCGAAATAAGACAAAAGAAGGAGAAATGAAGTTTAAGGAAGTAACCAAAGCCTACGAAGTGCTTTCTGATCCTCAGAAACGTCAGACCTATGATCAGTTCGGTGCAGCAGCGTTTGAACAAGGAGCAGGGGGGCCAGGAGGTCCATTCGGAGGCGCTGGGGGGCCTTTTGGTGGAGGACAACAGGGTGGTCGTTATGGTCCATTTACGTATACCTACTCTGGTGGCAATGGAAATCAGGGAGACTTTGATTTTGGTGGTTTCTCAGATCCATTCGAGATCTTCGAGCAGTTTTTCGGTGGGGGAGGATCTCCTTTTGGCTCACGTCAACGCAGATCCGTTTATTCCATATCGATCTCATTTAACGATGCGGTAAAAGGTGCTGAAAAACAGGTCTCAATCGATGGGAAACAGCAAAAAATAAAAATACCCGCAGGGGTTGATAGTGGGTCTCGCATACGATTCGGTGATTATGATGTCGTTATCGACGTCATGCCTGACAGTAGGTTTCAGCGAGAGGGGGCAGATGTCGTAACAGAAGAGAATATTAGTTTTACTCAAGCTGCATTAGGCGATGAATTAACTATTGAGACAGTCCAGGGGCCGGTAAAACTGAAAGTTCCAGGCGGTACTCAGCCAGGAACAGTTTTTCGTCTTCGAGGACATGGTATCCCCCACTTGCGAGGTTCGGGGAAGGGGGACCATTATGCGCGAATAAAAGTAGCTGTGCCGAAGTCGCTGACAAAAAGGCAAAAAGAATTATTAATAGAGTTTGATGGTGAAGGAAAATCCAAAAAAACCTGGTTTTAAGGAAAAACAACTTTTTGTTGTTGATCAGTTTTTAAAATTGGTTCGTAATAAGTTGTCCCTCGCATTTGTACTGCCCTAATAAGTCCCTGGGAGATCAAAGCCTTAACGTAGTTATGAATCGAAGCTTGAGGAATATCGAGTTCTTCAGCAATTGTACTTCCTAACCTACTTAGTCTTCTCAATTCCAATTCTCTTTCTCTAGAAACTGGATCTGTAATCTCATGTGTACTCTCTTCTCCTAGGAAAGCATCTACTATATGTTTATAGACAGCACCTACATAATACTCATATTTCTCTTGTTTTGCTGCTTTCGAAAATGGATAAAAAAGATCACCTGCTGTCCTTGCATAAAAACGAAAATTCCGTTTCACTTCAGGCAGCACTTCTCTTCTCCAATAGTCAAGTGTTTCTCCGTCTCTCATTGCATCAAATAAAGGAAGCAAGACCTCGTTAACGACTAAGATTCCTTTATCTGTAAGCTTTGCGGATGAAAATACTGCTTTACCCGATTTTGAACCCGTAAATGGTCCTTGTTTTAGAAATTCTTGTTTTGACAGTCCTCTTAAAACCCTGTTAATTCTTGATTCAAGATAGTCAGTATTTACGTTTTTTTTTGCTTCTTCAGGAAGCCTTCGGAATACTTCATGCTGTGTTACTTGTAGTCCTTCGCTAGCAATTTGGATACTAATTTGTGCAACTTGTTGCGTAAGCGTTACAAACGTACCTATCTGTTGTACTTTATCAAGATCCGCATGACCTAATTCAAAATACATCTGTTTTTTTCCTGAAGCGGTATGCAAGGACTCATACGCTACTATTCGATTTTGGGAAAGACGTTGCAGTACAGCCTGCACTACAGAATTTGAAACTCCCAACTCATTCGCTATTTCTGCTTGTGTTTTTCCATGGTTTCGCAGACTTAATAGTACAAGTGCAGTATTTAAAGGAGCCCTTGTTGAAGCTTCTCCTCGTTTTCCAGTCTGGCCAAGAATAGGGAATAAACTAAATCCATGAGTAACCTCGAACATGTAAAATGCTGCTGCGGTAGGTTGCCCATATCTTCCACCAGCTTCATTAACAGCATGACCAGTAATTTTTTCTTCACCTTGAAAGATTTCTTTTCTCTCTTCGGTAGCCATGCCTATTGGTCCTAATGTATACCCACAGTACTGCCCAACATTTGTAACGGCAAAAGTGGCTAATTTTGATCCCTGATGAAGAGCGATAAATTGATGACCAACTGAGGTGGGAGAAGTAAAGTATGGGAATTGGTTCAATTCTATTATTACTGCGCGCTTTGTAGGAGCATTAAACGCCGCCAGCATAGCTCCTGCTCTCTCTAGGGGGTGTTCAGGAAATTCACGATCTACGTATATAATTTTATTATCAGAGCCATTTTCTCCTAAGCTCGCAGGGTTTCCAAATTCAGAGCTCATCGTTCTCAATATATCATACTATAGGTTTATAGTCAAATATAGACATTTGTGTTTTTCCTCCACTGTTTTTATACTGGATGTATGAATACCTACGCCTTTTTGCCCGTGGCGTTTTTTAAGTTCTGGTTTCTTGATGCTCCGAGAGACATTCTTGCCTTCTTTGGCTCGGTAAATACTTCGTTTCTACGCTTCTCTTCCCTGCCTATGTACGTACAAACATTCTTTAAGCCAATGAAGAATGAGTATCGTAAAGGTCTCGTCGGTTTTTCTATCGGTATGGGTATTTTTGTGAAGACTGTTTTTATTCTGCTAGATCTAGTGATTCTTGCAGCACTCTTACTGGTAGAGCTTGTATTACTCCTCACATTTATCGGTTTTCCCTTTTTAACTGTAGCAGTTCTGTTCTTATAGTATGGTAGCTTATATCAAATTACACTCACTCTATCGATCAGCCACGATGCGGGCAATCCGTTTGTTAATTCTCTTCGGCCTTCTCTTTCTCAACATTACGTTATTCTCAGATGGCATGTTCCCCCGACTCCCCCATTTTCTTCTCCACGTCTTTGTGATTATCGAAATTTTCTTTCATTTTAAGGTTGGAAAGGTGCATCCACACATCGCTGTAGCTTCAAATACCACAGATCCTCTACTTTCATTCACCAGAGATGCACTTAGTATTTACGTAAAACATGAAAAGCCAGCGGATATGGTGAAGGATCTGCTGCGGACAAAACAGATACAGTTCATACTGGCAAAATCTGTGATGACAGCAGAAGAAATACCACTTACTGATCTGACAAAGGAAGCATTTTTGCAAGGGGTACTCGATGTTACAAAAAAAGTACAAGGAATCTATGTAACAACGCTGGATCTGTTTGCAGCGTATTTGTTACTAATCGAACCGAACACGAAATTACTCTTCAACAAACGTCTGAAACCTGAAGAGTTTATCGATATTCTCCGTTGGGCAAGGCTTGAATTCCCTTCAGAAGAAACGCCTAAAAAGTTCAGACTTTCTTTTACCGGATCGGGATTTGGTGAAGTATTACTCACTGGCTGGACTCCAGAAACGGGAAATTATACAACCGACTGGACACTGCATGCTTCAAAAAAACCGTTTATCATCGGCCGGGAAGAAATATTCAAAAAGATGGTTGAGGGGCTTTGTAAGCCTGAGAATAATAACATCTTGTTAGTCGGTGATGTCGGAGTAGGAAAAGAGAATCTGCTTTTGGAATTGATTTATGAAAGTTTTGCAAATAAACTTCCTGCGGGGCTCAATAATAAACACGTGCTTGAGCTGATGCTCGGTCCTTTGCTGGCTGGTGCGACAGACAGAGGACTCCTTCAAGAACGGATACAGGCAATTATCGCTGAAGTATCCCATGCCGGCAATATCATTCTCTATGTCCCCCAGTTTGAGAATGTCTTAGGGAATGGATCATTTAATCTCAATTTGGCAGGAGCACTTCTGCCTCACTTAGAGACAGGACATCTACCGATCATAGCCACAATGACTGTTGGGAGTTACAAATCTTTTATGGAACGAAACCCTCTCCAAGAAGTTTTTGAGGTGATTAAACTTGATGAACCGAGTAAGCAGGTCGCCTCCTTTATGCTTCTGAAGAAAGCCTCAGAACTCGAACAGAAGTACGGAATAATGCTTACCTATAAGACAATTACGACTGCAGTGAATTTTGCTGATCGGTATTTACAGGATACTGTTTTGCCTGGGAGCGCTGTTACTGTACTGGAGGATGCTTTACAAAAAGCGAAGACTTCGGGTAAACGCGTTCTGACAGAAGATGATATTACCGGGGTTATTGAAGATAAGACACATATTGCCGTAGGTATGCCAAAAGCAGAGGAGAAAGAGCTACTCTTGCATCTAGAAGAGAAGATCCACGAGCGGGTCGTTAATCAAGTAGAAGCAGTAGGGGTCATTGCTGAGGCAATGCGGCGAATCAGAACCGGGATGGCTTCACAAGGAAAACCAATATCATTCCTTTTCTTAGGGCCAACAGGCGTCGGAAAAACAGAAACAGCAAAAGCGCTCGCCTCAATTTATTTCGGAGGAGACACACATATGATTCGACTCGACATGAGTGAGTACTCAGATACGAATGGGTTAAAGAGGCTTTTAGGCGCTGCTCCTGGTGAAGGCGAAGAGCGAGGAGAGTTGACTGATAAGGTGCATGATAATCCGTTTTCACTCATTCTGCTTGATGAATTTGAGAAGGCACACGCAAGTGTGCATGATCTTTTCCTCCAAGTCTTAGAAGATGGTAGGTTGACTGATAATAAGGGGCGTACTGCTTCGTTTGCCAATAGCATTATTATCGCGACCTCGAACGCCGGTTCTGAGTTTATAAGAGAGGAAATGGGAAAAGGCATAGTGATCGATAAGGCTTTTGAGCATAAACTGTTAGACGAACTGCAAGGGAAACAGCTTTTTCGGCCAGAACTCTTAAATCGTTTTGATGATATCGTCACCTTTAAACCACTTGGTCCTGAAGAAGTGAAAAAAATTACGGCGCTTCTTTTACGATCAGTGATAAAAACACTTCATGAACAAGATATCGCTTTGACCTTTGACGAAAAAATTGTTGAGAAAATAGCCAGCGAAGGATTTGATCAGCAGTTCGGCGCCAGGCCTTTGAGACGCTATATACAGGATAATATAGAAGATCTGATCGCGAAGAAAAAATTGACTGATGAGATTAAACGCGGAAGTACAGTCCTCGTAACGACTGATCAAAATACAAACATCGTACTCACTGTTTCCTAATCCTCGCAAGCTCTTTTAGGTTGAAGGATCTGCTTTGATCTGGTATACTTACAACCGTTATGCCAGCTATTCAACGATCAGAATTTGCCTTAGCGTTAAATCAAGTCGCGACCGAGCGAGGCGTGGATGTGAGTGTCGTTTTAGAGACAGTTAAGAATGCTATCCTCGCAGCGTATCGAAAAGATCACCCTGGAACAGAAATTGAGGAGTACATTGCCGAACTGAATCCAAACACCGGCGAAGCAAAGATTTTGAAAGATGGAGACGATGTAACACCTCCTGGGTTTGGCCGTATTGCCGCACAGACTGCAAAACAAGTCATCCTACAAAAAATTCGTGAGAAAGAAAAAGAGGCGATCCTCTCAGACTATAAACTGCGTATCGGTACCGTCGTTAATGGTATGGTACTTCGATTTGCAGGTCCAAATGTTATCGTGGATATCGGAAAAACTGAGTCAGTGATGCCTCCGACTGAACAGGTTCAACAGGAAAAATATCACCTTAATCAACGTCTTTCTGTCCATCTTCTTGAAATTCGCCCTGGTGTTCGAGGAGACGAAATTATCGTTTCCCGATCAAGTAACGGTCTTCTTGAAGGACTCTTTAAGAGAGAAGTTCCAGAAGTTGCGCAAGGAAGCGTTCAGATAAAAGCTGTCGTTCGCGAGCCTGGAAATCGATCCAAAGTAGCTGTTTACTCAAATCAGCCAGGTATTGATCCTGTGGGTTCTTGTGTGGGTCAAAAAGGCGTCCGTATTCAGGCTGTTATTGCAGAGTTCTCAGGGCTTGAAAAAATCGATATTATTCAGTGGACAGATGATCCAAAAGGCTATATCGCAAATGCTCTGTCTCCAGCGAAAAATGTGAGAGTGGAGATCAATGAAGAGGAAAAAGTTGCACATGTCTATGTACCACAAGATGACCTCTCGCTCGCTATCGGGCAAGGAGGACAGAATGTCAGATTAGCCTCAAAACTGACAGGATATCGTCTCGAAATAGAAAGCGATGAACCGGTCGTTTCTGCTGAAAGTGCTGATGAATCGAAAGAAGAAGAGATCAAAGAAAGTGAAGCAACTGAGAAACCACAAGCGAAAAAGACGAAAGCGAAAGCAAAAGCTAAGACGAAAAAAGAAGAAAAAACTGAAGAAGCTGATGAAAAAGAAGCAGTAACGGAGCCAGTAACCTCAGCTGCTGACAGTTCCGACAAGCCTAAGGAAGAAACAGAAGAAGCAAAAGCTGAAGAAGTGGTGGAAGTGAGTGAAGTCGTAGAACCAGAAACAGATCAGCCAGAAGTCACCGCAGAAAGTTCCATCGAGAAAGCAGAGACAAAAGAAGAAGCATCAGCAGAGAAATCACAAGAAGAGGAAATGAAATCCGATGATAATGAAAAGACAGAAGACAGTAAATAGATTCGAAACGTATGTTTAGAGATTTTGAACATTTGTATTTTGAAATTGTTTCGAATGTTGCTGTTCTGTATATGAATGGAGCTAATTCCCTATGGCAAAAAAACAAACCAAAGAGCAGACAAAACAAGCAACACAATTTCCGCCCGTCGTAACTGTCGTCGGTCACGTTGATCATGGCAAAACGACGCTTCTTGATGCGATTCGAAAAACCTCAATAGCAACACGCGAGCATGGTGGTATTACCCAGAAGATCGGTGCATCCGCTATCGAGATCGTTCACGAAGGTAAAAAACGAAAAATAACCTTTATCGATACCCCGGGACACGAAGCATTTGCCAAGATGCGAAGTCGAGGAGCACGTGTCGCTGATGTAGGACTGTTAATTGTTTCTGCTGTTGATGGTGTGATGCCCCAAACAAAAGAAAGTATTGAAGCTCTCAAAGAAGCAGCTATCCCCTTTATTGTTGTTCTCACAAAAGTAGATCTTGATACAGCTATTGTTGAACGAGTGAAACAACAGGTCTTAAAAGAAGGTATTATGCTTGAGGGACTGGGAGGAGATGTTCCGTATATAGAAGTCTCGGCAAAAACCAATCTCCATATAAAGGAGCTTCTTGATTTAATCCTTTTAGTTCATGATGTGCACCCCCTCCAAGAGTCAGTAGCAGCAAACGCACCACTCGAAGCGATCGTAATCGAATCACGAATGGATCAGAAAGCAGGTCCACGAGCCACGGTCGTCGTGAAAAATGGAACGCTCATCGCTCGATCTGAGCTTTATGTCGAACGCGAAACATTTCGAGTTCGAACACTCGTCGATCCTGAGGGGAAGCAAATTCCCCAAGCGAGCGTTGGTGAAGCTGCTGAAATACTCGGCTTTACCAATGTTCCAAGCGTTGGAACGCTTATTACCTCAGTGCCACCTGCAAAAGAGGAGGAAACAGCTGTCTCAGGATCACTTCTCCAGCGAGAACTTGTCTATCAAGGAATAAAGGTGGATGATGGCATAGTGGTTATTTTGGCCGTTGATACGCTCGGTTCACTTGAAGCTATTACCCAGTCATTTCCAAAAGAAGTGAAGATTATCGCCAAGAAAACAGGAGAGGTAACCGAGGCTGACATCTTGCTTGCTAAATCTACTGGTGCGCTCGTTTTGGGTTTTAATGTCAAAATACGCCCAGAAGTACAGAAATTAGCCATAACCGAAAAAGTACTGGCTAAAAACTATCAGATTATCTATGAGATGCTGGACGAGATAGGTGATGTGCTTGAAGGAAAGCGCTTAGCAGGCATAGAACAGATTTTTGGTGTAGCTCAGGTTCAGGCTAGCTTCCCGTTTGAGAAAACGCTGGTTTTAGGCATAAAAGTACGAGAAGGCCGTGTGGCTCGAGGCGATAAAGTGAGGCTAGAACGTGGCGATACTACCGTTGGCGAGGCTACGGTACAGTCGCTTCGTTCAGGCAAGAATTCTGTCTCGAAGATAGAGGAAGGCCATGAGGCTGGAGTGATCCTCACGCCCTTGCTTGACTTTCAGGTCGGGGATATGCTAATATGTCATTCCTAAATTAATATAGGATACTTTTATGGACAATATAGCATTACAGCGAATACGTGATCTTCTTGGCCAGCATGAGAGTATTGGCATCGCAGTTGGTTCTAACCCTTCTGTTGATGACATGGCCGGAGCGTTATCTCTTTACCTAGCTCTTTCTTCTATGAGGAAGAAAGCTACTATTGCTTCTCCCACACTCCCCATTGTTGAACTATCCTCTCTTGTCGGTATCGATAAGGTAAAAACACAGTTTGAAGGTGGAACTGGTGGAGATCTTGTTGTGTCTTTTCCTTATACCGAAGGGGAAATCGAAAAAGTTTCCTATACGATAGAGAATAGCTATCTTAATATTGTGGTAAAGGCCGGCGAACAGGGTATTTCTTTCCAAGATCAGGATGTGAGGTATACACGGGGTGGAGGCGGCGGAGCAGTAAAAGTACTGTTCGTTGTTGGAACAGCTCGTCTTTCAGACCTCGGTCCGTTATTTGATCCAGACGCGTTAAAAGAGACGACTGTCGTTAATATCGACAATAAATCAGAAAACCAAGGGTTTGGCGATGTCGTGCTTGTCTCACCGAAAGCTTCGTCAGTCAGTGAGATCGTTGCGACACTGCTTACTTCGCTTGGTATTACTATTGACGTCGATATCGCACAAAACTTATTGAGTGGATTATCATTTGCGACAGATAATTTCCAAAACGGAAAAACAAATTTCACCACTTTTGAACTGGCAGCCACCTTTATGAAACAGGGTGCGGTTCGAAGTATGACTGCAAATGGACGTCCTCAGCCACAAGAAAGACCGCAAGTAAGTCCGTTTACTTCGCCACAACCACAGTCACAACCACAGTCACAACCACAAATGCCACCGATGCCATCATCGATGCCATCATCGATGCCGCAACAGTTCCCTTCAATGCCGTCTATGCCGACAGCTCAGAGTATGCCACAGCCAGACGCTGGCATGCCTTCTCCAATGCAATCAACGCCACCTATCCCACAGATGCGACCAAAGATGCCGCAGAATTTCCCACAGCCACCTCGACAAAATCCTGGTATGCCACCGATGCCATCATCGATGCCGCAACAGCAACCACAACCATCGGTTCCACAGCAGCCGCGGGATAACCGCAAGCCACCAGCTGATTGGTTAACACCTAAGGTATACAAAGGATCAACAAACCTAGAATAAGGTAAAGAGAAAGCCTTTTTTGCTCTCGTTTATGCATTCCTTTAATGAGCTTGCTACATTTTCCCCTTCTGTGGTATAATTACATTTGTCTATGCCACTATCAACAGTTCAGAAACAAGACATTATCAAGCAGTTCCAAACAGCAGATGGCGATACGGGAAGTCCTGAAGTACAGATTGCGTTACTAACCAATCGTATCGATCGACTTGCGTCTCATCTGAAATCTCATGCACATGATGTGCATAGTCGTCGAGGATTACTCTCAATGATTGCAAAAAGACGACGATTGATTAACTTTCTTAAAAAAGTCGATCAATCAAGATCCTCACAAATTGCCAAAAAGATTGGATTAAAGGACTAAGAACGAAATGCAGAAAACCGCAGTAACTACTGAATTCGCAGGCAAAAAACTTACATTTGAAACAGGAGAATTAGCTCTACAAACGACAGCTTCTATTTTAGCACGCCTTGGAGATACCATGGTGCTTGCTACCGTTGTTGAAGGCTCAGTCCGTGAAGACTTAGGCTATTTTCCTCTTACAGTAGAGTATGTAGAACGACTCTATGCTGGAGGAAGAATAAAAGGAAGTCGTTGGGTAAAGCGTGAAGGACGACCTTCAGATGATGCTGTTTTAATTGGACGTCTTATCGATCGTTCCATTCGACCACTTTTCCCTAAAGAATATAAAAACGAAGTCCAGGTTATTGTTACTGTTCTTTCAGTCGATGGTGAAAACGAGCCAGATATCCTAGCGCTTAATGCGGTTTCTGGAGCCTTGGCTATTTCACGTATTCCTTGGAATGGACCAATAGGTGCTGTTCGTATGGGATACGTCAAGAGTCCTAAGGGCGAAGCAGCTGATTATCTCCATAATCCCACAACAAGTGAATCAGACTTATCGGATCTGGATATTGTTGTCTCCCAAACAAAAGAAAAAACCCACATGATTGAATCAGGAGCAAGACAGGTTCCTGAAGCGGTATATATGACTGCAATTCAGAAAGCTCATGAAGAAACACAGAAAATGATCGCTTTTATCGAAGGTTTTATGAAAAAAGCTGGTCAGCCAAAAACAGCTGTTAAGCCAATCAAGGGATTTGCTGAAATGATTGCTCTCATAGAAAAAACCTACAAGAAAGAAATTGCAGATTTGGCAGCAATTTTAGCAAATAAAGAGGGCGGCGGCTCAGAAACAACTGATCTTATTGATACCATTTTTGAGCAACAAAAAGCAGCTGACCCGAGTTCTGAAGCCGACAAAAAGCTCATCGCCAAAGCAGTCGAGTATGTCATGTATCGTTATATTCGCGTCAATGTCGTTGAAAAACAAAAACGTGTTGATGGGCGAAAGATAGATGAGATTCGAGAGTTAGGTGGACAGGTCGGTGTTCTTCCACGAACACATGGTTCGGCAATATTTCAACGAGGATTGACGCAAGCCCTAAGCGTCGTAACACTCGGTTCACCACGCATGGAGCAGCTTATCGAGTCAGCAGAGGGTGAAGAATCGAAGCGATATATTCATCATTACTCTATGCCACCATATTCAGTCGGTGAGACAGGAAGAATGGGTACTCCTTCAAGACGTGAGATAGGACATGGAGCACTTGCAGAACGAGCCCTTGAGCCTGTCATCCCTTCAAAAGATACCTTTCCCTATACTGTCAGAATAGTTTCTGAAATTCTTTCCTCAAATGGTTCGACCTCTATGGCCGCAACGTGTGGATCTACTTTAGCACTCATGGATGCTGGTGTACCGATCATTACTCCAATTGCTGGTATTTCAGTAGGTATGATGTCTCTTGAAGATAAATATGTATTGTTAACCGATATTATCGGCCTTGAAGATTTTTCAGGTGATATGGACTTTAAAGTCGCAGGTTCAAAAGATGGTATTACGGCGATTCAACTTGATGTAAAAATCGTAGGTCTTACTGATAAGCAGATCGAGGAGACGCTTGAGCGTGCACGAGGAGCACGAATGATTATTCTTGAGAAGATGCTTTCTGTCCTCCCCCAGTCTCGTAAGGAACTCTCAGAATTCGCACCAAAAATTGAGATGTTGAAGATCCCTGTTGAGAAGATTGGTGAGCTCATTGGTCCAGGAGGAAAAACGATTAAGAATATCATCGCTCAGACAGGCGCTACCGTCGATGTTGAAGACGATGGATCAGTAACGATCTCAGGAACGGCTGATGAAGCAGTACAAAAGGCTGTCGAGTGGGTAAAAGGGTTAACTCGTGAAATCACCCCAGGCGAGGAATTCGAAGGAACAGTAAAGCGTATTCTTCCTTTTGGAGCGTTTGTTGAGATCTTACCAAATAAAGAAGGAATGGTTCATGTCTCACATATGGGTCAAGGTTTTGTAAAAAGCCCATCAGATGTGGTAACGATAGGACAAACAGTAAAAGTACGAGTGCTCGAGATCGATGACCAAGGACGAATTAACTTGACTATGAAGTTTGGTGATCAGGCTGAGCAACAGGCTCCAACGCAGAACCGTGCACCAAATGCACCCAGCGCACCAACGTTTGATCATACCCCACGAGAAAATACAGCAGATCCTCGTCGAGCAGATCGACAAGATCACCCGTTAAGTCGTCAATTTCAACGAGAACGTCAGTCAACATCGCCACGCGGTCCACGAAAACGCTACAGTCGATAAGACAGCCCTCAGTATCTAGTTCTTAGTTTCCAGTTGTTCCTTTGTAGTGTATGATATAAGGTATGGATCCTGCCCAGCCGACACCGCCAACAACACCCGTTCTCACAAGTCAAGAGAAAACAAACGATCAGATACGAAGACTCGGTGAGATGGTGGAAAAGGCATCGGTTCCCCCCGACCTTCGTAGTCTGTTAAGTGATCGTGTTTCACGCCTTGCTTTACTACGAGCCAGCGCTGGTTTTATGAGCGCAAACTACATTATCGAGTATGAAACAACAGCTGCATATATTAAATGGGTAGTAAAACTACCGTGGCAGACAGCATCTCAGGATTTACTTGACTTAGTCAAAGCAAAAGAGATCTTAGATAAGAATCATTATGGTCTTGATGCGATTAAGAACAGAATCCTTGAGTATCTGGCAACAATCATTCTAAATGTACAGCATGGAGGGAAAGAGTATCTTGCCCATGCACCAATTCTCTGTCTGGTCGGTCTTGCTGGTACTGGTAAAACGACGCTTGCTCGGTCAATTGCAGAAGCACTAGGAAAGAAATTTGAACGTATACCGTTCGGAGGCATGGGTGATTCTCGTTCACTTCGCGGTCAATCTCGTGCGTTTGCTGATGCAGAGCCAGGGGGAATTGTTAAAAAACTCGTCCATGCAGAAACGAAAAACCCAGTCATTCTTCTTGACGAACTCGATCGTGTGACAGAAACAGCACGAGCAGATATCATGGGTGTTCTGGTCGAGTTACTGGATCCTGAGCAGAATCAGGCATTTACAGACCACTATGTCGATTACCCTTTCGACTTAACTGATATTCTTTTTGTCGCGACGGCAAACAACACGACGAATATCTCAACGGCAGTTCTCGATCGTCTTGAGATTATCCAGATGCCTTCGTATACTGATGCGGAGAAAGTAGTTATCGCAAAGCAGTATCTGTTTACAAAGATACGTGCCCAAACAGGATTAAACGATAAGCAACTTATGATAGATGATACGGTCTGGCCGGGGATCATTCGTCCGCTTGGTTTTGATTCTGGTATTCGTTCTCTGGAACGAACAATAGAGGGTATCTGTAGAAAAGTCGCCCGAATGATTGTCGAAGGGAAAGCACAGTCTGTAGGTGTCACGCTTGATAATGTCAAAGGTTTTCTCCCGACGTATTAGAGATTACAGATTCTTCAGATTTTTGTGCTATAATCCTCAGATTAGATTGTATGGGTGAACTAATCGCTGAACCAGACGCTAGAAGATTTACCCGAAGGCAAGTAGTATTAGGTGCAGGAGTTGCCTTAGCAGTAGCTCCATTTGTCCTTCCAGAAACAGCCGAGGCAAGGCCTCAGTCACCACTCGCAGATTTAGTGCTTCCAGAGACCCAAGTACGGGCAAACCCACCAGAGGTCATCCAAACACAGTATAGAGGGGGTTCCGATGGTCTTTCCGCACAGTATGCGTTTACCACTGACGGTATTGTTCTTCAATCACGGTTTGATAAAAACAAAGAGGTATATACTCGGTTTCGTCCAATTGTAGAAGGACGTCGAGTTTCTGATGCTCTTGTGCAGGCTCGCGAGAGAGGGTTTGTGGTCACTCACAATGGAAAAACAATGCTCGTAACAGGCGATACACAAGCTACAAATGGAGATTTGCAACCTGCTCTTTTTTTGTCAACTGATAGCGGTCATAGATTTTCTCCTGTAGAGCTTCCATCCGGTATCGATGTTCTGGATAGCGTCGCAATTCCTAAGGATTCTCGATATACACTTCATCATGATGTGGATTCCCGACTTAATCATGGTTTAAGCATACTCGATACGAAAACGGGAGAATATATTCGCCTTAGCGGCAATGCCGATAGTGCTCCGTTTATCACCGACGTACACAGATCACCTTCGTCTCCTGACAGGCTTGTTGTGGCAGGACTTATTCCCACAGATGGAGTCAAAGAAAAGGCAACGCAAGGCTGGGGAATAGTGGAAATTGATCTTAAGAACAAAGAGATAGTTGGATACCAACCATATGAATTCCTCGGTGTAGATTTTGTCGATATAGCTACGGATAACGAAGGGGAAATGACGGGTCTCTATCTTGCTCGTGATGAGGCTTATTCGCTCGGGTATTATACCTTTAATCCAGACACTGGTTATACGCTCGATCACGAGATTGATTATCGTTTCCTCGATGAGGAGTTAACTAAGGCATATCAAGAAGTAGGAACGTACTCAAGAGCGAATATTCGCGAGGTACGGATAGTCGGAGATAGGCTTTGGGCTGTTGGAAGATCTGTTACTACAGCTCAAGATGGAACAGAGCCTACCAATCCACTGGTTGTTTCGTGGGAAATGGGCCAAAAACCTACTTTGAGTAATACCTTTTTATTTCGTCGTGAAACAGGAGGAAAAGCTGATGAGATAGCCTTCGTTCATTATCAAGGAGAGGATTCAAAATCAGATGGTTATCGTGTCAATGTTGTAGCAGATGGTCGTGGCCTTGTTTCATTCCAGACAGACGAACATTATTCCCCTTCAGGCGATTTCGATTTCCTCGATCGAGGGTTACAACCTAAGCCAACCGGATCCACTGCATAAAGACCCTTGTCTTACCCTATATAAAAAGCGTATACTAATAAACATAATTCATACATGAATCAGATACCCCAGCTTCTAGATAAAGCAAATACCCTCTCGTTTCTTCCCCTCGGCGGAATCGGAGATGTCACAAAGAATATGTATCTCTATCAATACGGTGATGAGATCCTTATTGTCGATTGTGGTATCGGCTTTGCTGACGAGACGATGTTTGGTGTTGATTTACTGCTTCCCGATATCTCCTACCTGCTCTCTACAAAGAAAAAAATTGTTGGCATGGTCTTATCGCATGGTCATGAAGACCATATCGGCGCACTTCCCTATATTCTCCCTCAGTTACCGAATATTCCGATTTTCGGTTCAGCCCTGACAGCTGCATTTGCAAACGAAAAGCTAAAAGAATTTAATGTTCAATCGCAAGTAAAAACGGTAGATTTTGAAGGCGGAGAGGTAAAGCTTGGCAGATTTACTGTTTCTTTTATCAGAGTTACCCACTCGGTTCCCGATACAGCGCATATCTTTATTAAGACACCTGTTGGTAATTTTTATCATGGGAGCGACTATAAATTCGATCTGACACCGGCTGATGGGAAAAAAAGTGACTTTGGCAAGATTAGCAAAGCTGCAAATGAAGGAATTCTTGCTCTGTTTTCAGACTGTCTTGGTTCGGAGCGACAAGGGTTTAGTCAGACAGAAATTGGATTAGTCGATCATTTTGATCAAGCGATTCGTGATTGTCAGGGAAAATGTATTATCACAACGTATTCCTCAAACATCGCTCGACTCAATCAGGTCGTTACTGCAGCAGTACGAAATAATCGAAAGATCTGTTTTGTCGGTCGATCGCTTATTAAAGCAAAGACAATAGCACAACGACTTGGGTATATGCAGCTTAAGGCAGGAATAGAAGTTTCTATCGACCAGCTGAAGAATCACGGGGATCAGGAGCTTGTTTTAGTTGTTGCCGGTTCACAAGGGCAGGAGAATTCAGCTATGCTTCGAATGGCAACAGATGCACATAGAGAAGTGAAACTTTCTCCAAAAGATACCGTTATTTTTTCATCTGACCCTATCCCGGGAAATGAAGTATCGGTCAATTCACTTGTCGATGCATTAACGAAAAAAGGAGCAAAAGTACTCTACACAGATATTACACGCGAATTTCACGTTTCTGGACATGGTTCTGCAGGCGATTTAATGCTTCTTATGTCACTGACAAAAGCAAAGTACCTAAGCCCGATTAGCGGAAACTATAAGCATATGGTCGCCTATCAACAAATTGCAGAAAGGTTCGGTTACCAACCAAATCAGATAATGCTTCCTGAAAATGGTAGAGAGTTACTCTTTTCACAGAACGGTGTGAAGTATGGACAGAAGTTTCCCCTGCGTAATATCTATGTAGATCAGATTTCAGGAGAGGAAGTAGAAAGTTTTGTCTTACGCGATAGGGAAAAACTAGCAAAAGAAGGTATCGTTATTGTCATTGCAGAAGTGCAAGCAGAGAATGGTCAGCTTGCCGATACACCAGATATCGTCACGCGAGGGCTTGCACCGACAGACACAGTGCAGTTAACAAAAGCGCTCACGCAGCAGATTCAAAAAGTATTCTCTTCAAATACAGCTCGGGTAACAAACTGGGTACATATGAGGAAACTTATCAGCGAGACGGTCAGTCGAGCTATCTTCACTAAGCTACAGCGTCGCCCTTTAGTTCTTCCTGTTGTTATTGAAGTATAGAACCGCTACATTTTACGTTCTCTGCAGTTTGTGCTATTATTTTGAAACTCCTATAATAAATTTATGCGTCAAAAACGAAAACCTCAGAGAAGACGAAAAAGTACTAAGTTAAAGCTGAAGAAGAACACTGTCTATACCCTTTTTGCGCTCGGCATGATGCTGATTAGTGGTATACTTTTTCTTTCGTATACCAGAAGTGGAGAATCTCTTGTACTCTTTAATGATCTTATTGCTTCTCGCTTCGGTTGGACGGGATTTTTAGTTCCTTTTATTTTTCTTTTCTTCGGTTTTCTCCTTTTACATCTTCGTTTCTATCTCTCACGACCCAATGTTGCAATTGGGTTTTTGTTGTTTTTTGTTTCGCTCTTAGGACTTACAAAAAGCGGAACAGTCGGACTGACGTTGTTTCGAATTCTCGAAGAGATTCTTACCACCGCGGGGGCGGACTTGGTTTTTATAGCCGGCCTTTTTGTGGGAAATATTGTCTTTTTTGATACATCGATTGATGAATTAATGCAAGCGGTGTCGGCCATTGGGAGAAATCTCTATCGCCTCTTCCCTACGAAACTGTTTAATAGGGAGCCACAAGAGGAAACAGCAGGGATTAACCGTAACAAACCGCTTACCATTAAGGGAGGGCAACAGAAAGACGGACAGCTAGCAAAGCAATCTGTTTCTCAGGATCCAATCGTCAATAAAAAAGAACCGGTTCTTTTGTCAGAAAAACTTGTGACGAACGTTTTAAACCAAAATGGTAACGGTATTTGGGAGTATCCTCCACTGAGTCTCTTATCGGAAGCACCAGGTGCGAAAGCAGATAGAGGAGATATTAAAAAATCAGCTTCCGTTATCGAGAAGACCCTCCAGAGTTTCGGTATCGAAGCTCGCGTTGCTGAGGTAAACTTAGGCCCTGCAGTGACACAGTACGCGCTTGAGATCGCCTTAGGTACAAAGGTCTCAAAGATCACCTCCCTTGCCAATGACTTAGCCCTAGCGACCGAAGCTCCAACTGGGCAGATTCGTATCGAAGCACCAATCCCTGGGCGCAATCTGATCGGTATCGAGATCCCCAACCGATCGCTTGAAGTAGTAACGCTGAAGACGATGCTTTCATCAGAGGTGTTGCAGAAGAGTAAATCAAAACTGACCGTATCACTTGGCCTTGATGTTTCCGGTAATCCATTAGTCGCTGATATATCAAAGATGCCCCACGTCTTGGTCGCAGGAACGACTGGATCAGGTAAGTCGGTTCTGATTAATGCCTTTATTTCATCGCTTCTCTTCCGCGCATCACCGAGTGAGGTGAAGTTAATCATGATCGATCCAAAACGCGTTGAGTTCACCGCCTATAATGGGATTCCTCATCTTCTAACACCGGTTATTGTTGAAGTAGAAAAGATTCTCTCATCTCTTAAATGGGCGATGGGAGAGATGGATCGACGATATAAGCTTTTTGCTGAACGTGCAGTAAGAAATATCGAAGGATACAATGAGCTTTCTGGGTTTCAAGCACTGCCATATATTGTCATCGTTGTCGATGAGTTGGCCGATTTGATGATGTTTGCACCGGTTGAGGTTGAAGATGCCATTGCACGGCTGGCACAGATGGCACGTGCTACGGGTATTCATCTGGTTATCGCGACGCAACGACCATCGGTGAATGTCATTACCGGACTTATTAAAGCTAATATTCCTTGTCGTATTGCCTTTAACGTATCATCAATGATTGATTCTCGTGTTATTATCGATGGACCAGGCGCTGAGAAACTGCTTGGCCGTGGAGATATGCTCTACGTTCCACCAGATCAGGCAAAGCCAACTCGTATTCAAGGCGCATTCCTTTCAGAAAAAGAAGTAAAGAGACTGGTAGAATTCCTGAAATCGAAGAATATGCCTGTTGAGTACACGGAGGAAGTGATTAGTCAACCATTGAATCTGAAAAAGTCTGGATCATCAGGTACCGTCAGTGCTGATGGAAGGGACCCGATGTTTGAGGAAGTCGTGCGACTTGTTTGTCAGTTTGACACAGCCTCTGCCTCATTTCTTCAGAGAAAAATGTCTATCGGTTACTCACGAGCTGCGAGAATCCTTGATCAGTTAGAGGAGATGGGTATTGTCGGGCATGCTGAAGGATCAAAGCCTCGTGAAGTATTGGTCAGAAACGCTGAAGAATTTTTATCAAATCAAGGACAAGCACAGTAAATAACAAGTTTCAAGGTTTCAGAGTTGCATCGTTCAGAAGTACACTTTGCAACTTTGTAGCTATGCAACTATCGTATGATACGTATTGGGCAACGGTTACGTGAAGAACGACTACAACGGGGATTATCTCTGGAACAGGTATCTGAAGCGACGAAGATAAAAACGTCTTTCCTTTCTGCAATCGAAAAAGGGGATTACCAGAAGCTTCCTTCCAGTGCCTATGCACAAGGATTTGTGCAAAATTATGCCCAGTTCTTAGGCCTCTCAAAGCGCGAAACCCTCGCCCTCTTCCGTCGTGAATTTGATCAAGAAAAAGAGCTCCAGGTGCTTCCCGAAGGAATGGCAGGGAAGAGTGACTTTCCTCTCCAGCGAAAAAAAATACATGGAACACTCCTGATCGCAATCGGTGTGTTTTTCCTCTTACTTCTCTATATGCTTTTTCAGTATCGTTATTTTTTCTTAAGTCCTCCTTTAAGCGTTTCAGCCCCGAAAGAGAATGCTGTTATTTCAACACCTCAGGTGACGGTGTCAGGGAAAACTGATCCAAATGCTACGGTAACGATAAACAATGAGGCAGTCGTCGTCGATGGAGACGGCAATTTCAGCAAAGACGTCACCGTATTTACCGGCAAGTCAGTGATGATGATAAAAGCGAAGAACAGAACGAACAAAGAAACAACAGTGGAACGGTCAATTACAGTTCGATCCAGTTGACACACAGAACCTCTTATAATAAGCTTATTCTATGCCCGATTTTGTTCAAATCATTATTCTCGTCGTCTTAGTCCTCTTTACGATCCTCTTTATTGTGTTAGGTATTCAAGTTTTCTACATTCTTAAAGAAGTCCGTCAGACGATCAATAAAGCAAACAAAGTTCTGGAGACAACAAGCTCGATAACTGAGAGTGTGTCTCGTCCTCTCTCGAGCCTTGCATCTCTTGCTACTGGGTTGCAAGCAGGTTCCCTGATAACGGTAGTAAAATTTATTAAGGGTCTGTTAAGTAAAGATGATCGAGTAGAGAAAAAGCAGACAAGAGAATAACTATGGAACAAAAACAAACACATGGAAACTGGTCGAGTGGATTTATCTTTGGATTAATCTTTGGCGTTGCCTTAACGCTCCTTTTCACGACAAAGAAAGGAAGACGAATTTTTAAAGCCCTTACCGATGAGGGGATGCAGCGAGTCTCTCGATGGGAAGATCTTCTTGAGCGACTGCCGGAAGACTATACCGATGAAGAGGAAATACTCGCTGAAGATAACACAGAATACGTTCCACCACAAAAGACAGAAACACCTCACACAGAGCGTACAAATGGTGCTGCGAAAAAAGTGTCTCGACGGTTCTTCAAAGGAGTCCCCAAAAGAAGCTAATAGTTAGAGTCCATATTTTTTAATTTGTGCGTTATGTTCTTCGTTTGTGCGTGAGTAGCGATTTTTTCCCGATTTATCAGTAAAGTAAAAGAGGTATTCGGTATTTACTGGATTGGCTGCAGCTTGAAGCGCCTTAAGTCCAGGATTTGCAATTGGAGTAGGTGGTAGGCCGGCGTTACGGTAGGTATTGTATGGTGAGGCAATCTGTAGATCAGCAAACGTTATATTTTTTCTCCACCACGTTTTTTCTACATAATCATAGCCCAGTGCGTACTGTACTGTCGCATCGATATCTAGTTTCATTCCCAAGTCAAGCCTATTATGCATAACAGAAGAGATCATTCCACGATCTGCATCAAATTTTGCTTCCCTTTCAATCAGCGATGCGAGCGTGACCAACTCTGCTTGTGAGAGATTGGTTTTATTCTTAATAGTGGTGTATCGTTGATTAAATGTATTCGTCAGAAGAGAAACGATCATGGTATTACTTGCGTCTTTCGGAATAAGATAGGTGTCAGGAAATAGGTATCCCTCGTTTTCTATAAGTGTTTCCCGCCAGGAAACTTCGTAGGTAGGAATCGTTTCTTTTAAAATGTTTGCAATTTCTTCAGCCCGCTTCCCTTCTGGAATCGTCACCCACATATCGAGTATCCCAACCGTCAAATTTTTTGCGATTGTTTCAGCAGATTGCGATGGTGAGAGGCGAAAGGTTCCCGCTTGGATTTTTTGATCGAGATTAAGGTTTTTAACCAGAAGATAAAAAACTACGTGATCACGAATTAAGCCTTCATTTTTCAAGTCCTTAGCAATTTGTTTTATACCTGAGCCTTTCTGGACGACAAAGATCTTTTGCGTTTTCTCAGAAGGGTTAACCGGAGACAAGCCATTGTTCCACCAGCCAAATCCTATGATAGCAACCAGAACGAGGAGTATACAAACAATAAAAACCTTTTTCATCGAGTTAATAATATAGCATAACTGGAAAATGAACTGTAGAGTCTTTTGCTTCTTTGAGGTTATACGCATTTTCACTATAAAGAGTATAAATGGTGTCGCCTTTTTCGATTTTCTCCCCTATTTTTTTATGAAGATAGAGCCCTGCTTTTTTATGCTTTGGTGCCCCTAAGATTTTTGCAAGCACAGTAGCATTCTTACTATGAATTTTTCTCACGATGCCACTTTTTATCGCGATAATAGCATGATGGAATTTTCCAGGTTTCAGGTCTTCACTATCGATATTTGGGTTTCCGTCTTGGGCTTTAATTATTTCTTTCATTTTATCCCAGGCTCGGCCAGAACAGAGTATGTCAGTTGCCCATCCGATAGAGTTTTTATACTCAGATTTTATCTGCTTTTGCAAAGCAGGACTTGCATCTTTCAGACAGAGTTCAAGAAGATTACCAGCAAGGTTAAGACTTCGAATCTCAAGATCAACGGGGTGATTAGGTTTTTGTTGGAGTACTCGGAGAGCCTCACGTGTTTCAAGTACCGGTCCTATACCTCGCCCAAGAGGCTCATCGGTTCGATGAACAAGACAGCGTATGGTAATGTTAAATTTCCGCGCGATGTATTCAAACTTTTCTTTTAGTACCTCTGCATCTTTTAAGGTATGCACTTTTACCGTTTCTCCATAGGGAAGGTCGATAACTACGTGATTTGATCCAAAAGCAATTTTTTTCGCCATAATTGAGATAACTATTTTGTCATAGCTTTCAAAAAGTAACGGTTCTTCTACCTTGATGAGTACGTCATCGGCAGGTGCTATGTTAAAACTTCCACCCCAAACAATACAGCCATTTGTTTTCTTTACGAGTTCGTAAATATCATTTTTTTCAAACTGTACTTTCGCAAGTACTTCCATATCATCAGCTGTTCCACCAGGAGTCGTAATAGCTCTACTGGAGCTTTTCGGTATCGTAAACCCAGCTGCTGCAATGATAGGAACAACAATAAGTGTTGTTCTCGTTCCGGGAAGCCCCCCAATTGAGTGTTTATCGGCGACAATGCCTCTAAAGTGAAGCCTCTCGCCTGTTTCAACCATGGCTTTCGTAAAGAAGTAGAGCTCCTGGTTTGTGAATCCTTTTGAGTAGCCAGATGCAGCAAAATACGTCGTTAAGACATCTCCAAGCCTACTATTTGCGATTTCATCCATAATCGCATACACCTCTTCATATTTGAGGTTTTTCCCGACAAGTTTTTTACGAATGGCATTAAGGACAAGTTCATCTTTATTCATCGAGCGATTCCTTTTATTTGTTCTATGCTTCGTCTGACAATAGTTTTCATCAAGTTGAAGATAAAATAAATAGTAATATCAATACAATGGTAAATAGTCGGCCATATTTTTTTCAGTGCAATAATAAAAGGACCATCTTGTTTCATAGCTATGTTATTCTGGCTTTTCTAACCTTCCTTTAATAATTAGTCGCTTCCAAATTGTTCCGGGAGGTGTGCAAGTAATAATCGTTAGGTAACTATCATCATACTCCTGGGCAAGAACTGAGGTATCTTCAGGATCGACAATAGTAATCTTAAATATTTTGTAAGTATAGGTAATCTTCCCAACGGTTGTTGTAATAGTATCTCCTATTTGTAGCGTATGTGCGTAGGCAAAGATCGTTTTATAGTCTTTCGGGTTGTAGAGTTGAGGTAAGGTAGAGTGTCCGAAAATAACGGCATTTCCTTTCTCTGGTGGAACGACAGTACCTTGGTAATGGACGAGGTGTTTTGATAAATCATAGTCATTTGTTGATACGACGGCATTCGTGATCTTCAGTTTTGGAATTGTGATTGTATAGGAAGGGATAGTCTGTTGGGTATTCGTCGCATGATAGTTGGGGAACCAGGTTAATGCATTGGTATAGTCCAGGCCTTGGAGGTTGGCTGTTGATGCAAGAAGTGTTTTAATCGTCGACTTATTTAGTACGACTGTTTTTGGGATTGGTGCAGCAATGGTATTTGCAGACGCTGATGCTCCCAGATAGACTTGCCATGAAATGATGGGAAAAGAGAAGTAAAGGATGAGGAAACAACCAATCAGAGAGATGCACAGACCAAGGTACCGAATATAATTTCGGATATTTCGACGTTTTTCTTTTTTATACACATATCTACTCATTCGTTTGTACAGTCACTTTTATATTCTTCTCTAAGCGGGGAAGAAGTTTTGGTAAAAACGGAATATTTGGAATAAGGACGATGTCGACTCCGTCTATCTGTGACATCTGAGAAAGTATTTCCTCAGCATCGGCAAAGGATTTTCCTTTTACGTCTTGAAGCACTTTTGTAGTATCAATTTTAGGAAGAAGTCCTGCGTTGACGACAAGCGATGCAGAAACTTCATCCTCATTTTTTTCTTTTATACTTCGTAGTGTGTTTTTTACTCCTTTTTCTGATACTGCCTGGTTTTCTGACGATTTATCAGAAATAATACTTTTTGCAATCGCATTCAAATTCTCATTCTTATAGGCAATCCCATCAAAGGTAACCTGAGTTTTTAAGGTGACAGTTTTTGTCTCTTCTCCGACATCTTTATTAAATGATTTCTTTGCAAGTGTTGTGTTCAGGAAAAGAGGAAGAACTGTCTCATCGCTCCCAATTTTTTTAGCTATCTCTTGTTTTGCTTTTTCTTCAAGCGATTTGGGGAGTCCTGTTGTTAATTTATCAATGTCGCTTTTTGCAACGACGGTTACTTGTTTTTTTGACCCACCCGAAAATGCTGTATCATTTTTTGCTGCAAGTGATGAAATGCCAGCCACAGTAAACTTCGTATTGGAAGGCAGGTTATACTCACTTCCAATTGCCTTTGCGGTAACTGCTACTTGCGCAGTGCCTGATTTAATACCTGAAAAAATATCTCCTGAGGAGGATGCAACGACGACTTCTTTGTCGACGATGAAATCAAGACCATTTGAAGAAGTAATTGTCGCTCCTTGCGATAATTGTTTTTTTGTCTCTGCACTGTTGTACAGTGTGACATTACCTTTTGCTTTATTTCCAGTGTCTTTTTTCCCTGTTGCATCAGTAGAAGCTGTTCCATCAAGAGTGACCGTTATTTTCTTCGCTCCAACGGTATGATTTTCTGTGTCGGTATCAGACTTTGTCGAGAAGACGATTGTCTCTGTTTGATCGACAACTTCTGGTTTTATCGTTAGCGTAATTGCCGCTCGTACTAAGAATACGTATGCTAAGCCGATGCCGATAAGAAGGACAAGCAGTACTGGTATGATGAAAACACTATTTCCTTTAGGAAGAGCGATCTTCGGTAAAGAAATACCAGCAAGAAGACTCGCTATTTTACTTGGTCCCTTAGGTCCTGCAGCTGTTTGATATGAAGGCTGTGGTTCTTCATGGTGATGAGTCGCAATCGCCTGTTTCTCTTCTTTCGTGACTTCTTCAAATGTTTTAGCACCCTCAAGATGGAGTGAATCAGAGATGGGGGCAGCAGCATGTTGTTTTTCTTCATGTTTCGTTGTCTGAGGTAGAGGTTCTTCAATTGTTGGTGGAGGTGTTTTTACAGTTGCAACATCAACATCTGTCAGAAAACCGAAGGTTTCTGCGCCTTCAGCAATAGACACAGTTTCCTTAACCTCATCTATGGGTTCGGTTTCTTCGTTCTCGGTTTTTTGCTCTTCGCTTTTTGCTGGGGATGGCTCGTTTTCAACCAGCGGATGCTCTGTTTTTGGCAAAGGTCCCGTATGTCCAAGTGTTTTAATCTCATGACCAGTCTTATCGACAATGTCGCCAACGATGGTGAAGCCCATCTGGACTGCAGCTCCAAAAACGACGGCCTTCGCATCAAATCCTGGAGGAAGAATTGAGATTTGTGGCATGTGGAGAAAGGGAAGACTCTTACTCCATTGATGAGAAATAAAGAGTTGGGATAGCTTTTCAGTTTCCAGACCATCAAAGATAACAACTCGTGAGGGAAGGACGTCGGTCTGAAATGATTTTAACGCAGCGTCGACCGCCAACGTTACTTCTTCTGTTCTCGGTACACTGCTTGTCTCTACAACTTTACCTCCACGAATAAGTGAAATCATAAGAGATTTCTTTCCTATTTCGGTGAGTACTGCAGACACAGGAGCGCCTTCTTCCTCTTGCATTAAATGGATGATTGCTTCACTGATGACCAAGAACCCTATGGGTGTTAAAGAAAGGGCTTCACAGACTTTTTTTAATTTTAAGAGGTAGTCTTTCTTAATCCGTTTTTCTTCAACCCATGAGTCTTTAACACCAAAGACAGTTTTTTGGGTTTCAATATTCGGTGGAAGAACTTCTTCAGCACGGCTAATGGTTTTATCGATAATATCGAGCCATTCTTCCTCAGATGCGTCTTCTATGGGGGTAGCGAAGTATTCTTCGTGTTTACTGATGATTTTTACGCGTCCAAGACTTTCCTCGATGATAACAGCCGTCGCTTTTTCATCGCGAAGGAGGAGAGAGAGAAAGTACTGCGTCTTGTTAGCAGATTTAAAAACAGACGGGATGGGCAGCTTCATATAAATTATGCTTTAGAGTTACTTATTGGACAAGGAATACACTACTCTTGCACAACTCCATACACTCTTTTCTGGTTTTTACCCAGATTCTCTTGCTTATTTATCTTAAACGATTTCAGCTCTCCTGTAAAATCAACGTGGGGTCCTCCACAGAATTCAATAGAGTATGCGTCCTTATGAGATTTGGATGTATCACCAATAAAGTAGATTTTTGAGTCCTCGCCATAGGTATCCATAAAAAGTCCTATCGCACCCATCTCGTGAGCCTTTTTTGTCGGGATTAACTCAAAATGAACCGGGAGGTTCTCTTTAATTTTTTGATTCACAATATCCTCAACCTGTTTTATTTCCTCATCGGTCAGTCGTTTATCGTAGTTAAAGTCAAATCGAACTCGCTCTGTTGTGATATTTGAGCCTGTCTGATGCACCTGATTACCAAGCACATCGCGTAGCGCTTGATGCAAGAGATGGGTTGCTGTGTGACCCATAATCGTACGTGTTTCGTGATCCGCAAGGCCACCTTTAAACTTCTTCTCTGCGCCAGAACGAGATATTTTCTGATGCTCTTTCATTTTTTCAGCAAATGCTTGTCGATTAAAGACATACCCTAGGCCTTCAATTTGTGAAGGCGATAAGCCATGAGTTGTGTAGAGGAGAAACGCATCTTCGGCAGTGATCTCTGTTACTCCAAGGAGCTCGTCTCCCACTTTTTGGTATTTTTTTGTGATAAAAAGTTTCGCTTTCTCTCTAGCGTGATGATAGGTCTGAATCTCTTCAAGAATGGTATCTGTTATTTGTACAAAATGCTTAATGATTTCAGGATCAGTATCTTTATATTGCTCTGCGATCGCTTCCATAATAGGTTCGATAGCTTTGCCTTGTAGCGTGTAGAAGCTATCCATCGCGCGTCGAATCAAGCGGCGGAGCATATACCCTTGTTCAGTATTCGAAGGGGAGACATTCGCCAGAATCATAAAAGAGGCAGCGGAAAGATGTGCAGTAATCATACGCATATCTTTTGCATGTGTTTCATAAGGTTTTCCTGTTTGTCCTTCTATGGCTTCGATGATGGGATGGAAAAGATTCGTCTTAAACATATCAGGATCGTTATTGCTTGCAGATAAGTAGCGTTCCAGGCCCGCTCCAAAATCAACATTTTGTTTCGGAAGCGACGAAAAGGATCCGTCAGGTTCTTTTTTATACTGCATGAAAACAGAGTTACCAATCTCCATAAATCGTCCACAATCACAATTAGGGTGACATTTTTCTCCAAAGGCAGGATCATGAGGAGTACCAAAGTCATAAAAGACCTCGCTATCAGGTCCGCCTGGTTCACCAACTGGCATGTTATCGGGAATTCCCGCACGACTCCACCAATTTTTCTTCACGTTATAATAAAAAATGCGTCCTTCCTGCATCCCCTTCTTTGCGGCATTTTCTTCTGTATGGAGTTCAACTTCCTTTGCATTGATACCGACATTGGAAAAGAGTGTTTTCCAGATCTGGGCGGACTCAGTATCTTTGGGGAGGCTATTTGTTTCGTCTCCAGAAAAGACCGTGACATAGAGTTTTGAAGGATCCAGACCAATACCGATCTTTTTATCGGTTAAAAATTCGAAAAACCATGGCAGTTGTTCTTTCTTGAAATAGTCACCAAGACTCCAGTTGCCAAGCATTCGGAAAAAGGTTGTGTGTCTATTATTGCCTACCTCATCAAAGTCTTGTGCTCGAAAACAGTTCTGAACATTCACTAAGCGGGTGCCTTGCGAGTGTGTTTCTCCGAGAAGGTAAGGAAGAAGTGATTGCATTCCACTTGAGGTAAATAATGTCGTTGGATCATTGATCGGTACTAGTGGCGCGTTCGCAATTTGTTTATGCCCTCGTTTTCCAAAAAATGATATATAGCGGTCGATAATTTGTTTTGCTGTTACCATAGTCATGTTATTATAACACGTGGCTGAGGCTGAAAGATATGATTATCGTATTGACATGCTTTCACTTTTCATACTACGATAGTTTGTATGGCACGAGGAGAATCTAAGGGGATTCCGGTAGGGCTACAGGTAAGCAGAAGAGTACGGAAACCTTTGCTGAATCTTGGTAAGCTCGGAAGGCTTGTAGGATTTAGTCCAATTACCTTTTCATACACAGAACAAGAGAAACCTCATCCTCATTTCGATGCTGTACATGCCCGTAAGAGCGCAAGGGCCACCTAGCACAGGCATGGATAAAGTTACTTAACCGTAAGCCAGCATGACAGTAATATAGTATTTGTTTACCTATTGACACATATGCCCGCATATGCTATAAAAAGAGCACTCTAAGTTTCCGAAAAGATGCAAGGGGGAAGCCTCCTGTATTTTTTGTTGTTGTAAGACTTGAGACCTGCCATTGAGAAAGCCGATGCCGAAGCAACACCACACACCAGATAAAACAATAGTTCGCCACAACTGGGGAAAAGAATATTCTTCGTTACCCAAAATTGATTTACTTGCTGTACAAAAAGCATCGTATCAGTGGTTTTTAGATGAAGCAATTGGCGATATCCTCAAAGAAATTTCTCCTATTGAAGACTTTACTGGAAAGAACTGGAACTTGGAACTCAAGGAGTACCGAATTGGAAAAACTACCATTGTTCCTGAATTAGCTCACGCAAAAGGTCTCACCTTTGACGCCCCATTAAACGTAAAAGTAACCCTTACCAATAAGAAGACAGGCAAGACGCACTCAACTGAGGTGTTTCTTGGAGACATCCCGCAAATGACAACACGCGGGACTTTTATTATTAATGGCATCGAGCGTGCTGTTGTTAATCAGATTGTTCGATCGCCTGGCGTTTTCTTCACCGCAACACCTGACCCAGCGACTGGAAAGACATTATATGCAGCGGAGATTCGTCCAGTACACGGATCATGGCTTGAGTTCACCACGACACGGTATGGAACGATTACTGTTAAGATCGATCGACGAAGAAAGTTCCTCGCTACAACATTTTTGCGAGCACTCGGTATCTCAGCGAACGAGACGATTAAAGAGCAGTTTAAAGATATAGATTGGACCAATACAGAGGCATTTCTTGATAATACGCTTGGAAAAGACGAGACAGGTAGTGAAACAGAGGCGCTTATTGAGATCTTCAAAAAAATGCATCCTGGAGAGCCAATTGTTCTTGATAAAGTAAAAGAAAACTTCACGACGCTTTTCTTCAACAATAGACGATATGACTTAGGTAAGGTCGGACGCTATAAGATGAATAAAAAGCTTCGAAATACACCAGGATTTAGAGAGTCAACAGAACACGTCTTAACCCTGTCCGATATTATCGGTGCGATTAGCTACCTTATCCAGTTGACACAAAATAAAGGTGATATTGATGATATCGATAGCTTGGCCAATCGACGTATCAGAAGTGTTGGTGAACTCGTCGCGACAAATGCTTTCCGTGTCGGAGTCCTTCGTCTTGAAAGATCAATTAAAGAGAGAATGAGTCTTATGCAACAAGATGCGCCGGTTGCAGTAGCAAATCTTATTAATGCTCGCCCTATTATGGCTTCAATTAATGAATTCTTCCGAACCTCCCAGCTCTCCACTATCCTTGACCAGACAAACCCATTATCAGAAATAGACAACTTAAATCGTCTTACCGTTATGGGAACCGGTGGTATCTCAAGAGAGCGCGCAGCGTTCTCTATTCGTGATATCAACAGCTCACAGTACGGAAGAATCTGTCCTATCCGATCTCCCGAAGGCCCAAATATTGGACTCGTTACCTATGTTGCGCTTTATTCACGAGTCAATGAGTATGGTTTTCTTGAAACACCCTATAGACGCGTTTCAAAACAATTAACAGGCAAAAACACCAAGGTTAAAGTAACGGAGGAAATCGTCTATATGGCAGCCGATGACGAAAGAGAACACTATATTACTCATGCGAGTGTGAATGTTTCCCCAGATGGTGAGATTCTTGAAGAGCGAGTACCAGTTCGTTATAACGGAGAGTTTATTGAAGTAGATCGTGAAAAAGTAGACTTTATTGATATTGTTCCACGACAGGTCGTTGGTGCAAGTGCATCGCTTATTCCGTTTGTCGCGCATGACGAGGCGAATCGTGCCCTCATGGGTACCCACATGCAGTGCCAAGCAGTGCCGCTCGTGAATCCAGAAAGCCCGATTGTCGGTACTGGTATGGAGTCTGTCGTGTCAAGCGTCATGGGACGAGTCGTCTATGCCCCGTTTGATGGAACAGTAACCTTTGTAGATGCAAATACTGTCAATCTCCAAGGATCAGGAGATCAGAAAGCGATGTTTGCTATCGATTCATTCCGACGTACCTCAAATGCAACCTCATATACACAACGTGCTATGGTTCGCGATGGGCAAAAAGTGAAAAAGGGAGATATTTTGATCGATGGACCATCTTCTCAAGATGGAGAACTCGCCCTCGGACAAAACTTGTTAATTGCTTACGCATCACTTGATGGATTAGGTTACGAAGACGCTATCGTTATCTCAGAGCGTTTGGTAAAAGAAGACGTTCTTTCCAGTATTCATATTGAGAAGTATGAAGCCTCAGTCGTCGAGACAAAGCTTGGTCCTGAAGAGACAACACGAGATATCCCAAATGTAGCAGAAGAAGACCTCGCAAATCTTGATGAAAAAGGTATCGTCGTCGTCGGATCTGAAGTAGGACCAGGGGATATTCTGGTTGGTAAAATTGCTCCAAAAGGTGAAACAGAACTGACTGCAGAAGAAAGACTGCTTCGAGCGATTTTCGGAGAGCAAGCACGTGAAGTTCGAGATACTTCTCTTCGTATGCCTCATGGAGAGCGTGGAACAGTTATATCAGTCCAGATTCTTGATCGTAAAAAAGGCGATGAACTTGAACCTGGAGCCATGAAGAAAGTCATTGTTGAGGTAGCACAGTATCGTCATGTCGTCGTTGGTGATAAATTAGCAGGCCGACACGGTAATAAAGGCATTATCTCAAAGATTCTTCCACTTGCCGATATGCCACATCTTGAAGATGGAACACCTGTCGATATTATCATCTCACCTATCTCAGTATTGGCACGTATGAATCTTGGCCAGTTACTCGAAGCGCATTTAGGTCTTGCTGCAAGAACACTTGGTATGAAGATCGGGACACCTGTTTTTGAAACAATTTCAGAAGAGAAGATTATTGACCTTCTCAAGCAGGCTGGACTACCAGTAGATGGAAAAATGACTCTCTATGACGGACGAACTGGTCGGGCATATGAGAATAAAGTTGTTGTCGGTATTGAGTACATCATGAAGCTTATCCACATGGTTGAAGATAAGACTCATGCTCGTAGTACCGGACCATACTCCTTAGTTACCCAGCAGCCTCTCGGAGGAAAAGCACAAATGGGAGGACAGAGACTTGGAGAAATGGAAGTCTGGGCACTTGAAGCGCATAGAGCACGACATATTTTACAGGAAATGTTAACGATTAAAGCTGATGATGTCGTCGGACGTGCTAAAGCATTTGAAGCGATCGTAAAAGGAACAGATATCCCAACACCAAAGGTTCCTGAGTCATTCAAAGTGCTTATTAAAGAGTTACAGTCCTTAGGCTTAAATGTCGTTCCAGTCGGTGCAACGATCTCAGTTGAGGCAACGGAGAGTAAAGCAGCTGACGCAGAAGTATCAGAAGAAGTAAAGCAAGAAGTACAGGACTTAAAAGAAACACTTGAAGTAACAGAAGTTATTGAACCTAGCGTTGAAGGGAGCGCATCATGAACCCAAATAATAGAAAAAACCTAAAAGATCCAACCATTCTTGATTTTAAATCACTTAAAATTCTTTTAGCGAGCAAGGAAGATATTATTGGTTGGTCATATGGTGAAGTTACCAAGCCTGAGACCATTAACTATCGAACACTTCGTCCTGAAAAGGATGGATTATTTGATGAGAGAATTTTCGGTCCGACAAAAGACTGGGAGTGTTACTGTGGAAAATACAAAAGAATCCGCTATCGAGGCATTATCTGTGATAAATGTGGTGTCGAAGTGACGCTTTCTCGTGTGAGAAGAGAGCGAATTGGTCATATTACCCTTGCATCACCACTTTCTCACGTCTGGTACTTTAAGGGTTCCTCATCTCCGTTATCCCTTCTTTTGGATATTCCACAGAAGAATCTTGAGTCAGTTATCTATTTTGCCTCATATCTGGTTACGGCTATCGATGAGGAGAAGAAAAAAGAAGCTGTGGAGACTCTTACCAAGACAATTGATGTAAGAAAGTCTACCCTCAAAGAAAAGATGAAAGACGAGGAGAAACGGGTGATGGAAGATGTCAAAGAGAAGAAAGAAGAAGCACGAGGATCGGTCAAAGGTGAACAGAAACAGCTGGTGACCGAGGAAATTGAGCTTGGAAAACGACAAAAGATTGTCAGACTGAATGAAGGGTTTGATCAGGAAGCAAAAAAACTCGACGAGATTTCAGATACCTTAATGAAGCTTCTCAAGAACCTTCGTGTTTCAAGTGTTCTTTCTGAAGACGAATACTTTAAGCTTCTTGAGTACGAGATACCAGTCTTTTTCACTATTAAAACAGGGTCGGAAGCGCTTCTTGAGTTAATCAACAAACTTGATCTCTCAGAAGTTATCGCACAGCTTCGCAAAGAAGGAGAGAAATCAACGGGGCCAAAGTATCTCAGGCTCGTAAAAAGACTCCGTCTGATCGAAAACATGCGCAAAGCAGGCGTCATACCATCATCGATGGTCTTAACTGTTCTGCCGGTTATTCCACCTGACCTTCGTCCTATGGTGCAGCTTGCGGGCGGTCGTTTCGCGACATCTGACTTAAATGATCTGTACCGACGTGTCATTAATCGAAATAATCGTCTTAAGCATCTGATGGCACTCGGAGCTCCTGAGATTATTTTGCGAAATGAAAAAAGAATGCTTCAGGAATCGGTCGACTCATTAATCGATGCAACGCAGCGAGGTAGTCAGGTCGTTTCAGCACCACTTCGATCTCTTTCAGATATGTTACGAGGAAAACAGGGAAGATTCCGACAAAACCTCCTCGGAAAGCGTGTTGATTACTCAGGTCGATCAGTTATTGTTGTTAATCCAGAACTGAAACTTACCCAGTGTGGTCTTCCAAAAGAAATGGCTTTGGAAATGTTTAAACCATTTGTTCTTCGAGAAGTTATCGTTCGTGGTCTTGCAACCAACATTAAATCTGCAAAACGCTATATCGAGAAACGTCCACCAGAGGTCTTCGATATTCTTGAAGAGATCACGAAGAATCATCCTGTGCTCTTAAACCGTGCACCTACACTCCACAAATTAGGTATTCAGGCTTTTTTTCCCGTTCTTATTGAAGGTGCAGCGATCGGTCTTCATCCTTGTGTCTGTGCTGGTTACAATGCGGATTTTGACGGAGACCAGATGGCGGTTCATATCCCACTCTCGAGTAAGGCACAGCAAGAAGCAATTGATCTCATGTTGCCAAGCCATAACCTCTTAAAGCCTGCAGACGGAAGCCCAATTACGCTTCCAAATAAAGAAATGGCGCTTGGTATGTTCTACCTGACATCAATGGATGAAGAAGCCAGACGAACAGAAGAAAACATGCTGCATTTTAATGATCCGAAGAGCGCTGTCCTTGCCTATGATTTAGATAAAATAACACTGCGAGAGCCAATTATGGTACGAGTTGGAAGAAATGGTGAAGTACGGGGTGGGGAGATGGTTGAGACAACGATCGGAAGAATTTTCTTTAATGAGTTACTTCCTGAGCAATTCAGCTTTATGAATGAAGCAATTGCAGCTTCAAGTATTAAGAAAATTATTACCAAAGCCATGCGTATTTGTTCCTCTGATACCGTTGCAGAATTGATCGATAAAGTTAAAAATCTTGGTTTCTATGGCGCCACCATCTCAGGTATCAGTGTTTCAGTTTTTGATAACGAGATTGTTCCTGAGAAAAAGCAGATGGTGAGAGATGCCGAAAGCAAGATTACTCAGATCGAAGCAGAGTATCAGCAAGGATTAATCACGCTTGATGAGCGAAAACGTCTCTCAAATGATGTCTGGCTGAAGACAACAGAAGCTATTGCCAGTCTGACATGGAATAATTTACACGCAAAGAATCCTATCCGTGTCAGTATCGACTCGGGAGGTTCTCGTGCAGGTGTCGAACAGCTCAAACAGCTTTCAGCAATGAGAGGACTTATCGTTGATCCACTCGGAAAGATTGTCGAATTACCGATTAAATCCAACTTCCGTGAAGGTCTTTCTATCTTCGAATATGTAGCATCGGCCCGTGGATCACGAAAAGGATTGACTGACTCGGCTTTGAAAACAGCAAATGCAGGGTACTTAACACGACGTCTTGTCGATGTCTCTCATGATGTTATTGTTATGAAAGAAGACTGTGGTGCAACTGAAGGTATTACCGTTGTAGACGGTGAAGCAGAACGAACAACACCATTCCTTGATCGCATTATCGGTCGCGTCCTTGCAACAAATGCTTTGTCAAAGACGAAAAAAGTTGTTCTCAAAGCAAACGACGAGTTGACAGAGGAGAACATAAAACTTATTGAAGAAAATGAAGTGACTGAAGTCACCGTTCGTTCTACGATCACTTGTAAGTTAGCATATGGTATCTGTGCGAACTGTTATGGTTGGGATTTCTCAACAAAGAAAAAAGTAGAACTTGGTGTTCCAGTCGGCGTCATCGCTGCACAGAGTATTGGAGAACCAGGAACTCAGCTGACCATGCGTGTCCGCCATTTCGGAGGAGTCGTTATGTCTGACGTAACACAAGGACTTCCTCGTGTTGAAGAACTCTTTGAAATGCGAACACCAAAGAATCTGTCTCCCCTCTCTGAGCTGACGGGAAAAGTAAAGGTTGAAGCTACAAATGAAGGCTATCGTGTTCAAGTAAAGAATACACGCATTAAGCCTATGGAAGTACAAGAGTACTTCGTTCCTCTCTCTGCGACGCTTCGAGTAAAAGATAACGAAGAAATTATTGCTGGTACACCATTTGCCGAAGGGTATCTTGATCCAAAAGAAGTGCTGAAGATTGGTGGTCTTTTTGCAGCACAGCGATACGTCATAACCGAAACACAAAAAGTCTATGAAGCACAAGGAATTGGCATTAATGATAAGCATTTCGAAGTTATCTTACGCAAAATGTCTGATAAGGTCATCGTTGAAAGCGTTGGCGATACAGCACTGATCCCAGGAGATGCGATTACCCGAGCACGATTTGAAGAAATGAATGGCGAGATTCTCTCCGAAGGGGGAGAGCCGGCAACAGGTAGACAAGTTATCTTAGGTATTACCAAAGCGGCATTATTCTCAGACTCATGGCTTTCTGCTGCATCATTCCAAGAGACAACGAAAGTCTTAACAGAGGCAGCTCTTGAAGGTCGTGAAGATAAGTTGATCGGTCTTAAAGAAAATGTTATTATCGGACGATTAATTCCAGTTGAAGGAAAACCTGCTGATATAGCAGTAGAATAAGGAAACGGGATTGACCTAGTCATCCCTGAATGGTAGAATTACCAAACTATGCCGACACTATCACAGTTATCAAAACACGGACGAAATAAAAAGACGAAGAAGATTAAAGCAACAGCACTTCGTCGATTTTTTAATGCAAAAGAAAGAGCCTACAAAGAGATAAATGCTCCTCAAAAACGAGGGGTAGTAACGTTGGTTAAAACCATGACACCAAAAAAGCCTAACTCAGCACTCCGAAAAGTAGCTCGTGTTAAACTCTCAAATAAAGTCGAAGTGACAGCCTATATCCAAGGTGTCGGACACTCACTTTCAGAGCATGGTATCGTTTTAGTCCGGGGTGGTCGTGTAAAAGATTTGCCAGGCGTGAAATATCATATCGTTCGAGGTAAATTTGATTTACTCGGCGTTGACGGTCGTAAGACATCACGAAGTAAGTATGGAACAAAGCGTGGCGGTGGAACAGCAGGAAAAGCAGCAGCTGCAGCATAAAGGTAATCTATGAGACATAAAAAAGTACAAAAAAGACAGGGTGACCCAGATAAAATCCACGGCAATTTGCTTTTGTCGAAATTCATCAATCGAATCATGAGAGATGGCAAAAAGACGACAGCAGAATCGTTGGTCTATGGTGCTTTTGATCTCATGACAAAAAAAGAAGCAAATCCCCTTGAAGTATTTGAAAAAGCAATCCAAAACGTTGCACCAAAGGTAGAGGTAAAAGCTCGCCGTGTCGGTGGAGCAAATTATCAGGTGCCAATTGAAGTACGTCCAGAGCGTCGAACGTCACTCGCTCTTCGTTGGATTATCGAAGCAGCACGAAAGAGACCCAATAAAGAGTTCCATTCTTTTGCTGATAAACTCGCTGCAGAGTTACTAGCAGCAGCAAATAACGAAGGTGAAGCGATGAAGAAGAAAGACGTCATGCACCGCCAAGCAGAAGCAAACAAAGCATTCTCCCACTTCCGTTGGTAATCAGAAGAAATCTTACTTTTCTACCGTAATTCCAAGGATTTTATCACCAATCTGCATTTTATTGACAACGTCCATACCGCTGGTGACGATACCGAAGTTTGAATACTGACTGTCCAGCCAACTTGCATCAGATTTCACAATAAAAAACTGTGAATCATTTGATACCCGTTTATCTTGACCTATCTGCATATTTTCTGAGGCTGCCCAGCCTAAAGAACCAGTAACGAACGATTTTCCAGTAAGTTCAGTTACGATAGCTCCCCCTCCTGTACCGTTCCCCAGTGGATCGCCACCCTGTATCACCCAATCTTCAACACGATGGAACAGGAGGTTGTTATAGAACTTCTTTTCTGCCTTTTCGATAAAATTTTTAACAGCGCCTGGTGCTTCTTTGTTATACAGCGAAACGACAAGAGACCCTCTACTGGTTTTAATAGTTGCGCTGATTGATGCCCGAATATCTTCTTTTATGGGTCCTTGGACAACTGTTTGTTGCTGAGACTGCGATTGTTGTTGTGTCTGTTTGTTTGCCATTGGGGTTAAATCAGCAGGTGGAAGAGATATTGTAGCATCTTTACCGAAAAATAAATTTGATTTTTGTAGTCCATCTTTCTGGAGAAACCAGAAAATGAACCCAAAGATAACGATGATAATCAGAAAGGTAATCACATGCACCTTTTGCATGGGACTATTGTAGCAATTTATTACGATTTATCAATCCATTGTTAACAACGGAACAAGTAATTGGCTTTACAGGTATAAAGCGAATTATGTACAATACTGAGCATGAATCAAACGCATATTCGAAATTTTGCCATCATTGCCCACATTGACCATGGAAAGTCAACATTGTCTGATCGGTTGTTAGAAATAACAAAAACAATTGCAAAAGATAAGTTGCAAGAGCAGTTTCTAGATCAGAATCCAATCAGTAGAGAGCGTGGTATTACGATTAAGCTAGCGCCGGTTCGTATGCAGTATAAAAACGAGCAGGATACGTATGAACTGAATTTGATTGATACACCAGGTCACGTAGATTTCTCCTACGAAGTATCCAGAACATTAGCAGCATGTGAGGGGGCTGTTTTACTTGTCGATGCGACACAAGGCATCCAGGCGCAGACAGTAGCCCACTATCATGCCGCGAAGAAAGAAAAGCTTGTCTTAATCCCTGTTTTGAATAAGATCGATCTTCCGAATGCTCAGACTGAGACCGTGATTCAAGAGCTTGAAGAAATGTTTGGGTTCACAAGAGAAGAGATGATCTTTATCTCTGCAAAAACAGGGGAGAACGTTGATAAAGTACTTGAGGCTGTTGTTCAGCGTATCCCATCACCTAAAGGAGACGAATCGGCTTCTCTTCGAGCCCTTATCTTTGACGCAGTCTACGATGAGTATCGAGGCGTTGTCGCCTACGTTCGGGTCATCGATGGAGCTGTCAAGATTGACGATAGAGTTGAGCTCTATCAAAGTAAGGTAAAAACTGATGTTACTGAGGTAGGATCCTTTAGTCCATTTCTAAAAGCCGAGAAAGATCTGAAGACAGGTGAGATCGGTTACGTTATAACCGGTGTGAAAAATATCAAAGAAGCGAGAGTCGGAGATACTATTATGGCTCTGAACTCCAATGGTTCTCCCTTGCCTGGTTACACAACACCACAACCGATGGTCTTTTTCGGTATGTATCCGAAAGACCAAGGAGAATTCTCAAACCTTCGTGACTCACTCGGAAAACTCACACTCAATGATACTGCTCTTACCTATACTGAAGAATACTCAGCCTACTTAGGTAGTGGTTTTCGCATAGGATTCTTAGGCTTACTTCATGCGGAGATTGTAAAAGAGCGTCTCCAGAAAGAGTTTGGCCTTGATTTACTCCTCACCATGCCGCAAGTACTCTATGACAGAGTCTCTGAAGAGCAAATTCTTGAGCCCTACATGCTACTGAATGTCTACACACCTTCTGCATATGTCGGGAACGTCATGAGTGTCTGTCAGAAAAAGAAAGGGAACATGCTGGATATGGTCTATCACGACGCATATGCGGTTATCAGCTACGAGATGCCGTACAGTATGTTTATTCGTGGCCTCGCTGGAGAGATAAAATCGGTGTCCTCAGGATTTGCCAGTTTAGATTATGAACTAACAGATTATAAGGAGGCAGATCTGGTGCAACTTGAGGTACGCATCAATGATAATCCGATTGATGTGCTTTCAGAACTCGTGTATAAAGATGAGTCAATGTATGTTGCACGAGAAAAAGTGGGAAAACTAAAAGATGCACTTCCCCGTCAGCAATTCAGACAAGTAATCCAGGCAATTATAAATGGAAATATTGCAGCCCGTGAAGAAATCCCACCGTTTCGGAAAGATGTTTTAGCGAAAATGTCTGGAGGAGATAGAACACGAAAAGATAAACTCCTTGAAGCGCAGAAAAAAGGAAAGTCACGTATGGTCTCCCACGCGAAGATTCATCTTCCCCAAGAAGCCCTCTTCTCCATGCTTGAAAGCTAAGCAGTATTCGAATTTATTTTTATTCCTCAAGAAGCATTGCACAATTAGAGTACGAAGAAGAGGAGGCCACCGATTATTGAGAGAATTCCGACGAATGCTCCTAACCCTAGGAGGATATCTCCAGGTCCTGTCGGGGCGATCGTAGGCGCTTCTGTGGTCTCTGCAATGGTTCCTCCATCAGTGCTGCCCGTTCCACCTGCTGCTTCTACGGTGATGGTTAATGCGCAGGATGCTGCTCCGCTCACACCGTTTTGGTTGTCTGTTAAGGTAGCGGTTGCTTGGTAGGTACCTGCAGTATTGTAAGTATGGGAGGTCTGGACACTGACAGAGTTTGATCCAAGTCCTCCTGTTTCAGTCAGCGTCTGGACAGGTCCATCACCGAAATTAAATGTCGCTTTATTTATCGTTCCGTCTGGATCGCTGCCGGTGACCGTGAAGGATATTGCAAACGGAGCAGTACCAGTTGTACTACGGTCCGCAACGAAGCTTTCACAGTCCGGTACTTGATTTGATGAGCCGATACCGGTTGGTGTAGGCGTTAAGGTAGGCGATGTACTGCCCGCTGGTGTCGGCGTGAGTGTCAATGAGGGTGTAGGCGTTCTCGTGGGGGTGAGCGTCGGTGTTGGTGTCTCTGTCACCTCGGCTGCTCCAGCGATGGTGATAAAAGCAGGGGTAGCGCTTGAAAGGACATCCTCACTTGTCTGTTCAGCACCTGCGATGGTGAGGACTTTTGTTTGTAAACCGTGTGTAACAGAAGTGGGGGCATTTTCTGTCGGTGCAATCGCTTTAAAGGTAATGGTGGCAACTTTTGTCGGCGTTTGAATAACCTTTGTAGAGTCAGCTCCGACAGAGAGGGTGGCCGTGATCTTTCCCGGTGTATATGTCGGACCTTCCAGTGTCGATGGGAATGCCGCAGGATTTACGGCGAACGCATTAGCGCCATCAGTAGCGATTTTTGTCGGGTCATACTGTATTTCAAGCTTGATGAACGAGACAAGATTATTTCCGGGGTCGACCATGACATCCATTGATATAGTGTCATTTACATTTTTTTGAAGTGGAGCCGTTAGGCTCGAAATAGGTTGGAAGGAGACCACCGTCGATTTCGTTGCCCTACTTCTCGTTTCTTGTTGCTGCTGAAGAAACCAGATGAGAACAGGAATAGCGATCAAAAGAATAAAGATAAAGCCAAGTACTAGTAATTTTCTTCCGGACAAGAGCGACATAAACAAATCCGCCAATCCGACGGACTGAAGTTATCGTATAGAAGAAATATAGTTGTGTCAAGACAGGATGAACAGGCCCTAACTGACTATAGGTTATTGACAAAGCAAGGTGCTTATTGTATAAATTAGCAATAAAAGCAGCCGAGTGATACATATGGCAAAAAAGACTGACTTAACAATAAAAACAGACATTAGTCCACTCTTTGATTATGTTTTAGTACGCCCGCTTGAAGCGGAAGACAGAACAGCGAGTGGTATCCTTTTACCCGACACAGCAAAGGAAAAGCCTCAAATAGGAGAAGTGAAAGCTATCGGTCCAGGGGTTATGGATGATGGGAAGATTGTCTCAGGCTCTATGATCGTAAAGGTAGGTCAAAAAGTGATGTATAAAAAATGGGGCGGTAATGAAGTCAAGGTAAATGGTGAAGACTGGATGCTCGTTGAACAAAAAGATATTTTAGCAATTGTTAAATAACTATGGCAAAACAAATTAAATTCGCAGAAGAAGCACGACAATCATTAGTAAAAGGCGTTAACGTCCTTGCAAAAGCTGTCGTTACCACACTCGGCCCAAAGGGTCGAAATGTCGCCCTTGATAAAAAATGGGGTGCTCCAAATGTCATCCATGATGGTGTCTCAGTCGCAAAAGAGATCGAGCTCGAAGATCCATTTGAGAATATGGGTGCACAACTCGTTAAAGAAGCAGCCAGTAAAACCAATGATAATGCAGGAGATGGTACAACTACCGCAACCCTGCTTGCACAATCCATCGTCAACTTAGGAATGAAGAACGTCACCGCAGGTGCCAACCCGATGATTCTTCGTCAGGGAATCGATCGTGCTGTTGAGGCTGTTATTAAAGAAATCGGGAAAATGGCAAAGCCGGTGAAAGATGGCGATGTCGTACGAGTCGCGACTATCTCTGCACAAGACGAAAAAATTGGTTCTTTGATCGCAGGCGCATTAACCAAGGTGGGTAAAGATGGCGTCGTAACCGTAGAAGAAGGACGGGGTCTTGAGATGGAAATTGAGTATAAAGAAGGTATGGAATTTGATAAAGGTTATGCTTCAGCCTATTTCGTCACCAATCCAGATAAGATGGAAGCTGAGATCGATAGCCCCTATATCCTCATTACCGATAAGAAAATCTCAGCCTTAAATGAACTCCTTCCGTTCCTTGAGAGTCTGGTAAAGGTTTCTAAGAACCTCGTTATTATCGCTGATGAGATCGAAGGCGAAGCACTCGCAACACTGGTCTTAAATAAACTTCGAGGTACTTTCAACACACTCGCTATTAAAGCTCCTGGTTTTGGTGATCGCCGCAAGGAAATGCTTGAAGATATCGCTATTCTGACCGGTGGAACCGTTGTCTCCGAAGACACGGGGAAAAAATTTGAGTCAGTAACCATTGAAGACTGTGGTCGAGCAGATAAGGTATGGGCAGATAAAGAAAATGCTCGTATCATCGGTGGGAAAGGCGACCCAGCCAAATTAAAAGCTCGTATTGCCCAGATTCGACGGGCAGTTGATGAGTCTACTTCAGATTTCGATCGAGAAAAACTTCAGGAAAGACTGGCAAAGCTTGCTGGTGGTGTCGCAGTGATTAATGTCGGCGCAGCAACAGAAGTTGAGATGAAAGAACGCAAAGAACGAGTCAATGATGCAGTTGCAGCAACGAAAGCAGCACTTGAAGAAGGTATCGTTCCAGGAGGAGGCACAGCACTTCTTCGAGCACGACAGGTCCTTCCAGCCATAAAGGAAACGCTAAAAAATGAAGATGAGCGCTTGGGGGTAGATATTCTCTACCAAGCACTCGCTGAGCCGCTCCGATGGATTGCGAAAAATGCAGGCGCAGATGAAGGATGGGTACTGCGATCTGTAGAAGAAGCAACCAAGGGAAGTAAAAAAGATCAAGATTATGGTTTCAATGCTATGACGATGGATTTCGGACCTATGCTCGCTGCAGGTATCGTTGATCCAGCCAAAGTCACCAGAAGCGCAGTTCAGAACGCAGCCAGTGTGGGTGTCATGATCTTAACCACAGAAGCACTCGTTACAGACCTTCCTGAAAAAGAAAAATCTCCAGCCGGTGGTGGTATGCCAGGCGGTATGGGTGGCATGGGAGGAATGGACTACTAAGGAGAGAGAAATTCCTGAAGCTAGTACTAATCCGCGAAAGCGGTTTTTTTTATGGATTAAATCGGGTTCCGTCAATGACTTCGTCAGATTTATTGAGAATCTCTCTCCAGTTACCAACCTTTTTGAAAAGGAGAATGTAGGTTGTCGCTTCTTTTACTTTAAAGAGCCACGTAAGGAGGAGGTACATGCCGAGTCCTGCAAGGGTTGAGATGCCGGTTATTAATAGAAGTCCTACCGTTCGTGTTGTATTAATGATAACGTCATCGAGTAGCTTAAACGGTGTATAGAGGGCTAGTCCGGTAATAAAGGTCGTTATGAAGAATTTTACAAGCGATATAAAGACGGTTTTTTTATCAAAGCCACCAGTCATTCGATGGAGAAGAAAGAAGAGGATGGTAAATTGCGTTAGGTTCGCGAGCGAATAAGCTAAAGCAAGGCTCTCAACGCCAAATCTATTAACGACGATGAAGAAATAGGCCAGAATGATCATAATACCTGTTGATATGCCTCCGACTATAAGGGGAATTTTTGAGTTATGGAGAGCATAAAAGGCTCGGGATACAAGCGCGATGAGCGCTTGGGAGCAGATAAAGACAGAGAAATAAGCCAGGGTTCTTCCTGTCAGAAGTGTTGCTTGCCAGTCGACTTTATCGGCTCCGAAGACGAGTCTGACGATGGGTACGCGAAGGATAAGAAGTAGCACGGTGATTGGTAAAATTACGTAGAGCGTCTGGTTAAAGCTCGTAAGAAATGTTTGTTTGAATTTTTCAAGATTATCTTTTTCACGGGAAAGGACAGGGAAAGCAGCCTGGGCTATCGTTTGCCCAAAAAGCGCTATCGGAACGAAAGCAAGTGTCTGCGCATAGTCAAAAATGGCCACATTTCTGCCGGCAGACTGGAGAAATGAAAGAAATGCGACTGCTACGATACCGCCGAACTGGGAGATAAAACTGAAGATTGTTCGTGGCCCCATAAGTTTTCCTACAGCGATTACCCCGGGATTCCTTATTTTAAGGATAGGGCGGAAGCGAAAACCCGTTTTATGGATGAGTGGGAGCTGTACGATAACGAAGAAAAAAGCGCCGATAATGACGCCTATTGCTGCTGAGTAAATTCCAAACATCGGTGCGAAAAAAATCAAGCCTAAGATAATACCAAGGTTATACAAAGCAGCAGCAAGTCCGGGGATAAAAAAATGATTATATGACTGGAGTAAGGCGGTAAAGAATGTTCCTACAATAAAGAGAACCTGCCCGATAAGAATAATACGCAGAAGATTGGTCATGAGCACGAGTTGATCAGGAGAGAAGCCGCCACCGAGATTGAAAAACTGGAGGAAAAAGGGAGCAAAGAGAGAGAGGACAACTGCGAGAATAAGAAAAATAACCATGCCAATCATAAGCAGGCTTGATGCCATTTGGTGGGCCTCTTCTTTTCGGCCCTTGGCTAAATAGTCTGAGAAAACGGGAATAAAAGCAGTAGAGAGTGCTGATGAGATCACGATCTGAAAAAGGAAATCCGGCAGTTTTGAAGCGGTAATGTAAATGCCGACGACGTCTGAGAGTCCAAAAATACTTCCGAGGAGTCGTAGCTTCACGAGTCCTAAGATGTAGGAGATCATGACCGTAATCATCAGAACAAATGCAGCAGACAAGATATTTGTCTGCTGTTTTAGTAAAAGGCTTATACCTTTACGCAGCAAGTCATTTTGCATATAGATTGATTTTGCAGGCTGTACAGTTGCGAATTTAAGTATATCATGGTAAAATAACCTAATGCCAGTCTTAAAACACGCAAAGAAAAAATTGCGACAGGACAAGAAAAGAACAGTAACGAATAAAAAGGTAAAGGATCTGTATAAAGATCTGGTCAAGGGTGCAAAAGCAAATCCGACACCGGAGACTATCAGTAAGGCTTTTCATGGGATAGATAAGGCCGTAAAAAACTTTATCATTCACAAAAACAAAGCTGCGCGTATGAAATCCTCTCTGAGTAAGTTGATAGCAGGAGACAAGAAGCAAGCAGCTAAGTCAGAGGCAGCACCTGTCAAAAAAGCAAAGACCGTAGAGACAAAAGAAAAAGCTCCGAAAGCAACAAAAACTCCAACAAAAAAAGCATCTCCTAAAAAAGCCGCGAAGTAATCTTACTCAATAGGGAAACAGAGTTTCGTCGTATAATCATACTCAGAGTTACTATTCGCTTGGTATTTGAGGTAGTAATCAAAAGCGATGTTACTTTCTGTTAAATGCTCCTGATCCACGTAGACGTTTAATTTCTGGTAGAGAAGTATAAAGTAGGTAAATGGTCCCATGTATTTATAGACATAGGCATGGGTCCTCGGGAGCTTCCGTAGGTACATTGTTTCAGAAAGCTGTGAGGGATCAATTTTTTGTCTTGGATTGTTCATAACCAGACAGATCTCGATAAAGGTGTTTTTCGGATTATAATACCTTCTGTTGTAAAACATAAAATATTCTTCTTTGTGGGTAATACCAAGCCGCTTGGCTTCCTTTTCGGTTTTTAGCGCATAATCTCGGGTTTTATCATATTCACCCTTTTTAAAGTACATACAGAAGAGCATCCGTGGTTTAAACGTTTCTACTTTTAAGAAGCGACTCATATCGGTTTCATCAAAGAGAAGGGCTTTCATTTTTCGTAAAAAAGCATACTCCTTCTCACGCTCGATAATATCCTTACGCACCGTTCGTAACTGCTCATCAAGCGTTTCACTCATCGTTTTTCCTTCGAGGGCCTCCTTAATCTTTCCCAATGGTGTATGGAAGTTCTGCATGAGTTTTATCCGCAAGAAAAGCCTCGATTGTTTGAGATTGTAATAGCGATACTTATTTACTGGGTCGATATAAGAAGGCTCGAGGAGACCCTTCTGTTCATAGAATCGTATTGTTCGTGGAGTTGTGCGACAGACTTCGGCAAATTGGTGAATCGTCAGAAAGTCACTGCGCAATTTCTTCATATGATATGTATCATAAACGAGTCGAGCAATTTTAGAAAGATCGTGCCTGTCTCCAGCTTGAGAAATTCCTCAGCTTCGCGTATGATACAAGTGGATTGTTGTAGTGCGTGGCAAGATATCCCTTGACTCTTACCTTGCGTCATGGTTTATAGTAGTTCTAACTATAGGATAAGATTATGGATGATTTACTCGCTAATTTTGATGGGATAGGTAGTTTCATCATGAGTATCCTCGTTTCAGTCGGGGTAGCTATTGGTGTGATTATCGCTGTCGTCATGTTTTATAAGAGAATGCGTTTTAATAAAAGCATTGAGGAAAATCAGAATATGATTTTTCTTCATGTACGGCTTCCTCTGACAAATCAAAACAAAGAAAATGCGATGGAAGAGTTTCTGAAGTCTATTCATCACATTTTGCCTCAAAACACGACGATTAGTCTGGAGATGTTCTCAAAAGATCAGTTCATCAATTTTTACATCATTATCCCGCAAGAGTTCACGAATGCGATCCAGTCTCAGCTTTACTCGCAGTTCCCGGAAGCTGAGATCGAGGAAAAGACAGATTACATTGATAACACAGAGAATGTCGTCTTTGTCGACATGAAGTTTAAGCATGGGAGTTCCTATCCATTAAGTACATATAAAAATACAGAAGATAATTTCTTAAAAAATCTCTCAGCACTTCTTTCAAAAACAGAAGCCGGAGATCAAGTGTACTTTCAGCTCGCCTTAAAAAAAGTAGGATCGAAGTTTTATGAGCGGGGCATGAAAGGCGTTAAACAGCATTTCTTCGGTGCAAAATATAGTGGTGATAATGCAACTCCTCAACATGCAAAACTCTCACAAGATCTCTATATGGGAAAACTTCGCCTCGGCTATAAAGCGGCAGATAGAGGAAGTGCACAAAAAAAGCTTCATGGGATTATCGGTCTTCTCAAGTCAGTGAAAAACGAGGGCAACGAGTTGAAGAGAAAAGGTTTCTCATTCGGTGGAGATCTTGCCCGTGCCTATATGGCTCGTGCCTTTGATGATGGTGATTTTTGGACACCTGCTGAGCTTGCAACGCTCTATCATTTTCCGTATAGCGGCATGGTTGCTTCAAACATCGTCCATACAACCTCAAAACGTGCACCTGCTCCAGATATTCTTCCAGTATATGGCGTTGTTGATCCATCGGAAGCTTGCTTCTTCGGTGAGACGAACTATCGTAATGAGCGAAAGATGTTTGGTATCAAACGCTTTGATAGACGTCGTCATATGTACGTTATCGGAAAAACAGGAAGCGGTAAAAGTCGCCTGTTAGAGCTTTTGCTTCTGTCAGACATTATGAATGGTCATGGTTGTTGCTTGATCGATCCTCATGGAGATCTTGCAACAGAGCTTCTTCGCTATATTCCACAAGATCGTATTCAGGACGTTGTGTGGGTCGATCCGGCAAATTCAGATTTCCCGATCGGATTTAATCCACTCGAGCCAGTTCAGGATTATCAGGTTCGTCAGCACTTAGCACTATTCTTTATTGCTATTTTCAAGAAGCTTTTTGCCAGTAGTTGGAATCAAAGAATGGAGCATTTGCTTCGTTACATTACTCTTGCGCTCCTTGAGACAAAGGATTCAAATATTTTAGGTATTCCGCGTATTCTCTCTGATACGACGTTTCGACAGAGTGTCATCATGCAGATTCAGGACCCAGTCGTCAAAAGTTTCTGGATCAATGAGTTTTCCTCCTGGAACGAGCAATACGCAAATGATGCAATCGTGCCGATTATCAATAAAGTCGGTCAGTTTGTTGCGAATCCGACAATTCGAAACATGGTCGGCCAGAAAGACAATGCCCTTAATTTTGAGAAGTTTATGAATGAGGGAAAAATCGTTCTGGTGAATCTCTCGAAAGGCAAACTTGGTGATGATAACGCAGCACTTCTCGGTGCGATGTTCATCACAAAGATTCAGCAGGCAGCACTTGCACGAGCCGATACACCTGAGGAGCAGCGAAGAGATTTCTATCTCTATGTCGACGAATTCCAGAATTTTGCTACTGAAGCTTTTTCAACTATTTTGTCTGAGGCGCGAAAGTATCGTCTCAATTTAACCATAGCCCATCAATATGTTGCACAGCTTCCTGAGGAAGTGAAGGCGACTGCTCTAGGCAATGTCGGTACGATTATTTCTTTCGGTATTGGTGGAGACGATGCTGCCTACCTGGCGAAAGAGTTTTCACCAACATTCACGCCTGATGACATGATGAATCTAAGCATGCGGGAAATGTATGTGAAGATGTCCATTGATGGTAAGCTCGTCCCACCTTTCTCAGCTCAGACGATAACCGTTCCTGAATCAAACTATAACTATACGCAAGAAATTATGGAGTTCTCTCGTATGACCTATGGACGAGATCGCGGCACTGTTGAGAAAGAAATCCTGGAGTGGACGCAAGCTGGTAAAGATATGATGAAGCAAGCAGGTCCTCCGAAGGAAGAAGACTTCCCAGAACCTATTATCTAGAAAGTGAGATTTCCCCAGCCAAGATTTTTGCGAGCTAAGTCCTCAATAAGTGGTTTACTAATTCGCTCATAGTCTTCTTTCGTGAATTGTCGATTAAGAATACAGTATTGCTTGTTATTCAGATAGAAACAGCCAAGCGAATCTTTTAGATTGTAACAATCGATAGCATACCACGTGTTTACACATTTAGCGGAAAATACGGTGTAATTACAATTGAAGGAGTCACCGGAATCCGTCATCTCATAGCAAAGTTCGCTTCGAGCGCTTTGGGTACTGTCATAACACATTTTATGGTTTTGTGAGTCGTAGAGGTGTCCACAGTCTTCATCATTGCGTGCATCAAAACACATGTAGCAATTTTTACAAAACGATGTATTGTTACCATATGGCGAATTCTGGTTATGCAGTTCATTTGTTTGAGTAAGAGGATAGTACGTCATAATCGTCTCTAAGGCAGCTAGGATCGTTTCTCGTGGTTGTTTGTCGTAATAGTCTCGCCAGGCTTTATACGAGGCTTCGTCAAGTTGCCGATTGAAGATGCAGTACGAGCGATTCTTCAGACCGACACAGCCGAAGACATAGTTGCAGTTGGAACAGTCATAACTATATGCGCTATCAACCAAGTTCTCACATCGTCTGAGATACTTACTGTTATAGCATTTGAAAATATCAACGCTTTCATAACAGAGTTCGCTATTGACGGCAAAATCACAGTCCATGCTGTTTCGAGAGCCGAAGGAGTCATACATATAAAACGAATCTTCACATTGACTGCAGTCGAAGGCATAATACAGTCCTTTCGAGTCATAGACATAACTACCGAAGGCGCAGTTTTGGGAACGGAGGATGGTAATAGGTCGTTTCGGACGAGATAAAATGATTCGCTGCAATTCAGCTAAAAAAGCCTCGGCTGTTAACATCTAAAACTCCTGGAGTGGTTCATTAATGATCGGATCGTTTTCTTCGTAGTACTTATCGTAATCTTCACGACATAAAATAGTCTGCGTCACTGTCGCCGGATCATAGGCGACGATAATTTCTTTTCCGCATTGCTGGCACGTCGTTTTATAGAGCGTTCGTTCGCCTCGTAGCATCGTCCGGCGTGCTTGGCGACAGGCTGGGCACATGAAGGGGAGTGGGATGCCTTGTTTCTGAAGAAATGCCTGTTCTGCATCGATGATGAGGAATTGTTTGCTGCAGTTACTGCAGGTCTGCGTTACATTCGCCATTTTCTGAAGTATACCGTTTTCTTTACGCTTCTTCAATATGACGCAGCGTCAAGGTTTCTATTATTGATTTCTGACCCATAGTGATATATAATTTCTCACACTCCTGCCTGCTGCTCAGTCCTGCCCCATTAATTTTATGAATACTATTTCACCAGCACCAGCTAGCGAAGCACCCAGAGTTTGGACAGGTCCCGTTAGCCCTGTTGTTATAAACCAAACAAGAGTTAAGGGTGGTTGTGGTTTTCTTGCAGATCCCGAATGGGTAGCAGGTGGATTCGGTTCAGATATGCTCGACCAACATCCTCTCTATTTTCCTCTGAAAGAAATCATTGTACCTGGTTACGTAGATGTTCTTCTTCCCGAAGCTTTGCTAAAAAAAGTATACCCGCAAGACCCTAGTAAGATGGATGGGCTTGATTTTCCTGCACAGTTCTATACAGGAGATCCAAGAGATTTTACTATCCTCGTACCATGGAGATTTAATGAGCAACAAGAAGAGGCATGGAGGCTATTTTCAGAAGAGACAAGAAATATAGATGGTAGCTGGAATCACGCAGTTTATGGTCACAGCCTAGCATGGGGATATTCTGATGGAAAACCTACTCCTGTGGATATAGAAACTTTTGAGACCGACGACCCAGAATTACTGAAAATGATGAAACGAGTCAGCAGAGAAGAAAGAGATAATATTCTTCCCCATGAAAAACGTATGGGCTCAGCTCCTTATATGTATGAATTGTATATGAGTGTTTTGAAAAGTCACCATAATCAAGAAGGCGTTCTCTATACGCCGCATGGTAAAGAAGGTAGATAAGAATTTCTCCAAATTGACCAGCTTCAGAATACGAGGTATAATCGCCCAAGTATGGTAGATATTAATTACATCCGTCAGAATCCTTCCAAAATGCAGATGGCTGCAAAAGATAAAGGCTACGACATCAACGTTAATCATCTTCTTGAGATAGATACGAAGTACCGAGAACTTCTCTCAGAGGTTCAGAAACTCCAAGAAGAAAGAAACCTGCATAATAAAACAATCTCTGGAAAACCCACAGATGAACAAATGGCAAAAGGGAAAGCGCTTCGAGAAAGAATAGAAAAACAAGAACACGCTTTAAATGCTGTTAAAGAAGAACTAGATATTGAATTGATGAAAATTCCAAATCCTGCAAAGGCAGACGTGAAAGTCGGAAAAGATGAGTCAGAAAACGATGTCGTTAGAAAGCATAAAGAGCAGACGAAATTCTCCTTTACACCTAAGGATCACCTGGTAATAGGTGAGACACTCGGTCTTATCGACGTTGAGCGGGCTAGTAGGGTCTCAGGGGCCAGATTTGGCTATCTCTTAAACGAAGCAGTGCTTCTGGAATTCGCCCTCGTCCAGTTCGCGATGAAAACGCTCATGGCTGAAGGATTCACTCCCGTCGTTCCACCAGTGCTGATTAGAAAAGACATTATGCGTGGCATGGGATATATGGAGCACGGAGGGGATGAGGATATGTTTATCTTAGATAAAGATAATTTCGTTCTCGTCGGCACAGCCGAACATGCAATCGTCCCAATGCTAAAAGATGAACTACTTTCAAAAAAAGATCTCCCGAAGCGTTTTGTCGGCTTCTCAACAGCCTTTAGACGGGAAGCGGGATCATATGGCAAGGACACAAAAGGTATTCTTCGTGTCCATCAGTTCGATAAGATCGAGATGGTATCAGTCGTTCCAGAAGGAGAAGATGATAAGGAGCACGAATATCTGCTTTCTCTGGAAGAGAAGCTTTTTCAAGCACTCGATATTCCTTACCAAGTTATTAAAATGTGTACAGGCGATCTCGGATTTCCGACCGCTCGGAAGTATGACATTGAAGCTTGGATGCCAGGGCAGAATAAATATCGCGAAGTCACCTCTGCTTCGACTATTACGGATTTTCAGTCCAGACGGCTCAATATTAAGTATCAAGACGGCTCCGAGAAAAAATTTGCCGCTGTCTTAAATGGAACAGCATTTGCTGTCGGGCGAACCCTCATCGCCATTCTTGAGAACTATCAACAAGAAAATGGATCCGTCGTTATACCGGAAGTACTCCGGGGATATGTCGGTAAAGATGTCATAAAACCTCCAGTAAAATAACTTCTTACCTCTGCACTAAGCACTGCTACATTTTTTTATTATTCAATAATAGAGTAAAAATAATTTTAAAAAAACTTAGCTTCGCGATTTTTCGTATTTTAGCCTCGAAATAATGCAAATATTTAGCCTCAAAGTGTAATAAAAAAGTAAAAATATTGTTGTGTGATTTTTGTCGTTAAAACAACGTAATCGATACAAAATGAAGCAACAAAAAATGCTTGACAATTTTTACAAAATATAACACTATTGATTTAATTTGCATTAACACACGTGCAAATGAGGGGAGGTGATTTACACATGGCAAAGAAAAAAGCTGGAAAAAAGAAAAGAAAGTAAAATTGGATAATGTTCCGCATTCCAGCGGATTAGACATTACCAATTGATCGATTGGTAAACCCCCTGCCCGTATTCTCGTGTAGGGGGTTTTTGTGGTTATAAAGCCGCTGCTTGAGAGCCTGAATTGTGCTATAATTGCCTCTACCATGCTTGGCCTTCTAAATAAATTTTTTGACACAAATAACCGTGAAGTAGAGCGTCTTGCACCCTTGGTTTCAGAGGTAAATGCTTTAGAAGAACAGACAAAAAAACTCAAGGACGCAGATTTCGCAAAGAAAACGAAAGCCTTTAAGGAACGAGTTGCATCGGGTGAATCGCTTGATGCGCTACTTCCTGAAGCGTTTGCCCTCGTACGCGAAGCTGCACGTCGAACCACAGGTTTGAAGCATTATGACGTTCAGCTTATTGCCGCATCGGTTCTCGCGCACGGAAAGATCGCTGAACAGAAAACAGGAGAAGGAAAAACACTCTCAGCTGTCCCCGCTTTATACCTCCATAGCTTGACTGGCAAAAACGTTCATTTGGTTACGGTAAATGATTATCTTGCTCGTCGTGATGCTGGATGGATGGGGCCTATCTTCCATCTGTTAGGTGTCACTGTTTCATCGATCATCAATGATGCTTCGTTTCTCTACGATCCAACCTATGTTGATGAGAAAACGACTGACTCTCGTTTGACTCATCTTCGTCCTATCTCACGAAGAGAAGCATATCAGGCAGATGTCGTTTACGGCATTAACTCAGAGTTTGGGTTTGATTATCTTCGGGATAATATGGCCCAAGATATCTCAGAAGTCGTTCAGCGGGATTTTTACTATGCGATTGTCGATGAGGTAGACTCAGTACTTATCGATGAAGCGCGTACACCGCATATTATCTCGGCCCCCGATGAAGCTCCGTCACAACGCTACTACGAATACGCAAAACTTGTCGATAAATTAACATCAGAGACAGATTATAAGATTGATGAGAAATTACGAACTGCACATCTGACTGATCATGGAATCGGCAAGATTGAGAAACTCTATGGCGTCTCTAATATCTACGAGAAAGACTTTGACATTGTGTACCATCTCGAAGCCGCTCTGAAAGCGCGAACGCTTTTCCATCGGGAAAAAGACTACATCGTTAAAGATGGCGAAGTGATCCTCGTAGACGAATTCACTGGGCGACTGATGCAAGGTCGACGTCTGTCTGAAGGAATCCACCAGGCGATCGAAGCGAAAGAAAATGTTGCGATTCAACGAGAGTCAAAAACACTCGCCACTGTTTCTCTTCAGAATTACTTCCGTATGTATGAGCGCCTTTCAGGTATGACAGGAACTGCGCTTACCGAGGCAGAAGAATTCCGAAAAATCTATAAATTAGACGTCGTTGTTATTCCAACAAATAATACGGTTGTTCGAAAGGACTTCGCTGATGCTGTCTATAAAACAACGAGAGCAAAGTTGTCGGCAGTTGCGAAAGAAATAGAAGAGGCGTATAAGAAGGGACAACCTGTCTTGGTTGGAACGACGTCGATTGATAAAAACGAGATCATCTCACAGCTTCTTACTCGAAAGAAAATTCCTCACGAAGTCTTAAATGCGAAAAACCACGTAAGGGAAGCAGAAATTATCGCAGAAGCCGGTAAAAAAGGCGTAGTAACTGTTGCGACTAATATGGCTGGTCGTGGAGTCGATATCATTCTGGGAGGCGACGCGCCGAAACTTGCTGATGGAACACCGGACATGAAATCAGAGGCATATAAGAAATGGAAAAAAGCGCACGATGATGTCTTAGCGCTTGGTGGGCTGTATGTCATAGGAACGGAGCGACATGAGTCTCGTCGTATCGACAATCAGCTTCGAGGTCGGTCAGGTCGTCAGGGAGATCCGGGAACGTCAAAATTCTTTGTTGCTTTAGATGATGACATCATGCGTCTTTTCGGTGGGGATAGAATAGCATCGATCATGACTCGATTTAATATGCCCGAAGACGTGCCGTTGGAACACGGTCTTGTCTCAAAAGCGATTGAAAACGCTCAGGTAAAGGTAGAAGGATTTCATTTCGATACCAGAAAGCATCTGGTTGAGTATGATGATGTTCTTAATAAGCAGCGTGAGATTATCTACTCGCTCCGCCGTCGGGTTCTCGAATCGGTAACGGGAGATAATGATACCTTAAAATCTGAGATTACTGAGCGCGTCGAGAAAGTGCTAGGAACACTCGTCACCATGTCTGCAAGCGAAGCAGCTGATGGATCAGTGAATAATGAAAAGGTAGTCGAGGACTTCGCGACGATTATTCCTTTTGATGAAGCGTCACAGAAGCAGCTGGTCAAGCAGCTGGAACAAGTAATATCAATTCCTGAAAAAACGACATTCTTAACATCCGTTGCTCATGATGTCTACAAGAAGCGTGAAGAAGAAATGGGAAGACCGATTATGGCCCAACTTGAAAAATTCGTCATGCTCTCAACGATCGATAATTTATGGATGGGACACCTGGACGCCATTGATAATCTACGTCAAGGTATCGGTCTTCGAGGATACGCTCAGAAAGATCCACTCGTCGAGTACAAAAATGAAGGCTATCGCATGTTTGAGCAACTCGTCTTTGCTATTGATGACGAGATGGTCCATCGCATCTATAAAACACATGTCGCTCATGAAGGGCATCCTGCTCCTCATCAGCATCAGCACATCATCACCAATACGCCGGAGAGCGAAGTTTCGGAAGGTGCAAAGGCCCAAAGGCCAAAAGGCGCAAAGAAACCAACACGGATAGCTAGTGGAGAGTTACCTGTTATGAGTAGTGACGAAGATGTAACTAAGAAGCGTGGACGCAATGATCCCTGCCCTTGTGGATCAGGATTAAAATACAAAAAGTGTGGATTAATTAATGCTCCCCAGCATAGGGGATAGGTGATTGTTTCTATACTACTTTTAAATCAGAGTATACCTGCTTCATAAAAGGTAGTAACTTTGTTTCAATCTCTTCCCTACTTCTTACAGTCACCAGTTTTCGCGTAATTACTTCATGGCAAAGCGGACATAAAATACACCAGTGTTCAGGTAATATTGATTTAGGAATAATATGGTGCCATTCAGTAATTTTTAATCCACATACCTCACACGCTTTTCCATATATCTTTATGGCTTTCTTTCTAAAAGTAGATTTTGCAGTCCCTTTTCTATTTTTCCATAGACGGTAATTCATGCGGTAATATTTAATAACGTCCTCGCTGACTCCGATCCTTTTTCCTATTTGTTTATCTGTCATTTTCCGCCAGTTAATCCTGATAAATGAGCGTTCTCCTTGCATTAGCTGATTGGTTTGAGGACGAATACCTGCTTCTTTTAGCGCTTTTGACCATAACACAAACCTCCTAACAATTGTTCTAGAAGAAGGGCCAGGAAATTTTTTAAGATCACGAAATGTAGGAGGTCTTTGCAAAATATTATAGACTCCTTTAAGGTAGTTTAGAATATCCTTTTTTGAATAATCCTTCTTAAATCGTTTATCTTTCGTTCTCTTCACTCTAAAATTAAAACATAAAGTATAAGAAATGTCAAAAAGTGGAAAAAATGCCACTATCCTCAAGTTGGATAGCCCTTCTATTGCATCTTTTTAACAAGTGTGTCTAAATGAAGAGGTGAATGCAAAATTGCAAAGGCTACTTGGACATCTTCGTACTTATCTCCTCTCAGTAAAGAATAACCCCATGGAGCTTTTTAAGGGTATACGAAATGTAAATAGACTGGTACTCGTTAGTTTATTCGTTCTTCTCTTTATCACCTTTATCTCAAGGCTTTTTGTTTCAGAGACAAAAGAACAGAAACAGGCAGATGTAAAAATAAGCCCTACAGCATCTGCAGCAGTGACCATTACTCTGACACCTGTTCCTACAAAGATCATCATAGTGCCGACTGCGCTTCCCTCTTTGACCCCGACACCTGTACAGACGACAGGTACGATCACGGGCGTTTTTTATGATGATAATAAGTATGAGTCAGCAGCAAATAAAGATGATGCATTAATCAGTGATTCTCGATTTGCAGCATCGGCAGTGAGTAATGAACAAGTAGGACTTGCCCATGACAGTCCTCGGTTCACTATCTCCAACCTTAAACCGGGAAGATATAGAACGTCAATCGATTATGACTCATCAAAATATTTTTTGAGAATGCAGACATGCGCACCTGATCCTTCACGATGCCAAAGCGATGGGAATGCTGTTTTCTTCGTAGATCTGAAAGCAGGAGAGACAATACAAACAATCTGGACATTCGTTCCGAAATAGTTATGGAGTCTTCGACAGAAAAAGTACCAGTAAACATAACTTCTCAGGAAGTTGAGAAAAATAAGATAATACCTCCTCCGAAGAAGCATCATCGGAAAACCATACTCTTCAGTGTTATCACTTTTTTTGCTCTTTTGATCTTTGTCTATCTTTTTCTTGCCTTTCCTTATGAAATATCCGGAGATCCTATTCCACCATTTTATAAAAACCAGCTCGTCTTTACAGAAAAGTTGTCATATAGATTTACAAATCCAAAGCCAGGGGATCGTGTCATCTTTGCTTTTGGTGAGTCTCAGAACAACTTCGTCGGTGTCGTTACCGGAGAACAAGAAGAGAGTGGCAAAATATTTTATATCGTTCGCACTCCAGCAAATAATCGTTTGGTACCGAAAGAAAATATTCTGGCGAAGATTTATTATCCGTTTTTACAGAACAAGCAGGTATTACAGGCAGTACCAGCACTCGTGTCGCCAACACCTATAGAGTATAGACAAATAATTACCCCTTCTCCTACAAGGTAAGTTATCCTCTCAAGAGTATCATAAAATACTACTTGCATATGCTAATTACTTAGTGTAGTATTTACACTTATTATGCAAAACATTGATGTTTCTTTTGCGTTACTTCCTTTTACTATTCGCAATAATGAACTTCACCTCCTGCTTCATAGTGAGAGCGGAAAATATAGGATTATAGAGGAGCTCCTGTCTGAGGAATCTTCCTTGCAGAAACAAGTAGATAAGAAATTGCGTATGACCATCGGTACGGATAAGTACTATTACGAACAGCTTTATACATTTGACAGGATTGATCATATGAAAAAACCTCATGCGGTTGTTGCATATTTGACACTTATTTCAGAAGAGACAGTTAAATCAGAAGAGATTGCGCCAAATACCAAGTGGTTTTCTCTTCTGGAAACACCGGCAATGGAACTGCACGAAGAATACATGGTCAAGTATGCTCAAGAACGCCTTCAAAATAAAATTCAGTACAGCAATATTGCCTATGGCTTATTGCCCGAAAAATTTAGCCTCAGCGAACTACAAAAAGTGTATGAAGTAATACTTCAAAGAAAATTAGACAAACGTAATTTTCGAAAGAAAATGCAGACCACAGGTCTTCTCAAACGAACAAAGGAGAAATACAGTAGTGGTGCACATAGACCTGCTCAATTATTTACTTTTCGATCTAGACAAGTACTTTTCTTTGACTAATTTTTCTTTCGTTTCTTAGTGTTAAAAATACACTTATATGGGAGAACGTATTGTACCATTTGAATTACCTGCATCAGATGCAGCACACGAAATACAAAGAAGGATCGGTGATAGGCTGCCAACTCGGTCTGCGTTGCTACAAGTACGACCTCTCTATTATCGTGTGCCAGAAGATGAAAATCATGGTTTGGAACATGCAGGGCTTGTTCTCGCTCCAGCGCTTGTCTTAGGAGAATTGATCAATCATGAGCGTATTCAAGGAGGGTTCGAGCCAATTTTTGCAGATGATGATTTCCAAGCGCTTAGTCTTGCTGCTGCATATCATGATAGCCATAGTTCTGGTAATATTGATGGGTACGCAGAGCATGGGATCCGAGCAGCAGCATGGGTGAGAAAACACTTACAGGGTGTTTATCCACAGCCCGTTATATTTTCTGCAGCCTATCTTATTTATCATCATGTGCCAGATGATGATCCTCTAACGATGACAGATCTTCTCGCAACATTCAAAGATGTTGACGGAGGAGCGCGAGTTCGATTTGGCAATAAACCGTGGGGATTAAATGCTGATTATCTTCGTCATGATATTTCTCGTCAGTTTTTAGTCGGGCCGATGAGGGCAGCATATGATGCTGCCACCTCACTTCGTTCAAAGATTTCAGATGGGTTTACGCGAGCTATAGAAGCGAATGTGCAAGCGGGATTCGTTTTGGATCGCTAGAGTTGACGCGCTTAGGTAAATATGGCAGCATGGATACATGCCACAGAAGAACTACACGCCACATTACGAGCATCTTAAAAATAAGTGGACAGAGAAGCATCGCGGGCTCCAGAGGAGGCTTTGGGAAAAGCATAAAGATTCACTTGAGTGGTTTGCAAAACAAACGCATCATCTTGCTGCAGGTTCACTTGCAGGATTACTTTTCCTTGCCTCTCCTTCCGGTATGACAACCCGACCGACACCGTCTGTACAGGTGCTTGATGAGTCGATCGATAAATCTGCCTTTCTTATCTCTGATCTACAAAATAATCTACCCAAAGACGTTCGCCCCCTGCTGTCAGAAGAAGAGGATCGTATTGGAGGCATATTAACTGAGCGATATGGTTTTCATGTTACCGCAGAATTTGAGGGAAAAAAACTGAATAGGAGTTATGGCCTGATCGGTGCCGAGCAGCATCTGATGCGTTACCCTGGCGATACGATGGCAACACATTTTGCCACCGCGGAAGAAGTAGGAAAATATACTTCTTCCGGCATGGCACCGGGACGAGGTGCCTGGGGATATTTCGCAAATTCACAAGCAGAGATGACAGAACAGGACAGCATGCGGGAAAAATATTATATTGCAGTCCAGACATTTCTTACACCAGGATATAATGAGAATGTGAGGGAGTATAGTCAGTTTTTTAAGTATCGAAAAATGCTGGTGGTGAATCCACAGAATGGTCATGCCGTTATCGCGGTCATTGGTGATGCAGGGCCTGCAGAATGGACAGGGAAGCATCTCGGAGGATCGCCCGAAGTGATGAAGCATCTGGAGAGAGTCGATGGTTCACAGCGAGGGCCAGTGTTATACTATTTTGTTGATGATCCAGGAGATACGATTCCTTTAGGTCCTGTAAATGTAAAGTAACTTATGAAGACATATTTTTATAGCCATATTATCGAAACTGAGTCACTCATCGTAGAGATTGAGAAGATGGGGTTAAGTGATGAGCAAAAAACACATTTAATTGGCCTCATCGAGTCAAATCTTCACCATGTTATCCTGGATGCCATCCTGTCTGAACTATCAACCGAGGATAAAAAGAAATTTCTTGAACATGTTGCGAGGGAGAAACATGAGGAGATTTGGGGGTTATTACGAAATAAAGTGGATAATATTGAAGAAAAAATAAAAAAAGCTGCAGATGATCTGAAAAGAGAGCTACACGAAGATATTAAGGAAGTAAAAGAAAAAGACTAAGCTATTCCAAAAAGATTAGGCTAAGGATGAGGTGGCGATCGGTCATTCAGTGACATATACACCTATACCTTATGTTTTCTCTGCAACATTTCCTACTGAACTACGAAATAGCTTTGTAAGAGGAATTGTCATCTGGATGTTTGATTGCAGTCAAGCAGAGAAGCAGTTATTCTAGCTAGAATGAATCTATGATCGATCAAAATCCCTGGACTCGCGCCAAATTACAATTAGAACGTGCGAGTAGTCAGATAAAAACAGATCCACTCCTAATCGCTTCACTCATGCATCATGATAGGAGCCTTGAAGTATCTCTCCCCATTATGATGGATAACGGCAGTATTGAAGTTTTCCAAGGCTACAGAATGCAGCACAATAATCTCAGAGGCCCATATAAAGGGGGCATTCGGTATCATCAGCATGTTTCCTCAGATGAGGTAAAGGCATTATCGTTCTGGATGACGATTAAAAACGCTGTTGTTGATGTTCCGTTCGGTGGGGGGAAAGGTGGTATAACAGTCGATCCAAAAAAACTCTCAAGTTCAGAACTGGAGCGGCTCACAAGACTTTTTACCAGAAGGCTTCTGGATGTTATCGGTCCGACACGTGATGTTCCTGCGCCAGATGTGAATACTAATCCGACGATTATGTCTTGGATTGTGGACGAATTCAGTAAGCTGAGTAATCATTTTACACCGGCAGTCGTTACCGGAAAGCCCGTGAGTAACGGAGGATCTGAAGGACGTACAGAAGCCACTGGGTTAGGCGGCACCTATACACTGCTTAAGCTTCTAGAACTTCTAAAAAAGAACTCGAAAGGTATGACTGTCGCCGTCCAAGGGTTTGGTAATGTTGGTCGGTATATTGCCGAGTTTTTACAGAAAGAAGGATTTACCATTGTTGCTGTCTCAGACTCTCAGGGGGGTATCTATATTCCTGAAGGTGTGGGAAGTATCGAGGATGTCGTGCGGTGTAAAGAAGAGAGCGGAAGACTCGCTGGCTGCTACTGTGTTGGATCTGTCTGTGATATGAAAAACAAAAATCGCCTCAATGGTAAAACAATTACCTCAGCAGAGCTTCTTGAGTTGCCTGTCGACATCATTGTTCCTGCAGCACTTGAGAATGTCATTACCGAGCAGAACGCAAAAAAGATACAAGCGAGTATTATTCTTGAGATGGCGAATGGACCGACTACAAAAGAAGCAGACGAGATCCTAGCCAAGAATAATACTGTTGTCATACCGGATGTCCTTGCTAACTCCGGAGGCGTTGCGGTGAGTTACTTTGAGTGGTATCAAAATATCCATAATGAGAAGTGGACGAAGACTGCGGTTTTTGAGAAATTAAAAGAAAAAATGGAAATAGCAGCACAGAGTGTATATGAAACAGCTCAGAAACGTTCAGTGACGCTTCGTGAAGGAGCATATATAGTAGCACTAGATCGTTTGCAAGGAGCATGGGAAAAGAAAGAAGAGAAAGTAGTTAAAAAAGAACAGGGAATACTGCATTCGGTTAAAAGATTTCTATCATAGCACGAGAAGAACAGCTCCTAAAATCATACAAGCAGCACCCAGAAGCCTCTCACCGATTTTTTTCTCATTAAAGAAGAGATAGCCCCAAACAATAAGAAAGAGCATATTGAGTTTGAAAACTGCGATTGGATAGCCCACTGGTACCTCGGAGAAAGCGCGAAAAATGGCAATGTAGGCAATCGCTGTAACTGGAGCGGGGAGAATATAGTACCACTTGTATTTTGAGACCACTGGTATTTCGTTGCGCTTTTTAAGAAGGACATATGGCAGAAACAGTCCCACCATAAACAGCACCTCATAAAAAGCGAGTAATAGCGGTTGTTCAGGGACAATATGCATAAGCGCATTTTTTTCAAAAAAAGGAGCGATTCCCCAAAAGGTAAAAGCAAGAATTGTTAAAAGTACCCCTTTATTGTTAACAATATCCTTTAACGGTGCGAGAGCTCCTTTTCGTATATCCTCGACATTAATGAGGTAGCTTCCAACAATAACAATAAGAATGCCCATAAGCTTCATTGGTTCAAGATTGTCATGAAAAATAAAGAAACTGGCTAGAGTGGTGACAACGAGGTTGCATACGGTAAAAGGTGCTAAGAGAGACATAGGAGTAATACGAAGTGCTTTATAGAAGCATATATTACCACCAGCATTAAAAATTGATGCGAGAATGAGGTAGAAGAAAAAGGTAGTATCAATCTGAGCTGGTTTTGCAAGAAACGTCAGAACGCCAAGAGGAATAAGCGTAACCAGATTGGTAAATGCTATGTACACAAAAGGATCAGTATCTTTGGATACCTTCTTTGACAAAGCGATAGAGATTGACGTCCAGATTGAGACGAATAGTGCGTACCAAAACCACATAGCAATAATTTCAAATTTCAAATACCAAATTCACATGTTCAAGGGAAGTAGAACCAACTATTCCGAAGAGTTGAGATCTGTACTTTGAGATTTGAGTCCTTTGTGAGTCTTCATAAGACAAAAATTCATGATGACGTTTATGCCGTTATTTTCTGCTAATTGTTTTGCTTCTTCGTTGATGATACCTTCTTGCATCCAAATAGTCTGTACGCCACCTCTTTCTATAGCTTCTTTTACATGTGGCATTACCTCTTCGGATCGTCGGAAAATATCAACGATATCGATCTGTATATCGCTTGGAATGCTCTGAATATCTGGGTAGGCCTTTTCTCCGAGTACCTCAGTGATGTTTGGGTTCACCGGAATAACACGAAATCCTTGCGATTGTAAGTACGACGCGACATCGAAACTAGGCCTATCTGGCTTATCGGAGAGACCTACTACCGCTATTGTTTTTACCTTGTGAAGAAGGTTAAGATCCATTGTGTAAGTATAGCAAATCTCATCTTTGCATTTTCCACTTATTTGCGTTACACTATTTTTACTTCTTATTTTGCTCTAACTCAGAATAAGTCTGAGGAAGGTGAATATCATGGAGAATTCACAAGAACACACCACGCAACCACAAGAGACGACGCCAGCAGCTGACAAGAAATCATATGCAATGACCGTCGTTGTCGGTGTTTTCGTCTTTTTCCTCGGGGCCTTACTTCTTCTTGCTGCTCGCGGAACGAATATGCAAAATCAAGTCCAAACAACCACACAGACTGTTTCACAAGCTATGCCGCTAAGCTCACAGGCGGTAGAAGGAGCGATGACAGAGGCAGGACTGAAACTTACCGTCACAAGCCCGAAAGATAAAAGTAAGGTCCGATCAGCTATTCTTACTGTTACTGGTAAAACAGCACCTAATGCTGATGTCTCAGTCAATGATAAGGATTTAGTAACAAACAGAATAGGTTACTTTGCGACCACTGTGACGCTTGATGAGGGAGAAAATACCATTGATATTATCGCAGTTGACGGAGACGGTAATTACGCTGAAAAAGAACTAACAGTCACGTACGAGTCGACTGAGTAAACAATGAGGACTATGAACAGAAAGCAGATAATTATTGGAACAGCAGTAGTATTCTTTATAGGTGCGGGAACAGTATTTGCACAGGAGGTAACCCCTACTCCTTCCGGAACGCAGGCTGTGACACCCTCAACATCACAAAAAGAGCAGCTAAAAGAACGATTAAAACAAGAAAGAGAGCAAGTGCGTACGAATGCACAAAATATTCGAAGTACTGCAAAAAGTATGCGTGGCAAAGCAATGCATATCAATGGTGCCACAGTGAAAGCAGCATCGGAATCAGGATTGACCATAACCAAAGATGGAAAAGACTATACTGTGACTACATCTACCAGTACCCAAATTCGGCGCAAATTCTGGGGAAAATCGATTCTTTCTGATATCGCTGTTGGGCATACAGTAAATGTCTGGGGGAGATGGGCAGACGACGCACAGACGACGATTACTGCAAGACTTATTCGAGACCTGTCTATTCAGAAGAGAAACGGGGTATTTATAGGAACAGTAAAGTCTAAAGACGCGAGTAGTTTCGTCTTGAGTACGCGACTTCGTGGTGATCAGACGATCATGCATGATGCAAACACAAAATTTGTCAACAGAAGAGGCGTATCGATTACAGCGACCGAGATTTCCGTAGGGGATCGAGTTCGAGTAAAGGGCCTGTGGGATCGTGTAACGAATAACGTTACCCAGGTTACACAAGTGAAAGATTATTCTTTGCCACCGCGCACTGCGACGGGAACACCGTCAGCCACCATAACCGCTACTCCTGCTGTTATTGTGACATCAACTCCGACTCCATAAAGACAACTCTCCTGTGGGTTATTTAGCTTGACAACTTTTTTCAAAAACAGTATCGTGTTTCCATCTCTGAAAGAACTATGCTAAGTACGGTAACACTTAAGAATGGTATGCGCATCGCTACCTATAATCTTCCAAGCCTCAAGTCACTGCATATAAGGATCAGTGTAAAAGGAGGATCTTTGGTTGAAGATAAAACAAAAAATGGGGTTGCCCATTTTATGGAGCATATGCTCGTTCAAGGAATTCCTTCTTTCCCGAACGTTGAAGAATTTTCAGGCTTTATTGAAGGTCTGGCTGGCAGCTACGGTGCTTATACGAAAGGCTTGGTTGTCAGTTTTTATCTTACCGTACCCGAAACACATATTGAGGCGGCAATAAAAATAGCGAGTGAAACGTTTTTCGCTCCGCTTTTTGTTGAACAAGCCATAGAAAAAGAACGCCAAGCTGTTATCGAAGAAATCAAACAGAAAATGGACTCTCATTGGTATAAAATATCTCGGTACTTTATTAATTCTCGTTTTAAGAAAGATCATCCTTTGACCTATGACGGTGGTGGATCTTTAGAAACAATGCACACATTAACGCGTGAGAATTTAAAAGACTACTGGCAGACGTATTTTCACCCGAAGAACACGTCAGTGTTAGTTACGGGTAAGTTTTCAGAAACGAAACTCGTAGAACTCCTGGAAAAATACTTTGCTCAAGTCCCTAACAATAAAACATTTACTGGATTTCCTCAGATGAGTAACGCTGATCTGGCTGAGAGAAAAGTGTCGATACGAGAAGATAGAGAACTCCAGACTTGCTACTTCGATGTTACGTTTCCATCCCTGGGTATGTTTGATACCCTCAAAAACCGTTTAAAGCAGAACTTAGCACTGGTTATCTTTGGCCAGTTACGGAATAGTCGATTGTTTAAACTTCTCCGTTATCAAAAAGGCCTAGTTTATGACGTCAGCGCAGGTTCAAGTCAGCATCCCGGACTCGGTTACGTCTATATCTCTTCACAAGTCTCACCTAAGCATTTGAACGAAGTGGTGCGTTTGATAAAAGAAGAGATACAAAAATTTATTATCTCAGGGCCGACAGAAGAAGAACTATCGTTTGCCAAGAATTACTTAACGAATCAGTGGCTTATGACGTTTGATCATCCATCCTCTATCACGGGCTGGATAGAAGAGCATTTACTTTGGGAAGAAAAGATACTAACACCTGAAGACTATGCCAGCATTTTACAATCATTTACAAGAAAAGATATCCTTTCTTTGATGAAAACAAAATGGGATTTCTCAAAGCTCCAGCTTACCATCCAAGGGCCGGTCGAGGATACAGAAAAAGAACGAGAAAATTTCAAGACCCTTCTGTCTAGCCTCAAATAGACTCATCTGTCAGCTTCTTGTCCGTCCTTCTGTCAAGCAGTTCTCACCACTTGAGTTATGCTCTAATTAGCCCATAATATACTTGTGCTATGCAAGCTGAAGCCTTAGACACCATAGACGGGGGCGTTGGCACATATTCTGTATTGTTGACCAGAAGGTTGGCAAATGGAGTACCATTATCGGTTGATAATACTGCTCAAACTTCTGAGCAAAAGCTTCTTCCTGAAGCTCGAACTCATTTACAAGAAGCTGCAGCTTCTTGGCTAGCGCCAAGTACTATCATTAATAATCCTTCGATGTATCTTATTAATACTCAGGCATGGATGACACAACTTCGAGAGACAGATCCGCAACAAGAACGAATTACACTCGGAACAGTACCGAACAGAGAGTGGCAGAGGCTTCTTCCACAATTTAATGAGTTTTACTTTATGGGATTATTTGCTCCCAGTGAAGCGAGTCGAGAGCATAACATTCAATGGGCACACGAGGTTCGACATATGCTCCCTCAAGATAGTGGAGATATTTTTATACGGTCATCCCCTTTTGCAATTCCTGATTATTCTCCGAACCCAGATATTGCAGAGAATTTCGATGAGATAGATGCAGTGGTTGGTTTTCTTCATGAACACAATAAGGTTGCGGTTGTTGATGCTGTGTTAAATCACACTGCAAGGGATCATCCTTGGGCAACAACAAGACCTGATTTTTATATTCAGGGTAAGACAGAACAGGTAAATGCAAATCCGGGTGCATATTTTCCTGTTCTTGCTGCTGATGGAGAGCGATATTTTCTCGCACATGGAAAAGATCCAAATCATCCAGAATGGCATGATACATTGCAGCTTAACTGGGCGAATCCAGATCTACGTGAAGAAATGAAGGGTGTTGTACGTACATTGGTACAACACTTTGACGGCGCACGGGCTGATGTGGCAATGTTACTTAATTCAGGGACCTATACTGGTACATGGGGAGATCATCTTACAAAAACACAGAAAGAATACTTACAAGGAAATCCAGTATGGCCGGAGCTCGTTCAGACCGCTCAGGAAGAAGCAGCAAAGTTAAGGAAGAAATTTACCTTTACTGCTGAGGCGTACTGGGATAAAGATATCTTAGGTACTCATTTCGATCGTATCTATGGAAGCGATTATTACAAGCATTTGATTAGACTAGCTTCAGAGAAACCTGGTGAATCCGTTGAGCATCTCAGGTGGCATTTAATTCACCTTATGACAGCACGAAATAGCGGTAGGAATTATGATGATCTTGTCTACACAGGAAACCATGATGAAGAGCAGCCAGTTGTGGAATTTGTTGACAAAGAGCGTGCAATGGCAGCTATGGTTGTTACAGCGTTAATACCGAATACAACGCTTTTAGTGAATCAAGGGCAGGAAGATGGGTTAACATACAAAACTTCTATGAAAATGAGTCGTTTCGCCGAGGAACAACGAGACCTGCAGATGCGAGCATTTCATGAGAGGCTATTTTTGCTCAAGCAGACAAGGCTTTTCCAAGAAGGACATGGGCAAGTTGCGCATATTTTGGAAGATCATTCGACTCAGAATGATTCTATTGTCGCACAACAAATTGAAGCACGAGAAAGTGATGAAGGAAAGCCAGCAATGGGTGCTATAGTATGTACTAATTTTACAAGTGCAAAAGCACGATGTCGACTGCCGGGTATTGGACAGGATGTAGATGTAAAAGTAATCAACATGATGACAGGAGAAGAAGTAGATAATATTGATGACCAGCGAGATGGAGGAATGTTTGTCGAGCTTGAGCCATGGAAGAGTCAAGCTATTTTTTACGCTCCTAAAGCGGCATAGTGTATAATGCCTAGGGAAAAAATATGAGTAAGCAGAATAAGCAAAAAATATTTTGGCAGGGGAAATATAACGACATGAGTGAAGGAAGAATCATGGAAGCTCTTGAAGAGGAGCGCTTCAGCCCGATTAAGATCACAAATGGTTCGGGCTATAGGTATCATGAGCATTCTCATCCTGAAGAGAAATTGATGGTTATTCTTGAAGGAGAGATGGATGTCATTACAAAGGAGAAAACCTATTCCTGTAAGCCAGGAGATAAACTGATTCTTCCGGGTAACCTTGTTCACGCAGCAATCGTTGGTGAGGATGGCTGTACCTTTTTCTGGGCGCAACGATAGGCGTGATAGTCGGCTTCAATTCTTCGGGAGAATAAAGGATTTCAACAGATCGACATTTCTTTTATCTGGGCCTTTTTTATCAAAACCCGGTGTCTCAAGGATAAAGGGAATAGCATGAGTTCTCTCATCATTTAAAAGGAGTTTGAATGTTTCCTGCGGGATTGTTCCCTCGCCGATATTTTCATGACGATCGCGGAATGAACCAAGAGAGTCCTTACTGTCATTGACCTGGAAGACTTCCAGCTTTGAGAGGTCTATTTGTTGATCAAACTCCATAAAAAAAGTATTAAACGTTTCAGGTGTCGACAAATCGTACCCACCGCCATGGAGATGGCAGGTATCTAGACATACTTTGATGCGCGGATTACTGAGTTCACGAATGATAAAAGCCATTTCCTTAAGGTCACAACAAATCTTTCGATTTCCTGCGTTTTCGATGATGAACTTCGTCGTTTCAGGCGTTTTATCAAGCACTTCTTGAATGTTGGTAAAAAGCGTGGTGTAGTTTTCTTTTGTATAAGCGATGGGGTCCTTTGATTTAAATGAACCCAGATGAATGATAGTTCCCTCTACACCCATTTTTTCTGCAAGTTCGAGTTCTGCAATAAGAGAAAGTTTTGAGAATTTCCCGATACGATCACCGTCGGCGAGGTTGACGAGATAGGAGGCGTGGAAGTAGATAGGACCGATAGCTAACTCTTTCTTCTTTTTGTTGAATATGTCTATTTGCTCAGTTGTCGTCGTCGCTAAACTCCAGCTTCGTGGTGACGAGGAAAAAATCTGCAGACAGTTGCCACCAATAGTCACGATTTTATCCAGGGCGTTTGTATAGCCGCCTGCGACCGAAAGGTGTGCACCAATTTTTCTATTCAATTCTGTCTGTTTTAGATCGTTTTTCAATTTTTTTCAGTTTATCATTGATCGCTCGTTCGATATCGACTCCTGCAGAATTAGCAAGTTGAATTGTGGTTATAATAACATCTGCAAATTCTTCATAAAAGTTTCGTTTATCAAACTTATCAAGTTTTGACTTTCTTTGTAGCTTTAAGACGGAGAGTATATCGTTACAGAGTTCTCCTACTTCTTCATTTAATTTTACAGTCCAGGTAAGGATCTCTTTTTCAGCTTGACTGTACATTCGATAGCGGGGACGGCGAAGTAGATTGGATGAATTGACTTTTTCCTGAAGGGCCTTTATATTCATACTCACACTATAACACAGTGAGATTAGGCAGTCTGTTCTAATTCTCGTCTAATAGTTTCCATATAGCCTGTTTGATCTGAGCCAATCTTAAATCGTATCTGGAGTGGCGTCTGATCGGCTTGTTGTTCTGCGGCGGTTTGTTCCCCATCATCTGCTCTTTTTTTCAAACGAGCTTCTTGTATTCCGTAGAAAGGTCCCTCATGAGCTTGGACCGAAAAATCGACACCTTGATCTACAAGTATATTACTCACTGCTTGTTGCGCGTTTCTATCGACATGTGCAAGGATTGGCTTCAGTTTCTCAAATCGTTGTGGATCTGATCTCGCCAGGTCATAAATAAGTGCCATAGTATCAAGCTGAACTTGAAAGTAGGGGATCTCTCCACGGAGAAACTTATTCTTAAGATCAGTTACTTCAGGTGCTCTCGGGTCATCAGCAAGAGAATCGACTGCGAACATACTAAAGGTGGTGAATCGGTAGAATGCATTTGCCATCTGTTCGATAAGTACAGGGGGAAGAGGGGCATTGAAGTATTCAGAACTCATGAATGCGTCTGTTGTATCGTAAACGGTAACATTCCCTAGCTGTTTACGATATGTATTCTTTGCCCAATCTCCATACATATCGATAAGTGCTGCACATTTCAGAATAGCCAGACTGAAATCCCCTCCCGTTTCCTGACTCATCTGCATGAGGGTGTTCATCATCTGTAATTCACGCCGTGCACTTGTCGAGTATTTTCCTTCGACTTCTGCAACGTCGACATTGTCCAATTGCCAGCCTATCTGAATGCCTTTTCGGATATCCTCATCAGGGAAGTCAAGTTTTTTTGCGAATCCTCCTCCAGTTATTGCGAGTTCACGCGCAGGTATAACACTAAATCGTCCGATCGTGAAAGGATTATGCTTCGTATGTTCTCCTACTTGTGAAGTTGCGCCTTCCCACATCATCTGTAAAGGATGGAGATGAGGGTTTGCTTTGACATCCCCTCTATCAAATGATCCACGTACGCGGACTATCGTAGGATTCGCGTCCTCTGCTTCCGGTAGCTCTCTGGCAATTTGTCCAAAAAGTCCGGGGGTCATTGTGTCTGCATCAATATCCATCTGCCCGATATAAAGTGGTTTTGTATCTCCCCCATTTTTTTGTCCATTTTGCCATGATTCATACATGGTGACATCTTCGCCAACTTTTCGAGCAAGTCCTACTGGGAGAATAGCTGTTGGCGTGTCTTGTGCTCGAGTATAGGTCATATAATCAACACGTCCACGATACTGCGGGTTTGTATCAAGAAATGTATGAACTGCATCCTTCATAACTACTTCCGCTTCCTCTTCATGAGGATTTTTATGTGGAATAGCATAGTCCATAACAAATGTTACCCCTATATCTTCTGTTCCTGCTTGTTCAAATTGTTGTTTCATCGATTCGAGATATCGAGGCATATTCTCTCCCTCTCTATATGCAGGAACAATAAATCGTAAGCGAGGGGGAGTCAATGAGGGGTCAGGGAATAGCTGTGAGCGATTACCAACAATGCTTTTTATTTGGACCATATACGCAGGGTCCTTTTCTTCAATGTTTTTAAAATATTCGTTAAAAGCAGTGACTTGAGTGACAAGTTCTCCGTTATTTATTGACTCAATAAGTGGTCGATTAGGTTCATAGACACTTGGGCAATCAGTGAAGAAAGGTCTTCCTCTATTATCGAGTGCGTCTGTTTCCGTACTAACGACTTGTCTTAAATTATCTGCTGTCATAGTTATTTATAAAATCTTTTTAAGAAATCTCTATACCAGTAATAGCTTTTTTTCGGAATTCTCTTGCCGGTTTTCTTGTCGACCGCGATTATACCAAATGCAGCCTCGGGTTTATAGCCCTCCTGCCATTCATAATTATCAAGAAGCGTCCAGAGGAAATATCCATCGACTTGTGCTCCTTTTGCTATCGCCTGTTGAATCTGTTTGAGATGCTCTTGAATAAAGAAGATACGGAAGTCATCACTAGGTATTTCTTCTCGTGTGCTATCGGTAAGAAGTGGTGTTCCATTTTCACTTACAACGAGTTTTTTGAGTCCAAATCCACGATATCGCTGTGAATAGGTAAGGAGAATATCAGTTAGCCCTGATGGATAGTGAGGTGGAAGGGATACAGGCCATCCAAGGGTATTTCTCATGGCTTCGTCCGGGATGACTTGTTCATATCCAAAGTCATTCTTTGCAGGTTTTACGTACTGACTGCTGTAGTAATTTACTCCGTAATAGTCGATATGATCTGAAAGTTTTGTATTTTGAAGGATCTCTTGATAGTTTTTCGGAAACAGGTGTTTAAATTTACGAATGACAGTATCATCGATTGTTCCGAAGTAAAAAGGGTCACTATAGATAAAGTTGGTAAGATTGTCTGCCATGTCTCTTGCTTGCGAATACCCTGGTTTTGTTACCTCGTCAGGTTTTATATATGTTGGAAACTGAATATTGACGATACCTATTTTTGCTTTTGGTGACAGTTTTTTTATCTTCTTGATAGCTTTTGCTTGGAGATTAATTGCTGCAAAGTAAGACTTGAAGAAAAGATTAATACTTTTGTAACCTGGAGCATGGATACCGATTAAGTAGGAGAGGAAGCAGGTACACCATAGCTCATTAATGGGTATAAAGTAGTCGACTAAGTCCGAGAATTCTGTAACAACAATCTCGATATGTTTGAGAAAGTATGCCTCAAAGTTCTTATCAAGTATGCCATTTTTGAGAAATTGTTCGGGAGCCTCCCAGTGGTAAAGACAGAGATGGATAGATAGCCCTTTTGCCTTTAAGCCTGATAAGTAGGTACGGTACCATTTAATCGCTTTTTTATTCGGTTTCCCGTCTTTTCTGATTGTTCGTGACATGGAAATTGCCGTTCTGTAGCCTTTGATATTGAGGTCAGAGAGTAGTTTGATGTCGTTCTTATACTGCGTATATTTATGGGAGCCGTAAAGTGGAGCATCGTTACCTTTTTTTTTCGCGAACACTTCCCACATAGTCTTTTGAGCGTTTTCGTGTTTTTGAGGAAGCAATGAACCAGCTGTCTGGAGATCAGACTCTGCAATACCGAATATGAAGCTAGTCGGCAACTGTAACATTATAGGCTATTATATCACAACCATGCAAGTTTTGTATAGGCTGAGTATTCAGGGTATTCAACGCAAAGCATTGCCTACTAATAGTAATATAAGATAGCCTATTTTCAGATCTTCTCTATTATAGTATAGTAGGTCACATGATTACCCCTCAGGAGTATAAAAAGGCAGCAAAGTACTTAGCAGAAAAAGATCCTATTCTTGGTGCAGTGATTAAAAAAGTGATTCCATTTGAAAGAACATGGGGGAAAAACTACTTTCTCGATCTCGTCGAGTCAATTATATCCCAGCAACTCTCCATCAAAGCAGCTGATACCATCTGGAAACGATTTCAAGCTCTTTTTCCTGACGGAAAGCCGACGCCACTTCAGGTGTTGCAGATTGAAGACCAAAAAGTCCGTGATGCTGGTATTTCCTGGTCGAAAATAAAATACATAAAGGATTTAGCAAAACACACGGAAGAGAGCGCAATTCTTTTTGAACAGTTTGCCATTATGACAGATGAAGAGATAGTGCAAGAACTCATTAAAGTAAAAGGTATAGGGCAATGGACGGCCGAGATGTTTTTGATGTTCACCATGGGGAGAAAAGACGTTTTTTCCTATGGTGACTTAGGAATTAGAAAAGCGATACAACGTCTCTACAACATGCGAAATGAACCGACGCAAAAACAAGCAGAAAAAATAGCAGTAAACTGGAAACCATATAGAACAATTGCCTGTCAATATCTTTGGAAGAGCCTAGAGGTATGATATGATAAAGAGCGATTTATGAGTGAACAAAACCGTCAAGAGATAGCAAAGGTGGTCCGCAAATGGTGTCTCATTTCTACTACAGAAGCGGGCTCAGGTCATCCCACATCCTGTCTTTCTGCTGCGGATATCGGAACGGTTCTTTTTGATAAGTATTTCACCTACGATCTAAAAAATCCTCTGAATGAGTCAAATGATCGATTTATCCTCTCAAAAGGACATGCTGCACCACTTCTCTACACGCTTTTTGCGATGGCAGGAGCGATGCCTTTGGATGAAGTAAAAACACTTCGTAAATTCGGTAGTCCTCTTGAAGGACATCCAATGCCCGGCTTTCCCTACTCAGATGCTGCGACGGGATCGTTAGGACAAGGGTTATCAGTTGGAGCAGGACTCGCTTATCTCGCACAAAAAGAAAAACTTTCCTATAAAACCTATGTGCTAATGGGAGATGGCGAACTGGCAGAAGGCCAAGTGTGGGAAGCAGCCAATTTTGCTTCTTATTATAAGTTGAACAATCTTATTGCTATTGCAGATATTAATGGTTTAGGACAGTCTCAGGAGACGATGTTTCGTCATAGTATGGATGAGTACGTTTCTCGTTTCCGTGCTTTTGGATTTGAGGTTCTAGCAATTGATGGCCATAACCTTTCCCAGATAGATAAAGCGTTTAATGATGCTCTACATAATGAAACAGGGAAGCCATACGCCATAATCGCGAAAACCTCAAAAGGCAAAGGAATTTCATTCCTGGAAGATAAAGATAACTGGCATGGTAAGCCATTGAAAAAAGAGGATCTGGAGAAAGCACTAATAGAACTTGGAAAAATTGATGATGACTTGAAGTTTACTCTTAATAAACCAGCAAGTACTAAAGCAGCAAAACACGTTGGGAGTGCTCCCCTTGTGTCATCGGTTAAATTCAAGTTGGGTGAAGAAATTGCAACACGTGAGGTCTATGGACAAGTGTTAGCAGAACTTGCGAATAAAAATGCGTCGATCTATGCGCTTGATGGTGATGTAAAAAATTCAACCTTCAGTCAAGATTTTAAGAAAGTCCATCCAGATCGATTTGTTGAGTGTTTCATTGCAGAACAGAATATGGTCGGCATTGCGACTGGGTTTTCAAGGCTTCAGAGAATTCCTTTTGTCTCAACGTTTGCCTCATTTTTTACTCGGGCCGCAGATCAGATACGAATGGCAGCGATAGGCCAGGCAAATATAAAATTTGTTGGCTCACATGCTGGTGTTTCAATCGGAGAAGATGGTGCGTCTCAGATGGGGCTTGAGGATATTGCACTTTTCGGTACTTTGCCAGAGACTGTTGTTCTCCATCCATCGGATGCTGTCTCGACAGCAAAGTTGATCCCACAGATGGTTTCTCATACTGGTTTGAGTTATCTTCGCACTCTTCGGCCAAAAACACCGGTACTCTACGGTCCAGATGAGGATTTTCATATTGGAGGATCAAAAATACTGCGTTCGTCAAAAGACGATCTCCTAACGATTATTGCTGCAGGTATCACTGTTCATGAAGCACTCAAAGCACAGGAGCTTCTCCAAAAAGATGGCATAGCTGTACAAGTCATTGATTGTTATAGTATTCATCCTATTGATGAAGAGACATTACTTGCTTGCGTACGAGTAACAAAACAAAATATGGTGATTACTGTTGAGGATCATTTCGAGCATGGTGGCTTAGGAGACTTTGTACTTGAAGCGCTTTCGGGTAGTGGTACAGTGGTAGAAAAAATGGCAGTTTCGAAAATTTCTCATTCTGGTAAACAAGCAGAACTGCTTCATGATGCTCAGATCGATGCAGATTGCATCATTGCAAAGGTGAAAGACCTGAGTAGTTAATATGGATCTTACAAAGACACGAGAGATAGCGACTGAAATTATTAGAGAAGCAGGGGAGCTTCTTAAAACATATTTTAGATCTGGAAATTTCACTTCACATAGTAAAGGTGGTACAGATTTTGCAACGCAAGCAGATGATGAAATAGACCTCTTCCTTCGCGAAAAACTTCGAAAAGCATTTCCCCAAACGAAATTCTTAACAGAAGAAAACGCACCTAAAGACGTTGGGTCCTTTAAGGAAGAGAATGATGTCTGGATTATTGATCCAATTGATGGTACCACGAATTTTTCTCGTGGTGATGATCATTTCGCGATTTCTGTAGGACTTGTTGATAAAGGTATAACGAAACTTGGTATAGTCTATCTTCCTATTGAAGAAGGCGGAAAGCTTTATTTCGCCCAGGAAGACAAAGACGGTGCGTACTGTAACACGACAAGCATTCACGTTTCTGAAAGGACTGACCTGCAGACAGTCTCTGTTGGATTTGATTGGTCTTGGGCAAATGAGGATAGAAAGAAAACGCTTCGATGGCTTGAAACGATGGTGGATAAAATCAGGCAACCACGATCTTTGGGAAGCGCTTCAGTTGATCTATGCCTTGTGGCAGAGGGAAGACTTGATGGCTATGTAAATTGTGGATTAAAACCATGGGATGTTGCAGGGGCTGCAATTATTCTTCAGAAAGCTGGCGGAAAGATAACGACGACCGCAGGGACGCCATGGACTGTTTTTGATCCGGATGTAGTAGCAACGAATGGGAAACTGCATGATACATTGTTACCATTACTAAAAACGTAATATGATCCTTCATGGCTACTCTCTCTGGCTTATGCCCAAGGGAGAGACATATAAACACTTTTTTAGACTTATCATGAAGCTTGTGAAAGAGCATAAGAGTCCTCTCTTTGCTCCTCATGTAACGCTTTTAGGGATGCTGAAAGACCAAAATGAAGAGACAGTTTTGCAGAAAGTAGCAACAGTGGCAGATTCTCATACACGTTTTTCTCTCACGCTTGAAGAGATTGGGTTTGAAGAGTTCTTCTATCGGGCGCTCTTCATACGAGCGAAAAAAACACCAGAGCTACTCTCTCTAAACCAAAATACCAGGGAAGCATTTGACATGCAAGATGAGCCAGCATTTATGCCACATCTCAGCCTGTTGTATGGAGATTTCCCGATTTCTGTGAAAGAAAAAATACGACAAGAAATAGGTGAGCAAAACAGAAGCTTTGAAGTAAGTGGTATAACTCTCGTTCATGCAGATGGTCATGAAGATACGTGGCGAATTGTTACAGAAATTCCTCTTCAATGAAGCTAATCTATTTGCAAAGCTTCCTGAGGTCCCTTAAAATAAAGTAATGCCCGAAGAACAAGAACAGAAACGTACACGGAGAAAAAAAGAGCTTGTAAAAACTAAAAGTGAGTTAGGAGGGATTTTCGGACTCATCAGCTTAATCGTCATTGTTCTGTTTTTACTTTTTATTAATCGTTCAGGAGGAATAGTCGCAGGTGTTAGTACAAAGCGTGAAGCTCAGACGAAAATAGACCCTGGTGTGAAAATCACGAAAGAAATGCAAGATTCTGCTCAGGAACGACTCGAAAAGATTAAAGAACAGGTCTCAGAGCTCTCTGCAGCCGATTTGATGACCTCGTCTCCCCAAATTGAGAAAGTGATGCAAGACTTAGAAAGCCTTAAGCACTACCCAAAAAACCAAGTAAAGGACGCCTGTCGGAATATCTGTGAAGGATTATAACCGTCCAGTTATTGACAGAAAAGATACAGAAGCTTACGCTTAATGGAGAGGATTTATGGACGATGTCGTTAAAAAAATAGCAGATTCACCATCTGTCGCGTTAGGGAGCACTATAGATGCATCACAAAAGATTATTAAGTCAATTGAGAAAGATGTTAATGTAAAGCGTGCCCGCAATTACTGGCATTCCTTAGGCCCGGGACTCACAACGGGAGCCGCGGATGACGATCCTTCAGGTATCGCTACCTACTCACAAACCGGTAGCCGTTATGGTTTTCAGCTTATCTGGTTAGCGTTATTCACCTTTCCATTGATGGCTGTCGTTCAGGAAATGTGCGCACGAATAGGATTGGTAACAGGAAGAGGATTAGCAGGGAATATAAGACTCTACTATCCAAAAAAAGTTCTCTATCTTTGTACACTACTCCTTTTTGCAGCCAACTCGCTCAATATAGGTGCGGATCTCGGGGCGATGGTTAAGGCAACACAACTTCTCTTTCCACATTTAGGTTTTACAGAACTTATTATCGGATTTACAGTTCTCACACTGAGCTTGCAGATATTTACAACATATGCTAACTATGCGCGCTATCTTAAGTGGCTGGCCCTCATTCTCTTTTCGTATATTCTTTCTGCGATGAGTGTCAAGCTAAACGTAAAAGAACTGCTGACGCATACCGTTATTCCTTCAATTACGTTTTCAAAAGAGCAAATCTTTCTCATCTGCGGAATTCTCGGAACGACAATCTCACCATATTTATTTTTTTGGCAGACGTCGCAGGAAGTAGAGGAACAGATTCTTCATGGGAAAACGTCTCTCCGACTTCGTGAAGGGACAAATAAAAAAGAAATTAAACGTATGCGCACAGATGTCTGGTCAGGAATGTTTATCTCCAATATTGTTATGTATTTTATTATCGCTGCCTGTGCCGCTACGTTATATGCGAATGGTATATTCACTATTAATACTGCAGAAGATGCGGCAAAAGCCCTTCGACCAATTGCAGGAGAAAATGCCTATCTCCTCTTTGCAGTTGGTATTATCGGTACAGGGCTTCTTGCTATCCCCATACTCGCCGGATCGGCCTCTTATGCTGTGTCTGAAAGCTTAAAATGGCGCAATGGACTGCACAGAAAACTTAAGCAAGCGCCATCTTTTTATGGCATCATCATTATCTCAACACTCATAGGATTTTCCCTCAACTTTTTAGGCGTTGATCCAATAAAAGCTCTCCTCTATTCAGCCGTAGTTAACGGACTTGTTTCTCCTGTTATTCTCTTTCTCATTATCCATATGAGTAGCAATGGAAAGATCATGGGCAAGTGGGTAAATAGTACTCTTTCAGAGATTTTAGGATGGGTAATTACGCTTATTATGATCATTGCCGGAATTGCTGCTATCCTTTCACTTATCTTCTAAAGCCTTCTTGCTTGAATACGCCCGACATATTACAATACGTGCATACTATGGATGATGTAAAAACGAGATCACAAAAGCTTATCGAAAAGATGCAAGTCGACGAGAAACGGAAAAGAATTCGAGAGATAGAAGCAGAAAGTATGCAGCCTAATTTTTGGCAAGACCACAAAACCGCCTCAGCAAAAATGAAAGAGCTCTCGGCACTGCAGAAAGAAGTTGAAGAGCTAGAGCTTTTACAGCTCCTAATTGATGAAGGAGAGAATAAAGAAGCAGAGACAATTCTTAAAAAACTGGAAACACTGCTCTATTTTTCATCAGATTATGATAAAGGAGATGCAATTCTTTCGATCCATTCCGGCCAAGGGGGTACAGAGGCAATGGATTGGGCTGAGATGCTTTTCCGTATGTATACTAGATACTTTGAAAGGAAAGGATGGTCATATGATGTTATTGATGAGGATTTTGGCGAAGAAGCAGGCATTAAGAGCGTGACTATCGAAGTGAGCGGGCAGTATGCCTATGGACATTTAAAGCATGAAGCAGGGACACATCGGTTGGTACGACAGTCTCCATTTAACGCAGATAAATTACGTCAAACATCGTTCGCTCTTGTTGAAGTACTTCCTCAGATAGATGAAGGTAATGATATCGTCGTTAGTGACGATGATGTTGAGTTTGAAGCTTATCGTTCAGGTGGACATGGTGGACAAAACGTTAATAAAGTTTCTACAGCTGTAAGGCTCCGCCATAAAGAGACAGGTATCGTTGTCACAGCACAGACAGAACGATATCAAAATCAGAATCGAGAGTATGCGATGAAGCTTTTGCGCGCAAAACTCTGGCTCCTTCGTGAAGAAGAAAGAAAGAAACAAGAAGCGCAATTAAAAGGAGGCTATAAAACACCAGGTTGGGGGAATCAGATACGATCGTATGTGTTACATCCCTATCAAATGGTAAAAGATCTTCGTACTGAGTATGAAACATCCCAAACAGCAGCGGTGTTAGATGGTGAACTAGACGGCTTTATCGAGGAAGAGCTTAGGCAACTTTCATAATATGCAAGCAATATTTTTTGCTATGTTATCCTCTCTGTTCTGGTCAGTAGGGGATATTTTTGGGACGAAAGCTACCAGAAAAATTGGGGGATACTCGACTGCCTTATGGTCATCTCTTTTTGGATTCTTCCTCTTAAGTCTCTATGCGCCAACACGACTTGGTGATCTTACCAACGCAGATACATCTACCATAGTACTCTGTCTTGTTCTTGGAGCGCTTGGTATGATTCCTTTTCTTGCGATCTATGAAGCACTTCGTCTTGGTAATGCATCAGTAGTCTACACCATAGGCGCGGCATCGGGAGGACTTATTGTTATTCTCTCAATGATTTTTTTAGGGCAGACAGTAGGTTTTGACCAGGGCATCTCAATACTCCTTATTATCCTTGGTATTCTTATAGCCAGTGTAAACAGGAAAAGTTTGAAAGGATCAACTCTCCTTAAAGATAAGGGGTTGAAATGGGCACTTCTCGCAATGGTACTCTGGGGGGTGTACTACACATTTATTACTATTCCTGTTGCGAAAGTGGGATGGTTTTGGCCTAATTATTTCACTCTTTTAATGTTCCCCATTATTTTTCTACTGATGAAATATAAAAAGATACCAGTAGAAAACCCCGTGAAGAAAAAAGTACTGGTGCCACTTCTCTTTTCTTCTGTACTCATCAATCTAGGAGCTTTCAGCTATAACGCTGCCTTGACAAAGGGACTTACTATTATTGTCGCACCAATCTCCGCAACATATCCTGTACTGTTCTCAGTGTTAGCATTTCTTATCTTTAAAGATAAGATGACAAGACAGCAGATTATCGGTACGATAGTTATGCTTATTGGTATCATCCTACTTTCCTTCTTTAGTTCCACATAGTATCTCTCCTCATTAACAAATAGTAGGAGTCATACTGCTTCTCTATCTACAAGATAACTGCCTCATTTAAAAAGTAAGTCTCTGTCTGCGAAGAGAACTCGTGGGTTGCCAAAGACTCGAAATTATGCTTTACTAGGAAGAGGCCATCTGTGTACAGGCTATGGCCAAAAAGGGCGGTGAAATTCACCGATGGAAGAAGAAAAGAAAGATTTACAGGTAATGCATGATTTCGATGAGTCGAAGTCAGGATTTTTTTCTATGAAATTAGTTCGCACGCTTATTATCGTTGCCGTTTTAGGTATTGGAACTGGTTATATGCTTCGTCAGAGTAGTGTTGGAAACTCAGTTTTGCCGGGAGAAGGAGGCATCGGTGGATCTGCGCAAAAAGGGAAAACATATGGTTCTAACGATACTAAAACATATAAAGACGTAGCAGAAGGAGTTCTGGAAGAGGGTGGTATAGAAGGTGAGGGTCAGTATCATCTCGTTCGGCCAGGTGGTGAAAGTCAAAACGTCTACTTAACATCCTCAACAGTTGATCTTTTACAGTTTCAAAAGAAAAAAGTTAAGGTATGGGGTCAGACACAAGCTGCCCAAAAAGCCGGTTGGTTAATGGATGTCGGGCGTGTTGAAGTACTGTAAGTGTCTACAGTTACGAGAAATCGTACTATAAAATCCAAGTGTTATGATCATTCTTGAAAATGTCTCAAAGGTCTATGGTACAGGTGCAGCGGGACTCTCGGACATCAACTTAACGGTTGAAAAAGGTGAGTTTGTCTTCTTAGTTGGTCCTTCTGGGTCTGGAAAAACGACGCTCCTCCGGTTGCTTATTCGAGATCTTGTTCCCAGTAAAGGGATGATACGAGTTAATGACTGGGATATCGCAAAGCTGCCAAATAACAAAATACCATCCCTCAGGAAAAAAATTGGTGTTGTCTTTCAGGATCTCAAACTACTAACAGATAGAACTATTTTTGAGAATATTGCACTTCCATTGGAGATGGCTCACGTTGTTAGTTCAGAAGTAAAAAAACATGTCCATGATATTCTCGAGCAGGTAGGTATTCTCGAGCACAAAGACAAATTTCCTGTGCAGCTATCAGGCGGAGAGTTACAGCGAGTAGCAATTGCGCGAGCGCTCGTTTTTTCACCTGATATTCTCCTCGCAGATGAGCCAACAGGAAATCTCGATGCAGGAACATCATGGGAGATTGTAAAGCTCCTTCAGGATATCAACAAAACGGGCACAACCGTTCTCATGGCGACGCACAATACCGATATTGTGAATAATCTTTTAAAACGAGTCATTACGTTAGAAAAAGGCAAGCTTGTCAAGGATGAGAAGAAAGAGCATCATATAAAGACTGGAGCAAAGCATGCAGAGCCAAAAGCAACAAAAGAGACAGAGGTAAAGAAAGAGGAAACCCAGAAAAGCGAAGAGGACGAGCCGAAGGAGGAAAAGAAGAAATGAAATCTACAAAAACAGCCTGGAATCACGTACGTCGGTCACCATATCAAGCACTCGCTGCAATTTTTATCATGATGCAGACGTTTTTTGTTCTGTCTATTTTTACTTTTATTGTTTTCGGATCTGCCAATCTCATTAACTATTTTGAGTCAAAGCCACAGGTTACTGCGTTTTTCAAAAATGAAGCACAACAGCAAAATATCGATGCACTCGTTGACAGCTTAAAGCAGAGTGGAAAGGTAAAGGATGTAACGTTTGTGTCGAAGAAAGAAGCACTTTCCATTTATCGTCAACAGAATAAAAATGATCCATTACTTCTCGATTTGGTAACCGAAGGAGTGTTACCATCATCGCTTGAGATTTCTGCGTTGAATATCAATGATCTTTCGGGTATCTCTGATACGTTGCAAAGTTCATCGATGGTAGAGAGGGTTGTGTATCCGAAAGATGTCGTCGCCACTCTTTCTAAATTAACCAACGCACTTCGCAAAATTGGCCTTGCAGTGATCGCTGTGCTGGCTATCGATTCCATCTTTATTATGGTTATTATTATCGGTATTAAAATCTCTCAAAAGAAAGAAGAGATAGAGATCATGAGGCTTTTAAGTGCGACAAATTGGTATATTCGTTGGCCGTTTCTCTATGAAGGGGTGTTCTACGGTGTCATCGGTGCGGTATTTGGATGGCTTTTTGCATCAGGGTTAGTTCTCTACGCTTTCCCATCACTCAAAGCCTTTTTTGGAGCCATTCCATTCCTGCCGCTCTCTCCACTCTTTTTCCTCACACTTCTCTGTGCGGAAGTCTTCCTCGCAGTTCTTCTCGGTATATTCTCAAGTTTCTTAGCAGTGCTTCGGTACTTAAAATGAGTAAATACTGAAAGAGTGATATGAAGAAACGTTTTCTTTCTCTGGTCATTTTGCTTACTCTTCTCCTTTTTCAACCTTCGTCTAGTTTTGGGCAAAGCGTCACACCATCTCCCAGTCCGACCGTAACTCCCGGTGGCCCAACTCCCACTCCGGATACCTCTGGTAAATTAAGCGAGATTAAGAAAAATATTGATGAACTTGAAAAGAAAGTTATTGATCTTCAGTCCCAAGAAAAAACGCTCTCTTCTCAAATTTCTGTAGCAGATAGTCAGATTAAACTCACACAGCTTCGCATTAACCAAACAAAAGAAGAGATTGATACCTTAAATGATGATATTAACTCAGCCTCGACAAGAATATCTAACCTTGAAGGATCACTTGATGATATAACAAAAGCGCTTTTGAATAGAATAGTCGCCACCTATCAAATAGGAAGTATCCAACCGATGCAGATGCTCTTAACTGCAAACAACGCGACAGATTTTCTTACACGCGCAAATTACCTCCGTATTGTTCAGGCCCACGACAAAAAACTTCTCTATGACATACAGCAAGCAAAGACAGACTATGAAAATCAAAAATCACTTTTTGAAGAGAAAAAAGTAAAAGTTGTCAGTCTCAAAACGCAGCTTGAAGAATACAATAAGCAAATCGATGAGGAAAAGAAGGCAAAGGAAGATCTATTACGTGTTACAAAAAATGACGAATCAAAGTATCAAAATCTCTTAGCAGCTGCTCGAGCAGAACAAAATGCTATCGAGGGAGTTATTTCAAGCCTTCAGTTGAAGGATGGAACACCAGTTAAACAAGGACAGACAATAGCTGTTGTTGGAAATAGTGGTGCTCCAGTCTGTTCGACAGGTCCGCATCTTCATTTTGAGGTTCGGAAAGGCGGGGGCCTTGAAAATCCAAGTAACTACCTCAAATCCGGTGTCAATTTTCAGTATAGTTATGATTCAGGGAGTTATGACTACTATGGTACGATTAATCCAAGCGGTAGCTACGACTGGCCTCTTGACGAAACAATTACAATTAATCAAGCATACGGTTCGCATGGATACGCTCGATCGTTCTATTCAGGAGGATCTCATACCGGTATTGATATGGTAGGTGGATCAAGTCTGATAAAAGCGTCAAAGGATGGAACGTTATATAAAGGAACGACTTCGTGCGGAAGTGCAGTCTTAAATTATGTTGCCGTTGATCACGGAGATGGCGTAGTGTTTTGGTATTGGCACGTGAGATAAGCATGAACTGGGTTACGTTCACCAGTTTTTTAAGTGTTCTGCTCTTTTTTTTAAGTGCAACTCCCGTCTTCGCAAAATTACATATTAATGAGTTTTCATCATCTGGGACAGATGATTGGGTCGAAATTTACAATGATGGGCCGACTACTATTGACCTTGCCACCTATCGCTTCCGCGATAGCACTGAAACAAATAAGTTTGATTTAGCAGGAAGTATTAATCCAGGACATGTCCTCGTTTTTGACTGGTATAACAAGCTCAATAAAGCAGGAGACACAATACGTCTTCTCCATCTTCCGGAAGAGAGCATAGAAGACCAAATAGGCTATGGTGATCACGGTTCTGATATCTCAGAAATAATGGAAGGTTCAACGGGTGGTCGAAAAACAGATGGAGACGGTACCTGGATTATTTTTTCTCCAGGAACGAAAGGTCTTCCGAATACGGGACAAGCAGGTACAGTACAGGCTACGACTCTTACCCCAGTATCGACACTTTCGTTCGTAACGACTCCCACAAAATCTCCAACGCCACAGCCGACGGCAAAAATATCACTATCAAAAACGCCCACGCCTACAAAGTCGCCTACTCCGACCAGAACGCCTACACCCACAAAGATAAGTACGACCTCTACAAAAATAACTGAGAGCAGTAACGATGCATACCCCACTGCAGCGCTGAAGAAACAACCTGTTCGACTTCCGACATCGGTTCTCGGGGTTAGCACAGAGAGCGCAGAGACAAAACAACCTTCCCCAACGCCCAAAAACACGCTTGTCAAAGATGCAACGGTGAAAAAAGAAGACATCAGCTGGGTTTTTATGCTTATAGGCGGGGGAACTCTTCTTTTCTGTGCTATACTTACTTTTTTCATCAGAAGAAGACGATTAAGGGATGAGCTATGATAACTGAAGACAGAATAACGACGAGTGTTGAAGAAACAGAGGCACTCGGCGCGACTGTTGCCTCTCAAGCGATACCTGGGGTAGTCGTCGCGTTGCATGGGGAACTAGGTTCTGGGAAGACGACATTTATGCATGGTGTTGCTAAACAACTTGGTATTACTGGACGGGTTATCTCTCCAACCTTCGTTATTATGCGCTCCTATGTGATTAATAGCAGAGAAGTACAAGAAGTGGATCGTCTTTATCATCTCGACCTGTACAGGTTATCGTCAGAAAAAGAGATAGAAGAAGTTGGCGTTCTCGACCTAATAAAAGATCCTAAAAACCTTGTGTTTATCGAGTGGGCTGAAAAAATGGGAACTTTGCTTCCTGAGAAGAGGATAGATATTTCTTTTGAGTATGTTGATGATAAGAAGCGAAAGATAAACATTATTAAGTATGGGTAATCAAATTGCTCAAGCAGTTACTATCCTCAACCAAGGAGGGATTGTTATTTTCCCGACAGATACGGCATTTGGCATTGGTTGTCAGATAGATGATGAAAAAGCTGTTCAGAGGCTTTTTCAGATAAGAAAACGACCTCATGAAAAAGCAACGCCAGTTCTCGTCGATACGGTTCCTATGGCGCAGAGATATCTCCAGTCAATACCACAGGATGTTATAGATCATCTCATTGAACCGTATTGGCCAGGAGCGCTGACAATCGTTTTGAAATGCAAAGATGAGAAGATACCGCACCTTGTTCGGGGAGGAGGAGATACACTTGGAGTACGTATCCCCAATCATCAGATTGCCCGTCAGTTAATACGGGAAGTAGCAACTCCTCTGCTTGGTCCATCTGCGAACTTCGCAGGAGGCAAAACGCCATTTTCGACACAGGATCTAGACGATTCTCTTGTTAAGCAAGTTGACTTCGTTGTAGAGGGAGAATGTACCCTTAAAAAAGCTTCTACCGTGATCGATTGTTCCGTTAAGCCCTGGAAGATTCTCCGTGAAGGGGCACTACAGATAGCTTCTTCAATGGTATAATACCTGCGAGATGAAGGATATGGTTACCGTTAGAACATTCACGAGTCGGTTTGAAGCTGAGATCGCAAAGGGTGTACTGGATGTAAGTAATATTAAGTCCTTTATTACAGCCGACGATGAAGGTGGAGCATATCCATACCCTATGTCGCCCACGACAACAGGTGTAAAATTAGTGGTATATAAAGATAACTATAAGGTAGCTAAAATGCTGTTAGATGATAAAAATGAGGATACGCAATGAAGATTTTAACAATTGATACTTCAGACAGTAAAGAAATCGCCGTTGGTATAATCATTGATGGCAAAGAATATAGTGAAAAGGATGTCGCTAGTAGACAAAAACCACAAGTGACATTACCTTTGGTGGAAGTAATGCTTCGTAAAAAGAAACTGTCCTTGTCAGATATTGATGCTATTAAGGTGAACGTCGGTCCCGGTTCGTATACTGGTCTTCGTGTCGGTGTGGCAATTGCCAATACGCTTGGATTTCTGCTTCATATTCCAATAAATGACAAGCCGGTTGGCGAACTGACGGACCCAATATATACGTGATATACTGGACTGTATGAGGGATTTCCTGCACCATCTGCTCTTACCTCGCGAGTCAAATAACCATAAGGCGAAGCTTCTTCATCACAGCAGTCTTCTTTACCTCATTCTTTTTCTTTTTTTCGCAAAGTTTTTTTTTGCAGCGGTTGAACAACATCGACCAGATATCTTAGGTGTTTCAGCAAATATCTCGCCTGAGGAATTGCTTATCTATACAAATGAGAAAAGACAGGAAAAAGGTCTCGCACCACTAATACTTAATCCTGAGTTGTCGATCGCTGCTAGCAGAAAAGCCAGCGATATGTTTACAAAAGACTACTGGGCTCATAATAGCCCTGATGGGTCGACCCCATGGATATTTATTAAAGGAGCAGGTTATGAATATGCTTATGCTGGTGAGAATTTAGCCCGTGGATTTAGCACATCTTCTGATGTAATTACTGCCTGGATGAATAGTCAAGGGCATAGGGATAACATGCTTTCCCCAAACTACAAAGATATTGGGTTTGCCATCGTTCCCGGAAAGCTTACTGGAGATGAGACTGTTCTTGTGGTTGAGATGTTAGGGAGTAAGTATGCAGCAGATACGAAAAAAGAAGTAAGCAGTGCCTCAGATGGGCAGGAATCAAAACCTGCCAATATCGTATCGTCGGGGAATCAAGCTGAGAATACGGATCTACTTCCTCCTGCTAGACCTTCACCCGTTATTTCACCGATAGAGCTCCCTTTACATTCATTAGTAGCATCAGTTCGTATAGAGCCACTAGTTAATAGCGATTCATTTTTGAAGAAAATTGCATCGTTTATTCTGATCATATTTCTTCTTATCTTTGCCCTCGATATCATTATTATTGAGAAAAAGAAGATTGTGAGAATTGTTTCACATCATATTGATCATGTTATCTTCCTTTCTGTTATTCTTATTGCAATTCTTATGATTGGAGGAGGTTTCATACTCTAATGACATATTTAAAACAAAAAATGCATGAGCATCTGTGGTATTACAGCTCTCTCTTGATTGTTCTTATTCTTGGGGTTACTTTTATTGTCTTCTCGAATAGCAATGTGAAAGCACAACTGAGTATTACCGTTCTGGTAACATTCTTTTATGTTTTGTGGGGTATTATTCATCATCACCTCGATCATGACTTAACAGCAAAAATTGTGGTAGAATATGTCTTGATCGGAACCCTCGGGATGACGATCGTTTACTTTTTGCTTGGGTAGTTATAGCTTAATTTTATGAAGGGAATAATACTTGCTGGCGGACTCGCAACTCGACTTCGACCATTAACTCTCGTTACAAACAAACATTTGCTTCCTATTTATAATAAGCCGATGATTTATTATCCTATTGAAGCTATGGCAAGAGCTGGTGTGAAAGAAGTACTTCTCACTAGTTCTCCTGATCATGCTGGAGACTTTACCAATCTTCTTGGTGCTGGAGAAGACTTTAATTTGAGACTCTACTACGCAATCCAAAAAAATCCTACAGGAGGAATAGCAGATGCGTTAAGCTTGGCAGAAGAGTTTGCAAAAAATGAGAAAATCCTGGTTATTCTCGGAGATAATATATTTCATTTGGACCTAAAACCCATTATTGGAGAGTTTGAAAAGAAGGAAAAGGGCGCTGTTGTTTTTGGAATAGAAATGGATACAGAATCAAAGCAGTATGGTGTGATTGAGATGAATGATGCAGGGAAGGTGCTTTCTATTGAGGAGAAGCCTGAACATCCAAAGTCAAATGTCGCCCAGACAGGTGTGTATATGTACGATGATCGTGTCTTTAAATTCATAAAAAACCTCAAACCATCAGCGAGAGGACAACTTGAGGTAACAGATTTAAATAACATCTATTTGAAAGAAGGAACATTGATGTGTAAGATGCTTGATTGGTGGATTGATGCAGGAACTTCTCACGATGAACTCTTGCGCGCTAATCATCTTGTTGCCGATATGGTGAAACAGGGAAGACTCTAATATAAACCAAGAATGGATGAAATAAAGATCATTTCGCAAAAACCAGTATTTACTGCTGATCTCTTCAAAATTCTCCAGACTGAAATTGAGACAAAAAGTAAAAAAAAACATACGCATAACATCATTTATAAAGATGATGTATCGAGTGTTTTTCCGATAGCTCCTGATGGGCAGCTCTACCTGATCTCTGAGTATCGTTATCTATTTGGTAGGAATTTAACGCAAGAAATTGCGGGTTATGTGAATAAAGGCGAAGATCCCTTGTCGGCAGCAAAGCGAGAACTGAAAGAAGAAGCTGGATTTACTGCAACAGACTGGAGTAAAATAGCTACTATAGATCTTGCTGCAAGCAGTATAAAAGGAAAGCAGCATCTCTATATTGCACGAGGTCTTACTGAAGGGGTAGCACAGCCTGAAGAGGATGAGTATATTACGGTAGTAAAGATGCCTATCGATGAGGCTGTACAGATGGTGCTGTCTGGGAAAATACAAACAGCAATAAGTGCACTCGGTATTCTTCTTTTAGATAAAATGAAACAGGAAGGAAAACTATGAAACTTCTCGTAACAGGTGGAGCCGGGTTTATCGGATCAAATTTTATTTTGTATTGGTTACAAAATCATCCTGAAGATACGATTATCAATTTTGATAAATTAACCTATGCGGGCAACTTGGAAAATTTGCGCGAAGTAGAGCGAGATCCACATTACTCCTTTATTAAGGGAGATATTGGTAACGCATCACAAGTTGGTGACGTTATGAAAAATGTCGATATTGTGGTTCATTTTGCTGCAGAGAGTCATGTTGACCGTTCGATAATGGAACCTGCTAGTTTTGTTCTGACGAATGTCGTCGGAACGCAAGTACTATTAGACGCAGCGGTAAAACACCGCGTTAAGCGATTCCACCATATCTCAACAGATGAAGTCTTCGGAAGCCTCAAACTCAATGAAAAAGACAAATTTAATGAACGTTCAAATTATGACCCCAGAAGTCCTTATTCAGCAAGTAAGGCTGGGTCAGATCATCTAGTTCGTGCTTATCATGAGACATACGAACTGCCGATAACGATTACAAACTGTTCAAATAATTTCGGTCCCTATCAGTTTCCAGAAAAATTTATTCCGCTTGCCATAACCAACCTTCTTCAAGGGAAAAAAGTGCCTGTCTATGGAGATGGGCTCTATGTTCGTGACTGGCTATATGTTGAAGATCATTGTCGGGCGATTGATGTCATTTTACAAAAAGGGAAAATAGGCAAAACGTATCTTGTAGGTGGAACAACGGACGATATCAGCAATATTTCCGTGGTTAAGAAGATTCTCTCTCTTCTGAAGAAAGATGAAGGGATGATAGAGTATGTGAAAGATCGTCCAGGACACGATCGACGCTACGCAATTGATTGGTCAAAAACAAAAGAAGAGCTTGGATGGGAACCGTTACACAATTTTGATCATTGGCTTGAGAAGACAGTTACATGGTTTTCTGATAACAGAGAGTGGTGGGAACGGATAAAAACAGGTACTTACACAGAGTACTATAAAAAACAGTATGAAGATCGATAACAAAGGTATTGTTGCTATTGGTTCTTCAGGACTTGTTGGGTCAAGGATCTATGACATACTGCATGATCGATATTCATTTGTACGTGTGAGTAAGAGTACAGGAGTGGATATCACTCGTGAAGAGACGCTTGGTAGTATTACAGAGGAAAGAGAGCATAAGTACGTTTTGCATCTTGCCGCAAAAACAGACGTCGATGGTTGTGAAAAGGATAAGGAAAGTGGTGAGCATGGTGAGGCCTGGAAGATAAATGTTTTAGGAACGAAAAACGTTGTAGAAGCTTGCAAGAAATCGGGTAAACAGATTATCTATATCTCAACTGATTTTGTTTTCGATGGAGAAACAACACCTGAAGGGGGTTATACTGAAGAAGATGTCCCGAATCCTCCTAATTGGTATGCGCAAACAAAATATGAAGGGGAAAAGATTGTAAAAGAGGCTGGTATTCCTTATCTTATTCTTCGCATAGCCTATCCATTTCGAGCTGTCTTTCAGCAAAAAAAAGATTTTATTCGAGCAATACTTTCACGACTGAAAGAGAATCAGCCGGTAACCGCTATAACAGATCATATGATGACTCCAACCTATATTGATGATATTGCTGAAGCGCTTGGTGTGTTATTAGACAAAAAGGCTACAGGAATCTATCATGTCGTCGGTAGCGAATTTATCTCTCCATTTGAAGCATGTAACATGCTAGCAAAGGAGTTTTCGCTTGACGCATCGCTTATTCAAAAAACGACAAGAGAAATATTTTTTAAAGATCGGGCACCACGGGCTTTTAATCTCTCGATAAATAATGATAAAATAGAGAATCTAGGGGTAAGCATGCGGACCTTTACCGATGCGTTGAAGGAAATGAAGCAACAGATATGACAATTACATTTATCGGACATGGTTATGTAGGACTGGTCACCGCAGCAGTCTTTGCCGATCTAGGCAATACTGTTTGGGTCGTCGGGCACACACCAGAGAAAGTAGAAAATCTTAAAAAAGGCATAATACCTATCTACGAGCCAGGGCTTGAAGAGTTAGTAAAGCGGAATTTGAAAGCAGGGCGGCTACTGTTTACACTGGAATATAAACCAGCAATTGCTGAGTCTGACGTCGTATTCATTGCCGTCGGAACTCCTCCAAAGCCGACAGGAGAAGCAGATCTGGCTGTCGTCTTTGATGTTGCTGAGAAAGTTGGAGCTCACTTAGATGGTTATACAGTGGTAATTACAAAAAGTACGGTCCCAGTCGGAACAAACAAAGTTGTCCAAGGGATTATTGCAAAAGTGAAACCCGCAAAGGCCTCATTTGATGTCGCTTCAGTACCCGAGTTTTTACGGGAAGGACAAGCAATTTCTGATACTTTCCATCCGGATAGAACAGTCATCGGTACTGATTCACAAAGAGCGCAAGATTTGCTTGTCGAACTGCATAAACCAATTGCAACTGAGGACACCAAGACTGTTGGAAAAAAACTCGTTTTGACGAATATAGAAACAGCGGAGATGATAAAGTATGCCTCAAACGCTTTTTTGGCCACTAAAATTTCTTTTGCCAATGCCATTGCCCACATTTCTGAATTAACTGGAGCTGATGGGAAGGAAGTTCTTGAAGCGATAGGTCTTGATAAACGGATAGGAACAGCGTTCTTAAATGCTGGTGCTGGTTATGGTGGAAGCTGTTTCCCCAAAGACGTAAAAGCACTCATTGCAATAGCGGACCAGCATGATTATGATTTCAAACTCTTAAAAGAAGTGGAAGCAATTAATAAACAAGCCATGCACAGTGTGATTGATAAAACAAAACGGTTGTTAGGAGATGATCTAACTGGAAAAACAGTTGCCGTGTTAGGCCTATCATTTAAACCTGATACTGATGACATGCGAGATGCACCATCACTCGTAGTTATTGAAGAACTATCAAAGGAAGGAGCAAAACTTCGAGTGTACGATCCAATTGCTATGGAAAACGCAAAACATATCCTCGTAAAGAAAAAAATACATGCTGTTTTTTGTAAAGATGCATACGATGCAGTAACTGACGCTGACCTTACTATTGTTATGACCGAGTGGAACGAGTTCCGTCAACTTGATCTTACCAAGTTAAAATCGCATATGAAACAACCATTTCTTATTGACGGAAGAAATATCTATGAACCACAAACGGCACGAGATTTAGGATTTACATTCCTCGGAATTGGACGATGAAAAAAGCATTGATCACCGGAGTCTCCGGATTTGCAGGCAGCTTTCTCGCGGAATATCTTCTTGAGAAGAACACATACACTCTTGCAGGGACCTATCTTTCCGAATCAAGCAAGGAGAATGTAGCGTCAATTGGAAGTAAGTTATCATTAATCAAGGTTGACCTGATGGATCGGGAGAAGGTTTCCGAACTTATCAAAAAAGAAAGACCCGATGTTTTGTTCCATCTGGCTGCTCTCTCTTCTCCAGCTGAAAGCTTTAAAGATCCAAGTAGAACTATTAATAACAATATTGTCGGTGAGATAAATTTGCTTGAGGCAATACGAGAAGCTGAGCTGACACAGACTAGAATTTTGATTATCTCATCTGCAGAAGTATATGGTGTGGTATCAGAAGAAGATTTACCTGTAGATGAAGAAACGGAGCTTCGTCCAGCATCACCGTACGCAGTTTCAAAGATTGCACAAGATTTTTTAGGGCTTCAGTATTACTATGCGCACAAACTACCAATTATCCGTGTTCGTCCATTTAACCATATCGGACCACGACAAGCTCCTAATTTCGTTGTTTCATCATTTGCAAAACAAATTGCAGAAATAGAAAAGAAAAAGAACCCACCGGTGCTTCATGTTGGAAATCTGAGTGCAAAAAGGGATTTTACGGATGTTCGTGACATCGTTGGAGCGTATGAGTTGCTGATTGAAAAAGGTATTCCAGGGGATGTCTATAATCTAGGAACAGGAAAGTCATATCGGATTTCTGACGTACTCCAGATCTTACTCTCTCTCTCCTCAGTTAGTATTACCGTTACAGAAGACAAAGCCTTATTTCGCCCGGGTGATTTGCCAGACAACGTCTGTGATAGAACAAAGATTACAAAGATCACCGGTTGGGAACCGAAAATCACACTGGAGCAGTCTTTACGCGACACACTAGACTATTGGAGAAATATTATCTAGAATAAATACTATGCCAAAAGCTTTAATTACAGGTATTACCGGTCAAGATGGATCATATCTTGCAGAATTTCTTCTGGATAAAGGTTATACAGTCTATGGATTAACCAGAAGAACAAGTACACAGAATTACGGGAATATAAAACACTTAGAAGATAGAGTAACGCTAATCTCTGGAGATCTTCTTGATCAAAGCTCACTTACAAGTGCAATTGAAGAGTCTGAACCAGAAGAAGTCTATAACTTAGCTGCGCAGTCATTTGTGAAGACTTCATGGAATCAACCAGTTTTAACAGGGGAGTTTACAGCGCTTGGTGTTACGAGAATGCTTGAAGCTATCAGAGCCGTTAATCCAAAAATTAAGTTTTATCAGGCCAGCTCATCAGAGATGTTTGGGAAAGTAACAGAAACACCGCAGCGTGAAACAACGCGTTTTTACCCGAGAAGTCCGTATGGTGTTGCAAAAGTATATGGCCACTATCTGACGGTCAATTATCGGGAAAGTTATGACCTTTTTGCTTGTTCTGGGATTCTTTTTAACCACGAATCACCTCGTCGTGGCCTTGAATTCGTCACACGAAAGATTAGCCATGCTGTAGCGAGAATAAGCCTTCATAAGCAAGAAAAACTAGACTTAGGATCCTTAGAACCAAAAAGAGATTGGGGTTTTGCAGGAGACTACGTCGAAGCAATGTGGTTAATGTTGCAACAAGACAAGCCTGATGATTATGTTATAGCTACAGGAGAGAATCATAGTGTAGAGGAATTTGTAAATTTGGCATTCTCGTATGTAGGTATCTCAGATTGGCAGAAACATGTCGATGCGAATCGCCCAGAGTACATGCGGCCTGCTGAAGTAGATTACTTGATAGGAACTTCAGAAAAGGCAGAAAAGGTACTTGGGTGGAGACCAAGAACTTCATTTAAACAACTTGTTGAGATGATGGTACAGTCTGATATCGATGCAGAGAAAAAAAATAATGGCTGATCCGTCTTCACAACACAACCCATATCAATCTTCCCATGTATGGCAAAAACTATTCTAATTGCAGGAGGTGCTGGTTTTATCGGTTCTCATATGTCTGAACGCTTGTTGCGCGAAGGCAATAGAGTCATCTGTGTCGATAATCTTCTGACTGGATCTGAAACTAATATTGCACATCTTAAGGATAATCCACAGTTTACCTTTCTTAATCATGATGTTACAACACCACTTCCCAGTACCCTTTCGGCAGACGCAGTATTTCATCTTGCCTCACCTGCATCACCTAATCATCATAGTCCAATAAGTTATCATGCTCTACCAATGGAGACCATGCTGGTGAACACGCAAGGAACATTACGGCTTCTTGAGTTTGCCCAAAAGCATCAGGCTAGATTTCTTTTTGCTTCCACATCTGAAGTCTATGGGGATCCTCTGGAGCATCCACAAAAAGAAAGCTATCGGGGAAATGTCTCCACAGTAGGTCCTCGATCTGTCTATGATGAAGCAAAGCGTTTCGGTGAAACGCTGACAGCATATTTTATTCGTGAGAAAGCACTTAACGGGCGCATAGCAAGAATATTTAATACCTACGGGCCGCATATGAGTAAGAAGGATATGCGTATGATAGTTGCCTTTATAACCTCGGCTCTTGAGGATAAACCAATTACGATTTTTGGTGATGGATCACAAACACGATCGCTTTGTTTCGTAGAAGACCTTGTCGAAGGATTAACACGGCTTATGTTTTATGAAAATACGCAGGGTGAAATTGTAAATCTCGGTATGCCTGAAGAACACACAGTCAGGGAATATGCTAAGATAATTAAAGAGCTCGTCGGGAGTAAAAGCGAAATTATTGAGAGTGAAACTTTACCAGAAGATGATCCAAAGAAGCGTCTTCCTGACATAACAAAAGCAAAAAAACTTCTGGATTGGACACCTACTACACCACTGCAGGTGGGAATACAGAAGACGATTGAGTATCTAAAAACAGTATGAAAGTAGTACTTGTTCCAGCAACATATAACGAAAAAGGGAATATTGAGAAATTTATTTCAATTGTCGAAGAAGAAGTCTTCCCGAAGATAAAGGATCATGAGATGCAGATCCTGGTAGCAGATGATAATTCTCCTGATGGTACTGCTGACGTTGTTCGTACACTTATGAAAAAGTATAAAAATCTCAATATTAGCTCTGGAGAAAAAAAAGGCCTAGGAGCTGCTTATCTTCGAGCGATGAGTTTTGCTATTGAGAAGATGGATGCGGATGTCTTGATTAGTATCGATGCAGACTTACAGCATGATCCACATAGTATCCCTGCGTTTCTTGAAAAGTTAACAAAAGGATATGATGTCGTTACGGGAACACGGTATAGCGAGGGAGGCTCAATGCCGAAAAATTGGCCTCTCTACCGAAAAATACTTTCCGTGGGTGCAAATACACTCGTTCGTGTTATTACAGGACGGATAGCTCTTCATGACTGGACGGGAGGATTTCGTGCATATAAAAAGGAAGTATTTCTTAAAGAGAAAGAAAAACTCAAGTCATACTCAGGCTATACCTTTCAAGTTGCAGCACTCTATAAGTCAGTGTTGGATGGGTTTAAAGTTGGAGAAGTGCCAATACATTTTTACAGCCGTAAAGTTGGAGACTCAAAGATTGCTCCTATTGAATATATCTACAATCTCTTTAAATATGTTGTTATTGAAAGGATTAAAGAGTTAAAACGAGTTGTTAAATTTTTAATAGTTGGGGGTAGCGGATTTATTCTCCAAACAACAGTACAGGAGATAATTATTCGTGTCGGGATTGCAACATTTTTGGCTACCTTACTTATTTCAAACTCAATCTCACACGCCTCAACTTTTGATGAGCTTCGTGATACTATTGGTGCTTTTTTTGGTGCAGAAACAGCAATTATCTGCAATTTTATGTTTAATAATTTCTGGACCTTTAAGGACACAGGCAAGATTAAGGAGAATAGATCACTACTTTACAGGTTATTAAAATTTAATCTTACTTCCGTTGGTGCAATTCTTATTCAGTCACTTTCCGTCTATATGGCAGTCAAATATTTAGGGCCGTCAATTAAACTAGCTTCTTTTGCGATTCCTACTCGAATTGCTGTTCTTTTTCCGGCGATTATCTTTTTAGTTATTCCTTTGAATTATCTTATCTACAACAAAATTATCTGGAAAACACAGTACTTAAAAAAGTATAATGAAAAATAGCATTCATGAAAAAACTACTGCATCATAAAGGAGAAATTCTCCTCACTTTGATTCTCGCGATTTCCTCTTTTTTCCGTTTGTATAAGATAGGGGATTACATGACTTTCTTAGGTGATGAGGGTCGAGATGTACTTGTTGCTCGCGAGATACTAGAAGGTCATATTAAGTTGCTTGGTCCAAGGTCATCAGCAGCAGACTTTTTCTATGGACCGATCTACTATTACATGATTACTCCATTCCTGGCAGTCTTTAATAATGATCCTGTCGGGCCAGCTGTGATGGTCGCACTCATCGGAATAGCGACCGTTTTTCTCGTCTATAAGATGGGAAGGGAGATTTTTCAATCAAAATTTGCCGGCCTTGTGGCAGCGGCTCTCTATGGAGTCTCTCCGGTGATAATTGCCTATTCTCGTTCTTCCTGGAATCCTAACCCGCTCCCATTCGTCTCATTGCTTGCATTGTATCTCCTCTATAAGGGTGCTCAGACGAAATCAGTAAAACTCTTTTTTCTTATCGGTTTATTACTTGGGATAGGTATTCAGATGCAGTATCTAGCTCTTTTCCTTGGGGTTATTGTTGGCACGTTTACTTTTCTTGGGTCGTGGTGTGTTCTCAAAAAAATCGATCTTGTGTTATTAGTAAAACGGTATCTGGCGATATTTGTGAGCTTTCTTGTCGGGCTTTCCCCCTTTCTTGCATTTGAAGTGCGGCATGGTTATCCAAATGCGCATACGATTTTACGATACATTTTTACAGATGAATTAAAACCAATTAACCATGAAGCGCAGGCACCCCTTCAGATAATCTGGGACGTTCTTTTTCGTCTCTTTGGACGACTCATTACACGATTTCCCCCACCTGAGCAAGTAAATATTCGAGAAAATACTGATATCTTGCTTTGGTACATTTTGACGCTCGCAGTCATAGCAATAAGTTTATTCTTTATCGTAAAAATAAGGAATAGACTGACCCAGCTGTTGCTTCTCGTCTGGTTGCTTTTGGGCGTCGGATTATTCGGATTTTACAAGGATAACATTCACGACTATCATTTCGGATTTATGTTCGCCTTACCATTTCTTCTCGTTGGAAATGCCCTATCAACACTGCGGTCGTTTAAACCGCGCACATTTTTTACCATTATTTCTGTAGGTTGTGTTGTGTTATTGTTTGTACTTAATCTTTGGGGAAATCCTTTTCGATTCCCTCCAAATAGACAGAAGGATCAAGTGAAAGCGATCTCAGAGTTTATTCTCAGTAAGACGGATGGAAAACCATATAATTTCGCCCTCTTAACGCTTGGCAATTCTGATCATGGGTATCGGTATTTCTTTGCGGTTCACGGAGAAAATCCGGTAACACTCGATAATCTTGATAAAGATCCTCAGAGGAAATCCGTTACCGATCAGTTGTTCGTAGTCTGTGAGGATCCGAATTGTAAGCCTTTGGGAGCACCCTTATGGGAAGTAGCAGGCTTTGGTAGGGCAGAGATAGCTGGTGAGTGGCAGGTTTCAGTCGTGAAAGTTTACAAATTAACGCATTATGAAGGAACTGATTAGTGAAATCTAATAATGAGTGATGCAAGGGTTCCAAGAGTATACGTAATTACTCCAAAAAGTGTATATGGGTGATGAAGCTTCTTCCCCTTTATACTTAAGAATAAAATATCCACAACAATCATCGTGATCAGTGAATAAAAAAGTCCTACAAGAACTCTATCAAATGCTGCATAGGCGAAAATGGCAAACGCGTAGATAATTCCATTGATAACGAGGACTGGTAAGTCTTTTCTAGTAAAAGTTTTATTTGGATACATCCTTTCTAAGAGTATGAGCGGTACGGTCATAAGAAATGCTCCTATGAAGTAGAGAATATTCCCGAAGTAATAATCATTAAAAAACATACTTCCACAGAGAGTGCTTTTGAAGGAATTTACTGGGCAGAATGTATTAAATAGATAACTTGCTACCTCATGGACGCCATTTCCCGTTGCATAGAAATAGACTCCTATGAGAAACAATAGTGATATTATTTGTCCTTTTTTTGTTTTCAATGCTTCAAAGTTATGTGATACTTCTTTTAAGAAAAATGCAGGTATGATGATCGTTAAGAGGATAATGAGAGTCATTTGTACAACTTCATGTAATCGTAAGTAGCTGTATGGTTGAAGGATAATGCTTGTGGTAAAGGAAAAACGTTCGATTGTCACGAGAAGGACGCTGAGTGAGGTGAAAGTGAAAAGCCAGTTAATTCTTTTCATAGCTCTTTCTGGATAATAGAAGAAACTGATGTGTTGTGCAAGAAGTAGTTATACTCTCTTAAATAACTTCTGAAGTTCGATACTTGATATTACTATTTTGGTGGGACGTCCATGCGGACAGGTAGTGTTATGTTCTGTTTTCTCAAGTTGCTTCACGATTTCTTTCATCTGTTTTCCTTTGAGGATATCCCCTGCTTTTACTGCACCACGGCAGGAAAGAAAGAGAAACATTCTGTGTGTTCGAGTATCTACCGAATTAATAACTCTATTTTCCGAAAGGTCGATTAACATGTCTTGGAGTATCTTCTCAGTATTTCTTCCTTCAAAAATAGTAGGGATAGCTCGTACAAGGAATGTACTTCCTCCAAATGATTCGATAATAAATCCCAATCTTGAGAATATATTCAGAGAGTCTTCCAAAAGAAGAGCATCTGATATCGAGAGGTGAATAGCCCGTGGCTTTTTAAACTCGTGTAATTCTTTTCGTTTTCTTTTCTCATTAAATGTTTTCAAATATTTTTCGTAAAGTATCCGTTCATGGGCTGCATGTTGGTCGATAAGCAGAATACCATTTTTAGCTACTGAGAGAATGTACGTTTTTTCTATTTGAATGAAAGGGGCATTTTTTATGAGTACACCTTCTCCTTGTTTTTCTGGATTATGAATGGTTTCTCTTAAGAGGAGTCCTGCCATAGATTTCGTCTCTGAAGTTTTTGCAGATGTTTCTTGTTTAAACTTTGCCAAATTAAAGAGTAAATTGTTCTGAGAAAGTGTTTGTATTACGACTTGTTTTATAACGCTAAATAACTCCTGTCCATTATGAAAAGAAACTTGTTCTTTTCGTGGATGAACGTTAATATCAACAATTTCATGAGGAAGTGTGATATGAAGGAGAAAGATAGGAGTACTGGATGCAGGGAGTAGTGTTCCGTATGCTTCACGAATCGCTGTAGAGATCATTTTATCCGTAATGTACCGATTATTAATAAAAAGATACTGTTTCTGATTTTGTCTCATTGCACTTTGTGGTTTCCCGAGGAATCCCTCTAGTTTTATATACCCCTCTTCATGGGAGAGAGATATAAGATGACTTCGTATCGATTCTCCGAAAAGGGGAATGAGCCGATCATCTACAGAATCTTTTTTTGGCAAGTCAAGAATTACTTTTTTATTATGAGAGAGGATGAAATGTATTGATGGATATGACAAAGCATAGTGCATGACGATATCAGTACTCAGGCGAAGCTCTGTTCTATCAGTTTTGAGAAATTTTTTTCGTGCAGGAATTGCTAAAAATAGATTTTTGACGGTAATAATAGTTCCTTTCGGCATTCCTATTGGTGATACTTCTTCTAATTCACCCTTGATTAACCTTGCTTTCGTACCTGAAACAGCATCTGGGTTGCGGCTCTGAATAGAAAAATCAGACACCGCTGCGATTGATGATAATGCCTCACCACGGAATCCTAGAGTTTTTATTCCAATCAGTTGATCGTCTTCAGATAACTTGCTTGTTGTATGAGGAAGGAAGGAGAGCTTTAGATCATCTTCAGACATGCCTTCTCCATTATCACGGACAGTAATGCTTCGAAGACCAGCATCTTCCATGATGATTTCGATAAGATCTGCTCCTGCATCAATTGCGTTTTCGAGAAGCTCTTTTACAACATAAGCGGGTCGTTCAATAACTTCTCCAGCGGCTATTTTTGCGACAATATGATCAGGCAATTGGTGAATTTTATTCATATAAAGGAAGGGATAATGATTCAGGTTTAAGTAAATGCCTTAGGGTAGTTATTGCCTTTTCTTTATCAAAGTTTTTTGGGATATGAATAAATGTATAGTGAAGATCTAAATTTTGCTTTTGAATGAGTGTCCCAATTTGAAAAGATATGTAGTTACAATAGGAGTTACCAATACCTGATGCGGGTTTTACATCTGCGTTTGGTTTTAAAAAATAGTTTATCTTCCAATATTTTACTGTATTTCCTAGAATACTATTTCTAAATCTATTTGAACAAATCGTTTCCATTCGTAGTTTATCTCTATCTCGACCACTATACATTCCTAGACCTAAAATAAACCGAGATTGGATCGTTTGTATCTTTCTAAGAAAGAGAGCTATAGACTCAGTAGTACTGTGAAGGTATAAAGAATCGGAAATATGTAATTTACTAAGTACTTGTTCAGAAATATTTCCTTTAAATGCAAATGCGAGAAGAGCCGACATTGTTTAGATAGTTTAACACATGGCATTAGTCGGCTTCTATAAAGTCTTTTCTAGAAGATTGAAGAATTTTTATTTTCTCTTTCAACTCTGCAAGTTTATTTAATGCGTCAAGAGGAGTCATATTTGCTACGTCGAGACTCTCGAGCTCTTTCAGGAGAAGGTGATCAACAATACTTGTATCGTGTATTTCGTATGGAGTGTTTTGAGTACTATCACTTTTTGATCTCTGCTGTAACTCCATATCTTGGAGAAACTCGGTTGCACGCTTAATAACAGTCTTTGGAACACCGGCAAGCTTTGCAACAGCGACACCAAAACTATGCGAGGCTCCACCAGGTAATATGGTATGGAGAAATATGGGTTCACCTTTTTGTTCAGAAACCCCCATATGGAAATTTTTTATCTGTTTTGGAAACTGATCTTCAAGCGCTTGGAGTTCATGGTAATGGGTAGCGAAGAGTACTTTAGGAGCGGGTTTTGTGTGTGTTACCAGATGTTCTGCGACTGCCCAAGCAATGGAGATACCATCATAGGTGCTTGTTCCACGACCAATTTCATCCATAACAATAAGACTATTTTTTGTGGCATTATTCAGAATAAATGCTGTTTCAACCATCTCAACCATAAATGTGGAGAGACCTGATGTTATAACATCAGATGCTCCAGATCGAACAAAGATACGGTCTGCGATGCTGATATGAGCAGATTGGGCTGGCACGAAACAACCCATTTGGGCCATAAGAACAATAAGTGCCACTTGTCGAAGATAGACTGACTTTCCTGCCATATTGGGTCCTGTGATAAGAAGGAGTGATTGCGTAATATTATCAAGCACAACATCATTTGGTACGAATGGAGTGTCCTCAAGAAGGCTTTCTACAACAGGGTGCCTTCCCTGATCAATTCGTATTTCACCTGAGTACAGGATTTTTGGTCTTACGAAGCGTTTCTTCTCAGAGAGGTATGAGTAAGAGGTAAGGCAGTCAATATTAGCAATAGCTTCACCAGCACTTTGAATATCTTCTATGTTCGATAAAACATACGCTAATGTCTTCTGATACATTTTATACTCAATTTCATTGATTTTTTCTTCTGCAGTAAGAATAATCTCTTCATGTTTTTTAAGATCTTTCGTAATAAACCGTTCGGCATTAACGAGCGTTTGTCTTCTCATGTATGTTTCAGGTACATACTCCAAATTCGTTTTTGAGACCTCAATGTAAAACCCGAAGACTCTATTAAAGCGAATTTTAAGTGATGAGATACCTGTCCGTTTTCGTTCATCAGTTTCCAGTTCTGTGATCCATGATTTACTCGCGCCAATTATCTTTCGAAGTGTGTCAAGTTCCTGATGAATGTTGTCTCTAATCATCCTACCTTCTTTAAGCGTTATTGGTGGTTCATCAACAATAGTCGTTTCTATTTTTTCAATAATATCTTGCAGTGTACGCCTAATAACTTTCTCCTGTTTCTCTATCAAAGATGTTTGAAAAACACTTAGCAATTTTTTCATATCAAGAATTGTTTTTAACGAATTTTTAAGATTAACCAGATCACGAGCATTACCTAGATTGACCGAGAGTCGTGAGAGGAGGCGTTCGATATCGGGTATGTCTTCTAGTAGATCACGAACACCATCTCGCAATGCATGTTTCTGTGTAAGGACCTCGACTGCATCGAGCCGTTCTTCTACATATTCTTTTTTGACAAGAGGTCTTTTCATCCATTGTTTTAATAGTCTGCCACCCATTGCCGTAAGCGTGTGATCCATGACTGAAAGGAGTGATCCTTTTGTGTCGTGTTCGCGAATGGTCGAAAAAAGTTCTAAGTTAAGGATGGTAGAGCGATCCATAACAAGACCAGTATCATTTGTTAGAGATGAAATCTTTTTTATATGATCGATATTTCCTTTTTGTGTTTCTTTAAGATAAGAGAGAAGAGCTGCAGCAGGTTGCAGTACTGAACTTGTTTCTTCTATCCCGAAGCTTTCAAGCGTTCTGACCCCAAAGTGTTTCTGGACATAGTCTTTTGCATGAATTGTGAACGTATCAAATGCGGGATATGGAAAAATATTCATCTGAGGAATTGTCGTAAGCAGTTTGAGGAAATCTGCATCATTGTATAAAGATTCAGGCAGAATACACTCAGCAGGACGCAGGCGAGATAGTTCATCAAGCAATATTTTTTCTATAGTATCTGATTCTCTCTCTAAAACGCCGAAAAAACCCGTAGAGAGGTCAGCAACACTTAAAGAGAAGCTACTCTCATCAGTTGTAAGACTCACAATATAGTTATTCTCTTTTTTATCTAGAATGTTCTCATCAAGGAGAGTTCCTGGAGTAATAATTCGGACAACGTCTCGCTCTACAATGCCACGTTTATTTGGAGGAGAAAGTTGTTCACAGATAGCGACTTTATATCCAGCACGAACGAGTTTTGCTATGTAGCCATCAACAGCATGATAAGGGACCCCGGCCATAGGGATCCTCCCGTCCTTACCACCACGTTTTGCAGTGAGTGTAATACTAAGGACTCGCGAGCCTATGTGGGCATCTTCCATAAACAGTTCATAGAAGTCTCCCATACGGTAAAAAAGTAAACAGTCCAGATACTGTTTCTTAATTCGCATATACTGTTTCATCATGGGTGTGGTAAATTCTTGCATATCTTGGATAGGAGAATGCTCTTATCATATAAAAAAATACAGCATTTGCAAAATCTGATTGACTTCAGGTTCAAAAAAAAGTAAACTTATACTCCAGAAGTGACAGTTTATGATTCGTTTTTCACGAGATGAGGACTACTCAATTATTCTTATTAACGAACTTGCGAAACACTATAACAAGCG
>Ga0209726_10000120_pt1 | contig 161836 bp, 129 predicted proteins | sample Subgrocontami54m_FD_187453 | JGI IMG/M metagenome (GOLD analysis project Ga0209726, IMG submission 187453) | Subsurface groundwater microbial communities from S. Glens Falls, New York, USA - GMW46 contaminated, 5.4 m (SPAdes) (version 3) | ecosystem: Environmental > Aquatic > Deep subsurface...
CATTCCGGGTATTTCCATTCCGGTCCCCGGCTGCCTTCTTCACGCTTGGGATCGGGAAACTTGGTTTCATCCAAGAAGTCTCTAAAATCTGCTCTCGTACGCCGTATCCATTCGGCTGAGAGCTTACGAACGGGCTTGGCCATGATGACAACCTCCTTTTTGTTGTCATCATCGGCATTTTTGCCCTATAGGGTTGAGGAGAAAACTCCGCGACCCCTCATTTACTTAGCATCTTGATCAGAATATTTCTGACGTCTTCCAAATCTATCGCACGGCTAGCGATCATCTTATGAATAATAACGTCCTCCGGAGAAGCAAATTTAACTCGGTAGCGATTGAGAGATACGTGTTTGACACGTTTCATGGCCTGTCGTTCGTAAGGAGTAAATGAAAAGATAAAATCGATCCGTATTTTTAGCTTAGCATCCTCCGCCGGAAGCACCCTCACGTCACGGACAAACCGTTCTGGATCGTCAGGAAGGATTTTCAATTTTAGTTTTTTGCATACTTGCTCTATTTGAGCATACTGATCTGCGTCAATTCCTAAAGTAATACCAATGTCTCGGGTTAAGCGAGGCGTACCGTAAAGCAGAACGGCTTGCCCTCCTATGATCATGTAAGGAATTTTACTATTGTCCAATTCGCGCGCTAACTTCTGAATGAGCTCTTCTATCATGCGGCTAAGCGGTTTAGGGCTTTCGCTATTTTGATATCTATATCAAAACCATCGAGGATATTTTTAGAATTTATAACACCCAACGCGATGGCTTCCTTATGAAGAGCTTCGTAAATGCGCAGAGCTTCCCGGTAGGATAAGCGCTCATTTTTGAGGAGTTTTCGCTGGAAAGTATTCCACTTAGTTTTGTTCTTAAGCATATGGAAATCTCGTTTTATAGTCGGACATGTGTTGCATTATACCAGAAGCCGGACACCCAGCTTTACAATAATATTACGCCGCGCGGGCGACAGCAACGTAACTACTAAAGAGGAGATTGAGAACTTCCGAGGCGTACCAGCCGGTGGGATCGTTCCAATAACCGTTCATCTTCATAAGGCCGGGCAATTTTTCTTCGTGGAATTCATAAAGAAGAGCTACGCCGAATAGCAAACCAAAGTACCTTCCATTAATACGGCGAACGAGCTGCGAGTCAAGCCGTTCGCTCGGGTGAACACCTTCCGCCGGATCGGAGAAATAAAACACCGGCGCGTTTTGAGGCAATCGGTTGCTCCAAACGCCAACGCGCACGTTCTTAAAATCGTTTCTGAGCTCCTCTACACGCGGCGCGGCCAACTCTTCTATCCGATCATAACGAATCAAAATATGAAGCTTCTCTTGATTGAGCGCCTTTAGCGCGAGCAGCTCTTTCCACTTTTCCGGCGTGAGATTTTGAACCGTCTTGGCATCCATCGAGAAAACAACATCCGTCTTTATGCTGTCAATCATAGAAATATCGATTTCAGCTCGCTGTACCACTGCTTGAACATTGCCAACTACATCAGAAGCTATTATATTGCGAAGTTCGATTCTTTTCCCCGTTTGAGCACCGAAACCTTGGCTTGTTTTGTTTTTTACAACCTGACGTTGGGATAATTCCTCCACCCAAAACGCAAGTTTGAATAAATTTGTTTGCCGGAAGATTTCCGCCCATAGTTTTGAATCTCTTCTCCGAACAGAATTAATCACATGCTCAACTTGGAAAAGGTTTTTCAGGTTTTCGTTTACCAAGACGTTAACCAGATCTCCGGCTGTTCGATGCAGATCTTCAAGCGCAACTTCTCGATCTTGGGAAGGCGCTGATTGTAAATGTTTCGTCTTTTCCAACAAATCGTGTGATAATTTATAAAGCAGCTTCAATTCTCCTTTGTGCACTATCTCATTCAAGTTCGACTGCCTAAGCTGATAAATTGTTTGGATTGCCGCTAAGATCACGTCGAGATCGATCGGCTGTTGGTAATGCCAACTTAGATAAGAAGCTCCACCCCACTTATAAGGATCTATATGTGTAGCAAATAAAGCCAGGCTGGGTTGATGTATTTTCTCAGATAAGTGCTGAACTGTCCCGCCTTCAAAACCGACTTGCATCATCACTCGGCGATCACTTAATAATGCAGTAAGCAGCCTCCAGTCAGATCCGACAAATTTGGAAATATTCATTACCCAAGGTTCACCTTCGAAATAGTTCATGATAGCCTCTACCTGCTGTTTCAAAAACATATTTTCAGAGCTCGCTGAACTTCCCAGTAAAATAACCGACTTTGGTTGATTAAAGTTTATCTTGCGTATCAGGCTCACCCATTCTTCTATAGAAAGAACTACTTTATCCAGCCGGTATTCCTGATCCTTCCTGACATACTCTTTCCCGACCCCGGGATTCAGAAGAACAAACGTTGTTTCGCTTCCATTATTTTTATGAGCGATGCTATCCAGAAATGCGCTCGCCTCATTGAACTCAGAATCAGTTAATCCGAGCCCGACTTCAGTCGCACTCCTAAAACCAAACGAACGGTAGATGTTACCAAGCGTATCCCACTCATTGACCTTCTCAGGAATAAAGTATCTTTCTGTAGATCTTCCTTGCCTATGCAAGGCAACTTTTCTTCCCTCACCCTTTACTATTTCTTCGATAGAGATGATATACGGAACGTTTGCAACTCCGCTTAGACCAAGAGCTGGGTCTTCGTTTATAATCAAATCAAATTTTCCATAAGATGTCTCCAGGCCTGCTATGTCTAAAACGCTATTTTTGATCTGTGACTCAATGGTTGAATAATCGATGGCTACAATATTTTTCAATCCTTCGGCCAACCTGCGACCGTGAACAACGCCGGTGGCTCGAACACCGCTCGATGATATTAATTCGCTTAAATTCCTCCGAATAAGGTTATCTCCTAATGCTTTGAGTCGTACATTAGGTAAAACTAAAATCGATCTGATTTTTCCACTGAGCAGTTCGTCATGAAGCATTCTTATCTCTTCCCTGCCCATGTCGGCCGCTTCGTCCTTCGTCTCTCGTCCTTCGTCTCTCGATGCACCCGCCGCACCAAAACCAGTTTGAGCGGGAGTCTGCGAAGCAAGCATTGCAAAATGATGAATCATGCTTGCTAAGGTAGCATTACTGACATGGCCGTATCTTATGTTGGGCTTAGTCAATCGAAGCATAGCGCTTAACCACTCCCGATTACTCGGCCCGTATCGTTCGACTTGTTTAATCAAGTGCTCAATTGATTTCGGCGGCCTTGGGATATCGCGGAAATCATCCGGCTTCGCATTATCGATGGCTTCGATTAATCGCTTGTAACTCAATCCGTCGTATAAACGGTCGAGCAACTTTTCCCACGACTCCATTCCTAATTCTGCGGGGTGAATGATCCACGCCGTTAACTCCGAATAAATACTTCTCGCCTCAATCTTCTTGGCAAGCGATCTCAAATTCTCCAAATAATCGGGGTGAATGAACTCATTATCATCTTTACTCAAAAACTCGCTTCCCCATAAATCTTTACGAGCCGCGTGAATTTCCTGCGCCGCCTGGAAAAAATTCCTCTGTCCTAAAAACCCTTTTGATTTACTCAAATTGTTCAGGACGCGTGCACGTAATGCCGACGGCAATGTTTTCTCGGATAAATAGCGAATGACTCCGTCGATGCCTTCCACAAATTCATCTTCCGCCGCCACGCCAAAGCCGGTGAGTTTATTTCGGATTTGAGAGCCTAGGTAATTCACCAGTCCGTCGATCTCATTATTTCCAGCGTTCAACCGTGCCAAAATGCTTTCGCTAAAGTTGCCCGCAAGCGGCTTTATTTTGTCGGTCACTTCCTCGCGATGATCGGCGAAGTAAGCCGTTTGGTTTCTGTATCCTGCTCTGAATCCTTCAAGATAGTTCGGGAGATTTTCTTCAAAAATTATTTTATCCTGGGGCAAACCGAAATCAGCCCATCCGAGGAAAGCGTCCCTTGCTTCTTCGATATCGTCGATCATGGATTTGTTCAAATATCGTGGCGTAAGAACGTTTTCACGGTCGATATTAATTACCGCGCGGCGATGTACGGCGAGCAGGTCGTCGGTGGAAAATTGCTCGAGTTTTTCTATGCTCACACTCAGATTGTGCGGGCGGTCTTCGGCGCCCAAAATATGAGCCTCAGACATAGCGACGCCCAGCGCAAAGAAAAGTCGCTTTAAGAACTGAGCATTATGCCTATATTCATTAAAACGGCTGAGTAATTCCAGCATGTCGAGACCTTTAATTTCTCGAATGTAAACGTAATCCTTACCTTCGTTCACCCAGGCGATAGGAGCATGAATGGCCGAAAATAGCGAGTTGCCCACCGAATGACTGGCGTGATCTTTGTCGGATCTTTTTCTCTTATCTTTAATCACCATCCGAACCGGAATACCGGTTTTATTGATCACTACAGCAAAATAAGGCTGCGTGTTTGCGTACTCCCAGTGGTACTGTGACAATAAAAAGCGGTCTTCGCTTATCTTTAAAATATCTGCGCCCGGAATATCGTTGCGGACAATGCGGGAAAGTTCCCTGCTTTCCTTTGCGGAAACCGTCAGTAGCGTACTTTGACCGTGATGTTCGGGAAATTCGGTAATGTTTCCTTTCAAAAGCACAAGCGAGCGAAGACGTTCAAATATTTCAATCACATCGGGTGAATTTTTTAAGGCATGACCGTTGCTATTGTCGTTTCCGTTCCTCGTGCTGCTTAACGCGGTGGCCAACCGTATTCGCTCGTGCCCCGACAATAACTGATGGTTTAAAAGTGCATTTGTTTTCCTAATAAACTCAATGTCGCTACGCCCGCCGATTTCACCCGAGCGCCGGCGCTTAATCAAAGCAAAGGCTAATTCGGAAATCGCAGCAATGCGTAAAGGGCTTTCCTTTTTAAGTTCGATAAAAAATCGCTCGATAAAATTCAAACCTTCATCGGAAGCGGAATCAATATGATCCAGGAAAACGCTGAGCAGCCGGACGAGCTCCGCATGGCCTGTTCCCGCAGCGAACCTTGTTGTTTCGCGCGCGGCAAATTGATTTAAAGCCGTTTTCATTTTTTCTTCCGCCTCGCCGAATCGCCCTTCCACCAACGCCTTTTGAATCTGTGCCGTTGCTTCCGCACCGAAACCGGCCTTGGCTTGATGCGCACCGGCTTCGTGCGCAATGGCATTGGCCAATACGCGCGCTTCTCCGGCCAGCTCGTTCCATGTGCGGCGGGCGGTGTTCAAGGGGCCAGGTGATCTTGTTCTCAGAAAATGGTTGCGCAGGCGATTAAAGCCGCTGTGCTGATAATTGGAAAATTCAAAAAATTGCGTGAACAATTCGAACGCGATGGCTCCGTCGTTTCCGCTATCCCATAGCTTTTGATATCCGGGTAAAGCATCTGCCAAAATGCCCGGCAAATTCGGCTCCCGCGCCTTTAATGCCACGTACCCATCGATAAAAACTTGCATACGTTTTCTATCATGAACTAGGTAATGAAAAACTTCGTGCCGCAAATCCCGTTTATCATATCTTTCGTCACGCCAATTAAGCTCCCGCCAAAGAAGGATAGCACCCACGCGATGGCTCATGATGCGGCGCAAGGCGTCTATTTCTTCTTTTAAGAGTACTTTTTCGTTACGTTCCAGCATAAGGCTGGCCCATTCTGGCGTTACAAAGCGACCCACCGTACCGTCGGTGCCAAGGAGGCGATCGGTAACAAGAAAAACCAGCGGGTCATCATAAATAGACTCTGCATAAAAAGAATGTTCTTGCTCGGCGCCAAAGCCGGATGGAGCAATAGAGACAGGTTCCACAAATTCAATAGGCTTGTTAAACCATTCGTCCGGAAATCGGGAGATAAGCGTCTGAAGCGCTCGTATTCTTTTCGCCAAATTTCCACCGAACAGAACCTTATCGTCTGCTGCGTCGTCAAGCCTGTCAAACTCCTCTTGCCTTAAACCGTTCAATTCAGAAAATGCCGTAAAAGCTTCGCCGTTGCTGAGATTTCCCAGCAAAAATTGAACGATTAATTCACGTGCTTGAATATTTTTAATCACTCCGGCTACATCTTCAAAATGCGGGCGGAGTCTTTCTAATGGATTAATCTTGGCTTCTTCTTTTTTGGCATCTTCTACCGCACCGAAGCCGGTACTTGACGATTTACCACCTGATTGATCGGTAGGAAGCTTCCTTAAGTAAAAGAAGATTGTGCTAGCAACAGCCAAAGAAACATAAAGTTGCACGCTAGGAACAATATCCCTCTCAAATTCTCGTATGGCTTGTTCGAAACCCTCAACCATCGGCCCCGGATTCTCGAGAGTGCCTAAAATTTGTTGATCCAGCAAGGCCGGATTGATTTCCTGAGCAGCGTTAAAACGAACCAAATAATCCTTCATAAATTTGTTGTTCACCCAATCCCCTGCGAAGAATAAAACTGGAACGCCTCTCGCTTCAAAAATATTTCTGTCTTCGCTAATCAACAACAAATCTGCGGCTTTCATAAATTCGGACAACTCACCGCGCGTAGTAATTATCGTAATATCGCTTTTCCCAACTTCTGTCTTTGCCTGCTCAACCGAATCGCGTCTACGAACGACCAAGTCTTTTTCTTTTGCCCATTCAAGGACAACCGTTTCCATCTCTTCCCAAGTACCTAAAATAAGCAACGGACGGTTTGCCGCCGGAATTTTTTCGTAAGCGGACAAAATGTCCTTCAGCTCGCCTTTTTTGGGACTCGAAACTACAATTACTTTACGGCCATCGCTTATTCCCAGATCCCGGCGCATTGAGATCTTCTCCTCACTCGGTACTAACGGCGGAATTTTGTATTTCACATGATTGTAAGGAACATTGATTCGATGTGAATACCAGTCTATTAATTTATCACCGCGATGCAGCACACGATCTCCAAATTGAATGTAGACTTGATAAGGAGACGCAACGCCAACAGCTAAATCCGACCATGAGAATCGAGGGAACCTTCGTTTGGCCATATCCCTAAGAAAAAATCGCTCGGATTGCGGAAACCCGATTAAGACATTTTCGGGAGTTAAACCCAGCAATGAAATGATGTTTTCTGTTGCATTAATTGACGCCTCTTCGGAAACATTTATCTTCAGATTAAAACCATGTTCTTTCAATAAGAGGTTAAGATCGACCGATCCGTCATTCCGTACGTAACGACCGATACGATCCGAATTCGTCCAAGGCAAGTCTAGAGCTTCTACTAAATGATGAGGAAACAGTACAAAAGTCCTGATTAGTAGCTCATGACTGACCGGCGTTCGGGTCAATGCCCTGAAATTGTCGGCAAAAACTATTCTGTCGGATCCCGATCTGGCCAGAGCAAGCACTGCATTTTCGAAACCCTTCGGATCATTTTTATAAGCAGCAACAATAGCATCTTCTCCTAGCAGATCGGGCTGAGCTAATGCATCAAGCAAAGAAGCAAATTTCTCGTACTTGTTCTTAATTACCTCGAAAGACGCCGATGATGAAACAGATTGTTCATCATCATATTTCTCTGCACCAAAACCAGCGCTTTTTGTTGCGGTCCAAGCCAAGGCAATGGGCAACGTAGAATTCCATCCACTCTCTACGAAAAGAGATGCTTGCTCTTCTCTGATCTTAAAACCAAGAGACCGAGCTTGTCTTTTATTTTTCTCCGCAGCACGCCCATGATCTGCATACATCGGATAGTAACCGCCCGCGATAAAATCGGTTATATTTACATGTTTGAGCATTCTAATCAGGCGAATGCTGTTGCCATTCGTCACATCATAAAGATTCTCCGACCGCCAAGGGCCCATATTTGAAATCAACACGGTCTCGGTACGAATAGGCGCAAATTTATTTCGAATCTTGCCCGGAGTTTTCAAATCCAAATTGAGTAAACGAAAACGCTCGTCCTTCCGGAATCCGTTAAGTTCTAAATTGACGCGAGCTCGTTCCAAGAGTTTGCTATCGATATCGATAAGGTCCGCGTAGCTTGCGCCGAGCTTGAGCGCAACCACCGAAAGAAGCCCGTCGCCCGCGCCGGCGTCAATAATGCGTTTATCGCGAACGCCCGTATTCATGATGGCGATCATAGTCGTAGCTGTGTATGTAACGAATCCGCGCATGCCGAGCATGCTTTGATCCAGATCTTGAACAAGAATCGCGTTTCCACCCAATTCTTGCTTAAGCGTGTTGCTCAGCATTTTGTACGCATCCGCTTCCAAAAAGAAAAAACTACCTATACGAACAAATGCGAGACCTATTAAAAACTTACTGCTATCAAGTGTAAAACGCGTTCGAATTTTAGATTTGTTTGATTCCTTTCCATAGCGCCAATAATCCCATCCGTAAATATTTGGACCAAATGCAAGCAGGCCTTTGCCGTAGGGCGCCCCGCTAACGCGCTCAAGCTTGAGTTCGCCGGCAATCCCGGCCGAAATCTTCGCGCTTTTTTCTTCATCCCAAACTTCCGCACTCTTCGAATTCACTACGCCAAAACCGGTGGTAGAGCCGGAGTAAAGCGCGTTCATTTCGTCGGGCAATCTACTGCTTAAATCAAAAGGACGTTCGAGACTGCTGATCCTAAGTCCATTCGCAGATAAAATGCGTGTGCCATTTTTGCGAACAATTCCGCGAACCCGCCCGGTCGGGAAATCAACCGTGAGTGAATCGCCTATTTGTATCAAGGCTTGCTTGGATGAAACTACGCCGGTTACAACATAGCGATTTTCTCCCAGATATCTTAGGTCAAAGTCACCCGCGCGCCGATACCGTCCCGCTACTATTTCCACAAAGCCAACGTTGGAAGCGTCAAAAAATCCTTTAATCACTTGCGGCGCCATCCACTTCCCCCTTGCATGCGGGAGCAGGACCGAACGAGCAAATGTTTCCAGAAATATTCGGGCTGGTCCAAAAGTATCGGGACGGCCTAATAGAATGAATTCGCCGTTGCTTTCAAGCGCTTGCATCAGATAGGTAACAACCAACCTGGCCGCGCCGGCGCCTGAATATTTCCGGTGCGTTCTGGAGAAACGCGCAGAAGTACCCGCAGGAAAGAATTGATCGATCCGCCAACCGCCAACCTCTCCCACATCTTTTACGAGCGTAACCCAAGCCAGCGCCTCCGAGGACCACGGTTGGGGTTTCGCCCCATCAAAGCGCGACGGCTTTACAAGAAAGAGATCTAATTGAAATTGCTCTTTACGGTGCGTCATCGCATCTTCCGGTACTCTTGTTTCTTTTCCGATGACTACTCGTCTGCGTTCCGCGCCGGATAAAACCGCATCGTGTCTTAACGTGATCTCTCCGAGATAAACCCGCTTGGATTCCTTATTTCCATTCCAGTTCCGATCCACCAACAAACTTTTCTCCGGTTCAACGCGAGCCGGGACAATCCCCTTTGCTGTCGCGCCGAAGCCGGAGAGAACGGTGGAAGGGGGTCGGGTAGTGCGCATGATTAGTTTTGTAGGAATATCCAAAATAGAGAAGAAATCTTCGTACCCGCGCACCTCAATCGTGGGATTTGTGAATCCGGCAGCACGATGCAATTTCCCGGGAGTTGTCTTGCTGAGGCTGCTTGATGAAAACACATTATCCATAACCGCTTGACCGAATCTTTCATCTCTCATGAATCTCGCGAGCTGCCACGTCAGTAGACCGACATTAACACCAAGATGAGTACTGATGCCATTAACTGGTTTCCATTTCCGTGTCACAGCTAAGGTTTTCTCTGCCAGGTCGCGAAGCGTGTAGAAGTGAACAAGATGATCTTCCCATTCCGTAATTTCGGCGGGCAGGTGCTCGCCGATGGCCGCATAGACGGCTTCACCGATGCTTACTCCATTTTCATCTCTCCTTGCGTACCTCGTCCAAATGGGATTAATGTATATTCTGCTGTCACTCACCAGGGAGTTGCGTTCGGTGCCGACGTTAACCATGAAATAGCCGACCCATCTACGTTCGGCGTCCTCACGGTAAATGTCCACTTTAAATATTCCGCCTTCGCCCATGTCGTCGCGTTCTACGCGCGTGCTGACAAATCCACGTTTGCCCCCGTATGCAAAGCCGCGATGCGCCGAGCCGACTAACCGAAAAGTCTCCCTACCGAACCTGGTTTCTATCTGCAACTGCTTATCAAACAGTTTTTCAGTCGGCCCTTCATCCAATGTTCTAAAGAACGTGTCTACGTGTTTGTATTCCTCACGCCACTCGCGCTCCATGTCATTTCTAAACCCAGTGAATTCAGCGCGTAATTTGTCCGCACCTGCCTTCGATTTATCTTCCGCCGCGCCGAAGCCGGCGGGCTGCGGTTGTGGGTAGGCGAACAAGGCTAGATATTGATGATTTTGCAATATAATATATGATAAAAATCTATTGACAGGGTTAGCACGGTTTGATAGCATCCGCCCATGCCAAAAACTCCAAAACCAGGACCGGAATATTCCCGAGAGCGCGAGTGGGCTGCCATTCTTGAGGATCTTCGCAGCCAATTTCATGTATTTGGTGAAGGGTTGCAAAGTGTAAACGAAAAAGTTGATCGGATGGGAAATGATATCAGTCAGTTGAAATCCGACGTCAGTCAGTTGAAATCCGACGTTTCTATCATTAAAATTGCGTTTCGCAATGTTGCTACCAAAGACGACCTGATGGGTATTAATCGGCGGTTGACGACTATTGAAACCCATTAACTGATCCTCTTTTCCATTACCTTCCAGGTCAGCGCCCGCCCGAAACCATGACAGATTTCCTTCTTCTCTGACTTTAAATTCACCAAAAGGTAATTCTGCCAACCGTCGCTGGAAATCTTCCATATTTTCCGCGCCGAAGCCGCTTAATCCACCAAGCCGCGTGATCGCTTCTTCAAGATTCTTTCGGGCTTGCACTTCATACTTTTCTCTAAACAATTCCGTCTGGTAAATGGGCTTGCGTTCCAGAAATTTCTTAAAAACCTTTGCCCTTCCTCTATGATATTCCTCTGTCACGACCCAATCGTATTCTTGGCGAACGTTTTCATAATCCTCTTGAAAGGCGGCCGGTTCGCCGCCCAAACCGGCGAGGTCGAGATCGCTGATGAACATGGCATCTACATCGTTTCCGCCGGCGGCCTTATGAACTTTCGTAACCATGATCAGACGACGGACATTTTCAATAAAAGTTTCGCCCATGCCCAATCGTTTCAATGCTTCTACAGCAAAGTCTGCGCTTCTCTCTTCATTATCTTTTCTTCGCGTGTCGTAGATCACGTCGTGAAACCAAATGGCCAGTTCGAGAGACAAGGCATCGTGGGCCAAGTGACGCACTTCATCCAAACCTTTTAGCATTCTTTCAATATGGCGCAGATCGTGGTAGTAACGCTTTTCGCCCGTGTACTCCTTCATGACTTCTTTAAAAACGCGTTCCGATTTTTCTTGGCGGGCACCAAGACGCGACAGAAGCGATTCCCATCTCGGCTTTAAGGAATCCATGATCGGCCGGTAATCAATCCCCGCTGCGCCGAAGCCGCGGGAAATAGCTTTATCTTCTTCCACTTTCTCGATCGCAAGAATTTCACGCACACCCGGGTCATAAACCCATTTTTCATTCTTAAAGGTAATAGAAGCACTTGTCGACAGATGACCATCTGTATCACGTGCAAAACTGACCTGAAGCATCTTGCCATCTTGTATGCTAAGTTCCTCCAATCCAGCAACAAATTCATCCATGTGTGCTTCTTCTCTTTCCCGCTTCACACGGCTACGGACACGAATCCGCTCACCGATAAGCCATTCCGCCCCGTGAAGACCGGGCCAGACGGATACGAAGCGTTTAAAAAGATACGAATCTTCACCCTTGGATAAACCATTAAGTTGCATAAGAACCTGTTTACCCATGTTCGCAGCTTTTCTCAGAGCCTCTTGGTATGGCTGATTGGATTGGATCTGTGCATTAGCTTCAAATTCTTCGATACTAAGCTTGAGGTGCTCCCTTAAGTCTTTTCGGTTTCTGAAATCGAGCTTCAAACGGCCAAAAAAATCAGAAGTTCGACTTCGGTAAGGAGGAAATTTCTTCTCAATATAGGCCCACATTTGGTCGGTTTCCTTGATTAAGGTTTTGAATTCTTGGCGGGCGGTATCTTGCATTTTCTCGATCGATTCTTTAAGCTCAGGCAGCCGTGAAGCGAATGGCTCCCCACTAAATACATTCGGCAGGGTATCCTGGTCCGGCTCAATTTCCCTTAAAGCCGCAGGTGAATTGGGATGACGGCCTCCTGCAGAATAGAGATGTTGATCTATGGCTAAAAGAAAAATACGCTCTTTCAGCAAAGCTCTATCCAGAGTCCGTATTGTTCCAAGCAGTATGTCTTCGTTACTGGAGACAGCGGTCAGCGGCGAAACAAATCCTTTATAAAGCCAGTCTCCTTCTTTTTTTGCGAATATTTCTGTAAGCAAATTTGTCAACGCACGGTCTGATACGCGTTTACCCGTCGGCTGCCCGTTTGCATCCACTGCTACAAGGCCTTTTCCGTCTTCGCCAAATAGCATATGTTGAAAAAATTTGCTGATTCGTTCTTCTTGAGAACCTCCAAGAGTCTTTGAGCCGAATACAATCGTTTCTTCGGTTAGACCTCTTTCTGTATCATAAATAAGCGGATCAAGCATAATACGGAGGCTCCAGAGATACAGCTCCCAACGGTTAAAATCTACCGTCGGCCCGCTTCGGTATTGCCATGTTGCCTCCGGAATATCTTTCTTCTCTTCTTCGGTCATTACTAGAAGTAGAGGTATGAGTTTCTGAACTTTGTTGATGACAATTTCGTTGTCAAAGATATTCTCTTCGCCAGTAGCCAGATTTTTTTCCGCATGGGGCCCGAAAAAGCGCAAGTGAAGCGCGTTCATAACACCCTTGGCCCACAAAGCATCGCGTGTTTCTGCAGGGCCTCCTTGGATAAGCTGGTCGATGCGCCGTTGGCTGAGTTGGAAATTTTCCACGTTCGGTTCGTAACCGACGTTAACTAATTCAAAATAAGGATTAAGCGAACCAAGATAATCGTCCCAATTTTTTTCCACCCAATATTCACGAAGACGTTGGCCAAATTGCCGCCATTCTTCATCTGTTTTTGGCCGAGGCATTTCGAGTGGAATCCAATCTGCTGCCCGGCGGTCGAGGCCTATGATACCTTCCAGCATGGCATGTATATCAACCCACACTTTATTTGCTTCTTCCTCTTTATATTCCTTTGTCCGTTTTCGAATAATATCCATCCAGACATCTACAGCAGAGTGAGTCTCTTCGCGCCGCGCGCCGAAGCCGGAATTAAAACCTGCTTTTTGCAGCGATTCAGCATACAGCTCCAATACGGGTTTGTAAGGTTCTCTGGTATGCTGAAGATCAAGCTTATTTTCAATTTTTGTTAAGGCAACGCCGTTCTCAAGAGCTAGCTGTTCGATGATATCTCTAATCACCTCCAGGCGATTGTTGGGCGGATATTTTAGGTAATAACCTGCTTTTATCAGTTCGGCAAAAAATCCTTCCGTGTCCCTTTTTGCCGTAATTTCCTCATAATCTCTTGATGGTACAAAGCGGAATCTTGGGCCCCCGATTCTTTCAAATAACTCAACCTGCAGAGGAATATCAGTGGTACCCATCCATTTCAAGACAAGAGCCAACGGATATGAACTTCGTGGAGATGTTTCTAAAAGATTATCCGCATCGCTAAACCAGAAAACGCCCCATTTGGAAATAATGCTGTGCCGTTCACCGGTAGATCTATTTTCGATATCTTGCGGAGCAGGAAATAATGTGCTTGAATTCATATGGTTGTCGGGTTTTATAGAATTATGAACGTGGCCGACATTCACAACTCCGGGGGCTATTCTACTCGCGCTCGTTCCCACTCCAGATTTTGTACCCATACGAAATACATAAGCATCCCTTTGCGAAAATTTCATTAAACCTACTTCCCTTTTCGAGTTTGTCAGAAGATCGAATAATTCATTGTAAACAGGATTCTTCCCTCCCGTATTCAAAAACATTGGGTTCTTTAAAATCACGATCATTTCGTCAAAAACATCCGCTCGCTCCAGAAATTCCTTTACCGGAGTCAAAATGCTTGACGGTGAAACCTCTTCTTTAGCAACTTTGACAACCTTCTGAAAATCACGTCGGAATTCCACATATCCATCTGGCGTTATCGCATCTTTCACCTGTAGATCGAGAAAGCTTAGGTCCATGGCTGGTTCACGCTGGCCTTCTTTTTTCGCCGCACCAAAGCCGGATTCGGGGCCGGCTGCGCTTTTCATAAGCCAACGCACGTCGTCGTTGAGCGTCTTGTCGCTTCGCTCGGCTAATGAACGGACATAGGGGTGGATCCGGCCTCGAGTAAATAAGCGCAGGGAACGGACCAAAGAACGCGCGAGCTCTTTATTTACTTTTCCTTCCGTAGGATCATTGAATCCGGCTACAAGGCTTGTAAGTTTTGTGGCAAGCCTACGTTTATCTTCGGCGGCTTTTTCAGGAGCGTAATATTGGCCCTCCGTCCCGTATCGAACTCGGATGGGGGGTACATGCTCCCGTTCCCTGAAAACAAAATGATGGGGATAACGAATGCCCCGAGGATCGACGAGGGCATCGATGGCCTTACGCCTCCGGTCATCGTCTTTTAAATATCCCAAAGTATGCAATGAAAATGTTATGTCGTACGGAACCCCGGACAACTGCGTCAACAACTCGGATCGGTCGAGATTGAGATAAACCGGATTTACCCAATTGCGAAGCCGCTTTTTGGCGCGAAAGTTTTGGCGGTACTCCTCAAAAAACGTATTGTAAAATCCGTCAGGCAATCCGTGAAAGTCAGCAAAAACGCCCTCTTCCACAATGAGTAAATTCAAAAGGTTTACATCAAAGGCGTCGATTTGAATCTGCCAACGGTCAAGCCACGTATCCAGATCTTCATTGATCTGCCCAACTTGAGTTAACTTTCGATGAAGCCTCTCGAGGCTTTCATAGATTTGCATGGCCATGCCGTACGGCTCTTCTCCGCTGGACGCACTTACGTGCCGCGTACGAATGGTTAAGGTCTGCCGATCCCACTTGCCGGAAACAAGATCATCTAGAAACGGTTCCAGCTGCCAGTCCTCTCCCAAGCGAAAGAAACCGGTCGTTCTTTGGCGCCAGGCTAACGATTCGTTAAAAAGCGATTCCAGCTCACCGCGCTCCCGGTCGGCAGCGGAACCGGATGACTTTACAAAATCACGGTACTCGGACAAAGACATTTCAAATCTACGGGCTCTATGCCGCATATGGGGCACAAAGAAGCGGGCGAACTCCTCGGTGTTACGGCCTTCGCCAAAACGTTTTCTGAAGTGCTCACGTATCCTCTCACTAAAAAGTGAGATTCTACCGCTGTAGGAAGGAAGTGCGTTTGCAATCGAATCCGGTTCCTCAACGTCCCGGATCTTAATACTCCGCAGGATATCCGCCACCACGGAGAACTCGGCCGATCTATCGTCAGCCGTGCCGAAGCCGGCGCTTTGAAATAAGTTGGAAACGCTTTCGCGAAACGAACCGGCGCTTGCTAGAGCAAGCTTGACCGAGGGAGGCTGCGCGAGTATAATCTTTAGTAAAATAAAATATGACTTAATATAAAAATCCATAAGGAACGTATCTGTGGAAAACATATTTGCTAACAAACGCCGCGATCTCACAGCCAAGACACTAATGAATGTCGTAACTGCCACTATCATACTGGCTGTATCATCCGATTTCTTCATTAGCAAGCCGCTCCAAATCAGATTTGTATTATACGGGGGCACTGTGCTACTATTCATCGTTGGCTTTTTAATTTGTCCGGCTAAGGACCATGATAAGGAGTAGCCCCATGATAGAAGTTCTCGCAGCAATGGCCACATGTGCAGCAATCTTAGGAGCGCTTTACTACTTCGAACAGCGGAAAAAGCGCGCCCGCCACTAATTCTTTTTCCCGCATACTTCTCTTCTATCGTATCAAGCAAATTATCCGCCGCCGCGCCAAAGCCGGATTGGAGATCGGCTTGATTTTCGACGACTTCGATCGAATCGACTTCTCTCAAATAAAAGCTAGTACGTGGGCTTTCAAGAACGATAAGAGCGTCTTCATCCTTGATAGAACGGAATGTGTGACGCATCCGTTCTAAATTCAACTCTCCTTCTAAGTTTCCATCCTCTGTGTGACGAAATCTAAATTTTACGCCTTTTAAACTGTCCATTTCGGTGGATAACAAATCGATAAAGCTTCGTTTCGTTAACGGTCCCATTTCGCTTAGGCGGCGGAAAGCTTCCTGTCTTTCCCGTTCCATCTCTTGCTTTAATCTTTCCCGTTCCGCGATCATTTCAAAAACACGGTCGGATACGTTAAGAAATGTCCGGGTGCGCTCGGTCTTAGCTCTCACGTCTAAAATCGGCTTCAAGTACCAGCCAACGTGATACCCATGATGGATAAACCGAGATAAAACATCATTTAAATCAAGCGACCCAGCCGCAATCATTTCAAGCAGCTGAATAACATCTTCAGAATATTCCGTATTCAAAATCACGGTTTCTTTTTTACCTATGAAATCCGAAATATCCGGGTCATTTTTGTACTGAGTATCTTCTTTCTTAATGACTATATCCCGCAGATCCACTTCAAATTGTATGGTCTCGCCGCGCCGCCACTTCTCGAAATCTACCGGTTCACCGGATGCTAAGTAAAGAACAAAAGATACGTAGCGATTATGGAAATGCGCCTTAAACATACGTTCCATAATTTTCCCAGCTTCTTCAAGATATTCGTCAGAGCGCGACGTCTTTGCTGTGACTTGGATAGCCCTTGCCGGCGCGTTTTCTTCAGCATTTATAGTGGCAAGTTTTCTTACGAAATCCGGCGGAAGCGATGCCTTCGTGACCGCTGTTTTCTCATTTAAGCGTTGGAAGAAATCCAAAAATTCCTTCTCTGCCGATTCGGAGGAGAGTTTCTTTTTCACGAGAATGGTATTCGTGCCAAAGATACGTACGCCGGCTTCCGTCAACGCATAGCGAACATGAATGTCTTTACCGTGTCCTTCTTCTATTAATTCAACAAGACCCTCACTTTTTGTATCGATGGTTTCTGGGGCAGACGAAAGTAAAACGATGGGACCTTGGAACCCGCGATTTCTCAATTCCTTGATCAGATCGCCTCCGCCCAACTTGGGCATCTGGCTATCGGTTATGACCAGATCGAACAACTGATTTATTTTTTCCAGACCTTCTCCTTCAAACATCCTTAACGCTTGCTCCCCGTCGAGGGCGGGCCATATTTCAATAGAACGATCATACTCATACACACCCGCGCGGAGAAACTTATGCGAATCCAGATTATCATCGACATGGAGAATCTTCTGAACGCCTTTATCAGGATTAAGAAGTGCGATTTCATTCGGGCCAGCAGCACCAAAGCCGGAGGATGGTTTTAATTTGGCGAGGAATGCCTTCACCTCAGCTTGATAAGGTTCAGAGAGAGGATTTTGCAGAAATAATTCTAGCCATCGCGCAGCTTTGGCTCGGCCTTCCAGCCTTGCCTGCTCTTCCGTCACGCCGGCGGAACGAAGATCTATCGCGCGGTATTCAAGCCCTTTCACCAAACCTTCAAGGGCAATTTCGGCATTCCAAACACGTTCGATTTCAAAACCTGTTCGGTTGGATCTAAATGTAATATTCCTGCTTGTTTTATCTTTTGTCACATTCGTAGCAAGAGCGGAAGCATCGATGAGATCTAAAATAAATCGTGTGATCGGTATATTTTTCTTGAGTCCGTGAACCGCCGTGAGTTTAATTTCTGCGCCGCCGTCGCTTTGCTTACGGTAAAGAAAATGGCCGGCCTCGAAATTGATGCCCGAGACGGTTGTGATCAAGTCGTCCTTGATATTTTGGGCGTGGTACGCAATAGCTGCGGCCATTTCAATTTGAACGGCCCGGATTTCCTTTTGCGTAAGAAGCGCGTCTTTACCGCTCACGGCATCGCGCCGATACCATTTGCCTTCAATATAGCGAAGACCTTCAAATGGATTTTTCGGATCACCTTCAAACCATTGATACACAGCCGCCGGCGTGTCCATCTTAACGCCTTCTTTTTCCGTACCCATAGTCACGCGCAGCATGAAAGGCTTTTTTAGATAGGGCTCGGGTAAAAACCTCTTGCGGCCCTCGGCCCAGAATTTTTGAATAATTCCGAGCTCATCGGAAACCAGTTCGCTATATTCGGTATGCGGCCGAGCGCCCACCTTTATCACGGTTGGAATTCTGACGGTCAGTTTATTTCCACGGGGATCCCCGTCCGTCAAATTAAATTTTGCAATGTTTGAATAAAAACCCCATTGATAAGGACCGTGCCGTGTAATTTCATCCAAATCGGGCAAATACATGAATTGCCGTGGATTTGCTCCCGGCCTGAGGTTCGCCAGAACCAGATCTCCGATTTGCGGCGCGAACTGCGGCAAAACTTGGGCCATATAAAAATCTGCCGTGGCCTCCTGGGTTTTCACGCTTCCTCGCATTAAATCTATTGGAGGTATCGGTGTAATTACATTCTCAGCGGAATCAACTGCTGCGATTTTCGGTTTGCCTGCTTTTAAAATTTCAACCAAACGTTCCAGCTCGCCCGCCGCCAATTGAATACCCGGCCGGTATGCTTTCGACTGAAGAACCGTCCGCACATTTTCGGTTGTGACATCTTCGAGGTTAGCCAGCACTCTTAATTTCTTTACGTGTTCTCTTCCTTCCAGCTTCTCCGCTAAAGCAGGAATTTGCGCAGAAAGCAAATTCAACAATTCCTCTTCTCCCGCTACTCCAAAGCCATTATTATTAAATTTTGAGGCAGCTTCTTTTCGCGCAAAATGATTTATAAAAACAGCCCATGCCGTCGGTCCGAAATGTCGGGATTGTCCCAGGGGCATATGTAAGGTAGGCGCTTTTTGCGCAGGCGCGCCCTTTAGCGGATAAAGATGACCGTAATGGAAAAACAGCACGTCAAACTGTTTTCTACCCCGCCATTCCAGAACTGCTTTAGTAAAAATGGGTGCGTTCGGTGCCTGGATAATTTCATCGGCATCCGCGTCTTCAATTCGTGAGATCAAATCGGTTAACTTAACGCCGTAGATTTCCTTCACTAAATTCCGAAGTGACTTTAATCGATCTTCTTTTTCTTCAGGCTGCCGTCGGTAAATCTCGCGATACCACCGAAGCAGCTTCTCCGGAACCGATGCCCGTTCGATCGCATTGGCAAGCCATCGAATAGAATTAGGAGAAAGACCGTACTCCTCGTAAAGATAGACTCCGGGATCCTTCGTGAGCGGTCGTAATCTCTCGGCCGCTTCAAAATACGCTTCTGTTCTGAGCAGCATCCATACCTGATCTATTTTTTGAATCAATTCCGTCCAGCGTTCATTCGGAAGTGTTTTATGATCTTCTACCGCTTTCTTGATTTTTCCCAGCCGCTCCAGCAATTTTCTTATCTGAATCCGCTTGGGTGTACCGCCCGCCGACGCGCCGAAGCCGGAAGTATTCTTCCCATACCCTCTTATAATCAGCTTAGAATGATCTTTAAGGCGTGGGTCAAGGGCGGTGTCGTGTCTGACAGTGCCAAGAGAAACATCTTCAAAGCCGGGTTGCTTATTTAAAAGCCCGGTGAGTGTACGGCGGCTTATGGGTGCGGTGAGACCTTCGAGAATCTTAAAGAGAGCGTTTCTGCGAATTTGAATAGATTTAAGGTGCGCGCCGAAACCGGTTGAAGACATAATTTTCTCGCTGTCCGATTTTCTTCGAGCTCCTTCTATCCCGGCCGCTATAGTTTCACGCAATTTAGCTGCCCTCGTTTGAATTACGAGTCTTACCAGCCCTATAAGAAAACTCTCGATCATAATTAGCAAAGCGGGAAAATAGGTCAGATGTAGGAAACTCAACGGGCCAAAGAAAACTCGGAAAAGCAACGGGGCAAGGAAAAAAGCAACGGGCAAAGACCAGAGCGCAACGGTTAAGTATTGGGAAAGTAAGTCCTCATAATTTTGAAAAATATAATCAGCCTCCCAATCTGTTGGGGAAAGCCACTTATCATCAACCAGATCGAACCAACGGTGTTTTTCTGGCCTTCCCAATTCCTGAATCAAAATATTTATGACCTCAAGACGGTCGGCCCAAAAACGATGCATTATCAATTTATGTGTAATAAACTTACCGAGATACAACGATGGCGAAAAATCAGAAAAGCTATCCCAGTGCTTGCCCACGAATTTACTTTCCGGTTTACCAAAAATCGGTGCGTAAAAATACGAATTATAAAGCCGGTTACCAATGATGTTGGATAAGACAGTCGGTGAAAATCCAAGCTGGAGAAGCCTTAGAGCTTCTTTCCGAAGCAATTCCAAATCAAACGAGTTTTTTAATTGATCAAGCTCCGGCGCACTTTCATCAACCTGCGCTTCCGGCAAACTCGATTCGCTTTCATTTGCTTGCGCGCCAAAGCCGGAAAAGGCGCGTGCCATTGCGAGCCCCGGCGGGGGCGAAGCAATCTCCGGGCGGATTTGAGATTGCTTCGTCGCCTCAAAGCTTTCCGCTCCTCGCAATGACAACTTTTCCTCCGCGCCAAAGCCTTGGTCTTCTCCAGCCAGCCTCCGCATAAGTTCCCAAACGGAATAAACGGTAAACACACCTCCGTTTTTCGTTTTTAATTTAAATTTTGGATGATCCTCTGCCGTTAAAACCACCGTCATTCTTTCTTCGGCCGCTAAGGTCCCCATGAAATCATCCAATGACATTTGAATCAATATAGCCTGCGCCACGCCACTTTGTTGCCGAACGCTCTCAAACAATTCACCACCTGTAGCGGAAGAGTCTTGCGAACGAGCACCTTTATCAAGCAAGGATTCGGCGGTTCCCATCAATTTACGCCTTTGCTCGTCACTTAAATGGGTAAACATCCAGCGCCTTAGCTCTTCAAAAACTCCGAGCGTGGGCAGTAACGGATACGCTCCTTCCATATCATCTCTTACGGCGTTCGGGATATTCCATTGTGTGTAGATTTGTAAATCATTGAGCGTCTCCACGGCTCGCGATTCTGATGCATAAGGCACGTGGCCTTCGTCTTCTACGCGAGCTATAGAAAAATCAGGATTGCTGAATTGAAACGGAAATAATTTTTCTCCGGTCTGCGGATGAATCAAATAGGCATAACCGCGGTTGCCGCGGGGTTCAAAATCAAATGTAGCTTGGGGGATTCCGGACTGTCCTTCTCCGCCGTGAGTTAACTTTACAGATTTCTTGGATAAATCAATGAGTTCGTCACCGAATTCTTCCAATGCCTCATTGGCTAACCGCACAGCCGCTTCGTTTGCTCGGTCACCTGGAAAATACATAGAATAAAGTACACCCAAAATCTCATCGGTTGAATAGCCCTGCCAACGACCCCCCTCCGAAACAACTTGGTATGCTCCCCCGGTAATTTTATTTGCAAACCTCTCGTTTAATGCCCGTCCATGCCGCGTCTCCATCCAATGTCTTCCGTACGGCTCATATTGCTGATTCCCCGAAACGAGTTCTGCGACATAGCGTTTAAATTCAACCACGCCCTCCGCCCGGTCCGCTTCTTCTCTTTTCCGTTTCAATTCATATCTCGCCACTTTTCGTTGAGCGCGAGCCTCAGAACTCATGTATTTAAGAAATCTGGAAACGCCGGAATCTCGAGAAAATACCAAACGCTTTACGAGCCGGTAGCCTATAAAAATCGCGCCAACCGCAGCCACCGAGACAAAAGCTGAGATGTATTCGTTGAATTTATTAAATTCGAGGATTTTGAATAACACATAGGCGGCGAAGAGCATACCGAGCGGTTGTTTCTGCCCTATCTCCGCGCCGAAGCCGGAGAAGAGAACAGGTTTGACTTCCGATGTTTCGTTTGATAGTTTTATGCCATGAAAGAGTTTGTCAAACCAATCCGATTCAGCAACCACGCCAAGGATCAAATTGCCCGCCGTGGCACGAGTGAAGTCGAGGTGCTGGAAGCTCTTCATCACTCGCCTTGGCAGCCGGCTGAATTGGGCAAGTTGGAATGCCAAAAGGACTTTCCATATAACCAAAATTGGAATGGAAAATATTGAGGAAATCCTATGCGAATAACTTATGACTCCCAAGTAGATGCTCTTTATATCCGCTTTGAAGAGGGCCCCGTTACGACCAAACATGTGGCCGAAGGCATTGCCGTCGACTTCGATACCAGAAATAAGATCGCGGGCATTGAAATTCTTGACGCCCTTAAACGCTTTGGCGATATCGAAACGCTCAAAAAAGTAACGCTCGAAAATATCGGTCCTTCCAGCAAGAAATCCTAAGCCAATCCCCCCGCTATCGGTCAATCCGGTTAAGAAATTTCTCCACACCGTGTTACCTTCATTCGCGCCGCCCCCACGGGCATTATCCGGGGCAGCCCCACGATTTTGCAATCCTGCAAAATCGAGGGCAGTCTCTGCTTCTGGCTTCCTGCCAGAAGCAGAGGCAGTGCCAAATCCAAATTCCCGTGGGGACTGCGCCAGTCTAATTTCGTTGGCGCCGAAGCCGGCATTTGTTTTATGGGAAAACTCCTGAACTTGACGCCTGATATGCCGCATGTTAGTCTTTGGCGCAACCGGAGTTACTAATGGATGAAATTCTTCAAAAATATGTAGCCGTAGACCCAAAAGTCCAGCATGGAAAACCTTGCTTTCACGGAACCCGAATCCCCTTGTATGCGGTCCTTGAGCTCTTAGAAGGCGGCCTGAAACCCGAGCAAATTGTGGGAAAAGAATATTATCCTGACTTGACTCTCGAACATATTCGAGCCGCGCTTCACTTCGCAGCAGAATATGCGAAAAAGCAAGAATACTTCCCTTTTGAGAAATCAAACTGACCCCACGAATGAAGTTCTTGATCGATGAGGATATTCCCGCCAAATTAATAAGCGCCCTCACCGCTTTAGGCCACGACTGTGCGCGAGCGACGCCTTCATCATCCGATCTGGAAAATGCTGAACGCGCAAGGAAAGAAAGCAGGGTGCTTCTGACGCTCGATAAAGATTTCACCAATATTTCTATGTACCCGCCAGGCCAATACGACATAATCCGGTTCCAAATCCATCCACCGCTTGCCGATGCTTTGATAGAGGCTACGAATAAACTGCTTAAAAGCCTTCCCGTCTCTGACATTAAGGGGCTTATTATTCTCGAAAAATCAGGCCATATTCGTTTGTCACCATAACCATCTGCTTGTGCCGCGCCGCCCCCACGGGCATTATCCGGGGCAGCCCCACGATTTTGCAATCCTGCAAAATCGAGGGCAGTCTCTGCTTCTGGCTTCCTGCCAGAAGCAGAGGCAGTGCCAAATCCAAATTCCCGTGGGGACTGCGCCGGTCTAAATTCATTCGCGCCGAAGCCGGCACTAAGCGCATCCGCTCGGTTTTTCAGACCGGGGAATGCCCGGCGGAAGGCTTTCGACTGCAGAAAAATATTTCGTTGGAAATTCGCCATCAAGTCATGGTTGTTTAATAATGCGCGTCGCTCGGCAGGGACATCTTTGTAATTCTGGAAATATGCATTTTCCGCTACGTATTGCCTTGTTCTACGGTCAAGCGCACTTTCGTCAAGCGCTAACATAAAGGCAGGATCGCGGAGCGCCCGCCGGCGTGAATTCAGTATGTAATGGATGAGCTCCGGATTTGATTCTTCAAGAATACCGTTACTCAAAAGGCCCGAGCTCGCGATTCCCCAAGGCGAGCGAAACCCTTTCTTCTGGAACCAGCGGCCGTGATTTTCAACGAGCATTTCGGCGAGAAGTTTCTCGACTTCTTCTCTCGGAATTTTCTCACCCGTTTTGCGGCCCTTGCTATCTACGCGATCGAGGTCCGTCAGCATCCGTAATAAATAATAAGGAATAGATTCATCGGGACCGCGCGGCCACCGTTTGCGCCCCAATTTGGGCGTATGATAACTCGAATCCGTAATCAAGCCGTTGTCAAAATCGTGAACCGTAGGATCCAACATAACCGTAAGCCCCCACAGCATGAGATCACGATACGTAAGACCGAGCCTGCCGGCTCGGAAACCCGCCGTGGCGGGCGGAATTTCCTTTTTAAGTTTCTCAGGCATGGCTAGCAGCAGCGGAATAAACCGCCGGACAACAGCCGTAAGCAATTCATTGTCCACCGGCGGAACGAAGCTCTTTTCTATGTGCGGACTAAAATGACGGATATGGAGAGTTAAGCCGACACCTTTTGCCCAATAACCCAAAAGCTGTTCGCCTACACTCCCTCGGATCAACAAATCTACGCGGTGTTCGATCGAATGGAATGTCTCAAGAGGCGTGTTCAAATCATATTCGCCGAGTAGCGCCGCATACGCGTTAAGTCCGCCGGCTTTCTTTTCCCATCCCCGATTCCTCCAATAGACCCTGAGACCGTTTCCGATGTTCTCAATCTGCCCATCGGTAAGGTCTACGGCGGGCGGCAGGTTTTCAAGATAAGGAAGGAGGTTTGAAAAATTTCGGAAATATGGGGCTCTGCCTTTCTGATCAATGATGCCCGCCAGATATTGAAGAATCCACCTGAGATAGCGATCCCACGCCGCAAGCGGGTCGTCATAGTTATCCAATTCCTTCTTCATGATACGGAGCCACATGTCAGCTGCCTGTGCGCCGGAGCCGGTTGGAAACTCCATGTTCATTTCCTCAGAGATGCCGAAACCGACTGGTTCTTTTGCAACGTTAGACGCTGCCTTATTGCCCTGCATATCGTAGACGGCCGCTTGAACACCGTTTGACTCGATTGGATTGGCTTCTTTTTCAATAGTGCCGGCAAGGTTCCATTCCCCCACGATGTCCAAATACTTTTCATCATACATGAGATATGGAAAAAAGCTGTGGAACCTAAGAACCCAGTCCCTTAAACGCTTGTGATGGATATAGAGCCAACCCACGTGATGCCCAGCGCCATACTCAATAAGTATGGTTGGTTTTTTTCCTTTTCTTTTCTCAAGTTTGGCCGCAACAAACTCCTCAAGTTTCTTCGCAACCGCTGCATTTCTGAACCCATCCAACGTGATGTAAAAACGGATTAAGCTGAGATAATCCACGTAACGGTTCTGAACTCTGAAAACATGCGAAAGAACTCCCAATAAAAGCGAGATTAAAGGCAGAAAAAGAGGCGCAGTTATGAAGGACGGCTTTATCAATCCTACCGCAACAGGGGCAGCGAAACTTACCGCAAAAACAAGCAAATCTAAAACATGTAAAACCAGCAGAGGCTTCTTTAAAGGTATGTCCAGGAGGAAAACCGATAACTTCAAGTTCTCAATCCCCTTGAATAGCTCGCTTACTTGTTTATCTTTAGCCCCGGTGTCTCTAATCGCCAATACTTCTTGTGGATCGCGATAATAAGCTGTGTTTGAGCTTTCATACGCAACGGCATCGATTCGTTGTAAAACTTCTTTGGCTATCCGCGTTTGTTTAAAGTGATTGGCCGGGTGAAAAATGTAGTTGGCGCGAGCGGTGGAGAAAAAGTGAAGGTCGCGCCATTTGGATGAATGAGCCAGCAGGTATTCCCAATTGTCGCGACCCTCCGATTCAACATCATTGACTTGCTGACCTGCGTGATCAAAGCCGACTCCTTCTTCCCTCGTCCCTCTTCCATCTCCCCTTGATTCATTTTCTGCGCCGAAGCCGACGGTATCCTTCAAAACTTGTCGGCGGTGGTCGCGTGAGTTAAAAAATCCTGCAAGTTGTTGCGTAATAGTCTTTAAATTTAAGGGTGGTTTTGTTAATTCCGGTTCAGGGGAATTTTTGTTAACCAACACTTCTGGCGAACTGGGTTTTTCTCTCTGGTAGTAGGAATGACTGGGATAAGTAGGAGCGTCCTGTTGTCCTGTAACGACAACATCTTTCAATATTAAAGGAATGTGTACTTGCTTCTCTTTTCGATATTTCAAGTATAGATATTCGACAACGGTTTCATCTTCTCTCATCAAAACGCCGCTTTTTGCGAATGCGTTCTTAATAATCAAGCTGGAATCGTATTCCCATTCGGTTCTGGAAGAAAGCTCAGAAACATACGTAAAGCTGGTCTCAAATGCGAAAACCCCGCCTACTTTTAAATATTCGTTGAATATTCTTTCGAGAGAGAGCACTTTGTCTTTGAAATACATTAATGTTCTCGTTTCAAAAATGACGAAATCAAATTGGCGGCGAGAGAGTGCATGCTGCATCTCTTCTTCGGACTCCGCATCTAGAGCTACAACCGAAATCCTTTTCCTCGCCTCATCTATATCTTTTCGATCGTACCTTTGTTGTAACATTCTGGCTTTAATAGCGTCGTCGTCCCAAAGTTCCGGCTCACGATTTATCGCGACAATTTCAACGCCAGGAAATTTCAAGGCCATTTCTATTGCTGCGAAGCCCTGACCTGCTCCGATTAATAAAATTTGGGGCGGGCTCGTAGCCTTTTGTTCTGCTTGCTTCAAGTCTCGGATAATTTTGTAGGCCGACTCTAGTACATCGAGCCCCCGATTCGTCCAATGATTCGAGTAAGGAAACTTAGCCGGTTTTGCATCACTTCCGAATCCGAAATTTTTGAGGGTATCTTCGAGTTGTTTCATGGAAAGAGGATTTCGCAGATCCAAATCGGGAGTCACGCCGTTTTGAATGGCCGAAATGAACGCATGGCTAAATTCGGGATTGGTTTCAAGAATACTCGGCGGACGGGAACCTGCGCTCACATGAAACGGCACCTCGAAAGAATAGTGACCGACGGACATGAGCTGCTTGTAGTAATTCTTATGCTTCGGATTGAACGAGGTGATTTTAGGCGTGACGACCACATACGAAACTCCGGTCTGGCGGAGCATTTCCCTGATACGGCTTTTATGAAATCCGCCGAACACAAGCACGGCCGTGTCTTCGCTTGAGCTTGTGAGAAAATCGGTGAATTCTTTTTTAATGATATCGTCGCGCTCGCGGGAAGTTTCGTAATATTCCATCGCGTTTTGAATATGCGTTTCCCAGCGCTTCGAAAGCACCACGGATTTGCCGGTCTGATCGACGATGAAATGGGCGAGGGGTTCGGTCTTAAGCCGAATCAGTGTATCTTTGACGGCTTCGAATTCATCGGAGTTTATTTCGATATTCGAGAGACGCTTAATCAGCGCGATACCTTTGTAGTAATCAAATATTCTTTGGTCCCGTTCGTTTTCAAGAAACGCCCGGGAAAATTCGTTTTCCATCCGGTCGATTTCTCGAAATAGCGAAACGGGCTTAACGGATTTAACCTGCTCGTAAATTTCCGGATCATCGGTGTTGCGGGCAAATCGAAGGAGTTCAATATGAGGATATTTTTGTTGAAATGTCTCGGCGCCTATTTTTTGAACAAATACCGATCTCGCCCGATCAAGATAGCTCACGAGATCAAGCTCGCCACGATCGGACTTTTCTTTGAACTTCATCCAATCTTTAAGCTCTTCGGGAAAATAACGGTTGGCGAGATTTTCAATATGGAATCGGAGCGCGGCGAGATCTTTTTCGGTGATTTCTTTATCTTCGGCAGCTTTGCGGTACCAATCGACATTTTCCAGATGAAGTTTTATGTTGTCGGCACCGATGAGTGTGAAATCTTTTTTGCGGTTGATATGCGCGTATTCCGCTCCGCCGATCCGGAGTTTATCGAGAAGAAAATAAGAAACTTTTTCGCGCATTTCCTGATCGCTAATGGATTTGAAATAATCGTCTGTCGGAACGGGGCCTTCGTAGCCTTCTTCGAAAACGGTTTTGACCTTGTTTTTCTCAACCAGGAGGCTGATGATCTTTGCGATATTTTCCTGCGCCTCCAGAGAATCATGTGCGTCCTCGAGATAGACAATTGTCTTTCCATTTCCTTTCTCGTAATGTTCGCTTATGGTGCCGAGTTTGGAAGGAATGGTTAGTTCTTCGGAATTTTTTTCGCGCACGGCTTCCAGTGCGGGAGAGGCGTAGACGGGCAAACCGGTAACGGTCAGCGTCACGCAAAGGATGAACGAGACGAATCGCTTAAATATTTGGTGTTTTCCAGCTGTCATAAGCTTTTTAAATGCCTCAGATATAAGCGAATAGAAAAATCCCGCTTGAAGGATTAAGCGGGTTTTTAAGTAAAATTCGACCTATAAATATTATAAGAAGTATAACATAGGCATTGATTTATTGTAATATTTAATGTAACCTCATTACTGCTAATAACTTATAGACAACCTGGAAGGAATTTTATGGAACTAGCACTTCTTCTTATCGCATTAGGATTTGGTTATAAAATTTTTCTAGAAGGATCGGCGCAAACCAAGAAAAATGCAAAGCAAATCGGCAGGCTTGTAGGTCTGGTGATCATGATTCTCAGTGCGGCCGGAGCAGCGGCCAAAACGTACAGCATGTTTAAATGCGATTACATGTGCTCGACAATGGATTGCCCCATGCATGGCATGAAGGGTGGCCGTGGATTCTTTAAAGGCTTTGGTTCAAAAATAATGTGCCCTCTGTCCGGATCGTCCGCTTCATCTGCCGAAAAATTACCGCCCGGGCACCCTCCAATTGAAGTCGGAAAATGACGCCGGGCCTCTATATCAAACTAACTTTCGGAAAACGGGATGAGGATCGTAAATGTGCGCTCCTCACCCGTTTTCGTATCGCGAGCACCCGTAAGTTCCAAAAATATATCTTCCCGAAGCAAGTCTTTACTTAGCCCCTTTCCGTACGTCGAGATATCGTAATAATTAAACCAGCGGACGTTTTCTCCTGCCGCAAGCGTAATTGGTTTTCCACCCGCTTCAAGCACAGCTGTTTTAGATTCACGGAGAGCCCTGATGGGATCGCTGTGCATGGGTTTACCCTCATCACCGCGAAATTTGGCGGGTAATGTAAAGAAAATCATGAGCGTTCCCGCCATGGTCCATGCGCCAAGACGTTTACCGGCATATTTTTTTGCTTTCTTATTCGCTTCCTCAGGATTTAGTAGTGGCAATTCGTGCCCTTTGGCATCGGTGAGCCGCGCAGAAACATTTGATATATCAAAATCGGATTGCGTGTCATTGAACAAAAGCAGTTCGAGCGGAAGCACCCGGGCTTTGGATAAATCGGCGCCAAACGCAAAACGTGTTTCCGCTTCTCCCAAATAAGGATGAGCAGCAAGCGTTAATCCGTCCTTAGATGCCCGGTGATCGTAAAAATTCGGCGAACGGACGGGTGGAAGAAGCGGCGGATAATACACACATCCGCTTAGGTACGTACACAGAACACTACATGCGATCAGATGCTTCTTAATTTGGTTCATATTATTCATTGATTAAGATCGTGCAAGAAGTGACGTAGGCGGTCGATGGATTTGGCGCGACCCAGTTCGTTAAAGGTTTCGTGCAGCAATCCGTCAAAAATTTGAATTTCTTTCGGCGCGCCGGTTAAGCGGTTGAAAAAGGCAATATTTTTTCGATTGTCTACAATTTGATCGTTCCCCGCCAGAATCATAAGCAAAGGTACGTGGATTTGATACATGTTTTTTTCAACGAAGCGCATTCCTTTTAACATCTGATAGAGAAAATCGATGCCCACAAATTTATAAATAAGCTTATCTTGCCTATACGCATTTTGAACTGCCGGATCGTGGCTGAGTTTTTCCGAATGCACAGGCTTCGGAATGACCCGGTCTGGAATAAGACCGTGCATCAGTTCGATGACTTTATCCATAAACGGAAAAAGGAAGTACATCCCGAGCGCCGGCGAAGATAAAACGAGGCCGCTAAGATCGGCCGGAGACTTTGATGCGTAAAGCGTTGCAATAAGCCCCCCGAAACTATGCCCCAGAAGAACCACCGTCCGCTTGCGTCCATCCTGCCCTCTTAGAAAATGAGTAACCTCGGCCAAATCCAGGACGGGTTCGTCGATACTTTTCATACGCATGGGTGAGCCTTCGGAATAACCGTGTCCGCGCATATCGAAGGCAGCGAAAGCCCACCCGGTTTTCTCCAAATCTTCCACCAATCTTCGGTAACGTAAACCGTATTCCGCCATTCCGTGCACGATCAAGCAGATCGGCGCTTGTTTATTCTCGTTTTCCCAGCGGTAGACGGCGAGCTTAATTCCATCGGCCGCTGAAATGCGGGATTCCGTGAATGTAAACAAGATTGCTACTGTGCGTGCGCGGCGTACATATGCTCAATTTGAGCCGCGTATTTCTGGGCAATCACTTTACGCTTGAGTTTAAGGGTCGGCGTTAATTCGCCGCCGGGTTGGGTAAATTCCGTGGTCATTAATGAAAAATACTTCAGTGTTGAATAAGGTGGAAAATCAGCCATACACCGATCGATTCGCTTACGAAAGAACTCTAACACGGAGGGTTGCCTAGATAACGCTTCTTTGCTAAGCGAGCTTGTGGCCTGCTGAGCAGCCCAGGTTTTCACGGCTTCCCAATTGGGAACGATAAGCGCTGTTAAAAAGGGTTTTCGGTCGCCGAATACGCAAACTTGCGTGATAAAAAGATCGGAAATGAGCGTTCGTTCTATATTTTGAGGTGAAACATTTTTTCCACCGGCGGTAACAATAATATCTTTTTTCCGGTCCGTGATAAAAAGAAAACCCTCTTCGTCCAGACGGCCGACGTCTCCCGTTAAAAACCAGCCGTCCACGATAACTTCCCGTGTCGCGGCGACATTATTGTAATAACCTCTCATAATGTTTGGACCGCGCACAAGAATCTCGCCGTCCTCCGCAATTTTAACCTCCACATCAGGAATTACTTTCCCTACCGAGCCAAATTTAAACGCGCGGGGGCTGTTCACGGAAATAACCGGAGACGTTTCGGTGAGCCCGTAGCCTTCCAGGATAAGAACTCCGAACGCATGAAAAAATTCGGCAAGTTCTTTCGATAACGGCGCACCTCCGGAAACAAAAAAGCGAAGCCGGCCTCCCAATTTTTTTTGAATTTTCTTAGAAACAAGCTGCGAGGCAACGGCATGCTGAATTCGTAAACGCACCGGAATCTCTTTCTTCTCACGGCGAAGTTTGGACACGTTTTCGCCCACTTTTTTTGCCCAGAAAAATAATTTTTGACGTAGAGGAGGAGCGGCCGAAACCTGTTCTAAAATTTTCGCCTGCATTTTCTCGAAGAATCGAGGAACGCTGCAACACATCGTCGGCGCTATTTCTACGATATTTTCCGGTACCGTGTCCATGCGCTCGGCATAACAAATCGTGGATCCGTTTCGTATCGCGTAATAATAGCCGGCCATACGTTCAAACACATGACTAAGCGGAAGAAAGGAAAGCGTCACATCGTTTGAGTCGGTAGGAATGTAAGAGAAGCAGGCGTCGCAGTTGGATAAGAGATTGACATGCGTAAGCATTACTCCTTTAGGGGGGCCGGTCGTGCCGGATGTGTAAATAATGCTCGCAAGATCGGTCGGTACGACGGAGTCCAGTTCTTGTTGAATGTTTTTACGCGCTGCACTTGTCCGGCCCGAACCTATGAATTCGGCAAAGGAGACCGCACCTTCCATTTTACTTTGAAGATCGGATATAACGATAAGAGAAACGGAAGAAAGTTGTTTACGTACTTCGGCAAATTTTTTAGCTTGTTCCGGAGTAGAAATAAAAATATATCGAGCCTGGGAGTGCTCGAGGATATACTGAATTTCAGCGCTCGTGCTTGTAGCATAAATGGGAACCGTGATAGCACCCATGGACAATATCGCCAGATCGGCAATCACCCATTCCGGCCGGCTTTCTGAAAGTATCGCGACATTTTCGTTTCGCTTTATTCCATGCTCACGAAGTGCGGCGGCGCAGGAAAGCACGTCATCCTGGATAGTAGTCCAAGAAAAATCCTGGTAGCGGCCGCTGCGTTTCGCGCGCAAAAATACGCGAGGTCCGTATTTTTGAGCTTGGGCGAAGAAAAGGTTCGGTATGTTTTTATGCACCATCGGTGCGGTGGGTTCTTTCTGTTATTTCTTTTTCTTTTCTTTCTTTTCCTTACCCATCTTTGCTTTTTCTTTCTCGGCTCTTTCTTTGGCTTCTTTGGCGCTTTGGATGCCATTTTGAGCAGACTGTATATCGTTTGCATTCCGGACAGCCTCCAGAGAAGGATTGCTCGGCGCTCCCGCTCCCGCTATCAGTCGAACAGACGGCGGCGGATTTGGAATGTTTGTAGCCATTAATGCGGTTTTAAGCCGCTGTTGGCTTTGCGCAATATCGGAAACCGTTTTTTGTTGTGCGGACACACGCTCACGAATGAGTCTATATTTCTCCAAGTTGGACGCATCCAAACCGCTTGGGACTACCGTGGTGCTATCGGGGGCAGAAAATTTTTCTTTTAAACCATTTAGAAGCTGCGAATGAATCCTTGCCTGACTGCCCAGCGCCCGAAGCGAAACCAGCTGTTCTTCATGCGTCTGCCTTAAGTCATCATAACGAATGGCCAAAAGCTTAAGATCCTTTTGGGTTGAACTAATTTGATCCAAATTAATATCCGGAGCCATGTTTGCCATCGCATTCGCCTTCAATCCCGGAGGCAATTTCACGACCGGCGGCGGGACCTGCGGAACCGACGGCGCAGCCGTAGATTCGGAATCCTTTGCTTCGGCTTTATCTGCCCGAACCGACTTGGTTGAAATCTTTTTCGATTCGGACTTTGGCTTTTCTTCCTCTTTTCGCTTCCAAAAAGGAGCAGAAACCGCCGTTTCGGTTGATGAAAGTAAAAAGGTTCCTACAATAAACATTGTGTAAAAAAACTTTCGTTTTCTATCTATATTCATTTGCGCATTCCTCCGCCATATTTAGGAAAATATACCAAGATTGGAACCTCGAAGCTATTAAATTAATAGACCGTTGATCTACCTAATTATCGGCTAAATTCTCAAAAAAATGACCTGTCGTTAAAAATGTGAATTGGATACTTCTTCGGTTAAAAACGGAACGATCTCGAACAAATCACCCACGATACCGTAATCGCATTTTTTAAATATGGACGCTTCCGCATCTTTATTGATGGCGACAATGCATTTCGATGAGCCCATTCCAGCGAAATGCTGAATCGCCCCGCTTATTCCGCAAGCAATGTATAGTTTTGGACTTACAACTTTACCCGTCTGCCCCACCTGATCCGAATGAGGTCTCCAACCAGCATCTACAGCGGCGCGTGAAGCTCCGACAGCGGCGCCTATTTTATCTGCAAACGCTTCAATAATGTGATAATTTTCTGGGCCCCTCATTCCACGCCCTCCCGACACGACAATATCGGCTTCGGTCAGCTCGGGTCTTTTTTGCTGAGCAGATTCCAACGATTCAACTTGTGTTTTTAGCGCCGCATTATCCAAAGCCAGCTTTTTTGCCGAAGCGGTCTGAGAGTTTTCCTTGGCTGTATACGCATTAGGACGAACCGAAACAATGTTTGCCGAGCCGCTCAATTTTAAATTAGCAATAACTTTTCCTGCATACATGGGACGCCGCACAAGGATATCAGAACCGGAAGATTTAACCTGGATGCAATCGTTCGCAAGGGGCGCGTTTAAAGCAGCAGAAAGCCGGCCGCCCAATTCTTTGCCGAGAAAACTGGCAGAGAGTAAGATAAGCTCGGATTTTGCTTCCTTGAACGAAGCTTTTACTAATTCAAATATAGCTTCCGGGTTTTGCTTTTGAATCTGATCGTGCTCGGCATAGAAGATATTTTTTGCGCCGTACCTAGCTAAAGTATTTTGCGCTTCCGGATTAAACGGGCCCGCCAGAACGGCTGTGACGATCCCGCCGGAAGAAAGCGAGCCGGCCAGCGTCAACGCTTCAAGCGCTGCGCGCTTTACTTTTCCATTGCTGATTTCGGCGACAACCAGAACATTCATCGGTTTACTCCAGCACTTTGGCTTCGGTCCGGAGAAGATTTAACAATTCTTTGGCTGCGGCTTTGCCGTCCTGTTCGCCGCGAATAATATGTTTCTTCCGCTCATACGTCGGAATCTCAAGCGATTCCAGCGTCATACGAGAAGTCAAATCAACGCTAAGCTCCGATACGTTTTTCTTAACAACAGGTTTTGATTTTGCCTTCATAATGCCGGGAAGCGAGGCGAACCGCGGCTCGTTTAAACCTTTTTGCGCCGTGATTAAAACCGGCATTTTCCCGCTAATAGTTTGTTTGGAACCGCCTTCAATCACGCGTTCCACCGTTACTTTTTTTGTCGCGCCGTCCACCGTCACTTTTCCTGCAAGCGTAATACCTCCGATATCGAGAGTAACCGCGATCGCGCTTCCCACCTGAAAGGCATCGTTATCAACGGCTTGTCTTCCGCAAAAAACGATATCGTAATTGCCTGCTTTAATGACTTGCGCCAGGCATTTCGCCGTCAAAAGCGGATCCGAGGCAGCGTTATTTGAATCGAGAATATGAATAGCTTCGTCGGCACCCATCGCGAGCCCCGTTCTAAGGACTTGGTCAACCCGCTCCGGCCCAAGTGTCATCACCGCAACCGTTGTTCCCGGATTTTTTTCACGGATACGAAGCGCTTCTTCGACGGCAAACTCATCGTAGGGACTCATCACATAGCTTATGGTGTCGCGATTTATATTTTTTTTATCCGCTGCCAACTGAATTTGTGCGTTGGTATCGGGAACGTGTTTTATACAGCAAATTATTTTCATATCCTAAAGCTCCAAAACTTCGATGGGAGAACGTTCGGTCTCACTTAAACGTGCGGGCGAGCCGGCGCCTCGGGCCAGCGTCATGATTTGAGGACGAGCCTCGCGAATGACGATGGTTCGTCTGAATTTTCCTTGTAATTCCAAATGCGTCATCTCCATACTTCGACTGTTGAGATCGATATTTACGGCTTGAACGGAGTTCACAAAACCCGTACCCAATCGCGCGGCCATGCGTGCGGCCGTTCGCCGTCCAAACCGAGATTCGGGAAACATCCAAAGTTCCGGCCGGCTTTCTTCCGCCCATTTCGCGAATTTTTCCGTAATTGATTTTGAATTCCCGCCGGACTCTTTCATGACTAAAATTTTATCCAATCCGTAATGCACGAAGGATTTAGCATAATCCGAGGCTTTTGCGCCGGCAAGACAACCCGAAACACGGCCGCCGAGCTCGCCGTTGAGCTCCAATGCTTTTCCGATTAATTCTTCGCTTGCCTTAGTTGGTTTCCCCTGTTCATCGGTTTCGAGCGTAATCACAATTCCGCTGGCCGAGCTGGATTCGCTTTGTGCCGTATTTTCGGGAACAACTTCACCCCGCATAAAAGCCAGAGGATCGTCTTCCATTATCCCAACCATTCCTCCCTGGAAATTATTTGAACCGATTTGAATTCCTCACCGGTTAGAAGTTCTTCGGCTTTTAGCGTTAAGAGTTCTTTAGACCCGGCTTTCATCACCGCCATGATATTGGGTATGCGCGGTTGATTGGCGCCTTGCTCAACCAAAAAAACTTTACGCACAGATGGCGAAGCGGAAGCAATGTCTCCAACTGTCTCGGCATCTTCAAAGCCCAGTAATTCCGCGACTCTTATACCAAGTTGTCCCCCGGAGCCGAATCCGGAATCGCTTCCGACCACCAAAACGTCCGGCACACCAAGCTTTTCCAAAGCTTTGGCGATGAGCCTTGATTTTAAATACGGATCGTAAGCGTCCACGTCTCCCAAAATTAAACAAGCTTGATCCAAACCAAACGCCAATGCTTTTCGGAGCACTATGTCCTCGGCTTGGTTTCCTAAAAGAAGTGCTCGGGTGGAAACGTTTTGATTGGATTCTTTAATTTGCCTAACCGCTTCAAGAACATTTTCAGAAACCGGGGGCATCAAACGCGGTCCTTTTTCTTGAAGTTTCATTTCACTTTTACTGTAACGCGATTGCGTAAGATCGGGAACAGCTTTGATTAAAGCGACAACATTCATTGAGAAAACAGTCTAATATGCGCCTTTGGTAAGTACGTCGCGGGCAATTACCAAGCGCTGAATTTCATTGGTTCCTTCAAAAATACGATTGATGCGCGCATCGCGATAAGCACGTTCGATATCGCATTCGCGGATAAAACCCATACCGCCGTGAATTTGCACTCCCCGGTCTACAGCCCGGTCAAGCGCTTCAGAGCAATACATTTTCACAATCGCGGATTCACGCGTGATACGCATACCTTGATCGTGTGCCCACGCTGCCCGGTACACCATGCTTTCCATCGCAAAAATATCGGCTGTCGTATCGGCAATCATCCATTGGATGGCTTGGTGTTCGGCAATGGGTTTACCGAACTGAATGCGCTGCTTGGCATGATTAAGACTGAGCTCAAGCGCTCGCTTTGTGCCGCCGAGGCAACCGGCCGAAAGCGAAAGGCGGCCGCGATCAAGTGCTTTCATGGCGGTTTTAAATCCTTCGCCCACTTTTCCGATGATATTTGCTTTCGGAATGCGAACATTTTCAAAAATCAACTCGACCGTATTGGAGCCGCGTATGCCCATTTTATCTAGTTCTTTTCCAACTTTAAAACCGGGGGTTTTGGTTTCAACAATAAATGCCGTCACGCCACCGTGCGCGCCAAGGCTTTTATCCGTTACAGCGAAAACGATCACAACGTCAGCGATACCGCCGTTGGTGATGTAAAATTTTGTGCCGTTTAAAATGTACTCATCACCCTTCAGCGCCGCATTCGTTTCAATATTGGCTGCATCCGAGCCGGCGTTGGCTTCGGTAAGCGCAAAAGCCGCAATGTATTCGCCGCTACACATTTTCGTGAGATACTTTTGCTTTTGCTCTTCGGTTCCATCGAGATAAATAGACATAGCGCCGATGGAAATATGTGCGCCGAGCATTACGGTGAACGAAGCATCGCCCTGCGCTAATTCTTCAAGCATGATGCAATAACCCATTTCACCCGCACCGGCGCCGCCATAGTTTTCAGGAAAAGCAATACCCATAAGTCCGAGTTCGGCCGCTTTCTTCCATAATTCCATGGGAACTTTGGCTTCCTGGTCAATTTTTTTCGCAAGCGGGCGGGCTTCTTTTTCGGTAAATTTCTTTACCATTTCTCGAAGCATCTGCTGTTCCGGCGTAAATGTGAAATCCATAAATCGCTCCTGGCGCTATTTATGCTGAAATTTGGGTTGGCGTTTTTCGAGAAATGCCTTTACGCCTTCTTTCATATCTTCCGTTTTACAGACTTCGCCGAAAAGCTCGGCCTCTTTTTTAAGCCCTTCTTTAAGCGAAGTTTCCATACCTTCTGAAATAGCCTGCTCGGCCAAACGCACGGCAACCGCACCTTTCGAAGCAATTTTCTTAGCGAGACCCTTGGCTTGTTTCAATACTTCCCCGTCTGGGACAACGCGATTGACGAGACCGATGCGCAGCGCTTCCTGCGCCGTTATCATATCACCGGTAAGTACAAGCTCGCGCGCTTTCGAAGCCCCGCAAAGTCTGGCGAGTCTCTGTGTTCCTCCGAATCCTGGAATAATTCCAAGATTAATTTCAGGTTGTCCGAATCTGGCTCTGTCCGATGCAATTCTCATGTGGCACGCCATCGCGAGTTCGTTTCCTCCGCCTAAACAAACGGAATTGATGGCCGCAATAACCGGCTTGCGCAATCCTTCGATTTTATTTAAAACGGACTGCCCCTTCAGCGCCAATTCTTTGCCGACTTGCGGAGTGGTTATTTTTGCAATTTCGGTGACGTCGGCTCCGGCCACAAAGGCGTACGAGCCGGCACCTGTAATAACGATGGCTTTTACGCTCTGATTGGCGTTTAATTCATCGATCGCGCTGTCGAGTTCCTGCATGGTTTCCGTACTCAATGCATTGACCGGCGGCCTGTCGATCGTTATCGTTGCTATATCTTCTTCGATTGAAATTTTTATGTATTGTCGGTCAGCCATAATTCCTCCTAATGTCATTCCCCGGCTTGACCGGGGAATCTAGATTCCCGCTTTCGCGGGAATGACAAAGAATTGTCTCATCCATATTCGAAGAAACCCCGTTTGGTTTTCTCGCCCAAAAATTTGCCAGCCGCCATCCGGCGAAGCATGGGCGCCGGCCAAAACCGATCGCCGTGTTCGCGGTACAATTCTTCAAGCCCCTTCAACACGACATCGAGTCCCACCTTATCCGCATAATGAAGAACTCCTCCTTTGTCTTGAGGAAAACCTACGCCCGCGATAAGTCCTAAATCAATATCACCCGCCTTGGCCACGCATTCCTGTAAACAAAGTACGGCTTCGTTGACCATCGGATAAATAATGCGCTCTATGGAAAACGTAGTGCCCTTTTTCTTCGAAACCTGTTGGGCCTCCTGAATGCATTGTTTTAAAATCGGATCGTTCCCGCCGCCCGGATAAGCATAAAATCCTCCGCCGGTTTTTACGCCAAAACGTTTTTTATCGTAAAGCTTTTGCCAAAGGGCCGCGGGCTGCATCCGGTTGCCGTAGGATTCAAGAAGCACCTTAACGACATCGGAACAAACATCAAGGCCGAGATTATCGACTAAGGTAAACGGCCCCATGGGTAGTCCGAATTGCACGGCCGCTTCGTCAATCTCGCGAAGCCCGGCGGCGCCTTCCTGAAGGCAAAATGCGGCTTCGTTCAGGTAAGGCATGAGAAGTCTGTTGATAAGAAATCCGGCGCATTCGGCCACGCGAATGGGAATTTTTCTAAGCGATTCTGAAAAAGCTATCGTATCGGTGATAACTTCTTCTTCGGTAGCCAACCCCGGAATAACTTCGATTAATTTCATGACGTGAGCGGGAAAGAAAAAATGAAGGCCGATGACACGCCCGGGCCGTTTGGTCGCCGCGCCAAGTTCGGAAATCGAAAGAGCGGAAGTATTGCTTGAAAGAATCGCGCCTGGGGGAAGCACTTGATCGAGTTCGGCGAAAACTTTTTTCTTGAGATCCATTTTTTCCGGCACGGCTTCTATCGCGATATCAACGTCTTTAAAATCATCAAGCTTCGTCGTGCCCGTGATGAGCGCCATCTTTTGTTCGGCGTCGGAAGAATTCATCTTACCCTTCTTCACACGACCATCGTAGATTTCCCGAATACGGGCGATTCCTTTGTCGACTAGTTCTTGGTTTACATCTCGGAGCACTACCGGAAGTCCAGAATAACTGATAACCTGTGCAATGCCGGCGCCCATCGTTCCCGCACCGACCACACCTGCTTTGTAGATGTACACCGCTATTTCCTTTCGATAACAATCGCGCCGCCCTGGCCACCGCCGACACACATCGTCGCGAGCCCGAGCGAAAGATTTCTGCGCCGCATTTCATTCATTAGGGTAACAACCACTCTCGTGCCCGTTGCTCCCACCGGATGACCGATGGCAATAGCGCCGCCGTTTACATTAAGTATGTTTCGATCAAACTTCATAATTTTTTCGCAAGCGAGAACCTGAGCAGCAAAGGCTTCGTTGAATTCGATAAGTTGAATATCCTTTAGCGAAACGCCGGCTCGTTTAAGCGCGATCGGCGTTGCACAGCTCGGGCCCATGCCCATTCTCTCAGGCTCGAGACCTGCAAATGCGTACGAACGGATGTAGGCGAGCGGTTGCTTTCCTAAGGCCTTGGCTTTTTCAGCGGTAGCTACGATGATCGCCGCAGCGCCGTCTGAAATCGGACAGGAATTTCCGGGCGTCACCGCTCCATTTTCTTTAAAGATGGTTGGATATTGACTGAGCAATTGTTCGTTTAGCGCGACGTTAATCCCCTCATCATCCTTGAATATCTCTGAGGGCATGCGTTTTCCGTGCATAAATTTCGGAACCTCTACGGGGACAATTTCTTCCTTAAATCTACCTTCGCGCGTTGCGCGAAATGCTTTTTTATGACTTTCGATGGCGTATTTATCCTGCTCCTCACGGGAAATTTTAAATTCCTCAACCAGATTTTCCGCCGTTCTCCCCATGACTTGATTACACACCGGATCGGTCAAACCTTCCCAAAGCGTGTCAATCATCGTGGAATGTTTTAAGCGTTTGCCGAACCGCATATCGCGGCTGATGTAAGGCGAAGAAGACATGGACTCAGTACCACCGGCGATAATGAGATCGCCCACGCCACATTGAATGGTCTGATAAGCACTGACAATGGCTTGAAGGCCGGAAGCACAATTACGCGCAACTGTGAAGGCGGGAATTTCTTTTGGCAGACCGGCCATGAGACCAATGACGCGTGCAATATTGGGCGCATCGCTCTGCTGACCCACACATCCAAAAATGATCTCACTGACTTCAGAGGCAGGAATTTTTGCGCGCTCTAAAACAGATCGAGTGACAATCTCGCCCAGTTTTTGCGCCGTGATATCACGAATGGCGCCGCCCAAATTGCCCTGAGCTGTTCTTACTCCTTCGATAATAACTACGTCTTTCACCGCAATCGTCCTTGGTTTGAGAGCCTAAACTAACACACGCTCCAGGGACTGTCAACAAACCCCAACTGTATAACACGTTAAGCTTCGAGTAGGGATCTAATCTCTTTTAAAGCTTCCTGCGTTGACTCTTCGCCAACTTTAATAAATTTTGCGCCGGAATAAAATTCGGCCCAATGCGAATCGATCACAACGGGCCGGACAACAACATCGGCGCCGATTTCGGCGCTAGAAGCAATGCTGTATTCCATAAACTGAATCGTGCTCATAAGCACGTTAAAAATATTATCGACTTGCCCATGAACAAATTTTCTTTCTAAATCAAACATAAACCGGCGCCAGCCATTTTTGTTTTTCATTTGCTCTTCGAGCAATTCTCTTTTCCGGCGAAATATTTCCCGCCGATCGGTATGATGCCGAGGTCCGGAAAGCACATTAACGGCGATAATTTTTTTAACGCCCATTTTGGTTAAAACGCTAATTGGCAAAGGATCGGCAATACCGCCGTCCACCATAATTTTACTTCCGTAGCGTACCGCCCTAAAAATCCCGGGAATCGAACAACTTGCACGAACGGCTTTAACTACATCACCTTCTTCAAAAACTTCCGGTTCGGAAGTTCCTAAATTGGTAGCAATCACACGAAGCGGCGTGGCAAGATCTTCGAATGTTTTGTCCCCAATAAATTGGCGCATAAATTGTTCGAGACGATTACCCTTAAATATGCCCCAATGCGGGAGCATGATATCGCCAAATCCAATGAGACGAAAAAAACTGTTTTTCGGATTAAAGCTGAGCGCCAGCTCTTCCATTTCCCTCGGACTCATACCGCTTGCCCAGAATGCGCCGATAAGGGAGCCGATGCTCGATCCGGATACGATGTCGATGGGGATATTCTCGCTTTCTAGAACTTTTAAAACACCGATATGCGCCAGGCCGAATGCCGCTCCGCTCGAAAGCGCTAAACCTACAAGCGCATTCCCAAGCTCCCGCGCGAGATACCGAACGGTTTTTGCGTAATGCGATTTGGGTTCCCGTAAAACATAAGGCGTTTCGTCGGTGGCCGGCGCGTTTTTCAATTCCGGAATAAACGGCAGCGCGGCAAAGACACGTTGCCCGGCAATATGGCGTCTCTGACTCATGGTCAAACGAGTTTTGCTACTTTCCTCAACCAAGAGCAATTTGATTTGATCTTCCTTAAAGTGGAAAGACTCTTTCAATTCCTTCGAAAGCGCCCGGCATTTTTCAAGATTGTCCGTGTCGTCATCGCTTATGAGATAAACAGCATCGGATTGGGAAAGCACTTTGTACGCAAGCCCGGGGATTTCCTGCGGCAAATCAACCAGCACAAATTGATATCTGCTTACCAGAAAGGTAAGCAACGAAGTAATTCTTCGCTCGGTGGTTTCGCTTGAGGATTTGGTCTGAAATACGTTTAAATAATCAAAACCGACTTTATTCTTAAAAATAAATTTATCGAGCGCATCGAGAAGGCGATGCTCAAAATTTTCAATGGCCAAGCTTCCCTGCGGGGGCCTTTCGCCGGAACCGGGCGGATTCATATTCACCACGACCACCTTGCGTTTTAACTCTGCATGAATCGCCGCCGCCAGATTGGTGATAAATGTGGTTTTCCCGATAGCCAGGCGGACGCTATAAATCGAAGCAATTTCGGCATGTTCTACCGCCCGGCGCTCATCTCTTTCCTTAAGCCGCCGGCCCAGCAGACGACTCAAGTGAAGCGAAAGCGACGGAACTTCTGAGAGAATTTTATAGAATTCGTCTTTTTCGATGCGAATGGCAAGCGCGTCGTTAAGCACGATGACGGTAACCGAGTGGGGCTGATTGGTCAGGAGTGAGATTTCGCCGAAATAATCATTCCGGTAAAGATTGATTACCTTTTCTTCGATTTCATCTGTTCGCTTGTGAACGACTTGCAGACGGCCGGAGACAACGACATAAAAGGCGTCCGGGCAGTCACCCTGCGAATACACTTTCTCGCCTTTGTGAAACTCAACCAAACGAGCTCTTCTCTCAATCAATTTCAGCTCGGCCCCCGAAAGATCCGAAAAAAGAGGGATCTGATTCAGCGTATACGATTTGGAAGCGTCTGATTTTTTATTATATTGAAAGAAAGCCATACTATTAATCCTGCTAACGAGTAACTAAAAGTACTCTTAAGAGTATCGACTCTTTCAAAGTTTTCGTTAAGTGTTTCCGATAATGCTACCGACGATTCAAAAGATCATTTATCCGATCGGTAATGATGCCGTCGACGCCCCAATTAAGAAGCTGATCGGCTTTCTTTACGCCATTAACGGTCCAAACAACCACACGCAATCCCGCTTCGTGAGCCGATTCGATAAGTGCCTTTTTACTAACCGTTACTTTGGGGTGAACGGAATAACAATGGTTCCTTTTTGCCCACCGAAGATTATTTGAAACGTTGGCCTTGAACAACAAACCCAGATGCGCACTTTTCCGGATATGTTTCAGCTGTGTTAGAGCGGTTTTTGAAAACGAAGAATAAATTATTTTTGAATCGAACCGCAAAGGAATGCTCTTCGAAATTTCTGAGGCTAGCCGGGCTTCGCTCCCCGTTTCTGCTTTAAGTTCAATATTGAGAGCCAAGGAAGGAAGTATTTTTTTCACAACTTCATCAAGCGTTGGAATAAGGAATTCCGGCGAACTTTTATCCAGCCCTAATTTTTCCGTTTGGAGGTGGCGAAGCTCGCGAAAATCAAGACGGCGTATTTCATGAAATTTTCGGCGGCAATCTCGGATTTTTTTGTCGTGAACAATGACCGGAACAAAATCACGGGTCAACTGCACATCGATTTCAGCCATGTCCGCTCCCGCTTGGAAAGCGGCCTTAAGACTAGCGATGGTGTTTTCCGGCGTAGTGGCGTGACATCCTCGGTGAGCTACGATTAAGCAGGAATTCATTAGAAACCTCAGTCATGTGTGAGCGGGGCAACCTGCCTGCCAAAAGTTTGGCAGGCAGGTTGCCCCGCAATTCCGGGGTGACCCCTCGCTCTGCTCGGGGCGGCAAAAAGCCCGGATGCCCCGGCTACAAAAGTATACTTCCTCGAGAAGTTCCTCACAAACCATGCAATGTTTTTAGTAAGAATTTGGAGATTATAGGTAGACTTGAGAAAGGGATTACTTTAAGAAGGCTTAGCCTATCTCGGAGATCTTTTCGGGATCGGAGAAATCATTAACCTTGGTTTCTAACCAATGGTTATACGCATAGTCGAGCACGCGGAACTTATCTACAGGATCCATCATCAAAAACCGAATTCCGATTTCGAAGGACTTGTCTTGCTCGGAAGCTGTGCGGGCCCACACCACTTCAGCAGAAGTATGGACAGGCTTCGGATCGTCCGGAATATCGATTTCTATATCGAAAATGGTTCCTTTTTTTATTTCATCCGTCAATGTCATTTTCATACCTTCCCTAGAAAGATCCTTGCTTAAGCAAAGACAACGCTTAGGCAATTCGTCGGCGAGCTTATAACGCACTCCTAAGAACGCATCAAACCTTTTAAATTTTCTACGCTCTTTTTCCATCTGTTTCATAGCATTCATCCTTTCTCCCCCAACTGGATTTCTCAAACCTACAGCAGTTGAACATATTTAGAATTTCATTTTTTCGGAGAGCTTCGCCAACCGAGCAGTGATGTCAAAAACTTCAAAAATATCCGTGGGTTTGAAGAAGTACTTCGGTGGTGACAATTTTCATAACTTTAATAAAGTCAGCACCTTACGAGACATATTTTTTGATTTGTTGGAAGTATAACACAGCGATTTACAAAATACAAGGAAACGGACTGAAATTTTTGGAGTATTTTGAGATTCAGCTCTGAGCGGATTTCCCTGGCTCAGTCTTCTTCTTAAACTGAACCATAACTTGCTTGAATTCCGGGTCTTACGTCAATTTTTGGAATTCAGGATGGGAGATGATCTTAAAGACGTTCTTTTTCTTGACGGCTTTATTAAACTCTTCGTTAGCCAAAAGGGCTCGCGGCTTTGGATGTTCAAGAACCTTCTGTCCTTCTTCGCTCGAGATCATCTGATTGAGTTGGTTTAATTTTTAAAAATCAAACATCGCGGAACTTTAACCCTGGAAATTGGTGAATTGTAGAGGAACTTTGAACGAACCGGCTTTTAATAATTTAATAACGTCTTGAAGATCGTCTTTCTTTTTTCCTTTTACGCGAAGCGTTTCGCCTTGGATGGTCACCTGTACTTTTAGCTTCGCATCTTTAATGGTCTTAACGATTTTCTTCGCTTCCTCGTGGGAAATGCCTTGTTTGATTTTCGCTTTTTGCCGGATGGAACTGTTTTCGGCATTCTCTTCGGCTTGATAATCGAGCGACTGCACCGGAACTCCCCGGACGGCTAATTTTTCATGAAGAAGCTGCTTTAAACCCCGGAGTCTCAAACTGTCGGCGGCCTGTACCGTTATATTTTTTTCAGGAGTACGTTCTAGATCAACTTTCCACAACGTGCCTTTGAAATCATAACGGGTCGTCAATTCTTTTTTGGCTTGATTTACAGCGTTATCGATTTCTTGTAAATCGACTTCGGAAACGATATCGAAGGAGGCTTCTTTGCTCACGGGAGGGATCTTTTAAATCAATACTCTTCTTCGGGTTGCTGTTCGACTTTTAGCTTTTCCTGGTCCCCCAAAAAGCGATCTATACGATCGCCGGCAGTTTTGGCCATATTAATGAATTCGATGCCGGTATCGTACGCGGACGTTTCACGTTTAAAAATTTTCGCCGGGATACTCCAACAGATTTTTCCCATACACTCCAACGGCGGCTCTTTATCATTTAAGAGGATTTTAAGGCTAACCAATTCGAATTTTCTAAGCGGTTTGCCGAGCATGACGCAAAGCCCGCCACTGCTTAGATTTGTGGTCATGGTTGATAGCGAATAGCCGTTTCCATCGCCGCGCACAAAAACATCGCACGCCACGACCATTCGGGGAAACTTCCTATGATTTAAACCTTGCCACATTTTGTCTACTGCTTTTCGGTTACTACTTTACCTGGCGAATAAAACCGTCAGGAAACCGTTTAAGTAGGCCCATTTTTTGAAACTGCTTCAAACCATCCTGTGCTTCGCGGAAATTTGCAAATTGCCCGCAATAAACCCGGTAAAGTTTGCGCCCGCTACCCGTTTGCATCGTCTCGTATGTAACGCGCGGGTATCCCAGACCTTTTAATTCTTCTACGAGACGTTCTGCGGCTTTTTCGTTTTCGTAAATGCAAACCTGTACGACATGATAAGGCTTAGCCAAACCGGTAAGCGTAGTTGAACTGCTAAATTTTGTTCCTGCCGTTTTAGAAGAAGCCATACCTTTTTCAATGCTTATAGATTTTTGCTTATCTTTATCCGCCGGACGCAATTCGTCGGCGATAGGCATGCCGAGCTCTTCTGCTGTTGCCGAAATCTCGGGAGAAACATCCAAATTTTGCGCCGGCTCGGGAAGCGGAATACCTTCGGTTAAATCTTGTTCGACCGATTTCGGCTTTACTTCCAGCAATGAAGAACGTTTATCAAACGCGAGATTTACAAATACATTGAATAAAATGATAAGACCCACAATACATGAAAGTGCGGTGACGACATGCCAGATCGATATACTTCGAATCCGGTCACCCCATTCTTTCCATTCGAGCTGAAAATTCGGCTTATCTTCCGTGCCCGGGAAATCACGTGAAATAGGTTTGAATTCTTTTTGCGGCTCTTTTTTAGCTTCTTTTTTTGACGGTTGGAATTTCTTTATAATTTCTCCCATGACTTTTCTATGCAAATTTTTATCTTCTTCAAAAAGACCGGATGGATGGGAAGATGCGGACGGTACGATATCCTTCATCATAGCCCTAGAAATGATGGCGCCCTTCGGCTCTTCCACTATATCCTGGCCAAATAAATTAGTGCGCGAACCGGGCTTAACCGATACCGATTGAAGAACGGCGGTAGAGGCAGGAGAAGGAGGCCGGCGGGCGATCTTTTCGCCGTTGCCGGAATGAACTTGGAACTCGCCGTAAAGCCGGTCTTGAATGTCGTTCTCCGAGAGAACAGACGGCTTACTAAAAGGATGTTTTTCTTTTTTTGATTTATTGGATTTAAACCACATAGAACAACTTTTAATTACGATGCGAGCGGAGAATTCTCACGTAGAAATAAGGCCAATTTGCATAACTCGGTCGCGCCTAAATTAATCCGGGCTTTCTCGGCAAATCCGTAGTCTCGGCAAACTTTTATGGCTCGCTCCATGCGCGTTGTTGTTTTTACCACAATTTCTTGATAGCCCACTTCCCTGCAAAAATCGATCAAATGCTCGAGCAACGCCTTACCTACGTTTTTGCCGCGGTATTCCGGCGACACAAAAAAACGGCGCAGCAACGCGTGGCGTTCATCATCCCGTTTGACAGCGATGGTTCCGACGATAGCACCTTTATCATCTTCCGCCACAAAAAAGGCTTCGCCGATGTTGCCGTAATGCCCAGGAATATCGTCGAGATCGTCGGGCGGATAGGCCGACGCATCTGCGGGAAACTCTCTATTCATAATAGAAGTAACGAGTAACTTTACTTCGGCATTATCCTGCAATCGAAATTTTCGAATATTCGGATGGGCCATAAAATAACTGTTTACGCGGTTATGTTATTTTGCGCTTTTACTCGTACGTAACTTCGGTAATCCGTAGGCAGATTTAACTTGTTGTTTACTTTCCGGCTCAGACATAATTTTTATGCGCTCGAAGCGTTTCAGAACATTTCTACGCTTAGCGCTGATATCGGATGACCGCAAACTTCTATGCTGACTCATAAGACACCTTCGCGTTAAACTTTTCTACTTTGTTAAAACTTTCGCTTTGGCGATCCCCGTTTTTGCCTGCTCGACTTCATAGACACTTGTTGCTAATTCGAGTGACTTATTAAAATATTTCAAAGCGCCTTCGGGGCGATTTTCATCGATTTCCAGTTTGCCTAAACCTTCGTAAGCTGCAGAGAGTTGAGGATTTAACTCCAGCGCTTTAAGAAACGACTGGCGGGCTTTATCCCTTTCGCCGACCGCATAATAATAACCTCCCAAATTGCTATGCGCAATGGCAAAATCTGGTTCGAGCTCAATTGCTTTTTGAATATGCCGAAGAGCCAGATTGAAAAGAGACTTTTTTAAGTAGGCATCGCCCAAATTAGAATTCGTAACCGCTGACTGAGGATTAAGATCTAGCGCAATACGATATTCCTTTATGGCGTTATCGTATTCCGCCCGGTGGTAATACAAATTGGCGAGGTTAACATGATAAAAAAAAGTTTCCGGCGCCAGACGAATAGCTTTTTTAAAAAGTTTTTCGGCCTCGTTTAACTTATTCAAATCAACGTAAAGCGTTGCTAGGTTTGAACATATATCAGCGTTTTCCGGGTCGAGTTGCAAGGCCTGATCATATTCTGAAATAGCCTGCTCAAAAGCCTTTCTTTTTTCAAATTCCAGGGCGCGCAAAGCATGCAAAGCAGCGGCATCTTTTGCAGTAAGCTCCTTATTTAGTAACTTCTCCAGCTCCGGCGGCGGAGCCGGCTCGGCAAAGGCGATTCCGCAGAAAGAGACATAAAAAGACACGAGAACAAAAACGGTTTTAAGAATTTGCATAAGAAGCTCTTAATATGTCATTCTGGGGGTTGCAGGCCTGAAGAATCTGCGAGTCAGATGCTTCGCCGGGCCGACCGCCGCTCGGCCAAGCGGCGCTTCGCTCAGCATGACAAGACTACGAAACTGGTTTTAGGAAATTTCTAAGAGCTGATTTAAAAGTTCCTGCGCTTGCTTAACCACGGGAGATTGGGGATATTTTGCAAGTAGATCGGTAAGGGTCTGCCGCGCTGAATCCCAGTAGGATAAATGAAGCTTAGCCAGCGCTAAACAGTAAAGCGCTTTGTCCATCAATTCGGAATTGGGAAATTTTTGAATGAATTGTTCGAATAATTCTCGAGCTCGGACATGATTTTCTTTTTTGCCATATGCTAACGCCAGCATAAATCGAGCCCACTCTTCTTTGCCGGCGAGGTCTCTACTTAAATCACCGCTTAAAAACGACTCGAGAACCGGAATGGCTTCCTCGTAATGCCCTTGATCAATCAACCCCTGCGCTTTTATCCAAAGCTCGGCTTTGCCGCCCTTATCGGTTAAAGCCGGAACGGCTTCTTCTAAATAACTCTGGACTCGATCGGGAGCTACATAACCCGGCAAGCGAGAAAGCTCCGTTCCTTGCTGATCTAAGATAAGCAATGTCGGAGTGCCGGCAATCCCGTACTGTTCGCTAAGCCCAGACTCGGCGTACGCGTTTATTTTCACGGGAACAAATTGTGCAGCCAATTTTTGAATAGCTTCTTTCGTAAATGTTTCTCTCTCAAATTGCTCGCACCATTCTCCGCCGTTTATGTAAAAGTATAAAAGAAGAGGTTTATTTTCTAGCCCAGCCTTTTCCATTCCCTCATTTAATGAATAGGACCAGTGCATAGAAGTTTTGAGCCGGTCCAAAGCCGCTTGAGCAGATTCGCGAATGGGAAATCTCCCGCCGCCCGGCAATTGATAAGGATCGATGAGTGCGGCTTCTAATAAAGGGGTGGCCGCAGGATCGCCCAGAATATCCAGCGCAAGAACGCTGTACCAACGGCTCATCCAGGAAGGCGATTGCAGGCCTGCTTCGGCTAATTTTTTCGCTTGAGGATCTTTCGCCATCGCAAGCGCGATGAGCGCGCCGTTTTGCTGTTCGGAATCGCCTGCTTGCTCAAGCTCGAGGAGCGCTTCGCGGGCAGGCGGCGTACCGATTTTACCCAAACTTTTTATCGCTAAAAAACGCGTCTCTGGATCGGATGACTTCACTTGTTCGGAAAGCACCGGAACGGCCCTGTCGTCGCCGATATCGCCGAGCACCTGAATAGCGGCGAGCTTGGTTTCCGGTTGCTCGGCGGAATCGTTAATCGCTCCGATTAAGCTTTCGACTTGGTCAGCGGAAGCGATAGAAAAGAAAAGGAAAGTTAAAAGGACACTACAAAACAGAAACTTCATAAAGGAAGATTACGAATATAGGCATCGGGGTAAAGATGCGTTTCGTTTTGAATTCTGGTTTTAAGAGATTGGGCCGTCGACTTGGTCTGCAGTTTTTCAATACATACTTGAAAATATTTTCCGCTCGGAATGACAAAAGCGTTGTAGCCTAATTTTTTCAATTTTTGAATTTGTTCTTCCGCCCGGTCGGTAGTCACATACGTTGCCAATTGTAGCGTAAACCGTTTTTCGCCGAGAGCAAGCGTCTGGCTTTCAGGCGCGGCTATTTTCCTGGCGCTCATTTCCAGCGGCTCGGCCATTTCCTGATCTTGGGGTAATTCCACAATCGGCTCTTTGAATAGCGAAACCGTTTGAACATTCGAAGCATCGGGCGGGACGGGTATATCCTCTATCCTACGCATCGGGGTTCTGACGAGTTCCTGAGTAACCGTAGTCAAGCGGCTAATTTCATTATGCAATTTCTCAACCTTAGCTTCGGTTTCAGCCTTTATTTGCTTCCGACCGCGCTCCACACCCCAGGAAAACACCACGACATAAGAAATAACCAATAAACAAACGCCGATCAAAAGCTTGTCTAGTCCGTAGGCTACGCTTTTGTTCTCACGACTGTCCAAAGTTTTTTTGCTATTAAAAGGTCCGGTTGTTTCTCCAACGTCATAAGGGGACGGGGATGAAAAGAGATCTTGTTGCATACGTAAACCCTTAATTTAATTTGGCTTAAGTAATTTTTACTTTGCTCCGCCGAGCCGCTTAAAAGGATAATAAATGCACATCGCTTTGCCGATTAAGTTTTGCCGAGGCACAAACCCCCAGTTCCGGGAGTCTGAACTTTCGGCGCTATTATCCCCCAAAACGAAATAATGGCCCTCCGGAACAAGTATCTCCTGATCCGGCTTGCCGTAGGCCCATTCGGGGCGGTTGTAATAATAGAACTTTTGAAATATCTCTGGTTCCGTGACTATTTTACCATCGACCAATATGTGTCCGTCCTTTATAGAAACAACCTCCCCGCCCGTAGCTACCAAACGTTTAACGAAATCTCTTTGCCCATCCACGGGATAACGAAACACAACAATATCTCCGCGTTTAGGTTCCCAGAAGGTAACCATGGGAAACGAAAAAATATTTTTTTCTATAAATGGAATACGGAGCTCGAACCTGCCGCAATACCCAAATTTATTGACGAGTATCCGGTCGCCTTCGATAAGCGTCGGGCGCATCGAACCTGTTGGAATTTTAAATGCTTGTACGATGAAGGCACGAATCACAAGTGCTAAGACAAAGGCCCAGAGAAGCGGTTGAATCCATTCATACCACCACCACTGCCATGACCAGGTTTTATACGTTATCTGATTTTTCTCTTTTTTTGTATCGCTCATGTTTTCCTTAACTGTCATCCCCGCGAAAGCGGGGATCTAGCACTGGATTCCCGCTGGAGTTTACCCCGGACTGGATTCCCGCTTTCGCGGGAATAACAGAGGTGCTCAGTCTATTTTTAAAACGGAAATAAACGCTTCCTGCGGCAATTCGACTTTGCCGAACCGTTTCATTCGTTTTTTACCTTCTTTTACTTTATCCCACAACTTTCTTTTTCGCGTAATGTCGCCGCCGTAACATTTCGCCGTCACATTTTTCGTCATAGGTTTAATGGAATCGCGCGCAATAATTTTACTGCCTACCGCCGCCTGAATCACCACCTCAAACATCTGGCGAGGTATGACTTCTTTTAACTTTTCGACGAGTGCGCGGCCCCGGTGAGCAGCATTATCACGCACGATAATACTGGAAAGTGCATCCACCACTTCCCCGTTAATCAAAATATCGAGTTTCACCAAATGGGACGGCCGGAATCCGATCAAATCATAGCGCATCGAACCGTAGCCGCTTGTACTCGATTTGATCTTGTCGTAAAAATCCATAACGACTTCGGCGAGCGGCATTTCGTAAACCAGCTTCGCGCGCGTCGGGCTTAAATATTCCGTACTTATGTAAATACCGCGCCGGTCCTGGCAAAGCGCCATAATGTTTCCCAGATCTTCCGTACGGACGATCAGCTGAAGACCGATGTAAGGTTCTTCGACTTTTTCCACTTGAGATGGATCGGGAAGCTTTACCGGATTATCCAAAATGATAACCTCGCCCGTTTTTTTCACAACGCGGTAGACAACGTTTGGAGCCGTAATAAGAAGCTCAAGGTCGAATTCCCGCTCAAGCCGTTCGCGCATGATATCCATGTGCAGCAGACCCAGAAGGCCGCAGCGAAATCCCAGACCCAGCGAAGCCGATGTTTCGGGCTCGTAGCTGAGCGAGGAATCGTTTAATTTTAATTTCGAAAGCGCGTCGCGCAGGAGAACAAAATCTTTCGGATTAATAGGATAGAGCCCGCAAAAAACCATGGGCTGGATTTCTTTATAACCGGGAAGCGGCCCGGAAGCACGCTCACTACTTTTTGTAATCGTATCGCCCGGACGCACATCCGCAACCTCTTTGATATTTGCGGCCAAATAGCCTACCTCTCCGGCCGAAAGCGACGCCACCTGATGCGGATAAGGATCAAAATAACCGAGCTCCACTACTTCACATTCTTTTTTGGAGGCAAAAAGATAAAGTTTTTCTCCCGTATTAATTTGCCCGTCGACCACACGGATATAAGTAACCACACCTTTGTAGGGATCGTATTTCGAATCAAACACGAGTGCGCGCAGCGGACTCTCAGAAACACCCGTTGGCGGCGGAATGCGTTCGATGATCGCGTCCAAAACTTCAGTGATTCCCTTCTGGAGCTTCGCGCTCGTCTCAATCATGTCTTTGTCGTCCATGTTGAGAAGTTCGACAAGCTCGAGCTTCACTTTATCGGGATCGGCGTTCGGCAAATCCATTTTAGAAAGAACCGGAATAATGACAATATTTCTTTCCCGCGCCAAAAGTAAATTGGTAATGGTCTGCGCTTCAACGCCCTGCGTGGCGTCTACCAAAAGCAAAGCACCTTCGCACGCGGCCAGACTCTTTAAAACTTCATACGTGAAATCAATATGCCCGGGCGTGTCGATCAGATTTAATTCGTAGCCTTTATACGGAATCGTAACCGCCCGCGCTTTGATCGTAATCCCTCTTTCGCGCTCAAGATCCATGTCATCGAGGATTTGCTCGCGAAATTCGCGAAGCGAAATCGCGCCCGTGGCCAGAAGCAAACTATCGGCAAGCGTGGATTTGCCGTGATCGATATGCGCAATAATGGAAAAATTTCTAATCTTATCGGGAGAAGTCATGAGGGCTTGAGGGATTTGACAGCAGCTTTGCGGTCGGAATTTCCAAAAATAGCGTTTCCGGCAACCAATACGTCCGCTCCGGCTTCTAAAGCCAATCGCGCCGTTTCCGCGTTAATTCCGCCATCGACCGAGATGTGACCTTCAAAACCCATTTGGCGAAGCGAGCGAATTTTTCCGACAGATTCCGGCATGAATTTTTGCCCGCCGAATCCGGGCTCAACCGTCATAATGAGAACCAAATCCACAAAACCTAAGAACGGAACGGCCTCTTCGATCCAGGTTTTTGGCCGAACCGAAACTCCCGGACGTTTACCCAATTCGCGAATCTTTTCCAACGTCTGCCGGACATCTTTACACGCTTCGACGTGAACGGTAATTAGATCGGATCCGGCGCTCACATAATCAGCAATCCAGTCGACCGGTTCTTCGATCATAAGGTGGACATCCAGCGGAAGCTTTGTGCACTTTCGAATGGATTTAATCACCGTAGGACCGATGGTGAGATTGGGCACAAAATGCCCGTCCATCACATCGACGTGAATCCAATCGCAGCCGGCGGATTCGACCTGTTTAATCTCATCCGCCAAGACAGCGAAATCAGCGGAAAGAATGCTCGGAGAAATAATTATTTTATGTTTCATAAAAATGTCATTCTGAGGCGTTATCCATTATTTTGTCATTCTGAGGGCCGAAGGCCCGAAGAATCTCTATTTGGAGATTCGCCGGACCGACCGTCCGGCGCCGCAACACCAAGCGGCCGACCGCCGCTTAGCCAAGCGGCGCTTCGCTCAGAATGACATACCGGTTCTAACTAATTTCCTTTTTAATGGTGCCTAGCACTTTATCTTTCGTGGGACCGATTAAAGATATGGCGTAATGCTGGTCGCGAAATAGTTTCCTTGCCATTTGACGGATATCTTCGGCCGAGATCGATTGAATTTCCGATTCGATTTTTTTCCGGTCGGGAACTCGATCGGAAAACAGATATCGCTCACCGACCCAAAGCATATGTTCCAGAATATCTTCGATTCCCAAAATCAATTGGCCTGTAAAATAATCTTTCGCGCGCTTCAGTTCGGCATCGGGCGCAAGCTTTGCAGCGAGCCTGTCCAATTCGCGGATAATTACTCGAATGGCCTGAAGCGTTTTCTTATCATCCACACCCGCCGAAATGGTGAAGGTGCCCGTGTCTTCGTATGTTGAAATGTGACTACGAATAGAATAAGCAAGGCCGCGCTGCTCCCGCACTTGTTCAAAAAGCCGCGAGCTCATATTGCCGCCGAGAATCACATTAAGGAGAGCGGTCTTATACCGGTCGGGGCTGTTGCGGGAGCCGCAATGCATGCCGATGACAAAATGCGTTTGTTCTGTTTTTTTATCTTCAAAACAAGTCCTTACGCTTCTGAGCTTTCCGTAAGCCGGTTTAAACGTGGACGAACGACCGCCGGTTTTTTGACCAAACATTTTTTCAACCTGATCTTGGACTTGCCCAGGATTTACGTCGCCAAAAACCGTAACCAAAATATTTTTAGGGTGGTAATACTGCTTTTTGAAATTCCGGATAATCGGCGAGCTGAGTCCGTTAACGCTGTCGATCGTGCCGGCAATATAATTGCCGAGCGATTGGCCCGGCCAGAGAAGATCCATGAGCATCTCATGAACAAAATGCATCGGCAGGTCGAAATACATTTTAATTTCTTCGAGAATGACGGTCCGCTCTTTTTCGATGTCTTTCGAGGTAACCGTTGCGTTATTAACCATATCCGAAAGAACGTCTAAGGCGTTTTCGGAATCTTTATTGAGAACGCGCGCCATATAACAAGTACATTCTTCGGAGGTAAACGCGTTTAGCATTCCTCCCACGCCTTCGATTTCTTCTTTGATCTGGCGCGTAGTTCTGTTTTTGGTTCCCTTAAAGAGAATGTGTTCGATAAAGTGGGAAACGCCGGTGATTCTTTTGGATTCAAAACGCCCGCCGACTTTTACCCACACGCCAATCGCTACGGAATCCCGATTGGGCACCGGGCACGTCACGAGACGAAGTCCGTTATCCAAATCGCTTAAATGATAATTAAAATCTTCGTTGGTACTACTTTGATTGAGCATCGATATACCCCTGCAGCATGATTTGAGCAGCCAATTGATCTATTTTTTTCTTTCGTTTAGCACGTGATACGTCCGCTTCGAGTAAATATCGCTCGGCTTCTTTACTGGTTAAACGTTCATCCCAGAGCTTCACTTCGACCCCCGCCGCTTGTTCGAGCGGCGGTCGGCCGCTTGGTTCAGCGGCGCCGCGCGGTTGGCGCAGGGCCTCACGAAGCATTTCGGCAAATCGCTCAGATTCGCGCGCCTTCGACCCGATCGATCCGTTCATATTGATAGGATAACCGATCACTACGGTATTAATTTTTTCAGAGCGAATAATTTTTATAATTTCTTGAATATGACTGCCGTCCCTGCGGCATTCCACAAAACCAAGACCGTGCGCCATAATTCCGGCTTCGTCACTCTTGGCCAAACCGATTCGCTTACTGCCAAAATCGATACCAAGAACTCGTGTCATTGCGGTTATCTGCTAATTGTAGGGGCGCGGTTCACCGCGCCCGTTGATCTGGCGGGCGTCGTAAACGACGCCCCTACGCATCAGTTTATGGGGTCCTGGCAATGACGGCCTTCCGTGCACGGCACGAGAAAACTTTTTAGCTAATTTAACCACAGACGCCGTTCCGCCCCTCGCCTTCCGGATGGCGCTTATAAATGCGCTTCCCACGACAACTCCGTCGCTTACCTGCGAAGCTGCCTTCGCTTGTTCGGGACTCGAAACTCCGAATCCAATCAGAATGGGATTTTTAGAAAATTTCCGGAGGCGGCGAATATTTTGATCCATTCCCTGTTCAAATTGTTTCCGCTCACCCGTCACACCACACCGCGAAACGTAATAAATGAAATCTTTTGATTTACGCGCCAGAAATTTCATGCGTTCGTTTGAAGAGGTCGGCGCTACAAGATTAACGAACGAAAGCCCGGCTCGCTTAATAGCGTCGACCAGCGCGGGGTCTTCGTCCGGCGGCAAATCGGGAATAATGACGCCGTCAAATCCATCCCGGCGAATTCCTTCGGCAAAACGTTTTGCTCCGTATTGAAGTATCGGATTGACGTAGGAAAAAAAGATAATCGGCATCGTCACGCCGCGTTTACGCGCTTTTGCGACGATACTACGCGCAATATCAATCGTGATGGAATGTTTAAGTGCCCGCTCCGATGCGGCCTGAATCGTCGGGCCATCGGCCAGCGGATCGGAAAAAGGAAATCCGAGTTCCAGAATGTCCACACCGACGCTGTCGAATCCGGCCAAAAGTTTTTCTGTCGTCGAAAGATTGGGAAATCCCAGTGTAATGTAGGCGCAAAACAGTTTCCGCCGCTCGCCCCGCGCCTGCTTAATTTTCTGCGTTAGTCGATTATTTGACTTCATAAATTTTGTCATGCTGAGCGAAGCGAAGGATCTCAGATTCTTCGGGCCTGCGGCCCTCAGAATGACATATACCTCTAGAGTTTGAGGGCATGCTTTACCGTATCGATATCTTTATCACCGCGGCCGCTTAACCCGACGATAACCGTTTCGTTCTTTTGCGTTTTCGGCATGAGTTTTTCCAAATAAGCCAGCGCATGCGAAGGTTCGAGGGCCGGCATAATTCCTTCTTCGAGCGTAAGCCTTCTGAACGCCACCAAAGCTTCTTTATCCGTAATAGCCACGTACTCGACGCGTCCGGTCTTTGATAAATACGCATGTTCGGGACCCACCGATGGATAATCCAAACCGGCTGAGATGGAATGAGCAAGCTGAATTTGCCCGACTCGATCTTGGAGAACAATGCTTTTCATTCCGTGCAAAACTCCGTTGCTTCCCTTTGTAATCGTCGCCGCGTGATGCCGTGTATTGATTCCCGAACCCGCCGCTTCGACTCCAAACATTTTCGCCTGCGTTTTTAGGAAAGGATAAAAAAGCCCCATTGAGTTACTGCCGCCGCCGACGCAGGCGACTAAATAATTCGGCTCCCTGCCTGTTTTTGCCTTATGCTGTTTTCTCGCTTCCGTTCCAATCACGCTTTGAAAATCTCTCACCATCATCGGATAAGGGTGCGGCCCAACGGTTGAACCGAGAAGATAATAACTTGTATCGACGTTCGTCACCCACGCGCGAATAGCTTCGTTCGTAGCATCTTTCAATGTTTTCGAACCGGAATGAACGGGAATCACGCGCGCACCGAGAAGCTGCATTTTGTAAACATTAAGCGCCTGCCGGTGAATGTCTTCGTCGCCCATGTAAACATCGCATTCGAGATTGAGTACTCGCGCTACTGTAGCGGTGGCAACACCGTGCTGCCCTGCTCCCGTTTCGGCAATAACTTTTTTCTTTCCGAGAAATCGAGCTAAGAGCGCCTGTCCGAGCGTGTTGTTGATCTTATGAGCGCCGGTGTGGAGAAGGTCCTCACGCTTTAAAAATATCTGGGCCCTACCGTAACGCCGCGTGAGATTTCGGGCAAAATAAAGAGGCGTCGGCCGCCCGGCATAATCGCTTAAATAACCTGCGAGTTCGCGCTTAAACTTGGGATCGCAACGCACCGTTTTGTAGGCATCGATAAGCTGATCTAACGCCGAGATAAGCGTTTCGGGCACAAACCGGCCGCCGTAGGGGCCGAAATAACCTTTTTTATTGGGAACCGTTTTCGCCGGCAATGTCGTAACTCCTTCAGTCTTCAAAAGAAACGAAGAGCTTAACATACAGCCCATTTAAAATCAATAAATGTGCTATTCATATAAATACTATGCGATTAATGTTTTGAGTGGAAATATAGGAGAGCCGGGACCAGACTCGATCGAAGATAGAATATTTGAAACGCTCAAGTTGCTTAAATCCGGACGGTGTAGCGGCATAAAGCCTTCGTTCGGTAAAAAGACGTTCTAAAACCTCTACCCCAACCGCAGATCGGGAATTGCGTTTACGGGCTTCGCTCAAAATGTCGGCTAACGAAATTTCAGATTCGGCAAATTCGAAACCTTTTATGAAATTGATAATCCGAGTCGTCACAAAAAGTGTGTAAATATCGTCGCGATTGAAATGTTCTGTTTCAATCGCCATCGCTGTGAGACGTGCTTTAAAAACATCCGATTCATCGCGCGGCGGAAAATTTCGGGCAATGGGAGAATTTGGCGTCAGATAAAACATCGAAGCGCCGAGAAGTACGGGTAGCCTCGCATTAAAAACAAGCGTTTGAATCATCGAATCAAGAGATTCGTTCGGAAGCCCGAGAATCTGATAGGAAACCATTTTAAATCCGAGCTTTGCCGCCGCTTCTACCACTTCCAAATATTTCTGAATCGTATGCGGCCGTTTCGTGGTTTGGCGAACGGTCGTATCTGAGCTCACCAACGCCAAATTTAAATGGGAAAATCCCGCCTCTTTCATTAGCCCGAGCAATTCCGGATCGAGACTCAAATACGAAATCCCATTCATTGCTACAAGATGAATATCTCGTTTTGGGAAAACCTGAATGATCGAACGGCAAAGGCTTTTCATTTCTTCCACGTAAAAAGTTAAATTGTCGTCTTCGAAATCAAAAACGCGGTACCCCTCTTCGTAGCGCGCCAGCATTTCTTCTAAGACGAGCTCGATCTTGCGGCGTCTGAAACTTGTTCCAAACGTTAGATGAACCGAGCAGAAACTACATCGGTGCGGACAGCTTCTCGAGGTGATGACAAAACTCAGGGGCTTTTTTTCGAACCGGTAACGATCGATTTCCAAATCCGATAAGTCGGGCGCCGGAAGATCGTCCATCGGATAATTTTCTTCGATGGGGTTCATTTGAATGCGCCCGCCTTGTTTGTAGCCTAGATTGGGAACCGTTTCAAAATGCCTGCCGTTATTCCAACTGCGCAAAAATTCTACAAGCGGCTTCTCCCCTTCTCCGCGGATCACAAAATCGACGGCCGGGTGACTTAACATCATTTCCGGACAGGCCGAAACATGGGAACCGCCAACCAATATAGGAATATTTAATTTCGCCTTGAGCAGATTCGCGATCTCGAGCACTTCGCGGTAATAGGGAGAGAAAAGCGAGGAGATGCCGACCATATCAGGATTTTCTTCCACAACTTCGCCAACGATTTCGCCAAACGGTTTTCCGAAATGGTAGAACTGATGAAATGCGGAGAAAGGACTCGAATCCGGCCATGCGTAGTAGGATTTTAAATAGGAGAGCTCGGCCGGAATGGCGATCGTTTTCCGGCCGCAGCCTTGATGGAAATCTTTTACAACGACATCTATTTCGGGAAGGAATTTCTTAATCGCCGCTTTGAGATAACAAAGCCCGATGGGCTGGAGACGAATATCGGTATCGTAGAAATCCTGAACCGGCGGCTGGATAAGAACTAATTTCATGAATCCGATGCAATTTTAGCCAGAACAAGTCCCGCCAGAAACCAGCCAATAATCAGATCGGCTATTCCGATTAGCGTAAAAGAGGCGGAAAATCCCCACCAGTTCCAATTCGAAAGATGCCAGAGAATACCCACCGCCAAGGCGAATACCAAAATCACGATCAACCGGGAAAAATAATTAGACTTTTTCAAACGAAGCACGATGTAGGAAACTAAAGCGGCGCTCAGCATATCAAACAAAAGATCGTACATAAGTTTGAATTTCATGGGACCGTAACCTTGCGGATTGAACACAAGGAAAGCAGAAGGTTTATTTTTCAAAATATAAATACCGGCCGTCGGCGCATCGGCGGTAAGAATAGCTTCCACGCTTTGTTCATGCGTGAAGGTCCGGAACGTATTGTTATGCCAAGGTAAAACCATCCAAGATACCGCACTCCAAGCAAATAAAACCAAACCACCAACGATCCCGCCGATTAAAATTTTCATACCCCCGCCTCCTTGTTTAACGCCTTTTTCAAAATGTCCATTTCTTCCTTCTTAAATTCAAGGGACAGCGCACGCTTCTGCCCCTCGGGCGATAATTTATTCCAGGCCTTCTTCAGTACCGCCACCGTTTTTTCTTCTCCCTGTTCCTTCAGAAAATCAGCAAACTGATATTTTAGAAAATAAAGCGTTACGGCGTCTTCCAGCACACGCGATTCGGGATCGTTCGGAAAATTTTTCTTTGTGATGAGCAAACTGACGCATTCGATAAAACCGGCGTCGTAACCGGCCTCTTTAAGAATCCCGGTTGCTTTTTCGGCGTGGAATTTTTTTAACTTTTCGCGCCAAGCTAAATAACCTTTACGATCCATCGAAAAATCGCTTCGCGGAATCATCCAGCGGCAAATATGCTGGCCGCGAATGGCGATGAGAAGCTCTTCGGAAGGCGAGGAAGAAATTTCTCTTACAATCTCTGTGAGTCGCTTCGAATAAAGAAGTTCTTTAGGAACGCGAACGCCGCCGGAAACGTCAACGTTCGGATCGTTAGCGTTTTCGCTGTCGATAAGCTCAATCGCTTTTTGGAAACGCGGGTCGCCGATCGCCATTTGTCAACCTTCGCACTGAAAATATCTCAAAGGGACATCTATCCTTGCAGGGATTCAAAACGGTCGCTTTTCAGATGTTTTCGTTCAACGAAACTAATTTTTTAGTATATCCGTACAAACTGCCTAGTAAACTGGGTATTGCCACCAATGCCATGCCAACAAAATAGACCCAATAGAATTTGTGGCTTTCTTTGTAGGCACCGTAAAACATTAACCCGTTCCAAAGAACTGTTGGCAAGGCGATCGACACAGCGCCGAAAAACCACGATTGGGGGCGAATGCGTCCAAAAATCATGCCGATCACAAATGAGCCAATCGCCGGAAAAATCATATACATGAAATAATTGGGTATCCACGAAAATACCATATACAAGAGAAGCCCCAAACCATGAACGGTATTCCCACAGCAAATCCCACAACCATCATTACCAAAGTTAATAGTATTTGCCTCAACTTAATCATTTACTCCCCCTTCTAGAATCAGCCGATAAGACGATAACAACTCTCAAGGCGCTGATCCTCCTTGAAAACCGCCTCTTTCATAGACGTCTTGGTGCATGCACAGGTTATGAAGCGAGATATTGGCGGGCGGCTTTGATAAATTCATGGGCTTGAGGAATTAAGACTACCGCATCCTCTTTGGAGATCACAATCGAAGCGGAATAGTCGCTGGTCAGTCTTTTGTTAAAGGCTTCAATCAGCCAGCGATGAAACTTTTGATCCAAGATGCCTGTTTTCACAAAATGCTCTCCAAAGGCCGCATGAAGGTTGCCGTGCCTCTTAAAACTCATTTCTTTTTCGTTCAGCAGAGCCTCAGCAACATAAAACATGGCGTAGTAAGCGCGACTTGCGATAAACTCATAATCCTCCGACTGCTTAAGGGATTCTGCCGTTTGAAGAGAACGTTCTGCTTTTTCCAAAAGTCCGCGGGTTGATTGCTTCATGCGGCCTTTGCCTCAGGACGAACATTTCTTAGAAAAGGCGATTCTCCATGAAGCCACTCGGATTCCCGCATAAAAACACTGCTGATCGTCACCCCATACTTCAAAGATAAATCAGAGCTGAGCTGCCCTGTTTTTTCCACCTCTTCGCCATACCGTTTATAATCATCAAGCACTACTAAGACATCCAAATCAGAGTTTGAATCCTGCTCACCCCGGGCATAAGAACCGTATAGATATAAACCTTTCAGGCGAACTCCATAAAGCCCCTCTATGCCTGTTTTGAATTCTTGAAGCAGCTGTTTCAAATGATTTTGAGTCATTGTTTTCTCCTTGTCGGGTATTGTACAAGACAGAAAGCCGAAAATAAAGGTGCGTTCTGGGAAAAAACTGCTCCTTTCAGAACCGATGCACAAACTCCTACCTACGCCGGTCAATCGGTACGTAGGCTTGCTTTTCGGGGCCGGTATAAATCTGACGCGGGCGGCCGATTTTCAAATCCGGCGACTCGAGCATTTCTTTCCACTGCGCAATCCAGCCGGGCATCCGGCCTATGGCAAACATCACCGTAAACATGTTGATGGGAATACCGATGGCTCTCAGCAAAATACCGCTATAAAAATCGACGTTGGGATAAAGTTTCCGCTCAATAAAATAGGAATCTCTAAGCGCTACTTCTTCCAATTTTTTGGCCAAGTCGAGCAGCCGGGTATTTTTTCCGATCTTCTTTAACACATCGTCGCAGGCTTTCTTCAAAATTTTAGCGCGGGGATCGAAATTTTTATACACCCGATGCCCAAACCCCATCAATTTAATGCCCTGCTTTTTGTTGTCTTTTATTTTCTGAATAAAACCGTCTACATCACCGCCTTCTTTTTCGATCTGAGAAAGCATTTCAATCACCGCCTGATTGGCACCGCCATGTAACGGGCCCCACAACGCGCAAATGCCGGCAGAGATAGAGGCGTAAAGATTAGCCAGACTCGAGCCGACCATACGCACCGTTGAAGTGCTGCAGTTTTGCTCGTGGTCTGCGTGTAAAATTAAAAACAATTCAAGCGCTTTTGAGAAAACCGGATCCACTTGATACTGCTCCGCCGGCACCGCAAACATCATGTTTAGAAAATTCTCTACATACGTCAGGCGATTCAAAGGACCGATGAACGGCTGACCGATGGATTTCTTATACGAAAATGCCGCGATCGTATTTACTTTGGCAATCAACCTCGAAATGTTTAAATCGATCGAAGCCGGATCCGAAGTATAGCAATCTGGATAATAACTTGAAAGCGAACAAATCATGGAAGAGAGAATCGACATGGGATGCGCCGTCGCCGGATAATTATTAAAGAAGCGTTTCATGTCTTCGTGAATCATGGAATGCCGCGTTACGCCGGTCATAAAATCCGTGAGTTCTTTTTTGTTCGGTAAATGACCGTAAATCAAAAGGCAGGAAACCTCAAGAAACGAGGATTCAGCCGCCAATTCCTCAATGGGAATACCGCGGTGGCGGAGAATTCCTTTTTCTCCGTCAATGTAGGTGATGGAGCTAAAACAGGAACCGGTATTTCCGTAACCGGAATCTATCGTAATCGCTCCCGTCTCCGAACGCAGATTGCTGATATCCACCGCTCTTTCTTTCTCCGTCCCCTCGCAAAGCGGAAGTTTTACGGTTCTATTTTCGATTTTTAATTCTGCCTCTCCAATTTTTTTATAATCGCTCATAATGCAGCTCCTTAAATATTTTTTTAGTGAAAAACACGTTCGATCAATTTTCTGGAAATCCATCCGCCCGTACCGTCGCGAAGCTCAATTCTCGCCCACGAATCCCGTTCGTCGTTTATAAATACCGGCATTCCGGCGGTAAGTTTAAATGCGGTTTTATCCTGATCCGAGGGACCGTATTTCACCTCCGCCGTCTTCGCAACGACAAAAGCATCTTCTTCCCTCGCGATAGAAATTTTAAGAATAAGAACTACAGTAAACACCATAAAAATGAAAAATAAAATGACAACTGTTCGCTTCATCCACGGCGGCCGCTTTAATAAAAGATAAAAAGCATACGTCACAACCCACATTCCGTAAAAAATTAAAACAAGCAGGGACGATTCCGTTTTGCTTGTATTAGATAGGATTTCATTTAATCCGACGATGATGGCCGGCCTCTTGTCTTCCACTTGATGCTCAAGCAGGCTGTTAACATAATTAAGATTGCTTAAAATTTCCGAATCTCTCGGATTAAGCCGTCTCGCTCTTTCAAAATTCAGGATGGCCTTGCCAAAATCGCTGGTCTTTGCGTAGGCGTTGCCCAAATTATAATGAACCGACGCATAGGAATGACCTGTTTCGATAAGCTGTTCGTATAAACGAACGGCTTCTTGATAACGGCCTTCTTTATATTCTTTATTGGCCGAAGCGAACAGATCGTTTTCCTGTGCACCCGCATAACCGGATAAAGCGCATAAAAACATAAGTATAATAATTATTCGTTTCATTTTTTCTTTGCCATGGATTTAGAGACAATTTCTACCGTATCCAAAATTTCCTCTTTTTTCCCGTGGTCGATTTCGGTGCCCGTGAACCGGACTTGGTTGCAAAGATCATAAAATGTCTTTAGCCGTTCGATCGTTTCCGCAGACTCGCCGCGCTCTTTTAGTGCTTCCTCAACCATAGGAACGGTAAGGCTATGCGCCGATACATTCATCTGGGCCGACACATAGCCGTTGAGTGTTTTTTGAGCAATTTCACAAAATTTCTGCTGCGCTTCCCGGCTGCTGTCTTTCATGAGTTTGCCCATCTGGCGAAGCCCCCGGCGAACAGCGCGCGGAGCGTGGATGCGTCTTTTCAATGCAATATTGGTTTCCAATTCTTCCTGCCGCTTCAAGTAGAGAAAAATAATCAAAGCCAGTAGTGTCGCGATACCGTTTCCGATCAATAAAAATAGTCTAAAAGTATTTACTCGTTCGAGCAGCGCTAATTTTAAGCGGTCTTTAATGAAGAAAATGTCGCGCGCTTCGACTTCAATGCCTTTTCTTTTTTCCAATTCTTCCCTGCTCTTTAAAGGCAAAGACAGCTCACCTTCGCCCGGCTGTACTCGAATATGAAACGCTTCCGTGCGAAGCGTGGTGTATTTTTCTGCACGTGGATCGAAGAATGAAAATTCTACAGGAGGAATTTCCAAATCACCCGGAACTTCCGGCATCAACATGACCTGAAATGTCTTACGCCCCATCACGGTATCTTTGCGCTCAAGCAACTGGGAAGAAACATCGGAATCGTAAACCTCGACATTGGCAAGCGCTGGAAGCGGAGGCCTTTCGAGCGTTTCAATATTGCCCTCGCCTTCGGTGGTAAGCGTTAGTGTAACGGGCTCATTTTGCTTCACGGTACGGCGGTCTACCGTACCCGTAAATGTAAAATGCCCGGAGGCGCCGTTGAATCCGGCCGGTTTGTCTTTCTCAGGAAAAGGTTTTACCGTGATGCTGATGGGCTGGGTGGCGAGCACCTTCGGAATTTTCCTTGAATAAATCCGGCTTGAGAAAAAGCTATCGTCAAAAAATTCATCCATAAAATTTTCGTAATGCGACCTTTCTTCTACGCTGACTTTAACGGTGCCGGGTTGAATGTTATATTCACCGCTTCCTTGCGGAAAAAGTACCATTTTGCGCACGTCTGCCCTAACGTACCGCTTTCCGCTGATTTGAACGACGTTTTTATCCAGCTTTTCAGGGCTCGGAAATTGCTCGATCCAAAATCCGGTGATCACCGGCTCTTCGGAAAATCCTTCGTACTGCGTGTCCTGCCGCGTATAAAGCGAGTACGTTAAAACGATCGGTTCGTTAGGGTAAGCAACGGTCTTATCCACCCACGCTTTAAGAAATATATTCGGATCGGCGCCGAGCGGGACAAAACCCTGCGGCTGAGTTTTTGGAATCTGATAGAAACCCGGCGGCTGCGCTGACGATGGAACATTTCCGGCAAGCACTGTCGTACCTTGGCTAGGAACGGAAGCGCCGCTCGTGCCGGCCATTCCCGGCTTGCCTAGAATTTCAAATTGAACCGATGAGGTTCTGTAAACCTGTCCTTCCACTTCAATTTCAACGGGGGGGAATGTGAACTTACCCACCGCGTTCGGCACCAGAGCAAAATTAAATTCCGAAACCGAAATAGTTTTCCCATTTTCTTCTCTCGACTGCGAAGAATGACCGGTATAGTAAGCTGTAAAACTTTCCACCGAAGGAAGCCTCGGCCTTTGCGCAGCGCTGCCGGCACTTTCGACCCGGATTTTCAAATGCACTTCTTCACCCACCGATACGGTCTGCCGGTCAAACGTAATGGTAACCTCCGGCAACACCGCCAAAGCGGTGTGTGAAAAAAATACAAAAGCAAAGATGGGAATAGCCAATAAAATGGGGTTGGAAAATTTCATGTCTAAAACTTAGGTTCTAAAACCGATTTAGAAATTTGTGCGAGTAAATTATTCAATGCTGATTTATGCTCTGTAATCCAACGTTCACCTTCGACTCGCCTGCTTGAACTGCATTCCAACGCATCTTCAAGCCGCGATAACTCCATTGCTCTTGCCAAAGGAATCCAAATATCTTTTGGCCGCTTCAACTTTTCAACTTCGCTGGCCCAAATTTTTTCGGCTCGAACGAGATTGGGATAACACAACCTCCGGAGAAGCTGAAGAATTTTTTGCCCCTTATCTTTACGCGACAGTTTACGGTCCTCCAAAATACCGGCAAACTCTTGCTTCTGGAAAATGCTTTTTACATCTTTCTTTTCCATTCTTGCGAGATCCGTAATTAATTCCGTCAGCTGCCTTTTTTCGGTCACCGTGAAATGACAAAAAGAATCTAACATTTAGCGAACGGTTTCCAGCCATTTTTTTTGAAAACTTTCGATGGAAAGGCCGGTAGTCTGCCTAAGAGCTTCTTCAAATTTGGCTCCGTCTCTAAGTAGACCAAGCATTTCTTTGACGCGGTGGATCCGATAGCGATCGATGAGAAACTTGGTCATTAAAAAAGACTGTTGATAGAAAACGGCGACCAAGTTTTGCTCCGTGAGGTTGGCGAGCCCTCCTTCCAGCTGTTCATAATTAAAATACTGCCCCTTCGCCAAAGAATCCATGAATTCGGATGTGCGGATCGGTGAAACTTTGTTCTCCTCAAATTGCGCCAGCCCTTCGTTTAACCAAATCGGACAAGCATTCCCTGCAATTTCCACAATGAAAGCATGCGTGAGTTCATGATGAATCACTCTCTTAAATTCCGCGGCATCGACTTTGCCTTCTTCGTAAGCCGGTAAACGGATCTTACCGTCGTAAACACCGGCCGACCAATGCGGAGAATCCATAATCTGCTCAAATTCCTTTTGATCATACAAAATAACGGGAATCATAACATCGGGGTAATGATTGAGGTCCTGCGCCACAACGCGGTAGGCATCGTTTAAGAGTTCCTTCAACTGGTGGCCCTGATAGGCCTCGTTAGAGCGTTTATAACGAATGATAAAATGAGAAGCGCCGTATTGAGCTAAATTTAACTCGACATCGGCTTCGCGCTGAAGTTTTTCGAGCTTCGCCTTAATTCCAAGCGTGCTGCCGAGCACCAGCGCTTTTTGCCAATATTCCTGCGCCTTACGCAAATCCTGCATCATGTAAGCCAAATCTCCCAACACTTCCCAGGTATTTTGAATTTTGTCGTAATACTTGACCGAGAGCTCCAGAAAAGGAAGGCTTTCTTTGTATTGCTTTTTGTTGAGCTTCTCAACGCCAAAATTATGGAGAACCGTACCGATGGATTTACGAACGTTTTCATCGTTCGGCTTTAATGCAACGGCCCGGTCAAAATTATCCTGAGCTTGCCTGAGATTTCCCTTTTCCAGTTCCGCCACGCCCAATACAAAGTACCCGTCGCCCGAATTTGATCCGGAGGACGCTCCGCCCCGTTCTAATTGCTCCGCCCATTCCAAGTAATGAAGCGCGTCATTAAAATTATCCTCTTTCACCAAAAGCGCGCTCATCTGCTGATAGGCTGCAAGCAATTGAGTACGCAAAAGTTCATTGGCCGGATCGGCTTTGTACGCTTCTTCGGTTTTTCTTACTTCTGTTTCAAATTGACTGGCTGAAGTCGTGGGAGATGTATCCGCTTTGATCGGCGAAGGCAGCATCAAAGCCATAATCAAAAAGCTTCCCATTAAAAAGAGACCGGGCTTCATTGAATAAAAACCTCGGCTCTCTTTATACGTTTTGCAATCGAGGGATGGGAATACATCAGAAATTCGATCAGCGGATGAGGACTCGGATCCGAAAGATTTAGCAAAGCAAGCTTTTTCATGGCCGAAATAAATTCGTTTTTCATTCCGGTAATTCTTAAAGCAAAGTCATCGGCTTGACGCTCAAGCGAGCGCGAAAAAGCATTGCCGAGCGGCATTAAAATCAAACCGTATAAAATGCTCACGAGAGAAAGAAGCGGAAACCCGGCAATATCGGCGGCGGACTGAAATCCAAAACGAGCCGAGAAATGAAGCAGCGAACAGTAGGCTATCCAAAATAGGACGAATGAGCTAAAAATTCCAAAAACGACTTCTTTCAAAATATCCCGGTGTTTGCAGTGGCCCGCCTCGTGCGCAACGACTACGGTGATTTCGTCCGGAGTAAAACCCCTAAGAAGCGTGTCGCTTAAGACCACGCGCCGGGTCGAACCCAGCCCTAGAAAAAACGCGTTGGCTTTATTCGTCGTCTTACTCAAATTCATGGAATAAACATTTTCGATTTTAAGATCTACGCGGTGAACCAAATTTAATATGCGCGTTCTGAGGTCTTCGTTGGATAAACGCTCGTACCGGTAAAAAAGCGGCGCGATGTAAACCGGCCAAAGTTTACTAAGCACGATGGAAACCAAAGCCCACGCCATCCAGGCTATGATCCACCAAGTGTCAGGCCAGTTTCTGATAATGCCGTAAAGAAGTTCGATAAGAACGAAGCCAAAGGCAAAACCAATAAGCTGCCGCTTGGCCATTTCGCGAACCCATCCGCGAATTCTTAAATTAGAAAGGCCGTAGGCGTGCTCGATATGAAATCCTGAATAATACGTGAATGGGAGGTCGATCAAGAAAAGAATCAGAGAAACAACCGTGAAATATACCGCTACGATCGGCCAAGGATTTGTAAACGTACTTTCGGCAAACTCGCGAATCCTGATCGAAAGCGGCGTTACCATGAGAAATGCAAGGCTTGCGAGCATCACCGCAAGCGAAACCAGAGAAACAATGTGTTTTTTTCTCTGGTATTCCTTCCCTCTATCCATAGTCTTTTTCACAAATTTCCTCGAATCCTTAATAGTTTATTACCAAGAGATATTTATATCTTATCGAAATAGTAACAGAGAACCTGTAGTTTATTAGGTTAAGAAAATGCTGTCAAGGAAGGAGAAGGACGTAACTAAATATGAGGTAGTCAGTTACGGATTGACCGGCGACTGATGATTTTGCCCGTATTTGAGAAAAACCAGAACGGGTTTGTGTACTTTTGGAAATGGGTAACGCGCCAGTTTTCCCGCGCTCACCCATTTCGTTTTTTGCCGGTGATTTAATTTACGCGAATCGTTCACAAGCCGGCAAAAAAAAGCTTCCATCGTTACGGAAAAATGAGAATAGGCGTGATCGATCACGGCAATCTTTTTCTCGACATCGATCTCCAAACCTTGGCCGGATAAATAGTTTTTTAATTGATCGCGAATATTTTTTGATTTTCTAATTTCTATATTTGGAAATTCCCATAAATTCGATAAAAGCCCGCCGTTTGGTCGTCTTAGAATCAGAAATTCGCTCTTCTTACTCACAATTACGGCTGAAACCATTCGCTTATGCGGCCGCGGAGCTTTTTTTGATTTTACCGGTAAATTTTCCTGATCGCCGGATTTGAACGCGCTGCAGCCGAAACTAAGCGGGCACCAGCCGCACAACGGCCCGCGCGGCGTACAAACCGTTGCGCCGAGCTCCATCATAGCTTGATTCCAATCCCCGCTCGCTTTCCGGTAAAGCCACAGGTTTGCCGCCCGGCGAATTTTTTCTTGAGCAGCCGAACTGTCGATCGATTCCCGTAAACCTAAAAATCTCGCGACGACTCTTTTGACATTTCCATCCACCACAGCCAGAGGTTCGCCCCAAACAATACTGCTTATAGCTGCCAACGTGTAATCGCCGATACCCGGACAGGAACCGAGTAATGATTTATCGATCTTGCGCTTCCCTGCCAGAATTTTCGCCGTTTCATGAAGATGCTTTGCGCGCCTGTAATACCCAAGCCCTTCCCAAAGTTTCATTACTTTGCCAAGCGGCGTATCGGCGAGACTTCTTAGCGTGGGGAGTTCTTTCAGAAAGCGGTGGTAGTACGGAATGGCCTGATCCACACGCGTTTGCTGCAGCATGAATTCGGATAAAAGCGTTGTGTAAAAGGCAGGTTTACGCCGCCACGGAAGATCCCGGCGGAAAATTTTATACCAATTCAGAAGAGCGGAGTTGATTCGGGTATTGTCATTCCCGCGAAAGCGGGAATCCAATTTATAATTGGGCCCCCGCCTACGCGGGGGCGACATTTTGTTCATTACTCCTTACGCTCCCAACCTTGTTGCCAATCAACGAGAGAGCGGCGGTCGAAAACAAGGAAGTTTTCGGGGAAATAATAATTGTACCGGTAGATCCACTTTTCCAGATCTTTATTATCCGTAAAGTTTCTCCAAATATCGTGGGGCAAACCGCGGGACGCGATGGCTTCGTCTTTGCTCATTCCCTTCCAAATTTCTCCGGCGATGATTTTTGATTTTTGCTCTTCCGTAAGCTCGCTGTGAGTCGCGACGTAAGCTTCGCGGCGCACTTTATCTTCTTTAACATTCGCATTACCCCAAAAATGAAGCGGATCCATGCTGAGCGACCTAGCGCATCCACCCGCTACCAACGCGGACAAAATTATGCAGCTTAATCCAAAAAGTTTTTTATTCACGGCTGATGTACTCTCCTGATCGGGTATCTACGAGAATTTTAGTGCCCTGCTTTATAAAAATAGGGACATTTATTTTAAAACCGGTTTCAAGCAAAACCGGTTTTACGTTATTGGAAACAGAATCGCCCCGGATCCAATCGGGTGATTCGGTCACAACAAGGGCAATCTTCGGTGGAAGCTCCAAATCGACCGGAATATTTTCATGATAAAATACCCGGACTTCGCAGTTCTCTTTTAGGAAATTCTTTTTATCTCCGACGATATCGGGCCCGATCGTATGCGTTTCGAAATCCGTTTGATCCATAAAATGATATCCGGCATCGTCGCTATAAAGAAACTGTGCTTTCCGGGCTTCGAGCGGCGCTGATTCGATACTTTCCGTTGAGGAAAATTTTTCCTGAATAATCTTTCCGGTTTTTAAATTACGCATGCTAACTTGAATAAAAGCGCGTTTATTTCCGGGCGAACGGTGGCTTGCTTCCAATATCACATGAATAGCATCGTTATGTATGATGGAATTTCCCGATCGTAAATCATTGGCTGTCATAATTATCTAAACCTGCTTTCCCTGCGGTGTGACCGGGCTTAACGTAACGCCTTCGTCGTTACCACCGGCGGATCCGGCCTCGGGAGCCGCATCTTTTCCGGTTTTGAATAATTCTTCGCTTGTCAGAAGTTTTTCTGCCGTCGCCATTACGCTATCTTGATGAAACCGTTTTCGAATGGCATTGTCGGTCAAATAATTGCCTATCGCAACGAAAAGCATGGCTTGATCGAGGCATAAGTACCGTTCGGCGACATGGCCCGTTTCCATCGAAACCGCATCGTAAAAACCGTATTCGCCGTAAATAGGATAGCGCTTTACCAATTCACGGATATTTTTCGCAACCGCTGCGGGTTCATAACCGATGGGCAAAACTGAGGCGTGCGGTGTTATGACTCCGGCCGGATAACCCTTGCTTCCAAAAGGCGCTGCGCCAAACTCTCCGTATTCCCCGTCCGGAACGGCGCTGGGGCTCATTCCCCAGACCGGGTAACCCAACTCTTCCATGGCGTATGTAATTTGCCCCTTGGCATGGATCTGTCCGTTCAATCCAAGCCCTTTGGGAGCTAGTCGCGGTTCATCTAAAATCAATTGCGGCATGAATGCTTCGAAAGAAGATCCTCCCCAACTCGGCACAAATCTCATACCGCGCCATTCGTAGAACCCGCCGACGTGTTCGATCCCTAAGGTAACATTACGAAAACGCTTGGGTTCGCTTCTCTGCCAGGTGTAACTTCCCGGAAAAACGCGTTCGATTCGGAACCAATGCTCAATCGGCACATCACCTCGCGCGATGGCAATATAACTTCCCGCACGCGATTCGGAATAAAACGCTCCGTAACTATAATTCGAATACGCTTTCAAATTCGCGTAATAGCCGTGACGCATCTGCTGCTCGACGTCATCGTAGAAAAATTTAAACGAATGGCTCGAAAGCAGACGGTCGGCCTGCTCCTTTAGTTCTTCAGGAAAGGCGTTTCTCACCACGTAGAGTCCGGCATCAAGCCAAGCACTGTCCACGAACGAAACGAAGTAGCTCGTTGCCTCTGAAGTCGTCGTGTCGTAATAATTATAGAAAAAACCGCTCTCGTGACGCTTAAGCTTTTCGAGCTCATCCAAGGTACCGCGGATTCTCTCGACCGCATCTTCTTTGGTGATAAATTTTAAATCATACGCGGAAACAAGAACCATCAAATAGACGCCGACATTCGTAATATTCGTATAATCTCCGATCATCACACCTTCGCTAACCGGGCTGTCTTTACCCATGCGAATTTGATCGAGCGGAAGGTGCGTTTCTTTATCAACTACCTCGTCAAAAAATCGCCAAGTATCTTTGGCCACCTCTTGGAATAGCAGGCGGTCATCTTCGGGAAATTCCTTTGCTACGTGCCGCGTTTGAGGAAATCCTTTGAGGCGCTCGATCAAAAATTTGGCAAAATCCAACCCGTAAAGAGGCGCGGGTGTTTTTTCCATAGCACGAGGCGGGAAGTCGACGGCGCTCGGGCCCGGATTGCCCGTGCGGATAAATTTAATATTATCGATCAAAATAGCGCCGGTTTTTTTGGTCACGTGCCGGTCATGAAATACAAAAACAAGTTCATCCAGATTTTTCCGTGAGACGGCAGGATTTTTCCAAGCCTCAGGATCCGAGAAATCCAAAATACCCGTGAATTGATTTAACGGAACTCGAATGGTCTGCCAATTTCCCGTCACATTCTCAACCCGGTAGCCGCCCTTTAATTTCTCCGTTCGCGTAGCGAGGTCTTTGTATTTCTTAACTTCGATGATGAAAGCCGATGTGAAGCCGGCATCGTCCCCTTTGACATCAAACTCCAAATGATCGTATTGGGAAGCATCCAGATTTCGTAATTTGGTCCAGTAGCCGTTTTGAGAACGAAGTTCGCTTTCCAATTTGTACGCTAATTTTAGTACGCTATTCGGTCCGCTCGTTCCTTCGATGGAAATAACGGAAGGCGTGGCATCGGCTTTGGGATCGTCGGGATTTAAATTCCAGGAACCGGATTCGCCGCCGAGGGCGTTAACCAGATCACCGTCGGAAAAATCATCGATAAGTAGCGTTGTATTGTCTTGAATTGCGGGTTGGCTTTCGATAGCCGGAGTAGCACCTTCGCCAGCAATCGCGGGAACAGCGGCAATATCGCCAGCCGGAATGGAGGCGGGCGCCGGAGCATCATCTGCAACCGCAAATGAAGGAAAACTCGTAGCAGAAAGGGTTAAAATTAAAAGCGCAGACGATATTCTTTTGAATTGCAAAACAGTCTCCTTGCTTACCCTTGCATGTAAGCTTCTAACTCTTTTTGGGTCATTGACCCCACTATTCCGTCCGGTTTAAGCCCATGCGCCTTTTGAAATGCCATAACCGCATTCAACGTTTTCTGACCCACAATTCCGTCAACCGGTCCCGGATCGTATCCTCGCGCTTTAAGCGCATTCTGCATTTTCTTAATATACGATTTTGACAAAATCGAATTGTTCCGCTGAACACGGTTCTTCGGAATATAGCCGAATAAATAGTCGAGTATTTTTCTGAGATCGTGCCAGGGCTTTGTGCCACCCATCGTCACAACATAAAAATTTTTGCCCCGGTACTTAATATTGCCGACAAAACAATGACGGCTTTTTCGTGTCCAACCGGTTTTTCCGTAAAGCGGCCTGTGGTCACGCCAAAGCATCTTATTGTGATTCTTTAACTTTACCGCGCGGCCCCGCAAACTCCGAATCGTCGCATACTTTGTTCGCAAAATTTCCATTAAAAACGAACTGCGATTTACGGCCCGCATAACCATGGCCATATCGTAAGCGGTGGAAACTTGATGAGCATTCGGAAGTCCGTGAGCATTTACAAAGTTCGAATGCTTCGCGCCCACCTGCTTTGCCTTCGCATTCATCAAGCGCACAAACTTCCGTTCCGAACCGGCTGCTCCTTCCGCCAAAACTACCGCCGCATCATTGGCCGAAGCGATCAAGAGCGAACGCAGGAGGTCCCGAACATAAAACTTCTCACCGCGCCTCAAACTAATATTGGTGCGCGGCATGCTTGCCGCATAAGCACTTGCCGTAAGCGTCTTATCCAACGATAAACGGTCCAGCACGACTAAAGCCGTGAGCAACTTAGTGGTGCTTGCCGGCAGCCGCTTCGTATGGGGCGACCTGGAAAGAATTACTTTTGAAGTATCCCCATCCATGAGAATAGCCGACCTGGCGGAAAGCTGGAAAGGAAAACTTTGCGCTGATGCAGCAGAACCGGAAAATGCTAACGCGAATATTAAACTCAGACTTAAAAACCGTGCGTCCATACAAAACGCACCAGAGAGCAAATAAGTCTTATTCTTTGACTTATGCATAATGTTAAAAATCGACCAAAAGAAATCTGCTCTTTAAGGGGTTAATGTTAGGAAAGCGATTTTTATTTCTTACCCTGGCTCTTACGGGCTGTACCCGATCCGATCGCGTTTTTTGCGCCCTTATTGGAACTTAACCTAGTCTTTCCCCGCCAATATTTTCTGGCAGCTTTAACAGAGATCGGCTTTTTCATCGGAATCCACCACCTTTTCGTAGCCGGGGCGTCCGGGGTCTACGGAGCAACCTGCCCGCCAAACTTTTGGCAGGCGGGGATACCCCGCCTACGCAATTTCGGGCAGCTAAATTATCAGGCGCATTATACAGTAAACGCTATCCAAAAAGAAGTAGTGTTTAAAAGAGGGATCCGAGATTACAAATCGTGTTAACCGTCACGCCCGCAGCAAGATTTAATTTATATTTCCTTCAGAGACCCGCGTATCGGTTTTAATTTTATTTTAATGCTTTCCTGCCCCATTTTAATTAGCCCTACGGATTTGCCGCTGTTACGCTTGGTCTAGAACATCAAGCGCAATGGAAAGTTTTCAAAGAGGTACATATGAAAAGTTTGATTCAAAATGGGAACCGGGTCATCTTTTTTCTTCTTATTCTCGTCTCAGCTTGGGGCGTTTGGACTGTAGTTGTGCCTCCCAAAAGAAATTTCTTTTGAAATGGCGCAGGAACAAGCTCGACGACAAGACAGTTTGGACAACATTAAAAAAGAATTGCAACAATTATTTATCTCCGCTAATTGAGTTTAGCATTTTAATTGCGCGAAAGTTGGCTTGCATGAAAAAACGATCGAACCAAACCTGGTTTTTTACGAATCTGAATAACCGAGCGGCGGATGGCGCCTTTCAGATCGCCAATCGTGTTCGGACAGAAATTGGCCAGCTTCCTGTATTTGAGGTGATTCCAAAGCCATTCATCGGGATTCAAATCCGGAGCGTAAGGCGGCAGAAACTCAGCGTCCAGCCACTTCCGGGATTGGCGCACGAACTCCTGGGTAATTTTAGAGCGGTGAATCGTGCCCCTGTCCCAAAGCATAATCACCCCATGCCTAAAATGCCTCTTCAGATGCTTGAGAAAAAGAACGACTTCCCGGGAGCGAATGCTTCTATCGGCCAGCATCAAATACAAACGCCCGCGGCGGCTGACCGCAGAAATAGCCGAAAGCTTGGGCCAGGAGGAACGATGCCTCAAAACCGGTGTTTTGCCCCCGGGCGCCCACGACCGGACACGGGTGGGGTGTAGTGAAAACCCGCTTTCATCTAGGAAAACAAGGCTTCGGCGACACCTTCGGGCTTTTTTTTGATGCGGGGCCAGTCTTCTCTGAGCCAGCGCTTGACCTTCCGTTCGTTGCGTTCGATGGCCCGGCCCGTCGGTTTCTGATAACTCCAACCCAAGGCTTTCAAAAGCTTGCCGATGTGGTTGAAATGGTACGAAACGCCAAACTTCTTTTTGCAAATTTTGGCGATTCGCTGCTGCGTCCACAGATCGCTCGAATAACCGTGTGCTTGGGCGCCTTTCAGCAGTTCTTTCAAAAGCTCTCGTCGCTGCGGTACGGTCAGTCGGCTTTGAGCACCGCTCTTGCCTTTGGATTTCAGCGCTTTCTTGCCTCCCTGGTTGTACGCTTTCACCCAACGGTGAACGGCTTGAATCGTTACTCCATATTTTTGAGCCACATCGGAAACTCTTTTGCCTTGCCGAACAAGCCGGACGGCTCGAATCCGCCGCTCTTCCAGCAAACGAGGATCGGTAATGGTTTTCATACTTACTATTATCGGCAAATAGATTCATAGCTAAATCCAATTAGCGGAGATCAATAGAAGCGTATTTTCGGGAAGATAAGGAAAAAGAATCGGCGCCCAAATGACGAATTTAGAACTTTCTGTTCGACCTACCAGGCAGAAATTACACTTCGAGTCTTTGAGTTGGCTCTAACGTGGACGTTTGACGCTGTTGTCACCGAGCAGCGTCGTCGAATTACGCTTGTTTCTAAAAAATACTTTCAGATATAGACCAATACAAATGCTCAGAAAAAGTAAGGCCAGAATATACTTGATTTGCAACGGAGGTTGTTTGATGAGCGTCGCATAGCACAAAGCGACGATATTTGCCGTGAAAGAAATAAACAGAAGCCGAAAACTTAAACCATCGATTGTTTGCGTCTTGGACGTCTTGATGATTTGCGGGATATAGCACACTGTAAATAAGGTAGTCGCTGTCCACCCTAAAATATCTGCCAATTCCATCTATAACCCTCCGAGAAAACACATTGTTGAAGACCGCTCCGGTCCTCTACCGCAAGACTGTTCAGAAAACTGTGGTCAGTTCTTAGACGATTTTAGAACCTTCTGTTCGACTCACAAAGCAGAAATGACCCTTCAATTCTTTGCGGCAATTCCCCAAACGATGACCGGCTGCTCAATTAATGCGCTACCCACTGAATGTGTCGATGTGACTGAGCGCAATCCCTCAGGTAAAGATTAATCAGATTTTGATATGGCACTTCCATTTGATTCGCCATTGTCTTGAAATACTCCACAACATCCGCTCCCAGTCTAATAGTCACTGGCTTCTTGAGAAGCCTGGTATAAGGATTGCGACGGCCTTTCATCTTGGAAAACTTGTATTCTTTTCTCATGCGTTTTCCCTCCCATAATATTTCGCTTCACGGCGTGTGGCCCTTCTCGCTGAAATAATTCTGATCACCGACTGCGCCTCTTTGACGCGATGGCACACTACCAAGAGACGTAACTTAAAACTCAAGCCTAGCATAATAAAACGATCCTCCCTCTCCGAGTGATCGGGATCGAAGAACTCGATTGCGTTTTCATCGTAAAGCACCGTCTGCGCCTCTTCAAAAGAGACGCCATGCTTCCTTCGATTCAGCACGCCTTTTGCTCTATCCCATTCGAAGCGAATATCCTTCATATTTACAATGTAAATATACCACTGCCTCGAGCCAGTTTCAAGAATTTCTAAAGAGAATGGGGTGAGGTACGGGATTTGAACCCGCAACAACCAGATCCACAATCTGGGGCTCTGCCAGGTTGAGCTAACCTCACCATAAACGGGATGAATGCGAAGTGCGGATTATATAAGATTTCAGCCCGTTAAGAAAGAATTTCAAGATGGCGTCGCTAGCGTAGACACCTCCGGCGGAATTTGATATAACTTTCCCTAATTTTGCGCGGCACATCCGTGCGCCCGCCCTTGCAAGATGAAAGTTGCGGCAAGGACTGGCACCACCAAAGTCGGTATATGGATATACCGTCCCTTTGGACATGCGGCGAATAGGATGTTCGCCGGAGACAAACCAAAGGGACATAGCGCCCGTCCCGTTTTTAGTTACGACGTCCATCCATGGACTTTGTCGAAAACGGGACGGCACATCCGTGCGCCCGTAGCTCAGTAGGATAGAGCAACGGATTTCTAATCCGTAGGTCGCGTGTTCGAGTCACGCCGGGCGCACTTTCGCTTATGCGAAAGTACTCTTCGACAAGGCTTGGAAAGCCTTGTCCGAACGAAAACCAACGTCCCGCGCCGCTTTTGCGCGGGGCGCACTTTCGCTTATGCGAAAGTACTGTTCGGCAAAGCCTGGAAGGCTTTGTCCGAACGAAAACCAACGTCCCGCGCCGCTTTTGCGCGGGGCGCACTTTCGCTTATGCGAAAGTACTGTTCGGCAAAGCCTGGAAGGCTTTGTCCGAACGAAAACCAACGTCCCGCGCCGCTTTTGCGCGGGGCGCACTTTCGCTTATGCGAAAGTACTGTTCGGCAAAGCCTGGAAGGCTTTGTCCGAACGAAAACCAACGTCCCGCGCCGCTTTTGCGCGGGGCGCACTTTTTATTTATACTTTGGGTGCGCTCGCATTCGCGCTTTGAGCTCCACCGGACGGTTTAGCGGATTGAAACTTATGGTAGGTAGCTACGATTTGGCCGGGTTTCTGGTTCGGAATAATGCGGATTTTGATGCTTTTATCCATTGATTTCGCCTTCTCCAGCGTTGGCTCTACACGCACATCGGAGAAATGTAACGTACATAAACCCAGATCAAACTTTTCACCGAAGAGTTCGATAAGCACTGGTATTCTCACCGAAACAACTTTGGTGATGCTCTTTTCGTATTTTTCCAGATAATTTAACGCCGGGTTACGCGGAAACGCAAATTCAAATCTCAGATATGGATATTTCACCTCACCCGTGGAAATCGCCAGATAGATCTCCTCTATCCTTCTCAATTGTTCGGGAAACAGCATGTCTGGAATTTTGAGTTTTTTGTTGAACTGCTTTTCAATAGCTTCGACGCGAATTCGAAGAGCTTCTTGATCTGCCATTCTTTGCTTTTCTTCTTCCGGCATCTGCGCGTCGGCCGCATTCGTTTGCCCAGTTCTGAAATTGACTAGATTTAAAGGATTCATGCGATTCAGGAAACCTTCTTCTGAGATATCATGGACAAGCATATTCATGGCCGTAGCCCCCTGCGTAGAGGCAAGGGTAAACCCGAATTTCCCATGCTCTTCCCAAATCGATTCAACCGTACTTGCTACTTGTTCGCTTCCATTTTTTAAATTTTTTATAGAATCCGAAATCTTTACATCTTTTAATTGAGACTTAAAACGCCTGCTAGCCGCCTCAATACCTTCCTTTACCTTAAGCCGCGGAGGCTGCCAGCCGCTTAGCTGGACGGAACAAACAAAGGTTATGAACATGAAAATGCAAACAAGAAAAATGGAAAGTCCCGCGAGGCCACCCCAATTAATCCTGCCTTCCGCCTCAAATAGCCATCCCATCTGCGTACATAAATAGGTGACCGCTAAAAACGCGACAAAACCTAATACATAATATATAAATATGATTGCCATATTTAGCTTCTTTCTTTCCTCACTATACAACATATCTTAGTTCCATAACATAAACTTCATTAGTTGTCGCCCCCGCGAAAGCGGGGGCCTAGCAATCCACTGGATTCCCGCTTTCGCGGGAATGACAGAATAGATTTACATGCCCGTGTAATCCGGACCGCCGGCTTCCGGCGTAACCCAGTTAATAATACCGTACGGATCTTTTATGTCGCACGTTTTACAATGAACGCAATTGCTCGCGTTGATATGCAGCTCCCGTTTTCCTTTTTCTTTTTCCACCATTTCATAAACATTCGCGGGGCAAAAATGTTCGCAAGGGTTGGAATATTCCTGAGTACAGCGTGTCCGGCAAATGTCGGTATCGAGCACAATCAAATGCACCGGCTGATCTTCCGGGTGCATTGTGCCGGACTTGTAAACATCCGTCGTTTTGTTGAATGTTATCTTATCATCAAAGGCAACCGGTTCCCGCTTTACGTGAGCATTCTCCGACACTTTCTTTAAATGGAGATAATCGGGTTTACATTCAGGATTTTCAAAAAGCCCGCGCCCGCGCGTAAACATTTGCAGACCAAATTGCATCAAACCGGCGAGTAGTCCCCAATGAAAACCTTGATGGAAATTGCGAACACTCCAAAGCTCACGTTTAATTAAACTATTTTCTACAAGCGTGTGAAATGCGGAAAGCGTCGATTCGGAAAAATCTCCCTTCTCTAAAGCTTTCATGATCGATTCGGCGGCAAGCTGGCCGGATTTCATGGCAAGATGAATTCCCTTTAAACGACAGGAATTGAGAAAGGAAGCGTTGTCGCCTACGAGCAAAAAACCGTCGCCCCAATATTTAGGCATCGAATAATATCCGCCTTCCGGAATAGCCTTGGCGCCGTAGCGAATCATCTCACCGCCTTCGAACATTTCACGAATCATCGGGTGTTCTTTAAACCGGGAAAAGATTCCATGCAAATCCAGCTCCGGATCGCTGTAATCCAAACCCACAACCAGGCCGAGATAGACGAGATTATTTTTCGCATGATAAACGAAGCCGCCGCCGAAGGTGGAATTACCCAAGGGAAATCCCATGGTGTGAATAACTTGTCCCAATTTATGTTTCTCCGGCCGAATCTTCCAAATTTCCTTTAGCCCGGCCGCGTATGTCTGTGGGCGCTTATCTTTATCTAATCCCAACTTTGAAACTAAGACTTTGGTAAGCGACCCGCGGACGCCTTCTCCAAAAACCGTAACCTTGGCTTTGATTTTAATACCGGGCTCAAAATTGGGCTTCCGATTTCCGTCTTTGCCGATTCCCTTGTCCCCGGTTTTAACGCCGATCACTTTATCGCCTTCGAATAATATTTCCGCGCCGGGAAAACCACAGAAGATATTAATTCCGAGCGCTTCGGCTTTTCCCGCCAGCCAAATGACAAGCTCGTTTAATGAAATAATAAAATTTCCATGATTACGAAGCGAGGGCGGAGTGAATGGAAGCTTGAAAACTTTTTTGTTGCTCAGAAAGCAAAAATTATCGTCAGTAACCGGCGTTCCGAGCCCCGGATCGTCTACTTCGAGATCCTTCAAAACATCTTTAAACGCCACGGGATCCATAACCGCGCCGGAAAGCTGATGCCCTCCGGCTGATTTGGCCTTTTCGATCATAATAATATTGACCGCACGGCCGGATTTTTTGGCAAGCGTAACGAGACGTATGGCGGCGGCCAGTGTCGCCGGGCCTACGCCAACGTAAAGCACGTCGGCTTCTAAAAATTCTTCTGTTTGCTCAGGCATATTTTTTTGATTTCATATCCACGCCGCGCTTCGGGCAATATTCCGCAACAGGACAATTCGGGCAATCCGGGCGTCTTGCTATGCAACAGGCCCGGCCGTGATGAATCAGTAAATGAGAAAATTGCGTCCATTCTTCTTTTGGAACGACCGGCATTAAATCAAATTCGATCTTAACCGCATCGGTCTCGCCGGTAAGTCCTAATCTATGGCTAAGTCTAGTAACATGAGTATCGACAACTAAACCGGGCGTGTTGAACGCATTTCCAAGCACGACATTAGCGGTTTTCCGGCCAATTCCGCTTAATTCTACCAATGCTTCAAGCGTATCCGGTACCTTGCCGCCGTGCGTTTCAACAATAGCTTTACAGCACGACACAATATTCTTCGCTTTGTTCCGGTAAAACCCCGTAGAGTGTATGTCCTTTTCCAATTCGGGCAATGAAACATTGGCGAAATCTTTAACGCTATGATATTTTTTGAAAAGATCCTTCGTCACCAAATTAACGCGCTTGTCGGTACATTGCGCCGAAAGAATGGTGGAGATAAGCAGCTGCAAAGGATTCTCATGCACAAGAGCACATTTAGCATCCGGATAGGCTTTTTTAAGCCTGGCTATGATTTTAAGCGTTCGTTTTTTTAATTCTTTTTCTGATTCGCGCGGCATGATGATAAATAACTTTCCATTTCTTTTAACGGTTTTGTGTTAATTACATCTTCTTTTGTAAACCAAGCTTTCCGGGCAACGCCAACCCCGTATCGAGTGTCAAGAAACCCGTCAACCCTATGAGCATCCGGATTGATGGAGATTTTAAGGCCCGCCTTTCTCGCTTCCGGGCCGTAGCGCCAATCCATATCAAGACGGTGCGGATTGGCATTGAGTTCTATAATTACGCCTTCCCCTGCCGCAGCTTTTATGACTTCCGAAACATCGAGCGCATAACCTTCTCTGGCAAGCAAAAGCCGCCCCGTCAAATGTCCAATCATGGTCGTATGTTTATTTTGAATAGCGCGAACAATCCGGCGCGTCATTGCTTCTTTTGTAAGCTTAAAATTGCTGTGCACGGATGCAATAATGAAATCGAACGACTCTAGGATTTTACCGGGATAATCAAGAGAGCCGTCGGTCAAAATATCCGATTCCACCCCTTTAAAAATTTTAAAGCCCTTTGATTTTTTATTTAAAGCATCAATTTCGCCGTGTTGTTTTTTAATGGCCACAGGCTTCATTCCACCCGCGTAATGTGCCGATTGGCTATGATCGGATAGCCCGAGATATTCGTATCCTAAATTTTCCGCTTCGCGCGCCATCTCCTCGACCGTGTTGGCGCCATCGCTGTATCGGGTATGCGCATGAAATATTCCTCGGATATCTTCGTGTTTAACGAGGTCGGGAATTTTATTTTTCTCCGCCGCCTGAATCTCGCCCATATCCTCCCGGATCTCGGGCGGAATATAGGCAAGGCCAATTTTCTTGAAAATTTCCTCTTCATCTTTGCAAGGAATCAATTTTGTTCCTCTAAATAGTCCGTACTCGTTCATCTTCATACCCATTTTCTTCGCGCGAAGGCGCATGGCCGTATTGTGTTCTTTGCTTCCGGTAAAATGATGAAGCGCGTACGGAAATTCTTTATTGGAAACAACACGAATGTCCACACCTATGCCGGAACGCAGCCGAACGCGGGATTTTGTATCGCCTTCCTGAATAACTTCCTCGGCGAGCGTTAGCTTTGTGAATTTTTTCATAACCGCCGCTTGATTATCGCTTGCGGCAACGATATCCACATCCCGGACAACTTCTTTGCTTCTTCGAATACTACCGGCCAAGCTCACGCGCGCGACTTCCGGCCATTGTTGAATTTCGTGAATTAATTGATCCGCATCGGAGAGAACGGAGGAAAGCAAATGATATTCCGAATGCTTTCTAAGAAATGCGATTCCTTCGAGAATTTTCTGCTGAAGCTTCTCGCCAAAGCCTTCCAAATCGACAAGCCGGTTTTCCTGGCAAGCATATTCCAGCTCGCCAATGGTTTTAATATTCAAACGCTCGCAAATCAGAACCGCGCGCTTTGGTCCAAGGCCCGGGATTTTGATTAGCTGCATCAGCCCGGGCGGTGCTTTTTTAAGAAGCTCTTGATGTTCCTTTATGCGACCGGACTTGCAATATTCAATGATGTGGCCGGCGATACCTTTGCCGATACCGGGGATATCCATGAGCGTTTCGTTTTTGATAAGTTCTTCAATATCATCCATGCACCCCGCGAGCGACCGCGCCGCATTATGGTAAGCACGAACGCGAAACGGATTTTCTTTCGCGAGCTCGAGCAAGATCGCGATTTCTTCAAAGAGATGAATGAGTTCTTTTTTCTTGTCTACTTGCATCAGATTCCGGCATGTACGTAGGGGCACGGCATGCCGTGCCCCTACTAATTTTTTGAACAGCCCACGTTGCGGCTTCTTTTACTATTTCCGAAGAATCGTTTTCTACAATCGATTTTAGCGCAGGAATCAGTTCGCTTGTTTGGGAATTTCCCGCTGCAATCGCAGCGTTTCTAACCAAACCTTCCCGCTTCGTTCGCGTAAGCGGAGTGCCGGAAAATTTCTTATAGAATGTCCCGTCGTCGCGCATGTTGAGCAGATCTTCAAGGTCAAGCCATAAACCACCGCTTGGTTGAGCGCCGGTCGGGCGCCGCTTGGCCGAGCGGCGGTCGGCCGCTTTGTCCAGCGGTGCCGTACGGTCGGTACGGCGCTCGATCGAGCGGTGGCGGGCGGTCGGCCCGTCATCTTCAGCGGCTGGTTTGGCGTTATGATGATTGATCGGGCAAACGTCCTGGCAGACATCGCAGCCGAATACCCAATTTCCCATTTTTTCGCGCAGGTCCGGATCAATTTTTCCGCGATGTTCGATCGTTAAATAAGAAATGCATTTCCGCGCATCCAATTTGTATTCATCCACAATCGCTCCGGTCGGGCACGCTTCAATACATTTCGTGCAGCTACCGCAATCTCTTAAATCGGGACGGTCCGGTTCTAAATCCAAATCCGTGATGATTTCGGATAGAAAAACCCAGGAACCAAACTGACGAGTGATGGTAAGCGTATGCTTACCTATAAATCCGACGCCCGCGCGCCTCGCTAAAGGGCGTTCCATAACCGGACCGGCATCTACGTAGGATTTGGCTTCGAAAGGCGTTTCTATTTTTTCTTTGAGTGCGGCTGCAAACAAACGCAATCTCCGCTCGAGAATTTTATGATAATCCCTTCCCCGCGCATATTTCGCCACGCGGCCAAGAGTCTGTCCGCTGTCGCCCCCGCGAAAGCGGGGGTCTAGGCTTTGGATTCCCGCTTGCGCGGGAATGACAGATTGAGATGGAAAATAATTTAAGGCAAGAACAATAATGCTTTTAGCGGAGGGAAGAATTTGCCTAGGATTCAGACGTCTTTCCGGTTCGCGCTCAAGATAAGACATCGATCCCGCGTAGCCTAGATTTAGCCAATCCAAAAACCGCGCGCGCTCTTCCTCAAGCGGGTCGGCCGAGCAAATTCCAACGGCATCAAAACCGGAGGAAAGAGCAAGATCCTTTACTTGGCGGGTGATTTCCTTTCGATTCATCGCAGGGCTTTCATTAATGTAGAAGTATTCTACATGGTCTGGACGGCAACCTCAACAGTCCGTACAATGTGGCCATGTCAGACTCCCTTCTTTATGAATTTGCCAAAACGCAAGGCGCTAGTTTTAAAGATTGGTTCGGTGTGAATTTGCCGGATGTTTTTAAAGATTTTTCCGCCGAATTGCGTACTGCACGCACCGGCTCCGCATGGTTTGATTCATCATTCCGTAGCATTATTGAGATATCCGGCGCTGATGCCGCTTCGCTTATTGATCGAATTACTTCTAACAATATCCAAAAACTCGGCGTCGGCGAAAGTGCGCAGACCGGATTCCTAAATCCCCACGCTAAAGTTCTAGCGACAGCTTTCGTTTTAAAGAAAAAAGATAGCCTTTGGTTAGAAACTCAGGCCAATTTGGCAGAAAAATTAAAAAGTTATATTGAGAAATTTATTTTTTCGGAAGACGCTAAACTAACCGATAAATCCCGGGACTTGGTTTGTATCGGAATCGAAGGACCTTCTTCAGAAGAAACTCTTATACAACTTGGAATGTCACCCCCGCGTTCAATGGATTCCCCGGTCAAGCCGGGGAATGACAGTGTTTACGATATTGAATGGAATAAAATTCCGTTGACCATTTTCGCAAGAAGCTGGTCCGTGAACGGTGGTTTCTCCATTTTTACTCCAAGTCAGCATCTCCATTCATTTCTTGCAAAATTAGAGCGCGTTCCATGGGCCGGCATGAAAACGTTGAATCTTCTCCGAATCGAAAAGGGTGTACCGTGGTATGGACTGGATATGGACGAGAATTATCTCCTGCCGGAAACAGGTTTGGAAGAAGCGATCAGCTACAGCAAAGGTTGCTACACGGGACAGGAAATTGTGGCGAGAATCAAAAGCCGGGGTCAACTCAAACGAAAACTGGCGCGGCTTTTGATTCAAACAAGCTCGACGCCCGCTCCGAATACTGAAGTGAAATTCAAAGATCAAACGATCGGGCACATCACGAGCGCGGAATTTGATCCGGAGAAAAAAGTTGTGCAGGCGTTGGGTTATCTAAAGGTGGAATACATCACGCCTTCAAACTCATTAGCGGTTGGGGAATCAAAGGCTGTGATTCGATTATAAAGGCGGGAGCAAATCTTCGGGAAACATCGTTCCCCTGCCGAGCATTTCCGACGGATCAAAAATATTTCAATTTATTCGTCGTACCACGCGCGGGGCGTGGCTGGTGTTCTGGTAAATTTCCATATGCTCCCGCAGATTTTCCTACTTCAGTCCCTTGATATTTTTATATTCTTCCGAAGTTACACCAAAAGCCGTTTTGGAGAATAGCTTGGACTGGACTAGCCATGATATGTCTTCCGCATTCCAAATTCTGATAATACATTTTTTGCTTCCCACCAATAGTTTCCATCTCAAGCGTAAGGGGTAGTACAAATTGTACCCCACCTTTTGTTTGGCTCGGATCGCAACGGCTCGTCCCTACACGTACGAGGAACTTCAACCCGTGACAATTTGTCACGACTTCACTCCGGTTCATCCCCACACGTGTGGGGAACGTACTGGAAGGAACAAAGGCAGGAGATCGAGCGGCGGTTCATCCCCACACGTGTGGGGAACGTACGGGAATCACAAAGCGGGTCACGCCGCACACCGGTTCATCCCCACACGTGTGGGGAACGTTACCTTCCTCGCTGTGAACACTACCTTAGTGACGGTTCATCCCCACACGTGTGGGGAACGTGCTCACATTTAAACCATGAGAAGCAATAACCGCGGTTCATCCCCACACGTGTGGGGAACGTAAATACAGAATTGTGAGAAATCTTGTCGAAGCCGGTTCATCCCCACACGTGTGGGGAACGTTTTCCGTGGCGACGGTAACGCAGTACAACATGCGGTTCATCCCCACACGTGTGGGGAACGTTTACTGAATGTTGTGAAACAGCTATTTGTGATCGGTTCATCCCCACACGTGTGGGGAACGTGATTCCTATTTCATAAATACCCGGTTCGATAACGGTTCATCCCCACACGTGTGGGGAACGTTATCTCGGTTAGATAGGTCATAAGTCTCCGATCGGTTCATCCCCACACGTGTGGGGAACGTATCGACATCAGGTTATTTTTTCTGCCCGAAGGCGGTTCATCCCCACACGTGTGGGGAACGTTCCATTACGATAGGCGCAAATTTGCGAATCCACGGTTCATCCCCACACGTGTGGGGAACGTTAGGCATGGCCGTTGATCTTGCCTGCGATTACCGGTTCATCCCCACACGTGTGGGGAACGTCTCGATGCACCGATCACGAAAGACACCTCATTCGGTTCATCCCCACACGTGTGGGGAACGTTTCACACCCGCACCAGATGATTTCTTTATCTGCGGTTCATCCCCACACGTGTGGGGAACGTCTAAATCAGCTTCATCGAAAGTATTGAATTTCCGGTTCATCCCCACACGTGTGGGGAACGTATGGCATATAATCGGCAATAATCACCGGATGACGGTTCATCCCCACACGTGTGGGGAACGTAACCATATGGAGCATCGAAGAACGATCTCTATCGGTTCATCCCCACACGTGTGGGGAACGTGCGAACATTTTTAAGCCAGTTACGATTTAATCCGGTTCATCCCCACACGTGTGGGGAACGTCACAACAGAATGGGCAGATTGTTGTTACCTGCCGGTTCATCCCCACACGTGTGGGGAACGTTGTAGGATCGTCGCCGCGTGTGGTGTTAAATCCGGTTCATCCCCACACGTGTGGGGAACGTTAATATGATCTTTTTTTGCCGTAGGCAGTTCACGGTTCATCCCCACACGTGTGGGGAACGTTGTAAATTCCGTTCACATTTAGGACAGTAAATCGGTTCATCCCCACACGTGTGGGGAACGTCTGTTGCGATGTGGAAAGAGGCAAGGGTTAGCCGGTTCATCCCCACACGTGTGGGGAACGTGTAAAAATGAATTGAGCGAAACGGTTGACGGGCGGTTCATCCCCACACGTGTGGGGAACGTTTATCGCCTAACACGTCTAAGCTATCATGCGCCGGTTCATCCCCACACGTGTGGGGAACGTAAGCAGAGTAGGCCGAAAGCACTACCGATACACGGTTCATCCCCACACGTGTGGGGAACGTGTGTCTATCCAAATTGCTACTTCCGACAATGACGGTTCATCCCCACACGTGTGGGGAACGTATGCACTGTGTCAATTACAAACGGATAAGCGGCGGTTCATCCCCACACGTGTGGGGAACGTTTTTGTAATTAATCCACAAATCAGGGAAAAGGCGGTTCATCCCCACACGTGTGGGGAACGTGTCGGCCACGATCTGGAAAGCCGCCTCGCAAACGGTTCATCCCCACACGTGTGGGGAACGTGCAATTAAAGCTGTCGAGAAAAGGATATCTGACGGTTCATCCCCACACGTGTGGGGAACGTATCTCCAGAAGAATAAATTGTGCCGATATTACCGGTTCATCCCCACACGTGTGGGGAACGTAGGTAAATCAAGTCAGGCACTTATTAAGATTCAGGTTCATCCCCACACGTGTGGGGAACGTACTTCTATTTGCGCTTAAAATGCGTTTAAAACGATTTTCCTCATCATAAACCATTGGTAGAATAAATCCAAACCTACCAAATTTCACTCTCTGGAAGCGTCATTTTCTTTTTCATCAACACTACCTTCTTCGACAGGAGTAAAAGAAACTAATTTTAAGCCATCGTATTCCACGGGAATTCGCCTGTTCTTCCCAAAAGTTAAGAAATCAAATCCCGATTCCGTTTGAGCATCCCAAACCAAAACGGCATTGCCATCCTCTATACCACACATAACATGATTCCAAATCATTTCTCGTACTTTTACTGAATAAACGCCAACGTAAACTCCGGCTCGCACCTCAAGAAGCCACACCGCAAGTCTTCCACGTAAACGGGGCGGTGCGTTTTCAAGCACGATGACCATCATCGGCCAATCCTTCTTTATTAGGAATAGCGGGAAGTAGCGCGTCTTCCGATGGTTCAGGCAAAGGCAAGCCGCCTGCAGCAAGTATTTCTTCGATGGTGGGAATAATTCGCTGTAAAAGTCGAGTTGATCTAAAAGATTCTCTGCAAGCATGCCGGACCGCTTGATCTGCATCCGCAGTTTTTTTCGCAGCAATCTGAAAAGCTACCGGCACAACCGTTTCAAACTTAAATAAATCCGCTACGTCATACACAAACGACAGCGGCTTTCCTGTATGAATAAACCCGATTGCCGGCGCGTAGCCGGCGGCAAGCACCGCGGCTTCGGTAATCCCGTATAAACAAGCTGTTGCCGCGCTTAGACACCGGTTTGGTGTATCACCGCTTTGCCAATTCTCCGGATCATAGTCGCGATGTCCCCATTTCACTCCAAAACGTTTGGCGAATAATTCGTACATCTTTCGCACTCGTGCGCCTTCGATACCCCGCAATTGATTTACGCTCCGCTTTGCAGGCGGATCTTCGCCGAAACGGAAACGATACATCTGCCTTACCACTTTGAGACGCGCGTCTTCATCAAACGCAAGCCGTGCTTGATAAAGCAACCTATCTGCGCGAGCGCCGCCCGGTTGTCCAGATGCATACAGCCGGACACCTGCTTCACCAACCCAGCAAATCAGACATCCTACCCGAGCCGCAAGCGCAACTGCCGCATGCGAAATTCTTGTCCCGGGTTCTAGCATAAGACATGACACGCCGCCAACTGGAATATGCGTGCGAACTCCATTTACATCAACTACTACAAATGCACCGTCGAGAACGTCAATCTGGCCCTTCTCAACAAACACCAGCGAAACCCGTTCCTTAATCGTGATCGGTGACAACTTCGGAAGTAATGGATTATTGCCGGTGGTCATATTTTGCGTACCATCATTAATCCGCAGCCGAATCCTTTCTCTGAACCTAGGCCATCGAAAAGCATCTTCTTAAATAAAGTTTCATCTGTAACTTTGAGTGCGCCGTTGAAATCAACAATGCTGTAGCGAATCTCTAAATGCCGTTTCTGTTTTATAAATCTAACTTGGCGATAACCATCGGAACGAACATTCAAAATATTAAAACCATTTTTTGCACTTCTCTCAGTAAGCCATTTTCTACAAACATCATCAACAACCTCAGCCTGAGAAATTTCTCCGTTCCGATACTTTTCTTTATTCATGGACTTCCAATTCATAACTACATCATGGCGTTTGCCATTACGCTTGCGTGTTGGACTCACCCGTACGGTAAAACCCAGCCGCATACTTGGGATTATCTTCGGATCGTATGGTTTTGAAACAACATGCCACAAGCCGCGGTTATCTTCCGGCTTACGCTTTGAAATCGTGTACACGACCGGCCATTCCCCTACCGCATCCAGGCGATATAAAAAATCACGGGGCCGATTGGGACTGTCGGAAAACAAATCCCACACCGCTTGATGAAGCGCATATTCGCTGCCGAACGTTTTCCAGAACGATTCGCTTGCGCGAGCATTCTCACGTAACATGATTTTACTGATGAACATACTTTACCTCACACAAAAGCAGCGTGATATTCTTTGCGAACATCAAACTGCCATCGCCGACGCGACAATGGTGTGTCGCGACGCTCAAAAACATTTTCTTCCTTAATGCCCACATCCATACCTTCTTCCCAATAGAGCATTTTTGGAACGATACACTTTAAACCGATATCCATAAACCGAGTTTTTCGAAACGCATCGGAGACGATATCCGTTGAAATAATCTGCGGCTCAAGCAACAACGCCGGAGGACATGACTTTCTGCCAAGATACAAAGTAAACATCGGATGTTCTAATGCTTCTTTTAATTTCTCTATAGGCCACTGACTTTGCGATCGTTCCCACAATGCTACGGCGTAGAGCGCGTCTGTACGATAGTCCCGTGTGGATAAAATGGTCTTTAACTCATGTCTCGGCATGAACGTTAATTCATCTCTGCGTGTAGCGTACCGCTCTTTTCCCGGCGGCACCTGTGCCGTGTGGTAATCCGAAAGCGGCACACCCATGTTTTCTACCAACACAGCAAATGCATACGCTTCGGCAAGCTGGTGATGCTTTTTTTCTTCGTCACGTTTAATTCCAAGCGCCGCTGCAACCATTCCGAGAATTGCTGACTTTGTCGGATGTGGAAAACTTGGACGAACCTCACCGACAGCAATATCTCCCCATGAACACATCGGTCCGTAAAGGCGAAACAATAAATACTTTTTCATTAACCACCTCACGCTCCGGAACAAAAATCAAGAAGTTTTGCTAATGTACCGTCATCTGGATTCATTGTATTCAATTCTACGGTTGGTGTATTCTCGCACCCGTATACTTTGCTAAACCCAGTACGTGTTTTTCTCAACGTATCAATAGCAATTTCGAGTATACCTTTATCATCACTCACAGTCGCAGGTTTTAAAAATGCCACAGCAAGCGAGCATGGCTGCTTGTCTGTTTTCTCCGCCAGAATGTACGATGCATACGCCCGAGAAGCAAAACTATTTTGCTTGCCAGTCGGTGAAACTGTCGCTGCAGTTTCAACCAGAGCTTTAATCGCTTTTTTCGCAAGCGTTTCGTCATTACCCAAATTTTCAACAAGCAGTTTTCGGTCAATGCAAATATACAAATAAAACAGCCCTGCACCGAATTCTGCTTCACCGATATGTGCAGAACCAGAGCGTTCTTCATGTTTGTTTAAATCATCTACCGCGGTGAAATAATCATCTTCTACTGCAGTTTTATGAACCGTAAATGCGTGCGCCACCTGCACTGCCGCTTCGGTATTGGCGCGTGGTTGATCAGCCAGCATCCTGCCAAACATTGAAATATCGACAGCTTTGTGGTCCTCTCGTAGAAGCTTTAAATCATCTTCTGATGGATCAGAATTTAATTTAGCGACAAGAACGTCTATTGCAGAAACTTCTTCCGGAGAAAAATGTGCAAGTTGTTCAATTTCAAAACTATCTTTTTTACATTTCCCAAAAACTCCAGCAATAGAAGCTGCCCATTCTTTTGCTTTCTTTTCTGGAATTCCTTTCTTAACAAGTTTGTCACAAATCGCCTTACCCATAATTTTTGTGCGCGTTCCAATATGGCCATCGAGTGCGCTTTTAAAAATATCCGATGTACGCCATGCGCGTTTCAAAGATTGCGATGAAATACGGAGACGTTGCGCACCGCCAACTATTGCGGTTTTGGGACGGCCTAAATCATCACGATTAAGGTTCGACGGTCCATAATTGGTTAATAGATGAAGCTGAATAAATTTGCTCATATCAAATCCTCCTATTTATTTTTCGTCTTTTGGCGTGTGCTTGTAATACGTATATGCCCATTCTTTTTTTGTTCTCTCGTTCCACCAATATACCGCTTGGGCTAAGTCACAAATATTAACAATACTGCCCAGCATGCGAATAATGCGAATCATTGTACGGTACAGCTCGTCACGATCATTAACTGCCAAAAGTCGTCTGAACCTAAGCCCACTTACTACTGCTTTTTTATCACCAGTTGCCATTTGCTCGGCGACTTTCATTTCAGACCGATTTTCTTTCACATGTGCACATAACCCAGCCAGAGACGCAATCGCTTCTTTATTTAGATGGGGAAGCTGCTGATAAAGCCAGTGGTATGCGGGTGAAAAAACTACTTCCGCCGGACTTTTAACGCGGCGGAGTTCTGCGCGATTACCGCGTCGATCTTCAAGCTCCTCCCACCACTTAACGAGAATTTTTCCCGAATCGCTATCAGGGTCAAACAACCTTTCAAACCTTTTGTTTTCCATCATTCCTCCTTTAAGAAGCTGATTTTCCAAACGTAGTTATTGACTACTGAATAACGCCTGCGTATACTTCTATCAGTCCTTTATGATGATACTCGGCTTCATGCCGTGCTTCCCCGAAAGGGGAACTAGTCATAAAGGGCTTGCTTTTTCTGCCTCCAGCGGATTCTTCCTGCTGTAAAAATTCCCCGGATATTTGGTGAAGTCATAAATATCAGCGACCAACGAAATTTTCTCACGTATAAAGTTGAAATGCCGGAAATCATTTTTCACGAAAGCCCTCTGCACCGCCCAATTCAGATAATCAATGATTTGAAGGCATGGTTCACCCTCTGGTGTCTGAGAATAAATTTTAATTTCCGAATCAACTTTTGTTTTCCACTTTTCTTCAAAAGTGAGTACCGCTTTTTGGATCGCATCTTCAAGAGGTTCCTGCCTTGCTCGATTTCCACGCACCGAAAAGTAAATGACATTTTCTTCGGATTTATGCAGTTGATTCTCAAATAATTTGCTGACGATATCATCGTAGAAAAGATTGGGCTTTTTCTTGTGCCTGCGGATAAAAATGTCTTCCTTTTTTCTCGCTACTACAAATTCGGCTTTAAAGGAAAGCAGGCGAATCACCTTGTAGACCTTTTCTCTAACCTCGGCACAATCATCGGTCGCATGGAAAGCGTTGAGAGATTTTTTAAGCGATGGAATATCTTTTAAGTATTCGTCCGAACCAATCTCCTGTCTAAGCTTTGACAAAGCTTGTCGAAGTTCATTTGGATCTTCGGTCTTGATCAAACCCAAGATTAAAATTTTAGAACAACCCTCGTTTCCGACAATAAATTCCCCTTCCCGATTGTAAAAATAAGGATCGCCGGACTCATCGACAAAAAAGAAAAGTTTCTTATGAACTTTTGGTTTCATGGACCCGCTCGGGCAGGCCGAGTATTTCTTGGCGCAATTTTCTGCTATTTATATTTCTACGCATCGCATTCCACGCATCAGCTACTCGTTTAACATTTACTTCATCAATCATTTCGGCTTGAGAAACTTCATCAAAAATCTGCTCGGCTTTTCGAACTATACACTTATGCCATTCTTGTTTCGTCGATAACCTATCTTTACCTGCGGTAATTTCCTCCCGTAGCCTTAAAATCAGTTTATAAAAATCTGCCTCTGTATCTTGCCAGAATCGCTGGGTAATTCGGAGACGCACGTCTTTCTTCTCTTCGCCAAACCACGCAGATTTAACGGCTATTCGAAGTTGATAGGCAACTGTATCAACTGCGCGAACGATACACACAATTTCAGCTTCATATATGTTGCGTTTCTCTTCATCCTCAAGCGTTACAACAGGCATAACACCCTCATACCAACAACAAGCCTTCATATTGGCCATATCATATCCGAAAGCAAACAGTCTAAAATTAATCTCCCTTCGCAGAGCAATTTGATTAATGACTTCAGCTACTTTCTTCTTGCTTCTTTCATCGGAATAAGCCTGAACATACCCAAGCCAATGTTTGTATCCTACAGTTTCGTGTTGATGCGCTGACAGAAGTTCTGTCTTGTTATCAACAACTTTCTCATAAACCGGCGTTAAAGGATGAATAATACCTTTATACATCACACCATAAGGTTTAGTAAGATACTCTTTAATAATACGATCCATATTGCCGCACAAATCACATTGCTCATTATTTTGGCTAAAGACAAAACGTATCCGACGTGGCATAGACCAATATATTTGTGCCGGGTGGATATCTTGATTTCTTGTTGTTTCATTCTTTTCGCTCGTCCGAGTTTCTCCGCACCATGGGAACCTGTCGCTATTTACTGTTTTAACCGGTGTTGCCAGGTAATCAAATCTACTTTTATCCAAAATATTGCTCCATACAGTCGCCCATAAATTATTTCCTAGGATAATTGTGCTAACCGGACCGCCACCTCTAAGCCCGACTCTATGACCTTTTCCTCCTAAAGGTGCGTTAAGCTGTAACGTCAGCAATGCTTGGGCGGCACAGGAAATACAAAGTTTTTCAACTCTTCGTCGTTTAACAAAGTGGTCGATGTTGTACTTCAACGTTTGCTCGCCTGGCGAATCCATAAGCAACTTATCAATTGTTTCTTCTGTTTTTTGCTGCTCATTCTCTAGTGTTAAATCTTGCATAAAACGAGGGCCATCGCCGTCGAGATTAAATGCGAAGGCAACTTTTTCAAATTTATGTTTAAGCTCATCGGGTGGAGGCGGGTTATCGAGCCATTTTCGCCACTCGCTGTTGTTGTTCGGTGCGCAAGTGGTCTGTAAAAGACCGATTAAAAATTGGATAAGTGCGCCGTTAAAATCCGGGCGAAGTGCGGCAAGATCAATAATCGGATCATTCGCTAAATCTTTTGTTATGTTAGCCGGAGCAATTTTTTCTTTCTTGCCGCTCTTTCGTCGCACCGGAATCCAAGCGTCATTAATCAGATTCATCGTTCTCTTCCAGCTTCTCTATTTGTAGTCCACTCTTTCGATCATAAAATACTTTTACTTTCTCATTTCGTCCATTACGCGCAAATCCTTCCCAGTAATTACCGCTTCTTTGTAGTGGAATAACCACGCAATATTTTCCTTTGTCCGGCATGGTTCGCTTAACTGCCTCAATTGCAACTTTATTCGCTTCATGTTCAGTAGTAATGAGTGAGCGATACACAGAAACTTCCGAGAGTACCCAATGATTACCGCTGCCTTGCTGAAAATATGGCGCAAGCATGTTTTCTTTCCACACCACAAGCCGCACTGTTGTCATCGACTCGCCAATCCGTGTCGGCGCTTTTTCATCATCCGGCCAATGATTCATATCAGCCGCGTATCCGTATTCAAGTTTGAGCTCATGATAACCTGCTAAACTACTTTTGGCTTTATCATTTCCCTCTGCTTTGTTTTCCTGGGACATCAATGCCTCTGGAATCCGCTTTCTGCTCTCATCTCCATATACCCATTCAATCATTATTCTGGCATCACCAGGCATGCAAAATTTTTTCTTCTTGAAAAGCCATTTAGCTGTGAGCCACAAAAGCCCGTGATGCTCATAGATTTTTTTGGCTTTAGGGAAAACAGCGGAATACCAATCGCTTTTTGGTTCATCGTCTACATGCGGCATATACACAACCATTTTTGGCGCTACGCGCCGGTCTTTTCCAGCTATACGATTCCCTTGTTTATCTCTTGAATGACGACACAATCGCCCGGCACGCTGGATGATTAAATCGATGGGCGCAAGATCACTGATCATGAAATCAAAATCTAAATCAAGCGATTGCTCTACTACTTGTGTGGCAATGACAACTTTACCGCTTCGACTTTGCGCAGAACTTTTCGGACCGAAACTGTTAAGAATATTTTCTTCTATCGTGAGGCGGTCACCAAGCGCAAAGCGAGAATGAAAAAGCGTTACAGCGCCTTCACCCAATTGCTGGATAATGATTTCATAAGCTTCGAATGCGTCGTAAACGGTGTTGCGTATCCAACAGATACTTTTGCCTTTTCCCACCGCTGAGACAATCAAGGTTAGAACGTCGTCTCGTTCATAAACCACCTCTACCGCCACTTCTCTATGCAAATGTGTGGGTGAAACGACCAACTTTTCTAAAAAATTATTCTCTCCAACAGTCGTTATTAAAGGATAATCATCACTTACATCTCCTGAAAAATTACGGTTTGCTCCTGCGGCAAATGCGGTGATGAAATCTTTGCGTAATTTCTTTGAAAGCGTAGCCGACAATAAAATAGCGCTCCCGCCTTGCGCGGAGTGAAATTTTAGCAGATTACAGAGTAAGCTATTCATATAAGAATCATAGGCATGCACCTCATCCACAATAAGCACTTTTCTGTAAAGTCCGAGAAGTCGTAATGATTGATGGCGCGCTGTTAAAATCGAAAGAAGCGCCTGATCAATTGTTCCTACGCCAACATTGGCAAGTAAAGCTTTCTTTCGATTATCAAACAGCCATGCTGCTGCTCTATGGCCAGCGCATTCGTCGTCGTCGGAATAATTCTGCTCGTCGTTGTCTCTTTCGATAGCTAAATATTGCCTGTTCGCGCTATGCGCAAGAATTAATGCTGGACTTGTATCTTTGGCATACAACTTTCGATATACCGCCTCTATCCTAGAGTACATAGCATTAGCGGTCGCCATAGTTGGCAGACCAAAATAAATCCCACCCGCTTCACCTGATGCCATAATTCTTTGGGTAAGAATAAGAGCTGCTTCTGTTTTTCCGGCGCCTGTAATTTCTTCGATGATGAATAATTTTGGGCCGCTGGCAAGCGGTAGAGTTTCGGTCTCCTTCTGCAAAGGAGTTATCGTAACAATTTTTGGAAAGAGGTCGTTAAACGAACACTGGACGGCAGAAGATAGCGGTAGAACACCGCTTTCTTTTATGGCTTTCTCTGCTTGAGGTAAGGCAAATTTCTCTAAATAACTTTGCAAATCCATCGGATCCGTTTGATAGGGAAACCAGCGTTGATTTGAGCCAAGCCAATCGGCAAGCACAATAAGACCAGCCAAAGTCCACGATGACTGCTTAAAAATCACTTCATCTTTTTGTGTAAGAATGTCAAAACAACCGCTCGTGTTAAAAAGCCTGTGTGTATCTTTCATGAAGTCTATAGCATCTGTCATGGCCTGTTTAGAAAAGCGTTGAGACAACGGAGGCGGGTGTATTTCATTTTTTGGTGGGCGGCCATGATGCCCAGCCGACGCGCCAAACCAAGATCCCAGCAAATCTAATAAAGTGTGTTCTTCTATCTTCAACTTTGCTGGCGTATGTTCGCATAAAAATCGATATCCTAATGACCAATGCTTTTCCTGATATGGCGTTTGCGATGTTAAACCTTTTAAGGTTTGAAATAAATCTGGCCGCAAATTCTGAAATCCTTCTGAAAATTTTCCAATATCATGGACTGCGCATAAGAATGTAATCACGCCGAGCATGCTTTGCCGGTCAAAAGCCAAAAGATCTGCCACGTGTTGTGCAATATGCAAACGCTCCGCAAGTAACCGACCGACCGCCGCTACATCGAGCGAATGATACACGAGCGGATGATAGGCGCTCCCCCCTTTCTCCGTTTTACCCCAATATTTTAAATATTTCTGGTCGCTTGTCATTTTGATTTGTCGAACCAGTTGTGAGCATAAAAACAAAAAACCTTCGCAAGTCACATAGGAAACCTGCGAAGGTTTTTCTTTTTTTAAGTCCGGGATTTATTCCTTCCAACTCGGGACTATCTAAATTGTGAGTGGATTATAGATCAACTTGTCGATTCAATCAATTTGTTTGATTATTTAAATTTGATTATTTAAATTCTTCAACACCTACCTGGATTTGAGAATTGTTTTTAAGCTTGGAACTGTCCAAACTCCACTTGAATATGGATTTAGGATAGTCATTAAGATTGCTTCGCCCCCTTCGGGGGCTCGCAATGACATGTGGACATTCATAAAGGCGGGAGGAGATCTTCGGGAAACATCGTTCCCCTGCCAAGAAGTCCTGTTGGATCAAACACTTTTTTAAGCCCGGCCATTTCGGAAAGCCCCTTATCGCCGTAAAGCATTCGAAGAAACGGAATTTTCACCTTACCGATGCCGTGTTCGGCCGAAACGGTCCCGCCAAATTCAATCGCTTCGCCGGCCGCTTCTTTCACGATTTCCCAAGAAACTTCAAAATCAGATTTATTTTCCGGAAGCAAATTCCAGTGAAGATGGCCGTTGCCGATATGGCCGAAAACGACGTAAGGAATTTTGTGTTTCTCGGATAAACCGCTGTAGGATTTCATCATATTCGGCAGCGCCTGAAGCGGCACGGCAAAGTCGGTGGCAACTTTTCGAAAACCATTCTGCGTTACCTTTTCATTGACCGCAACCGGCAGAGCGTGACGAAATTCCCGAAACAAAGTTTGCTCTTTAGCGGTTTCGCCGAACCAGGATTCGCCTAGAGCTGATGATTTTTGAAGTTCGCTCGCCCAAGCTTCAAGTATTTCTGCTTCTCTCTTGCTACTGGTCTCCAGTTCATACCAAATGGCTACTTTTTCTTTTTTTGGAATATTGGAATATTTTGGCCTTAGAAAGTTTAAAGAAGGCTCATCAAAATATTCGAGCGCGCGCACATCCAGAAACGGATTTTGTTCATCGAGAAACGGCGCCAACTGAACTACAAGCGACCAAGCCGCCTCTTCGTTTTCAAAGAAAGCAATTCCGGCGACCAATTTCTCCGGCGGATGAATTAACCGCAAAGTTGCTTGCGTGATGACGCCAAGCGTGCCTTCCGATCCGATGATAAGATCGATTATGTCCATCTCCGGAGCAACAAAATACCCCGCTGCGTTTTTTACCTTCGGCATAGTGTAGGTAGGCAATGATCCTTCAAGAGATTTGCCTCCTAAAGGAATGGAAAAACGGCCGTCTTTACGAGAACACAAAGAACCCCGTTTAATTTCAAGAATATTCCCATCGGCCAGAACTACCCGAAGCGCTTTTACGTAATGCCTCGTAGAACCATATTTATAGTAGCGCGCTCCGGAAGCATTGGTAGCAATCGTACCGCCCAAGGCAGCGTTTCTTTCGGTGGGATCGGGCGCGTAAAGCCATCCTGCTTTTTCGACCACGTTATGCAAATCATTTAAAAGAGTGCCGCTTTCCACAACAATTTCTGCTTCGCCGGCGCTTGGCTGAGCGGCGCTTCCAAGCAGTTTAATTTTGCCGATAGCCTGTAAACGCTCAAGCGAGATAATCCAACCTTTCCGCGGAATGGCACCGCCGGTAAGGCCGGTTCGACTCCCCGTCACAGTAACAGGTTTACGTTCGGCCGATGCTTTTTTTAAAATGGAAACGATATCGTTTTCGGTTTGGGGAAGAAAAACCTTTTCGGCTTTTCCGGAAAAATTAGAGGCGTCTTTCAGATAATCCTGAAATGTTTCGGGATCGGATTTTTCCAGGTAGGACATGTAAACGCAAAAGTAAAAACGCAAAAGTAAAAAGAAGAGAAAGTAAAAAAGAAAAGGATTCTTAGAGGTGGCCCCTAATTTTTTCTTTCTTCTTCGTTACTCATCTTTATTTTTTCTTCTTTTTCTTTTTTCGTTTTGCCTTTTAACTTTCTTGGTTGTAGGCCTTCTCAACAGAAGATTTCATGAGTCCGTCGGCCTGGGGTGGAAGAAATCCTGCGTAACCGTTGTGCCGTTCGGTAAGTTCTATGACGGAAAAAGCTTGGCCGTCTTTTACTTCGGCCTTCGTGAAAATTTGCCTGAGATCGCTTCCTCGTGTGCCGACAATTTCGCCGGCACATTCGATGCCAAGTTTCTTAAGGGCTTCTATCGATGCTTCGATATCATCAACGGCGATAGCGACATGATGAAGCGTTTGATCTCCGAACCGCTTTACCCAGACAGGAATCAAACTACTCTCGCCGCGTTTGCCTTCGTAAGCCTGATCGATAAAAATGGCGGGAAATCCGGGGCGCCTATACACTTTCGCCCACCAATCGTTATATTCGATAATTCCTTTATTGCCGAGTGTGCTATCCCACACAAAACCTTCGGATGTAAATTCCTTCGCGCGCTTCTCGACATCATTTGTTCGAAATGTAATGTGGTCTACAACTGGGCGAATTCCGATTCCCGCCGTTTTTAAATGCCGCTCCATCGCCTGAGCGGCTTTATTCTGGCGAACAAAATCATCGACGTACGCTTTAATTTTTTTCTCAATCGGCATATTAGACCTTGCGGCCGTAAAGGTTCACTTCCGGTTGCGTATAAACATCTAAATCGCCCATGACTTTTGTTTGGCAGCTTAACCGCATATCTTCTTCCCCGATTGCTACCCACGCTAACGCCAGCCTGATTTTTTCGAAAATTCCTTTCGGTGAAGCATTTTTCATGGTGCCGTTTTTGATCAAAACGCGGCATGTCGCACACAAGCCTCTGCCGCGGCAATTTAGAATTTTATGCATGCCCCGATGGACAGCGATGCCGGCATTCAATGCGGCTGTTCGTAGAATTTCACCTTCCTTAACCTCGACAACTTGTTTTTCCCTCAAAAAATTAACCTTCGCCATAATGCTCCTTATCTAGAATGAAAAGTTAAAAGGCAAAGCGAAAAACGAAAAAGAAGGAGAAGTAAAAAATAAAAATGAGAAAGGTAAAAGAAAAGAGATATTTAAGGACCGCATTTAAATTTCCTTTTTCGCTTTTACTTTTTATTTTCCCTTCTTTTTCCTTTTGCCCTTTAACTTTTGAATTTTTAGAGCGGTATCATGGTATAATAACTTCCGATTAACGTAAAGAGAGGATTCGCACATGGAAATTGTCCACAGCGAAGTTCAGGATTACTTATTCGAACTTGATCGACTTGGCAACTTTGAAGATCCCACGCTTAGAAGCATGGAAGAGCTGGGGGATCGGCTGGGGTTTCCTATTATTGGGCCTTTGGTCGGAGGTGTCCTCTTTCAAATTGCAAAATTAAGTAAAGCCGAATCCGTTTTTGAGCTCGGTTCCGGTTTTGGATACTCCACCTATTGGTTTGCCAAAGCTCTTCCTGAAAACGGTACGGTTCACCACACCGATATGGATAAGGAAAATATTGAACAGGCTAAGAAATTCCTGGCGCTCGGAAAATTACAGCATAAAGTCCGCTTCCATCAAGGCGATGCTATTCAAAGTCTTGATCAAACCGGCGGCGAATACGATATTCTTTTCTGCGATATCGATAAAGAGCAATATCCGGAAATTTACCCGCGCGTAAAAAAGCATCTTAAAAAAGGCGGGGTTCTCATCGTCGATAATATGTTATGGTCCGGCCGTGTTGTTAAAAATGATAAATCAGCTGAAACGCAGGGGATTATAAAATTGACGAAATTACTTTACGAAGATAAAAATTTTTTTACGACGCTGCTTCCTCTGCGTGACGGTGTTACTCTAAGCTATCGTTTGAAATAATGAAACGCCGGTTCCTTACTTTTATATTGGCATTTTTCATTACTACTCCCCTTTTCGCCCTAAAGCCGGGAATGATGGCCGGAGATTTCGCTCTCCAATCTACGGACGGCACCGAATATCGTCTTTCAAATTATAAAGGAGAAGTTGTCTGTATCATTTTCTGGAGCGCTACCTCTCCTCTTGTGAAAGCATACGAATACCGCATGATCGGCCTATTCTCTGACTTTGCTCTGAAGGGTGTTCGATTTTTTGGAATCGCCTCAAATATTGACGAAACTCCGGAGCAAACCGCACGCGCCCAAGCCGACCGAAAAGTCCCGTTTCCTATTCTTCTTGATCCCGAATCAAAAATTGCTGATTACTTCGCCGCGACCAAAACTCCGGAAGTTTTCATCATTGATCGGGAAGGCCGCTTGGTTTACCGGGGCGGCATAGACAATGAATCGTGGGCCAATCACCGGCCGATGAAACATTATGTGCGCGATGTGTTGGATCAGCTTACCTCGGGAAACGGCACTTCCCTCCACGAAACCAAAGCGTACGGAACGAAGATAAAAAGGAAAGAGAATGCCTAATTCCATTCCTCCCCAAATGAATGCGGTTGTGCTTCTCGGTCACGGCGGCCTTGAAAAACTCGAATATCGTAAAATCGACACACCTAAACCGCAGGCGGGTGAAGTTTTGGTAAGAGTGAGAGCATGCGCTTTGAACCATTTGGATATTTGGACACGTTTGGGACTGCCGGGAGTTGAAATTAAAATGCCCCATATTCTCGGATGCGATATTTCCGGGGAAATCGTCGAGCTCGGCCAAGGTATAAGCGATTTTAAAATAGGTCAACGTGTGGCTGTTCTGCCCGGCGTGAGCTGCGGACGCTGCGATGTCTGCTCATCCGGCTGGGACAGCACATGCGATCAATATAAAATTATCGGATTTCTCCGTTCCGGCGGATATGCGGAATACGTGAGTTTACCAGCGCGAAATATTATTCCGGTTTCGGAAAAACTAAAATTTGAAGAATGGGCGAGCATTCCCCTTGTATTCTTAACCGCCTGGCATATGCTCGTAAAACACGGCCATCTCATTAAAGGCGAGACCGTTCTTATCCAAGGCGCAAGTTCGGGCGTGGGAAGCGCGGCGATCCAGATTGCCAAATATTTTGGCGCAAAAGTAATTACAACCGTCGGCGACGACAAAAAAATAGAACAAGCCAGGAAACTTGGCGCCGATTACGTTATCAATTATCAAAAGATCAAAGTTTCTGAAGAAGTAAAGAAAATGACCGCGGGCCGCGGCGTAGATTTGGTAATCGATCATATCGGAGAAAACACTTGGGAGCAGAGCCTCGCCTCGCTTTCAAAACGAGGAAGGCTTGTGACCTGCGGCGCAACCACCGGCGGCGATGTGAAACTCAATTTGCGCCAATTGTATATGCGGCAAATTTCGGTAACCGGCAGTTACATGGGCGGACGCCCTGCCATGCTTGAAATTATAAAATTGATTGAGGCTGGGAATTTGAAACCAGTGATCGATAAGATATTCCCGCTGAAAGATGCCCGTCTCGCCCAGGAGCGCATGGAATCCCGCCGGCATTTTGGAAAAATAGTACTCAGCGTGTAGACAGTGAAATGAAGAGAAAGCAATTAAGATTAAAATCGTTTGATTATACATCCGAGGGCATGTACTTTGTGACCCTATGCACTCTAAACCGTTTGCATATTTTTGGAGAGATCGTCGACGGACAAATGGTCTTAAATGAGCTTGGTTCCATGGTCCAATCATGCTGGACTGAAATACCGATGCATTTCGAAAATATCCAATTAGACGAATTTATGATTATGCCAAACCATATTCATGGGATTATTTGTATTGTAGGGGCACGGCATGCCGTGCCCCTACGATTTGAAACGTTTGGCAAACCGGTGCCGGGATCCGTTCCTACAATCGTGCGATCATTCAAATCTGCGGTCACCAAACATATTAATGAATTAAGAAAAACGACCCGCGTTACCGTTTGGCAGAGAAATTATTACGACCGTGTGATTCGAAATGAAAAGGAATTAAACGAAATAAGAGAATATATTGTAAATAACCCGATAAAATGGGAATTGGATCCCGAAAACATCTAAAATTTTAATTGTTAGAATAGTAGGGGCACGGCATGCCGTACCCCTACTTGTTTAAGCGGCAACGCTGGTTTGGATAAGGGCGTTGTAAGATTCCTGAACGCGCTGTAAGAAAACGGCCAGATTGAACGAAATAATTTGCCCGCCCCTTCCGTCCGTGCCGGGCACAAAGCCAAATCCACTAATGCGGTCGAGAATCTCTCTCTCAAGTAGGGGCACGGCATGCCGTGCCCCTACTGTCCCAGCCTCAATATTCGCACGTTCGTCCGCCCGTCTTCTCATTCCATCCAGATGGGCCAGCGAAAAGGTCACTTCCCGAACAAGACCTGGGAGGCCGTCGAAGTTTTCATATAAGCCGGGCTCGTTCAAGACAAGTACGAATTTTGTATTTATGCCGCCGACCGTGCTGTTTTGAATCTGCAAAACTTCTTTCAGTAGTACCGATAGACCCTGTTCTAAACTACGGGCTTTATTTACTTCGATCGGATTTAGCTTATCGTAGTACATGCGCTTATTCTTAATAATCTCGAGAAGCCCGTTCGTTTGAGCCGGCGTCGGTGCGAACCCGTTATTCTTCTTGAGTAAATCGGTTATCGCGGAAAGATCATCGTTTGGCTTATGAAAAAGCACCAGCCGGTCGTCTTTCGAAATCTTCTCAGCTGCGGCCAGAATATCCGCCGTACTTTTAGGGAACGTTTCCCATGTGTAAACGACAACGGCCGAGCCGGCGGTTTGCTCAAAAGACGGCAATGCCTCGAAAATTTTCTTCGCTACATCTTTAACGGCGTCAGCTCTAATAGAACGGTCGGGCATAGAATTCAGGAACGGATCAATATTTATAGCAGGAATATTTGTTTTACTCCGTACGGCAGGACGAGCCAGAAATTCAAGCCGGCTCTTCAAAATGAACAATTCCACCCATAGACTCTGAAATTCTCCCGGGCTTAATCGGATATCAGGGAGAACCGACTCCAATTTTTCTCTTAATGCACTTTCGTCAAAAGTCTTATCGCTTCTAATAATACCCGCCAATTCCCCTGCCAAGTTTGCCACAACACTTCGATAATTATTGTCGAACCGCACTTCCAATTCGTTTGCGACCGCATCCGCGCCGCGGCTGCGAATATCGTGAACGAAATCACCGACATTGCTATAATTCCCAAGCGCCAGCACATCAAAGCCTTCCATCGGCATATTCTCAAAACCAAAGCCTGCGGCAGCCGTTTGCAAGGTATGTTTCTTTTTGCGTAAATCCTGATCGGGCGCTACCGTGGTGGCTTCAATAAGAACAGGAACCGGAAAACCGTTGCTTCCGTCTTTGGGTGGTAACCACACAAGATCAAAATAGCCTCGGACATAATAGTTGGCGCTTATTCCCATATCGTTGAGTCTTTTTGAAAGGAAAGCAAACTCCTCCCGGATGATCCGCTCGGCGTATTGCTGAAATTCCCGTCTCTTTTTTCCTTCAATTTTAAACGCTTGAAACAGAGGATTGAACATTCGTTTAAACGGAAGCCAGTCGGCGTTTTCGCGCCCTTGGGCGTTAGCGAAATAAGAGGAGCCGCCGATTTTTCCATACCAACTCCCTTCACTCATTCCTGTTTCATCGATCACCGGAACAGATTCGCCCGTTTCTAAGTTTCCTTCAAAAACAAGTCGCGTTTCGTATGCTTTTCCATTGTAGCGAACAGCCGGAATCAAACTTTCTACCATTCCTGAGTCATAGATTCCATCGTCGCCTTCGGATACAAGCGACCAGATGTTAAATAAAATTTTGGACACATGGTCTTTTTTTGGATCAAGATGAATTTGCATGATCCCTTTTTTATTATCCAGTATTAATGGTAAATCAAGCGAGCTCACATATTGCTCGACACGTTCCGAGCTCTGCGGCATAAACATTCCTTCTAAATACGACATGGTCAGAGTTAATCGGCCATGTGCGTCACGGCTAATGAAAATGATGCCTTGACCAACCGCTCCCCCGTTAGGCTTAAAAACGAGAGGTGTTTTCACTTGGCCGGAAACAATAGCTTCGGCTAATTCTGAAAATTCCATGACATCTGCCGGCCATGCAAACTCTTGCCGATAGCTGCGATCTTTAAAGGTTTTCTTATACCGGCGCTTCATGGAACGAATTCTTGCCTCATCCCGACGAATAGCCGAAAAGAAGTCAGGCTGGCGAATCGGGCCGCCGCGTAAAATACTTCGGATCTCAAATTTTTGCTCAAGCGCATTGAAAAGTTGTTCGCCGGTAATATAATCTGCCGTCCTTACAGCGCCAAAGCCTGCGTCGCTCAACTGCACCTGAGCATCTGTTTTAACAAGCGTTTGTTTAGGCTCCACTTTTTCTTTAAGTTGAGCCGCAGTTTTAACAATCGGTTTCTTTGAAACCTCGATCAAGAAACCGTTGAACTCCTCAGGCAGAAACCCATTCACGCTTCGCGTTTGGATAACCATGCGACTCTTCAGAGGTTGTAAGCGTTTCTTTATATCGAAAAGATCTGCGGCGCTAAAATCTTCAACTTCTACAATAACAGATCCATAAAAATTCTCGTTCGAAAGAGGCAATTTATCAAATACTCTATTCCGGTATTGTCGCCATTCCTCCCTGGTAAACCTTACTAAAATCTTCCGCGTTACCATATCCGCACTAATCTGGCGGATGAGATCGCTTTCTGCAAAATCTTTTACACCGATACCGGACCTTATTTGCAAGATACCGTCTTTAATTTGGACCGTTGAATCTAAATACTCGGCGTTATTTGAAATAATCGATACGGAATCGTCCGGTTTAATCAAACCGTAGGGGTGACTTAACAGGTTAAGCGTAGCTATAATTTCTTGAGTTGCAGAACCGGCATCTCGTTCAACGTTTATGAAAAAACCGTGGATGCCATCATGCATCGGTTTGGCTAACGAAATCTTAGTATTATTCTGTTTTAACGTTTCCAAAGTTAAGTACATATTTTCCATTAGGGTTGGATCGAAATTTTCGATTTCAATAAAAATCCTGCCGGTAAAACGCGCGCTATCCATAATAAATTTAAGTACTTCTTTTTTCTCGGCCCATTCTTCCGGAGAAGAAAACCGTATATATATTTTATGAATTCTGAAGTCTTCAAATTTAAATCCTTTCAATCTATTGAAATCTTCGAATGTCATGCCGTGGGAACGCGGAACAGAATATTCCGTTTCTGGTTTTGCGGCCTCCGGAGCGCCCTCCCCCAAGAGATATATAGGCTCGCCTCTTTGGATAAAATCGCCGTCGCGGAGAATAACAAATCCTTCGCGAAATTTTTTTGCCGATTCAACTAGCACCGATCCTTCGTTCAGTACGGTAACACCAAACCCGAAGGAATCCGAAGCGCTGTTTTCCCTTTTCTCCATGTCGGTATCGGGCGGAGGAGCGATGATTTGATTGTTCGGGCTAGCCGCTATACGTTCCAGCTGTTCGTACAGCTGATATTGCCGGCCGATCCGCTTCACGCCCTCTTCTTCACGATAAGCAACCTCGAGTACGCCGTAGGCAATTCGATAGTTCTTCTTCTCTGAAAGCGCTCGAATCTCTTCGGCTATTTCTTCCAATACAAAAATCTTTTCATCTAAATCATCCGCCATAGCAATAATTTTATTTGACTCAGGAAGATCGGCAAGACCCATCTTTTGATACTCAAAACCGCCGATTTTCTCATTGAGATAAGCCAGCGCTTCTCTCACCGCTTCGGGCCCTTTCAATTTCTCCTCCGCGCCAAATCCAGCTAAAGGATCGGGGAGTTCGGCGACAAAACCCTCTAAAAATTTAAGATCAACTCTACCAACTTCACGCCACGTATAGGTGAAATCTGCAAGTTGCTCGTACAAACGACCGTCCGTGACATACTCCGCGGGCAAAGTACTATCTTTTCTTTCTTCTAGAGAAATCCATTTGCCGTTTTCATCCAATACAATCCATGTATTCACTACCCTCTTTCCTGTTCCGGGTCCCCGGCTTCCATGAATCTCCGACACTCCAAGCGCATAATAGTATTGATAATTTCCCACCTTAAGGTGTAGAACGTCGTAACTTAAAGTGGGCGGCGAACCGGCAAATCCCGAAAACGACTGGAATGCATCTTTGCCTTTTGAAACCAAGCGAAGATGTTTTGCCGGTTCTGCCAGTATGCTTTTGCTCAGGAGATCAATCCCTAAAATATTAATTCGGGATGAGTGAGTATTAATTGAGTGCGGGCCTGGAGAACGGCCTGCACCAAATCCGGCCGGGCCCATCGACTCGCCGGGGCCGGCTTCGAACGCCACGCGCAGGCGCGAAGCGGACAAGTTAAATATAGAAATTTTTTTGGAAGCTTGATCGTATTTGATACGATAACCACCCGTGACCTGACTGGGCTCAATTTCTGATAGCGATTGCTGGCCGGCAACCGGCAGGTATTGCCGGGCCACATAATCGTTATCAGGAGCGGGTCGCCATCTAGACTCAAACTGTTCTTTGACATAAAGCACTCTACCGCGTTCCACTTTTACATCCACCTTTGCTTTTTCCTGTTGCCGAACGATAGCGGCGACAGAAAACGGCGTTTGATATGGAAACTCTCTCATGCGTTTGGGTTTTATTTCGATGAGAACCGCAAGGTTCGTTAAATCGATGCTACTTGCGCTTGAGTCATCTCCCCAAGTTCTTTCTTCTTCGAATTGATCCATTAAGAAGCTACCGCCGGCCAGACCGGCTTTTTGTCCCAACCAATGTTTATTTACTTCGATTTGAGTTCCGTTCGACGAGCCCAAATCTGAAAACCTAACCGCATTGCCCATAATTTCAATATCGACATGGCCTGTTTGTGGATAATTATCCAAATACTTTTTAGTGCTCACATCATAACCAGGGCGCTTGTCGGTTCTCTCCACACCGCGGGATATAGTCCCTCTGTAAGTCCAGCGCGGTAAATAAACCGTTTTCTGCAAACCTCCTTCCATCCAGAAAATGGCCAAGCGATCGTATCTGTCACCCTTGATCTCTTTATCTTCTAGCGCAGGCCCAAATTTTTCAATTCCGTCCAAGTCTTTCTCCAAGAGTGGGTTTAAATCCTTCGGCATTATTCCGCGCTTAATAGTAATGGGGATGCCGTCTTGAAGATCAACGTCGTCAAGATCTATCCATTTTCCATTCAACCATATTTGCAATAAATAACCAGCCCCAGGGGCAGCGACGGCCTTTTGACCTCGCGGCACTTCTGCAAAAGGAGAAATTTCTTTCTCGCCTCCACCCAATGGAACGATTCGAAATGCAAGCGTGTTGCCAATGGCAAACCGCTTGAGCGCTTTAAACGGAATGGTCTCTGTCTCAATATCTCTAACTTCGACTCTGCCTATTCCCTCGATAAAACGTTCCATCTTGCCGCCTATTTGATACGGCTCATCGTAGGGCGGCTTCTTGCCAAAATCCTCCGGAAGAAGCGGCTGATCGGCCGCCGCACCGAAACCTAAGCTTCGAAGACGTGTCCGAATCATATCGGCAACGTCATCAAACCAGCCTTTTGATTCGTCGTCGAGATTCCGGCGAAACACTTTAAATGTTTCTCTCAACCCAAGAAACACATCCTCTCCGATATCCGATGAATAAAACGTGTCCAGTAAACGTACCGTATGTCTAACAATTCGTTTATCCTTCGCAGACAAGGACTGCGGCGCTTCTTTACCAACAGCACGCAATTGCTCTTCGATAATCTTGAAACCAGAAACCGCATCCATATTTTTAATTAATGCCGAAATGAACGATGCGAACCCCGAGCTCATGGGTCTCGATTGAATACTTCTTGAAATTAAATCCGGCAGATCATCCACGGTTAGAGACATGGCAAGAGCATGAAACGCATTTTCATAAATATCGCGATCCGGACCGAGAATTTCCAGATCGGCCAATTCATTCGAAGCGTAGCTATCCGGGCCAAACAATAGGTCTAACCAATGAGTTTTGTTCTCAATATCGAAATGTGAATAATCGTTACCGGCCCAGGCAAACCAGAGCCCGTTCTGAATAATCTTGTGTTTGCCTGCCGACAAAAGTCTTTTTTCTTCCTTCCAAAGGCCGGCGTTTGCTGCTAAATACGGCCGGCGATAATAATTTTTGATATCGTTGCCTTCTTTAAGTTTGGGATAAAGAGAACCCATGATTTGATCGCTGATCGCAAATACAAGCACATTGTTTTTCTCGCCCCATTCGCCGATTGCGCGAACAGCTTCGGCGCTCCATTTATTTAAAGCTCCTCTAATCCGGCGATTCGCGAGATTTCTAAAACCGTCACTCGGTTGTGTTTCAAGAATAACGATCGCGGGCCGGCCGGCAATTAAGGTGGTATACAAAACCAACTGTCCCAAACTTCCCATGGGAGGATAGAAAGAATCCCTAGGCTGTCTTTCCTTAAGAATGGTCAACTCATCTCCAGATTTGTCAGGAAGGCTGCTCACAAATTCATCTTGAAGACTAACGGCAAAAACTTTTTTTCCGCTGGGACGCTGTCCCGATTTTTTCTCTTCTATTTTTGCGGAAACTTTTCCATAACGCCCCGAGTCCCATTCGAGGCTTGCACTTTCCAGATGCTGTTTCAGTCGCGCCATGACAGATGCCGCTCTTGAAGACTGTGGAATTTCTGCGCCGAAACCGGCTTGCTTACGAACCAATCGATAAACCCCTACTTTCCACTTTTCGTCAAAAGCGAGAACATTTACATTAAAACCAAGGCGCTGGAATCTTTCGATGACAGGATTTCCCCCATTAATTGTTTCGTATGCATTCCACACCAAGGATTCTCCGTCTGCCGCTAAAGCTTTTGGGAGGCCTACTGCAAAACGCTGCAAGGTCGCACCGTTCATATCTCCATCCCACAAGGTTCGGAGCGAACGTTTGGCTTGCTCGACCCTTTCGACATCTTCAAACACAATCGAAAGGCTTCCGTTGACAAAACGCGGCATGTTCCACAGTACGCGGTCAAATTTTATTCGAAAGACCTGTTTGCCATTTTCTGTGATCAAATTGTCATGTTGCCTTGCCATGACGGGAAATCCAGCGAGTCTTGCGGTTGCCTTGACGTTGGCAACTTCAAGCGGATTGATTCCGAGCGCATAAACTCTCTTCCTGGTTTTAAGCCAGACCAACCAAGTGTCGATTCCTGAGCCTGGGCCTACAACTAGAACATTTTGTCCCACGGAAAGACTGAATTTGTCACCTCTATAGATTGTTCCGTGGTAATCGACATCGATATTTCTATTACGTTGGCTTCCCGGAGGATAAACGGTTGGAAACACTGGAAAAATTAATTGATCTTTACCATGCCCGCGTATGATTTTCTTGGCCAGGTCGCGATCAAAATTTTCAGGGCTGAATGGCGTAAAACTTCCCTGAGGATTCGTTTCATAAAATTCTACATAAGTAAATGGCGCAGATCCTTCGTAGGCTTTTTCAACGTCTAAATGTCTTTCTGTCTTGTACCTTTCTATTAGTTTTTGATCTTCCTTGTAACGCGCGGAAAAGCGCTGCCACTTTCTGAGCGCATCTTTATCATCTAGTTTAGGAATATCAAAATAATACGGACTGAAATCAAAATATTTTGGCAGACTCTCTCCTTCTTCACGCGGAAAGATGATTGGGAAAACAGCAACCAAATGGTTTTCTTTGTTGTAGAGAAGATCGAATAAACGCGTCGGAGCTAATTCGCGGTAAAATACTTCGGTTCCGCGCGCAAGATTTTTCGCTCCGGAATCGGGACGATCAATTCGAATTCTGATCGCGGTTGATCCCTTCGCTCCGCTTTGCCTGCCAAGAACCTCAAAATCCGTCTTTAATGCAGGATTGCCTGTGAGAGATAGAGCCTCCAAGAGTTCAAATGCGACAAACTTTCTATTCGAAAATCTAGGCAGTTGAAAGACGCCTTTCTTCGCTCTCGCCGCGCCAAAACCGCCGGGGCGCGCTTGAGTAGCCGAGCCTTTTTGGATGGCGCCGAGTTCAAAAACGGGAGATTTTCCAAAATATCCTGGATCGCCGGAGAATGTCGAACCGCCGTCACCAAAGATAACGTGCGTCACTCCTTCTCTTTTCATTTTCTCCAAAATACGTATCACGCGAGCGCCTGAAGGTCCGTCGCTTCCAAACGGATCCAAACCAAAAACTTCCTGGGTCATTAAATCGCCGTTTTCTTTTATCCCGATCAATACTTTGCGGCCGGCCCAGCTATTAAGCCAATCCAGCAATTTGTCATTTATTTTCCCATCTTCCATAGCCATAGGACCCGCCTGGAATGCGTATTCGACGTCATCGATGGTAAGTTCTGTTTTGAGCTTCCACGTTTTACTGATCGCAGCCAACGTTTCCTGATATGTATCAAGTGCTTTTCCAATATAAATCTTTCCCTTCTTGTCGATAACGAATGCGGCTTTTTGAATAGCCAGACTCTTGGAGTTTTTATTAAATGGATTTATTTCCTTTCCTTGAGAAACAAGCCAGCCGGTCGGGACTTTCGTCAAGACACCTTTTATGAATTGTTCGGTATACATCGGTCCCGGAACAAGCGAATAAGCGCGGGGATTTTCGTTAGGCTTCTGCAAAATAACTTGGTATTGACTCAGAGAAATGGTGTGAATACTTGCGGCTTCAAGCTTGCTCGCTTTCCAGACACCGGCAGCAAAAATACCTACGATTAACGTTCCGACCAAAACAGCATTACGCACATAACGATTTTTCAAAAGCGATATCGCTCCAAAACCACTTATATCGGAGCCGCTGGCCTGCCATGATTCGAAAACATCCGACGTTACGTTTCTCGACTCTAAATGCTCCAATAAATCACCGGCCACGGCACGGACTCCCGCCGAAGAAAGCCTTGGATCCATTTCGCGGATAGCATTTTCAGCTACCCTCACACCCTCAAAAATAGAAGCGCGTGGAATGTCTGAAAATTCTTTTCCTCCCCGGACAACGGAATCCCAATTTTCAAAATAATTTGTCAATCGTGTCCGGTTCGATGCGTTAACTAATGAATCCAAGGCAAGCTTGGGATCGATGTTTGGAAATAAAACTGGTTTTTCTGTGGCGGTAGTTGCGGATACGCTTTGGTTTTTGTCAATACGGACACCGTTCATAAATTGGTCAAGTTCGCTCAGAATATTTTGCTTGAGCTGATTTAAATACGGACGGGTATGTTTTAATAATAATTTCTCGATGGATTCGTGAAGTTCGGCATCGCTGAGTTCTCCGGCCGCATTTTTCCTGACCAAATCGAATAAGCCTTTTATAAAGCGCGTATCATGGCCCATTCGAATAATCTGATCATGCCAAAGCTGGAAAGTTTGGGTCAGCCGCTCGCTATCAATTCCGTTTGCCAATTTAATTCCGGCGCCCTTCGTGAATGCGCTATCCGAAAAGACAACCAGATCGGGAGCCAGCGTATCGTTCTGCCGGTTTAGAAAACGCTTATACGAGACTTCACCGTTCATAACATTATCGTAGGTTGTTTCTTCGGGCATAAAATCAATACGGGGCGTAAGAATAATGTAGGAGATGCCTTCTTTTTTAAGTTTGTGTGAAATACCGGAAGAATGAAAACCTCCTGCGATAAACAATGCGAAACGCTCACCCTCTTTCGCCAACAAATTCCGGACATTTTCATACATGACTTCATCGCGCTTAAGAGCGATGGCGTAAAATTCTTCGTGCGCGTCAAGATTCCAGGCAAGATCGATGAATTTGCCATGCCGCTCGGCAAACTCTTGAAATTTCTCCGGCATGTAAGATGCCCTGTCTAGCCGGTATTCTTCAAACGCGGGTCGGCTCATTTGAAGACCGGCTAAATCGGTGAGCAGCTCAAGCCGGTCGTAGAAATTAATTAATTGGCGCACGTCTTCCGACGGCGAAAGCTTGTCCCGAACGCTCGAGATGTATTTTTCAATTTCGGAGAAAAGATCTTCGGCGGCCAGCTCGGCCAAAACTTTTTCTTTTTGTACCTTCAGATCAACTTCTGAAATAGCAAGCAGCTTCGTGATCGTTGGGTAAACGGTATGGGGTTCAAATTTTCCGAGAAAGGCCAGCAGCGGTTCGATCTCTGCGTGATTCTGTTTAAAACCGGAGACCAGCGTATCGAGTTCTTTCAAATCGTTTGAATAAAGCTCTCGCTTAAATTCGTCGAGCAGTTTTTTTACACGCGCGAGCTCATGCAGAAGATTGGCGCGTTCGCGCTGGGTTCGGACGAAGGCATCTTTATTCAACCGATAAAGTTTTTCATCTTCCACCCCCCAGAATGCGCCCGGCTTTTCGTTTAAAATCGACGCCCACTCAGCGCCGGATATTTCACCACGCTTGAGGTATTCGTTAAAGACAGATTCTTTGGCCTCGCGATCCGGAAATGCCCGAAAAATAACCGGGTCCAATTTCCCCGCCCCACCTTCAAGCGCCACAAGATTCAGTCCGTGCTGCTTTTGAAACAAATCGATCAGGCCGGCGATATGCTTCTGGGCATCAAAAACACAGTGCGCATCTTGAATCAAAACGATGGTTGGTTTTCCGGCTTCGCCTTGGAATATTTCCTGAACGGAGGCAAGCTCGGAAGGAATGGTGAGCGTTGAAATATCCGGAACGACGGCATGCGAAGGAATTTCTTGAAAAAGTGCGGCGGGAGTTGACCACGAAACGGAAGTAACAGCAAACACGAAGAGCGTGCAAAGGGATAGTAACCTTAAAATTGTGCCGGACCTTTTAATTTGCACGAACCTCTACCTCTTTTCTTTTAAGCTAAGATGAACTGAAAAAAAAGCTTCCTGCCTCCTTGCTGAGTTAGTAAGGAAAAGTAGACTTATTTAAATTATTAATTAAGTGTGTATAAAGATTAACACGTAGGGGATTTCATTACAAGCAAAGGGACGTTAGATAAGTATAATGTTTATAGGTGGTTACAGACAGAAATAAAAATATCGGCTAGGATGGAGTTATCTTCTTCCATTCGTCGCGAATGCGCTCATAGCCCTCATCTAAGGCCAAATCAAATTCTGTATGATTTGGATTGATGGGTGCTTCTGGAAATTCTGCCCCGCAAATATAACAAACCGTGACAGATTTTAAGCGTTTATATAAAATCGCATCGATCAATGCGCAAATAGCCAGACTCATACCCATGGTTTTTGGGCTTAACAGAGCGCCGAGAACAAGAATGGCACAGCCGAGAGGTTTGTTGAAATCTTTACGAACGTAAAGATATGCGTAATCGCATCGGGGACAACGATCGAGCATTTCTTTGCGTTCCATCGGATCAGACGGGAATGGCGGAAAGGACCGTCACGTAATTGGCTAAAAGTTCACCGATGAGAAGAAAAACAACGATCACATACATTAATCCGGTTGCCGAAGTATTGGAACGAATTTCCACGCAACGAAAGACAAGCACGCCAAGCACAAGCGGTCCGGCAAGGCCCCACAAAATTCGCATAAGAAAAAATATCAAGTACCCATCCGGAGCCCAGAGCATTTGAAGAGCCGATCTGCCCGGTCCGGGAAGAAAATAAAAAGCACCGATCGTAACGGCCAAAAGAATTATCCTGGCCAAAACAAATATTAAAAACATCTTCGAAGCAGATTCGAGCACCTCAAACGACAAGCCCTTGGCGATAAGATACCAATGACCAAGATTCATGCCCACGATACTTGCCCCTAAAAGAAATCCACCGATAAGACAAGTTAAGATTCGTAGCGCATCTTCGGCCATAGGCTGCGTCAGTACGTGGGGCGCGATGTTACGCACTTCGGTGGAAAGCGCAAAAGTAGTTAAAAGAAAACCGATGAAAAGAGGGGTAGCCCATTGGCGAATCTGGCGCGTCTGGAGAATTGCGGCAATAATTAAAAAAACCAGACCCGCCGTAGCGGTTAAACGAATAGTGTCTCCGGCCGGTGTGGGTTGGGAAAATTGAAAAAGAAGGGCCACCGCCAGAGCTACGATGGCTAGAACGGTATTTAATATATAAAAGCCTTTTCCGAGAGCATCCGAACGGAAGAGCAGAAGCGAAAAACAAACTCCGGCAGCCATCTGAAGAAAAAAAAGTTCACTGATCTGCGAAAGCACCGAGGGGCTCTTTTCTGATTAGGAACGTTTGGTAAGATTTCTCAGATAACGGACAATCAAACGCACGCCGGTGCCGGTTGCGCCGGATTTTGCATAATACGCAGGGCTTTCGCGCCAGGCCACCCCCGCGATATCGAGGTGGCACCATGGGTAATCACCTACAAAAACTTCCAAAAATTTACCCGCCGTAATCGTACCGGCATATTTCCCGCCGATATTTTTGAGATCGGCGAAGTCACTTTTAATCATATCGCCGTATTCCGGCCACATGGGAAGCTCCCAACATCGCTCGCCTGTTTCGTAGCCGGCTTTTTGAATATTTTTAAGCAGCGCAGAATCGTTGCCCATCATGCCCATACACTGATCGCCAAATGTAGCTACGCAAGCGCCTGTTAGCGTGGCCAAATCAATGATGGCGCGCGGTTTATATTTATGCGCATAGGCCAGCGCATCGCAAAGAATTAACCGGCCTTCCGCGTCGGTGTTTAAAATTTCAACGGTTTTTCCAAAATACGTCGTATGAATATCGCCGGGACGCGTGGGTGTTTCACTCGGAAGATTTTCGCATGTCGGAACAAGACCGATGATGTACTGTTTTAATTTTAATTTTGCCGCAGCGCGAAGAATTCCGATCACAGCCGCTCCGCCGCACATATCGTAGCGCATGAGATCCATGCCTTGCGGCGGCTTAAGCGAAATCCCACCGCTATCGAAAGTTATTCCTTTTCCTACGAGAACAATGGGTTTACCGCTTGCACCGCGATGTTCCAAAATAATGAAACGCGGCGGCTCTTTGGAACCTTGTGCAACGGAAAGAAGCCCGCCCATTTTAAGCGCACGGATTTGTTTCTCATCTAAAATTTGGCACTTGAGCCCGACCTCGCGTGCCATTTTCCGCGCCTCTTCGGCTAAGCGGCGCGGCGTCATGACATTGGCCGGCTCATCGCCTAAACGGCGTGTGATGTTCGCCGATTCAATAACGATTTCCGTAGCGGTCAATTCCTTCGAAACGGCTTCGCGAGTTTTCTTATCGCGCACGGTTAGAATAACTCCCTTAAGCGTGTTGGGCTTCTCTTCCTTTTTATCTTTACTCTTGTAATGGTCAAACCGATATTCCTTCAGACGCATTCCTTCTACGAGCGCCGCCGCCGTGTCCGTATACGAAACACCGCCTCCCACAAGCGTATCCAGTTCAACACGAGCGCTTTCAAAACCTAAGCTATTCAATTTTCGGAAGAGCGCTGAGCCTACGCGCCGCAGTTTTTCCGCGTTGAATTTCTTTTTGTCCCCAAGTCCGACAATCAAAACACCGCGCCGGGTATTTTTCGGAACGGCACTAAAGAAGAGGGAGTTTTCCTTGCCGTTAAATCGATTGACTTTGGCTAATTCGGAAATAAAATTCTTAACCTGATTATCGTCGAAAGCCTTTCCGCTATTTTTTTCTTCTCCCGAAAATACTCCGATGAGCGTTGCTTCCGATGTTGACTTTTCTGAACGTAATACCGACACAATTTTCATTGCTTTCTCCTCTTTAAGAAATGTTTGCCCCATGGCGCGAAATGGGAGCTACAAGCACATTACCTTTCAAACGAAGCCGGCGTAGCTCAGATCTTATTTTTGCTGCGATGCGCTCGGCCGTTCTATTTTCCTCTGCAAATGTAATTACAGTAGGGCCCGAACCACTTACCGATGAGCCCTTACCCCCCGCATTTTTCACCACCTCAAGATAGCGCGAAATCGAAGGAAAAAGTTTTCGCCGGTACTTTTCATGTAAACGGTCTTGCATGCTGACATCAAGCAAATTCAAATCCGGTACGGTTAATGCCGATACGGTCAACGCCGCACGGCTTAAATTGAAAACGGCGTCTTTAAACGGGACTGTTTTCGGCAAAACGCGACGCGCTGTATGAGTTAAAATTTGTCCGTCTGGAACAATGATAACGGCACGGAAACGGTGGTTTAATTCATGACGGGCAAATGTGAGCCTTCCATTTTCAAGAACAGCTACCGTAAATCCTCCCACGAAAGCCGGCAGAATATTATCCGGATGACCTTCTATTTTAACGGCTAAATCCAATAATTCTTGCTGACTTAATTTCGCCTTTACTAAGGCGTTCGCCAGCGTAAGCCCGCCGACAACGCAGGAAGCGCTGCTACCAAGGCCTTTTCCGATAGGAATGTTATTTTCGAGCCGAAGCGTAAGCCCGCGCGGAAATTTCCGAGCGCGGCGAAAAACTTTTTCCATGACCTGGTAGACAAAATTGGTACGGTTCCGCGGCAGGCGGTCTTCACCTTCACCGAAAATTTCGATCTTTAAACCGTTCTTTGATTCCTCGGCCGTGAAGCGGTTATGAATGGCAAGAGCAAGGCCCAGAGCGTCAAAACCCGAGCCTAAATTGGTGGCGGTGGCTGGAACGGAAACGGAGATGCGCGTTAGCACTTAGGCAACGTTAATTCTGTTTGGCGCTGATATTTGCCGGCTTTGTCTTTGTAGGATGTTTGGCAAATTTCGCTGGCCCCGAGAAAAATGACCTGGGCAATTCCTTCTCCGGCATACACGCGCACCGGCGCCGGTGCCGTATTGCTAAGCGCCATCGTTACGTACCCTTCCCATTCCGGTTCGAAGGGCGTAACGTTTACGACCACCCCACAGCGAGCGTATGTAGACTTTCCCTGGCAGAGGGTGAGAACGTCGCGCGGAATGCGGAAATATTCCAAACTACGGGCAAGAATATAAGAATTTGCGGGGATTAAACATTCTTCGGCTTTTATCATATCGAAACATTCGGCGGGAAAAGCCTTGGGATCAATAATGGTTTCCGACATCGGCCGGAATACGCGGAATTCGTCGGCAAGCCGGAAATCGTAGCCGTAAGAAGAAGTGCCGAACGAAACGCCTTTTTTAATTTGCTCCCGCGAAAACGGCTCGATCATTCCGTGCTTTTCGGCCATTTCAATGATCCATCGATCCGGCTTTACCATACAAACCCTCTTATAACTAGTCGTGAATGAAGCGCTATGGTAATACAGTTGGGGTTATTTTTCAAATTGCGACGTACTTTTCATTTCACCGAAGATGATTTAATCCAACGATGATCGGGGCGGCAGGATTTGAACCTGCGACCCCCTGCTCCCAAAGCAGGTGCTCTAGCCAACTGAGCCACGCCCCGAACTATTGAAAACAAAGGGATAAATTTGTTTTAGGAAAAACATAAAAAGTAAGTTGACCACCAGTTGACTATTCCGTACAATGCTTGCATCTGACAACGAAAGGGGAACTCTCATACCCAAACTACGGTTCATAAAAAAGCACAATCAACACCAAATTGATTACTACCACAACGGTAAAAGAATCCGCCGCTATCTCGGTACTGACAAAAAGCACGCCGAGAAGGAACGCGAAAGGGTCGATACTTTCCTGAAGGCACAAAAACTCGGTTTTGAACTACATTCCCAGTCTCAAATTCCTAATACTATAGCAGACAAGCCATCCACTGTAACCACCGAAAAAGCAGCTCATGATGTCGATTGCATCACCGTGACCGATGCGATAAATCTTTACCTCGAGCGGTGTAAAGAAGCCGTGCAGTCAGGCAATATGGCGCTCAAAACCTATGAATTTAAAGTCGCCCTCTTTAAGAATAGATTCCTTTCGTTTCTGAGCAAGAAATACCTGCAAATCAAATACTTGGACGAAATTCAAAGAACACACATCGAACACTACCGCGCATACCGCATCAACTCAAGACACAGACATCTCCCTGATCGCAAGATCAAACCCACGTCTTTCAACAACGACTTACGTGATTTGATTACTTTTTTCAATTACTGCGTAGATAACCCGAAGGTCTTTTCTATCAAAGCTAATCCCGCTTCCAAGGTTGAGAAGATTCGCGCCTCCGATCGTGACGAAAGGCCTCCCTGTCTCTCGCCAAGTCAAATGACACAAGTTTTCGGAAAATGTAAGGATGACCCTGAACTCCAAAACGTGATCGAATCGTTCCTGGAAACCGGTATGCGATTCAATGAACTGAGACATCTCAGATGGCAGGATATCGATCTCGAGAAGGGATGCATCGAGGTTAAAAGCCGTGAAGAATTCGTCACAAAAACCAGAAGGAGCCGTACGATCCCCATCAGCAAACGCATGGCAACATTACTAAAACAAATCCCGAAACGTGGAATCAAAGTGTTTGAACTAAACAATATCCAAAGGATGAATGTAAAAAAAGATAACCTTTGCAACATAAGGAAAAGATTTGAGAAAATAAAAAAACAGTTGCCCTTCCTAAAATCTGGGCATCGCTTCCACATCTTCCGCCATACTGCCATCACCCGATGGGCCAACTCCGGCGTTCCCCTTCCCCTTGTACAGAAATGGGCAGGTCACTCAAGCATTGAAATGACCATGCACTATATTCATCCTTCCGAGGAAGAAAGTGTAAAGTGGATGAAGAAATTCTCCCATTTCACACACGATCGCGATCCAGATTCAAATCGAGAGGCCGCATCTCCTTAGTTTTCATGAACGAATGTAAAGCTTCAACCGAGATAATGATTCTCTTTCCGACCCGGCAAACGGCCGGTCTCCTGCGATTATTTCTACCGTGAATAAGAAACCGCTCAGGTTCCCCGCGCAAGTATTTCCTGAGCGTTCCCTTCGGGATGCTTGTAAACACACTCGCGCCGTCAAGATCGAGATAGCCTTCCGGAAAAAACATTAGTCCATCGACTCTTGACTCCTTGGAAGCTGTTTGAGATTACGTTGGTATGCTCCTTGGTATTATTTCCAGTTCACGTTTTATCAATGCAACTCTTTTAACTTTCCGGTGATCTGTTTCTCACTCGGCAGCTTTGTTTGATACTTTATAATGAGCGCGATTCTTATTTTCAAGCTCCGCACGCACGATCCTCGTCCCTATCCTCCAATAGTTCTCTATGCGGAGATCCGTCTGTGGATCGTTCTCCGTGACAAAGAGTCATGAGTCCAAGGTCCCGGTCAGTCAGGACTATGGGAGTATTTAATTCTTCTTCGGTAACATCCTCTTCACCATCTGACAATAAAGCATCCTTATCAATCGTACTATCCATTATGGAGTCTCATCTCCTAAAAGGGCGTTCTCTAGCCGCCATGGAATTTGGTGCAAATCATTTTTATGTGCTCTCATGATATAGGTCCAAAACAAGGCATCGCCCTACACTTTTGAGGGGGTCATTTTTCAAAAGAGCCCTGCCGAGCACAGCCGCTGACTACTCTACCTACACAACCCAGAAGACGAGGGAGAGTAGTCAGCGGCCTGTACACCCAAAAAACCCTGTACAGGCGAGGCAGGGCGCGTGTTCTTTGTTTCACTCAAGGGCAAAAAGATGAAGCGGTTAGGATGATGAGCGGAGCATTCAGGTAAAAAGTTTTGGTGGTGTACAGTCAGCACGTGAACTCATCAGCTATGTACACCCATCAACAATAGGTGTGTACACCCGAGTCTGATCATGGAATGTGGGTAATTTAGAAACAAGGGCAGGTTTTACGGAAGCTTATTGCGGTGTGACTAGCGGAACTCTCGCACCCACTGATCAAAAGGAACGGCGCCGGGTATGGCTTTTCCAAGTTGGCGCAGATCTTTCCCTGATATGTCTTGTTGCCCCGAACTAATTGCGGCAATCTTCTCTTCTGACCACCGCAACCGCTTCCGAAACTATATAAGGGGAAATGGTAACTGATAACAAAGCCAGTTATGATGCATCTTAGGAAGAGAATTCTTTGGCGCCCTTCTCTTTTCTTTCCTATGCAACCATTTCGCACCTTCAATTAAACGCCTTGAAATTACCCGCGCAAGAAAAGTCGCCGCCGTCCCACTCCCGCCAAGACTAAAATCAAGATTTTAGGCGTTTTAGTGCCTTCTAATCTTAGCAACTGATTAGGGTTGCGTCATATTTCCAATTTTCCAATAGTGTTGTTTCTTGACTTCTGGTATTACCCGGGTTATCTTTACGCTGGAGGTGATAAACGATGAAGACCAAAAATAAAAGCGTCCTTCGCACGCTTTCAAAGAAGTACCAGTTGACGATCCCTAAAAAGTTTGGTGAGGACTTGGGACTTGAGCCGCCCGTCGTGGTGACCGTTATCGAGGATCCCAAAGCGAAACGGATCATTATCGAGGCCTTCCAGGGAGACGCCCTGAATAAAGCCGATAAAAAGGCTACGTTCATTGAGGCCTGCAAGATCCTCGGCAAGAAATGGTCCGAGCGCGGTGTCAGCGCTAGTGACGTCGATAAGGCCATACGCGAATTCCGAAATGGTTCATGAAAAAACCGATCGGTGTCGTCCTTGACACCAATGTTTTCGTCTCTGCTTTTATCCTGAAGAAAGCTTCTTACAAGCTCGTCGAAGCATGGCAGGATGAGAAGTTCTTCTGGATCCTTTCTCCCGAAATCAAAGAAGAATATTTCGCCGTGATTTCCCGTCCTAAATTTGGCCAACATGAAGATGAAGTGCGCACTATCCAGCTTTTGCTTGAACATCTCATCGAAGAGGGCACCATTAAACAAGTCACGCCTACCGTCAAGCTCAATATTATCAAGGAAGACCCCAAGGACAACAAATTTCTTGAGTGTGCCACATCAGCGAATGCGAGTTACATCGTGAGCGGTGACCGGCATCTTCTGAATCAAAAACAGTATCGGGACATCCTGATCCTTTCAATTCGGGATTTCCTTGAGAAGATTTAAAGAATATCCGAATAACCCTTCCACTGACTGACACTGAAGCAGCTTTCTCATAGCGTAACCAGACGGTTCTCAGATACTCCTTTTGGACTGTGGTCATAGAAAATAACCCACTTGCTTGGTTTACTTTTTAACATGGGTCAACGATTTTGGCTTCACCCTTTCAGACGTTTTCGCTCTATTCGCTCTACAAGACAACATAGCTTTAGAGCAGAAAATCTATAAAAAACTTATTTGGCTGGGGAGGAGCCCGGCAAAACCCAGCGCATTCCTGCCGAATCTATGAAAACAGCGATTATCCCCAGGACTGCGATATCACAGAATAGGAGCGGCGCAAAAATCGGAGCGCCAAAGATAATCTTATCCGGAACGGTAGCCATGATATTATGCCAATCGGCATACAAATGAAATACGAAACCAATCAGGCCCGTAAATATTTGTAAAACCAGCGCGGCTAAAATTGTAAAATATTCCTCGCGCGTAGAAGGTTTATCGCTCGCTCCTGCCCATAAGAGTACAACGGCGCCAAAAGCTGCGGCAGCGACTGAGAACCACTCTTCAGGGCGAAAGAAACCGTTTCGCGCATGATCAAGCGTGGTTAGAGCCAGGTTTCCGGAAAATCCCGCGCCCACAAGAAGCAATAAACATTGGCGGCGACTAACCGATTTCAAACAATCAAAAAATCCGTCAGCCGTAAGCGCGATGAGCGCCACGCCAGAATAAGAAAGCGGCGCGGCTATCGGAGCGGCGTAAACAAGCGATCTTAAACTTACCTCATGCCAGGCAGCATGAGCGAGATGCAGATAAAGCCCTGCTACACCCATGCTGAAACCTATCCACGCCATAATCCAAAACGCAGAGCGGGCTAATTTGCCCGGCTCCCGAAGTACCCCGTACAAGAGAACTGTCAATCCGCCCATAGCCGAATAAGCTATCGGGTACCACTCTCTTGGATCAGCAAAACGATTGTAGGAATGCGCAAGCGCGACATCAAACCCCATGAAAAGAAAATTGGACGCCGCAAAAATGAGAAGGACTCGACGCGGATCTAAATCGAACGGCAGCTTACATGGCTTTTTGCATAACATCTTCATTTCCTGCTGTTCCGGGTGAAATGAGCGGCGCGGGTTCTTCACCTTTCTTTGATTTTTCTCTCAGCTCCTCGGCCATATGCTGAATTTCGACCCAGTCCTTAAGCATTTCATAATTTCCATGCCACTGAGTGAAATCAGGTCCTCCCATGTAAGCTCCATGCTTCACCGTTCGTCCCCAGTGATGCCAATGATTGAAAATCAGAAACTCAATCGGTTCGTCAAAAGCTTTGGGCGTAAGGAGTCCTTCCGCGCGAAGTTCTTTTTCCAAGTCTTCCACTTTCTTGACCTTCTCATTGGTACTTGGAATCACAAGCTCGGCCTGCTTATAGAACTCCTCTACATGGGTTGCCGCATGGCACTGCAGACACACTTGTTTCATCTTCTGCATTCCGATTTCTGCATGCGGACGTTTGGTTGAAACGGGAGCAAACAAGTAATAGCTCAAGCGCTCACCGACATCATGCGTCATACCGATACCGCCGAGGCCTGACATGTGGCAGGTCGAACATGTCGGAACATCCTGATGCTCCACGGTAAGATCCTTCGGGCGCACGGTTAAATCTTGCCTATCGCGCCGCACGCGGAATTGAACCCCGTGTTTTGATTCATAATAAATTTCAAGCTGAGCATGATCCGGTCCCATGTGACAGGAGCCGCACGTCTCGGGCGTGCGCGCCATTTCGACGCTAAATTCATGGCGGCCGTGGCATTTTGTACAATTACCGATACTCTTGTCATAATTGGGCTGGCCAATGTTATGACAAGCCGCGCAACCATTTTCAATGGCGCCGCCGCCCTCAGCGATGGCCAGAGCATTTGGACCTCTTTCCGTAGGCGCGCCGGGATGGTATTTCTTTGCTTCTTCGATCTGCTCCTTTGTAAAATCACCGATGCCGGCGACAGCGGACCAGGCAGGAATTCCATGCCGGCTCCGCGAAAATTCCCGATACTGATCGATGTGGCATCGCGAGCAAGCGCCTGAGGTCACGAGACGCGTAATTTTGAAACCATTGTGCAAAGTGCTATGTTCGTCATCCGCAGCTTTGTGACAGTCAAGACAGGTAACGCCCGCGACCGCGTGCCGGCTGTCGCGAAATTGTTTCGTAATAGCCGGTGTCTCGCGCATATGGCACTGGATACACTCGCCGCTTGCCTTTATTTCCTGCGAAGTAAGTTTAGCCGTTTCTACAGCCGGCCGTTTACCGTTCACAAACCAAACGATCAAAAATACAAAGGCAGCAATTAAAGTCGACCCAATCAGCATCGACCAGCGTTTAAACATAACCAATCATCCTTTCCGATTTCATATTTCGAAACTTTTAACCGATCAGAGAAAAGGCGTTTCATAATAACAAACAAAAATGGCTAAAACAACACGGCTCTAAAGCGAAAAATTCGCAAGTGAATTTATTCCCGTCAATCGGTGTGACAGGAACCGTCCTCTGTCGGAATTGAGCCGGGAACCGTCAAAAGTTTTGGCACCGCTAAAATAAGCCAGGAGATCGCCGCCAAAATCCAAAACGCCGACGCGTGCGCAAGTATAGAAAAGTATTGTTCCGGAAAATAGGACGCGATGATTCTGCAAGTCAGCGCCGAGAGAACGGCAACAAGAACGACGCGCAGCGTCCAAATTCGATGATGAAGCCGGGCCGCTTCGCCGGCATGGCTTAAAACGACAACGGTCGCCACAGAAAATATCATGAGGCTAAATCCGCCGATAAATATGATGTGCAGCATGGTTTTTTCCTGATCCGGAAAGAAAACAAGCACCCACGAACCTGCCGCTACCATCCAGATTGATAACCAGAGCAGCTTTGCATGAGCGCCCTCGGTTCTTGGAGGAAACGGAAGTGAGCCTGTCCATACAAACTCCGCCGTGATCACAAGAGCCCGCAATGTAAAGCTAAGCACCCGCGCCTCGAGGCCCTCAAGCCAAAAACTGACAAAGAGGATGAGCCCAGCCATGAGATGCACGGCCATCCGCCGGCGTCGAATCTTAGAAATTTTCTCAAGGCTATGTCCTTCGATAGGACGAACAAGCAGTTTTTGTCTCCCCAAAAGCCTTGGCGCAAGAAATCCGCCTATTCCTAAGACAACGCAGAAAATAAATCCGAGCTCGGTCATTTCCTCCCCCACCTCCAGCATCCAAGCCGGAGCCCAGCGAAGCCGTGCCGCCGCATAAATTATTGTGCCGGTGATGCCGTGAAAGATTCCCATAGGAATCCAAACAAATTCCGTCGGCTCCTCTCGAACCTTTTCTTTTCGAAACCTGACGACAATGAAACAGCCCATACTTAACAAAAACGCGATGTAGCAAAGAGCGGCTCCCAGCCAAACTCCGGTCGACAGAAAAACAAGCTGGATGAGGAGCAGCAAAAGGATCGCCAGCACTTCAGGAAGTGTCGCGTGACGGGCTCCGCTGAAACGCGGAATAGAAGTAAGCAGAAACCCGGCCACAAAACAACCCAAGAAAACATGCATCTGAAGAAAACTGTGGAAATAGACTGAGTAGGTTGATCTGAGCCCGAGCGAATAGAAAAGCCAGTGCCCTATGCCAACAAGACCAATGATCATGCCGAGCGGGAAAAAGATTCGATAAGGTTCGTTCAAAATTACGGTCAGCGTTCGCTTAGAATTCAGCGGCATAGATATTGAGTTTACCAAAGACTTGTCTAAGTGACTATCGAAGTTTCGCCTTAGGGGGCGCGACTCTTCGCTCTGAATCCATCATCGTAGAGTTCCCCTCTCCATCCCGAAATTAAGGCGAGCAAATGCCTCCGTCAGAACCTTCCGGCTTTTCTTTCCTTGTCCGGACAGGTCTCAATCGAACGGTGAGACCCAAAACACTTTTGGGGAAAAATGTAATCCGGGTTTCTTCAAGCGCCATCGCGGACACATCATACGGCTCGCCCTTTACCAGAGCTTCTTCACCGAAAACCTCACCCGGGCCTAGAATTCTTCTTATGGTGTTTTTACCGCCGTCGCGCTTATCGAAAAGCCCGACCTTACCCGAACGTGCCATATAAAGGCCGTAGGCCCGGTGTCCTTTATAAAAAACGATTTGACCGCGCTTATAAATAAGCTGTTCTTGGACGCGGACAAGGGAAGGAGCATATTTCTTTACAATTTGAAGCGGTATTGTTTTCATAATAAATCTGCCCTCGCGATGGTTCTTATAGTAATCACACTACAAAGTATCCGCCAACTACCCCGCCCCAACCATGACAGTGGTCAAGAGGCAGGTTGATCTTTATCAAAGATCGGAAGTTATTGAAATCTAATGAATTGCGATTGTTTTACCGGGTCTAAAAAAGGGTTATCGAGGCAATGCAAACGTTTCTTTGAATAAACTCAGGTTGGACCCCCGGTGTGGCAATCGTAACAAGCCATTTCCTGCCACATACCTTCTGTTCCAGGATCCGGATGCTTAAACGGCAAACCATCTACCGAAGTTTCCATCATATCCGGCGGACCTTGCGCAATGAAAATATGGCAACTGGCACATGCGTTAGTGATCACTTTACCCTCCGGACTTTCGTGTTTCCCATCATGGCAACGAAAACAACCCGGTGACGTCATGTGCCCAATGTTTTCGGGATAAACCTGCCAAGAAACACCCATATGAGGAAAGAAATTCGTACTATAAATCTTCTTTAACGTCCCAACGGCTTTATCGAGCTCATCTTTTTGCGATAATACTACATCCGGATACTTCTTCGCGTAAAAAGAGCGCACGTTTTCCTCGATTAGTTTAAGCCCTTCTTCTTTTGTCTTATATCTGGCAGAAAGCACTTCCAAACTTTTCATTTTCATGTACGGTAGCGACGTGCTGATATCTCCACGCACCATGGCCCGATCTACTGTATCTCGGGGCGATTTAAAATTGTGACTCGGACGGTTATGACAGTCTATGCAGTCCATCCGCCGAAATTCACCTTTGGGTGGAACCTTGGCGCTAAAACCACTTTCTTTATCGACGAAAATTGTTTCTTTACCATCAGGACCGATCTTCTTAACCCAGGGTAGAACCTGTCGTTCCTCATCCGTCGCGATATAGTAAATGTCATTGGCGATATTCATATGCCAGTGTATACCGCGTCGCTCGCCCGCTTTCCGCTCGCCGCCTCCCACCAGTACCAACATCCGCGTCTGCCAGGGCGAATTGTTTTCGTCAGAAAGAAAATAACGGTGATCGTTCTCGACCGCGCCGAAAAACTGTTCCGGCCAATGGCACTGCTCGCATGTCTCCTGAGCAGGCCTCATATTTTTAATTGGCGTGTTGATCGGCCTCGAATACTTATTGAACAGCACAGAGTAAATCTGATACGCACCGGAAAGTTTCGATCGCACAAACCAATCCGCGCCGGGACCGATGTGGCACTGAACACAGGCTACACGGGCGTGGGGCGAATGTTGGTAAGTCGTATATTCCGGTTCCATTACCTGGTGACACGTTATACCGCAAAAAGTAACGGACTCTGTAAATTGGTAAGCCTTGTAACTTCCAAACGCCGTAAAAATGAGAAAAACCGTGGCCACGGCCGAAGCAACTACAAATACGTTTCGCTGAACGGCGCTGTTAAAATCCAAAATGGGAAACGGCTTCACAGCCACCGGATCCGCTTTGCGCCGCCGTCGCCGTTCAAGCACAGCGCCCCAAACAATCAAAACAAGTCCCGCGATCAGAAAACTGGGCAAAATCAGGTAGGTAATAATACCTAAGTACGGATTGGGCGAGCCAGAAATAAAGTCAAGACCGATCAGCGCTAGGATGGCCGCGAAAACAACCGCCGAAAAAAGCGTTGCCACAAGGCTCAACCAATTACGAAAAATGGTAGCCTTATCCGAAGGATTGTTCATGACGGAACTTCCATGCCGCCGTTCCTCATCTCTTTACCACCTTTAAATGTGTTAGTTTCGCATAACCTGCAAGAAACGAGGGCGGAATTTCTATTTTTCGGTCTTGAATAAATGTCGGATCCGAGTGGCATTTCCCGCAAGTCATAATCACATGGCGCGGGTGAGTGGGTGACCGGTCTTGTTCGGAAGATCGAATTTCATGAGCGAACCCATGGCACGTCATGCAGTTTGGCGCCAACTCAGCATTCCTTTCCAAAATGGCTTGATGGAATGAACCCGCCGGCTGATCCGTTTTATCATCGTGACACAAAACGCACGAAACCGGTTTGAGTCTTGTTTCGTGAGGCACATCTGTCACATCACTATGGCAGTCAACGCAGTCTAGATCTCCATGAACTGAAGTTTTGAAGCTTGCGGAGTCTATGGGGGTCGGAACGATATCAGGATCGGTATGACAGTCGAAACAATCTTGGGTAGTAAGCGCTGAGCCTGTCGGAATTGCGGCTATGATGAGGATTGCAACGCTAGTAAGATCAACGGCTTTCCGGCGAAATTTCATTACATGAGCCCTTTACCCAGAATCCAAAGATGATAAATAAGCGGTTAAAACTTCAAGCCTTCGGAACGGGGTGCTGAATTTTAGCCCATCTTTCCTCGTAATTAAAGGGCTTGAATGTGGGGCTCTCTTGATTATGACATTTCAAACATGTCTCCTGCGTAGGAACGGCAAGACCGTTAGCAACGGCGTCGTCTTTATTCTCCATCACAGACTTCTTCATGTAATCTTTGCCCGGCCCGTGACAAGATTCGCAGGAAACACCTTCTTCAACAGGAATAACATCCGTTACCTTGGATTCCGTGAAGTAGTAAGCGGTGGAATGGCATTTTAAACATTTTGGACTTGTTTGTGGATCAGCAATTCCCAGCTTCTCGGCAAACCCTTTGGCTTCCGGTGATCCAAGCGTTTCAAAAGCTTTGGCATGTCCGGTCTTTTCCCAAATTGTAAACTGCTCTCCTTGCTCAGGCTTTTTGTGACACATCTTGCACTTGGCTACGCCGACAAACTCATGGTCCAGCGCGTAAGCAAATGGAAAAATTCCGAAAACAAAACTTAACGTGATGAAAAACAGGCAGCCGATGTAATATTTTCTTTTTCTCATCAGCACCATACTATCCCCAAGCTACCGTCGCTTCCACCAAAAGAAGATGGACATCATAATCGCCTCCGGCATCGGCATTGGAATTGGCTTGATAACGATAATAAGCGTATTTCGGCTCAAGTGTTAGACGGTCATTCACTGTCCACCGCAGGCTGGCTGTAAGATCAAGCCTTTGATCATCCACACCAAGGGGAAGACCGGCGTTGGTAAAATCGTTGAAGTTGTCGGAGAATGAGTACACAACAGCGCTGTTAGCAACTAACTTCTCTGAAAATGAATACGAACCGCTAAACAGCCAACTATCCACATCGGCATTGAACGTAGGTGTATTGGCTGTTGCCGACAACTGCGCAGGTGTCCTTGTCGCCGAAGTTTGTCTAGAAAAAGACCCCGTCAATAACAGTTCATCCAAAGGTTGCGACGTTACATCAAATGTGTAAATGTGAGATATGGAACTGGTTTTTACGATAGGCTGTCCTTCAAATCGTGTTGCATATTTGACATCCTGAAGCTGATATCTAAACGATGGTTCGAGCAAACGAAAATGCTTCAGACTAACTCTCGTCATCAGTTCGCTGACATCTCTGTGCTGCCCGTCGAAAAACGCGGACCGTGCGGTTGTTGCACCAGGAGCTGTCTCTCGACGATCGTCGTAATTGGTACCGTCATTACGGTAACGTACCTGCGAAGTAATATCGATAAAGGAGACCGGTTGAACACGTCCTCCCAATGACCAAATTCCCTTAAGCACATCCGTAAGCGTATCTCGTCCAAATACTTCGTTCGCATTTGAGGCTGACTGCCCTGCCAGACTGGCCTGATCTTCTCTCATATTAAGCCGGGCTTGTTCGAACTCAAGTTCCGTATACAAAGCAGTCCGTGGAATTTTTGTGAACCGTAACGATACGCTCTCGCCGAACCTCCCGCCCTTACTCTTTGTATCGCCGACCTCTGTTGTATTTGCGACATTATCAGGTGGATCGGTTGTATCCCCGGGATAAAACGAATGCCCTTTATGCCGGAATGCTTCCGCTTTGAATCTTGTAGAGGCCGACAACCATTCCCAGGGAATGCCTAAGAAGCTTGCCACCCACGTATGTATATCCAAATCGTTCTCAGCTATCGCATTGATTTTATTTTTCGGATTTGCAAACGACCGCGGATTATAATTGATATCAAATTCTGCTAACCTTTCGAATTCATCGTTGTTGAGGTGTGAAAACCGATAGCCGCTTGAAAAATGCACGCGTTCTTTCCAGAACCAGCGCTCCACTTCGAAAACAGAAGCCGCCATAAAAGATCGGGGGTTCTGCGTTTGCCTCCGAATCTTGTTGGTTGTTCCGCTCCTCTCCTCGCGCATCGTCTCGGCACCGAAAAACTCAAATGCCTGTTCGGCTGCGGCTTGAAAACCACCGATATCTTTTTTGGCCTTTATCGAGAACGAATCAACTGTTTCATCCACTTCCTGGAAGACCGGACCAATGTTTCGTGTTGTGCTTCCCACCACGACACTTGTCCAAGTGAGACGACTCTTGGTCCCATTCTTGAAGTGCCGCTCATAGGCGAAAATGAGCTCGGGAAGATGTTCGGGTTTAATCCCAAACTCCACTTCCATTTTACCTATGTCTACAAATAATTCTCTTTTGTATCCATTACCAAATTGACCGAGCGCCATCGACCCAAAGGGATAGTACGTACCGCCTGAGCTGTCAAAATACTTGCGAAACTCATCGTAAGAGAAATCCAAGTACAAAAGATCACCCTTTTTCACGGAAACAAGCGCTTCGTAATCATTTTGATCAATTAATGCATGGCCTTCCGTTTCAACCTTAATTCCGTCTTTCAACTTATATTCACTGGAGAAATTTTTAACTCCGCCCGTATACCCTTCCTGCATCCAATGATGTGCCTGGAATCTATCCGCGTCGCCATTTACAAAAATAAATTGGGCCGGCTCCGGTGTTACACTGATATTCAAGGCATGGTTTCCTTCCGCTTGATTGGCAGCCTGAATCGAGGCCGGACTTCCAAAGATAAAAACAAGCAACACGCTGCCCATATACATCAGCAAAACCATTGAACGAGCGAGCGAATGCATGGCTAGTCTCCTCATTTCGTTAATACCTTAAGTGATCGTCAAAATTAGAACCGTGAACGGCTGTGTGACACCCGGCGCTAAAGCATGTTCCCTGCGGTAATCGCGTAGCATGACTTTGCTTACCTATATTTGGAAAATCTGCCTGAGTATGACAACGCAAGCACAGATTATTATCACGAACCAACAACATTTTATCGTGGATGGAGCCGTGAACTTTATGGCAGGTGGTACATCCCTCTCTAAGCGCTTCGTGCTCCCAGACAAAAGGACCGCGTTGTTCCTTATGACACTTGAAACACGCCTCGTTGATGTCCTTTAACGAAGTAGACGTCCATGGTTTCACTTCCTCACCGTGAGGATTGTGGCAGTCCGAGCAACTCATTTTTCCTTCCTTAACAGGATGATGATAAGGAAGCTGGAATTCCGCTTTTTTATCGAGATGGCAGGCAAAACATGTGGAGGGATCTTTTTTAGGATTGATAATGGTCCCTTTGGCGCCTTCCTTTTCTACGTGAATGCTGCCTGGGCCATGGCACGACTCGCAACCTTGCGCCTTAGAATACTTTTCAGGAAGAGCGATTCTCGCGTGCGTGGATCGTTTGAATTCTAGATACTGCTTTTCATGGCAAGCGGCACATGTTTCCATTCCCACATATTCCGCTCCGGTGATGGTTATGGTTTGAGCCTCAAGAGCGCGACGAACGGTTTCGACATCGTAGCGGCAGGACGATAAAAAAAATAGAATTAAAATAGAAGGGATGGAAAAAAAATGAAAATACTTGAACGAAGGCACTGTATTTTCCTTTTCTAAGACAGCCCGGTTAATATCAAACCTTCAAAAGATACCGCATTTTAACCAAAACATCGTCCGAAACACAAGCAAACATTAATTGATTTAGAGCAAGCTTTTTAGGTATTATCGGTAGCCGTTCTTTTTTATTCCATTTTCGGATTTGTATGTTTGAAGAGCGCGAATATATTGTGCGCGTTCATAGGCCGAAGGGTTATCGCATTTCATTTGGCTTATACTGCCCCGCATTTGCTCGACCGATTCGTATTCGTGCTCTTCCATCCATTGCCGCAGTCCATTCTCGATCACCGTGATACGTGGAATCCCGTATCGAAAGAGCGCAGAACATAACATGGTCACATTCGCACCGGCCATAAGCATCTTGATAACATCAAGGGCTGTGTAAATTCCGCTTGTGGCTGCCAAATCCGCTTCAATTTTTCCATAAAGAATTCCGATCCACGTCAGCGGAAGGCGAAGCGCCTGCGGCGTGCTTAATAGAACGGTGGACCGTACTTCGAGGGATTCAACTTCGACGTCGGGTTGATAAAACCGGTTAAACAAGACCAATGCATTCGCGCCTGCATCGTCCAGCCGTTTGGCCATCCGGGCCATACTGCTAAAAAAAGGGCTTAATTTCACAGCGACTGGAATTTTTACCGCTGATTTTACGGCTTTAAAAATATCCAAATAAACATCTTCTACTTCACGTCCGCTCATTTCCATTTCGGTAGGAATAAAATAAATATTTAGCTCCAAGGCATCCGCGCCGGCTTGTTCTATTTGCTTGGCGAAATCAATCCATCCTCCGACCGAACAACCGTTCAAGCTGGCCATAATGGGCACACGCACAGATTGTTTGGCTTTTCTTATATGATTTAAATATTCTTCGGGCCCGACCTGGAAGCTCGCCGGTTCCGGGAAAAAGGTGAGTGCTTCTGAAAAAGCATGGGTGCCGCGCATTACATGATTAAACAATTCTTCCCTTTCGGTACGCAACTGTTCTTCAAAAAGAGAATGAAGAACTACAGCAGATGCGCCGGCATCTTCCATGCGTTTGATGTTGTCAAGGTCTTCGGATAACGGAGAGGCCGACGGTACAAGAGGTGTTCTCAGTTTCATCCCGAGATACGTTGTAGAAAGATCCATGGCATTTACCTCTTATCTTTTGTTCCATTCTGCCGGGCCATGGCATCGTACTTATGCCATTTCTTATCAATATCTTCCTGAACTTTTTTCTCCAGTTTTTTTGCTTCCTCCGGCCTTATTTTTTTAAGCATCTTAAACCGGTTCTCCATCGAAAAAAATTCTTCTATCTTTCGCTTGGGCGAACGGGAATCCAGGATAAAAGGATTCCCGCCGTTCTTCGCCAAATCGGGGTTGTACCGGTAAAGAAGCCAATGCCCGGTTTCGACGGCTGCTTTTTGATTTTGCAGCGCCGTGGACATATTAATTCCATGCGCGATGCAGTGGCTGTAAGCAATGATTAAAGAAGGCCCTTCGTACGCCTCTGCTTCTAAAAACGCTTTAAGGGTCTGCTCGTCCCTGGCACCCATAGCTACTTGAGCGACATAAACGTTTCCGTACGTCATGGCCATCAAACCCAAATCTTTTTTAGAACCGGGTTTGCCGCCCGCGGCAAATTTTGCCACGGCCGCGCGCGGCGTTGCCTTTGACATTTGACCGCCGGTATTGGAATAAACTTCGGTGTCCAGAACGAGCATTTTCACGTTTTCGCCGGTGGCAAGAACATGATCCAGTCCGCCGTAGCCAATGTCGTACGCCCAACCGTCGCCGCCCACCACCCAAACGCTTTTTCGCACAAGATAGTCGGCCAACGTCAAAAGCTCTTTGGCTTCGGGAGAATGCAACGCTGCGAGCTTTTCCTTTAAAGCGGCTGCTTTAAACCGCTGGTCATAAATGTCGGATTCGTTTTTTTGCTCTTGCAGCAAAATCGCCGTTGCAAAATCTCTGCCGATCTCATCGGATAATTGTTTCAGTAGGAATCGTGCACGTTCGGCTTGGTGATTTAAAGAAAGCCTCATACCTAACCCAAATTCCGCGTTATCTTCAAATAAAGAATTCGACCAGGCAGGGCCCCTGCCCTCGGCATTTTTAGTCCAGGGGGTCGTGGGTAAATTTCCACCATATATCGAAGAACAACCCGTAGCATTGGCTATCAACACGCGGTCGCCGAAAAGTTGTGAGAGCAGTTTTAAGTACGGCGTTTCTCCGCAGCCGGCACAGGCGCTGGAAAATTCGAAAAGCGGCTGTTGAATTTGCTGGAGACGAATCACCTGCGGATTAATTTTCCGCCGGTCAAATTCAGGCAGCGTTAAAAAGAAATCCCAATTATCGCGTTCGGATTCACGCAACGGCTCTTGGGGCTGCATATTAAGAGCCTTAAGCCGCGTTTCCGATTTATTTTTTGCGGGGCAAACATCCACACATACGGCGCAGCCCGTGCAATCTTCCGGCGCCACTTGAATGGTGTAAGCGCAATTATCAAAGTCGCGATCGCGAAAAGCGCAAGATTTAAACGTGTCGGGTTTTTTTGTTAAATGCTCTGGATTGTAGATTTTGATTCGAATTACGCTGTGCGGACACACAAAAGCGCATTTTCCGCATTGAATACAAATGTCGGAATCCCAAACAGGAATTTCCTGGGCCAAATTTCTCTTCTCCCAACACGAAGTGCCGACCGGGTAGGTGCCGTCCGCGGGAAAAGCGCCGACCGGAAGTTCATCACCCCGGCCCGCAATCATTTCTCCGAGCACGCTATGCACAAATTCCGGCGCTTTGTCTGAAACAAGCGGCGCCAAATGCGCAAAGGTTTCTAAAGCATCCGGCTTTTTTACTTCGTGCAAATTATTCAGCGCGGCATCGACAACCTTCAAATTCATATCGACAATGTCAGAGCCCTTACTCCCGTATGTTGCAACGATTTGCTTTTTTATCCCGGCCAAAGCCTTTTCCGTATTCAAAATATGACTTAATTGGAAGAAGCAGGTTTGCATAATCGTATTGATTCGGCCACCCATACCGTGATCACGCGCCAGTTTAAACGCATCGATGACATAAAATTTGAGCTGTTTATCGATAATTTGTTTCGCAACAGCGGCCGGAAGATATTTCCAAATTTCATTTGAAGAATGCGGCGAATTCAATAGAAACGTACCGCCGAATTGTACATGATCGAGCATGCTGTATCGTTCGAGTAAGCTGGGATGATGGCAAGCTAAAAATTGCGCCTTGGAAATCAGGTAGCTTGAACGGATCGGCGTGGGACTAAAACGCAGATGGGATACGGTGACAGCGCCCGCTTTTTTCGAATCGTAAACAAAATATCCTTGAATATAGTTTTTTGTATCTTCGCCTATGATTTTGATGGAATTTTTGTTAGCGCTTACCGTGCCGTCCGAACCTAAGCCGTAAAAAAGCGCGCGCGTCACATAAGGAGGCTCAAGTGAGAAAGCGGCATCGTAATCAAGGCTGGTATGAGTTACATCATCCGTGATGCCGATGGTAAAATGAGTTTTTAGATTTGCTTCACCTAAATGGTCGAAAATTCCTTTGGCCATGGCCGGCGTAAATTCTTTGGAACCGATTCCGTAACGCCCACCGATAATCTTAGGGTGATTTTGTAAATGCGTGAATCCTTGCTGAAATGCTTCTTGCACAGCGCAGACAACGTCCAGGTAAAGCGGCTCTCCGGCGCTCCCCGGTTCTTTTGTCCGGTCGAGCACAGCAATCGACCGGGCCGTCTTGGGAATGATTCCAAAAAACCGTTTCACATCAAAGGGCCTGAAGAGGCGCACCTTGATCAAGCCGACTTTTTCTCCTTTTGCAATTAAATGATCGACAGTGTCGGCCACGGTCTCTGCGCTTGAACCCATCGTTACAATCACGCGCTCGGCATCCACGGCACCGTGATATTCGAATGTGCGGTATCTTCTGCCGGTTCTCTCATGAAAGCGTTTCATGATTTTTTCGACGATATCCGCACCGGCTTCGTAATAACGATTTACCGTTTCTCGTGATTGAAAATAAGCATCCGGATTCTGTGAGGTCCCCCGAATCACCGGGCTATCCGGAGAAAGTGCACGATTGTGATGTGCGTCAACAAGCGTATGGTCAACCATCGACCGGATATCATCGTCGGTGAGAACCTCGATCTTTGATATTTCATGGGACGTTCGAAATCCGTCAAAAAAATGGACAAAAGGAATTCTTGATTCCAAACTCGCCGCTTCCGCAATGAGCGCAAAATCCATGGCTTCCTGAACGGAGTTTGAACAAAGCATGGCAAATCCCGTTGAACGCGCTGCCATAACGTCACTATGATCCCCAAATATTGACAGCGCCTGCGTAGCAATGGCCCGGGCAGCTACATGAAACACGGCCGGTGTCAGTTCGCCGGCGATTTTATACATATTGGGAATCATGAGAAGGAGACCTTGAGAGGACGTAAACGTCGTGGCTTTTGAACCGGCTTGGAGCGCGCCGTGAAGCACGCCGGCGGCTCCGGCCTCGCTCTGCATTTCTACAACCGTCGGTACGGCGCCCCAAATATTTTCTTTCTTTCCTTCGGCCCAACTATCCGCATGTTCACCCATGGTCGAAGAAGGCGTAATGGGATAAATGGCAACAATATCATTCAGGCGATAGGCCACGTGAGCGGCGGCTTCGTTTCCATCCATCACGGCAACTTTTTTTTCGGAAGAATGCCGGAGAGCCCCCTTGGGGCCGGTGCGAATCTTCATGTGGTGCGAAGCATCCGGAGAGAGCTCCATCATCCAACCTCTAGCGAAGAATGTTGGTGAGCATATTCGTGGGATTTTTTCCTCCCCACAATCTCAAGAAGTTTTTGGGCCATGCTGATATGTTCTGCTTCTTCGCGCATAATTTTGCGAATAATATGTTTGATCCGGCTTCCCGCCAGAAGATGGTCGTATTCTCTGAGGAGTGCTTTATAAAGCGCCAAAGACTCTTCTTCGTTTGAAAGTATTTTCTCAAACCGCAATTGCCAGAGAAGAAGGAGCTGTTTTTCGTTCATATTCATACTTTGTGCATTCCTTTCTTAAATTGGGCGAGCAGTCTCGTGATATGCGACATCATTCGATGATGACGTCTCGTTTGCCCAATCAGTAACCTAAGCAGCTGATTAATTTCCTTTAGCTCGTCCGGACTAAATACTGAGAATTCGTCTTTGTTTTCCAAATGCAGTTTCAAAAGAAAAAGAGAGCTTTCCTCTTCCGCTTCCGCCGCATACAGACGCACGAGCAGCTCTTCAAAATCACGCTCTATGCCCAGCCAAAAAATATTTCTGCTCTCGGAATGTGTCCACATGGTCGCACCTTTAGACCTTTACTTGGCTTCGCGCAGCACATCTTCCACAATGTCGACCACCAGCGCTAAATAAGAATCCAATCCGCAATTGGCTTTGTCTCGCACATCGCATTTTTGGTAATCGTCCTGGTTGGGACATTGCGCACAAACCCTTTCCCGGACGCTGTCAAAATAATCCTGAAGGTACGCGCTGTCTACCCGCGTAATGGCTTCCACTATTTCCGGAAGAAAGCGACTCAGGGCACAGCCGATCGGATCCAGGGAATAGCATTTTCCGTCATAACCGCTATCGGGGCAGACTTTACAAACACGGTCGTGCATGCGCGTGTAAATTAAAGCAAGCATTTCCTTCTTTTGCTTTTCAACATCAAGCTGCTTTATATTTTTGTGCCAGAGATCAAATCCGCTGAAAGCCCTCGGATGTTTAACGGAGTTGCTCCGCTTGAGAGTTGTCGGTAGGATTTTGTTATGGGAGTGCCGACCTAACTTTTTTGCGACGGGAATTTTTGAGTGCGGAAATCGCGTCGCCTTTTTTCTTGTCCTCATGAATAACCGCCTCTTTTCTAAGCAGCGAACGAATCTTCTTCCTCTTCTTCTTCACCGCGCCGACCGCGCGGCACCGCTGCACCAAGCGCCCGACCGGCGCTTAGCCAAGCGGCACCTTGACTACTTAAAAAAATGGGGATATTGATCTTCTGGACTTTTTCCGGCTCTTCCTTCTTGGCTTGCTTTTCCTTAGCCGACATATGCTTTCTCCTTGGCTTTGTCTATAGTTTGAACGGTACCTAGATATATCGCCATGAGAGAGCACAAGACGGGAGTTGATTTAAATCAAGAGGGTTTAAATCACGACAAATGTAGGACTTAAGGAATTATTAAAATGCGGGGGAAGCCAGTGCGGCTAATTCGGCAGACTTTAAAATGATGATCTCATGATCATCCTCGGTAATGAGACCTTCTTGTTTAAACTCGCTCAGCAGTCTCACGGTTGTTTCCATGGTAGCGCCAATGGCCTGAGATAACTCGTCGCGCGTCAGCGTTAATTCAAGACGCACGCCTCTTTTTTCCTTTTGTCCGAACGAACCCTCGAGATTAAGAAGCATCTCGGCCAAGCGACGGCGCACACTTTTAAAGGTTTGGTCGATGAGTTGTTCATGTGATTTGATGGTCTCGACGCTCAAGCGGTTGAGAATAGTCATTACAAGATCGGAATTTTTTCTCAAGAAGCCCAAAAATCCATTTTTCTCAAGAAAACAAATCCGCGCATCTTCTATCACTTCGGCCGTATATTGCTCGTTTTGACCGCTAAACAATGAGGCGTATCCTATGAGTGCGCCCTGCGTTGAAATCTTCAGAATGCGCTGCTTCCCTTCTTCCGTGGTCTTATACAGCTTAACCTTCCCTTCGCTGATGCAATATACGCCGAGCGAAGGATTGCCTTCGTAGAAAATGATCTGTTTCTTTTTATAAGCGTTGGTAGTCTGGAGAGGTTCCAACTGCTTGAGCTTGTTCTCGGACAAGCTTGAAAAAATACTCGTTGGGGAAGCCGGACAAATAGTACATTCCATTTTGCATTTAGTCATAACCTATATCCAAAGCAGCGAAGGTGAACTTCCCAAAAAGTGGGTCAGTATATCACGCGCAAAGCTTATTCTCCAACCACCTTAACCAATACGCGGAGAGTCCAGATATTGTAGAAACGAGGGCTCACCCCAGGAACCCTCTAGGGCAAGGAGAATCAGGGATACAGTTGAGTGATCCACCAGTGGTTGCCGCGGAGGGTGTAGAGGATGCGTTTGTGAAGGCGGTCGGGTTGTTCAAACCAGAATTCGATTTTGCGCGCTTTGAGCTTGAACCCAGACCAAAACGAAGGACGCGGCACAGGACGACCTTTAAATTTCTTTTCGAGGCGCCTCACCGATTCCAAAAGTGTGCTGCGTGAAGAAAGAACGTGGCTCTGCTGTGAAGCCCAGGCTGCGATTTGGCTTCCGCGCGGGCGGCTTTGGAAATATTCATCGGCTTCTCTTTCTGAAACGGAGCTGATGTATCCTTCGATACGCACCTGCTCCTTAATCGCAGACCACCAGAAACAAATCGAAGCATGCTTCGATGACCTCAACTCACGCGCCTTCCGGCTCAGCAAATTTGTGTAAAAAACAAAGGCCCCATTCTGAACACCTTTAAGCAGCATCGTCCGGACGGCAGGCATTCCATTTTTATCAACAGTCGCAAGAGCCATCGCGTTGGGCAGGACGATGCCTGCCCTTTCCGCTCTTTTAATATCTTTGCCGAATCGATTCAATGGATTCCGCATGCTTACCGCCTTTACATTATTCCGCGCTCAAACCGCAACAAGATGGCGCGCCACTTGCTGTGATCCTATGAATCTCGGCAAACATATTCTGCCGCTCGCTTTCATCGGTCAAGTTATCAATCGCCGGATACAGAATATCTTCTTCCTTCCTATTATGCCCCTTTAGAATCGCGAGCAGAGCTTCCTCGAGCGCGTCCGCATTCGGATCGCCATCACGAACATAATTATGAAGCGCTTCGAGAGCTTGTTTAATCTCCACATGCTCATAACGCATCACCGCCGTCGGCCCCTGCCCGCTAAAGCCGGTTTTCCTCTCAAACAGCGGAAAAAGGACTCTCTCCTCCCAATCAATGTGCCGCCGAAGGCCGATCAAAAATTCTCGGAAAGAATTCTTAGCCAGAGGAAAATTTGTATTCTTCCTCGTTTGATATTCCTGAAAAAGCTTATCCAACCGGTCGTGGTCTTCTGCAAAAAATGTCGCGATACTTTGCGCTGTCATATTCCCTCCTATTTTTGAACCAGCTTTTGAAAATCCGTCTTTGTATTAATATTGCCGAAATCCGGCGAATACAAATTGATCTTGATCAACATTTTCTCTGCGATCCCGTTAATCAAGTCCATCATAGATAAACTCCCCATTTCTAACCGGAGCTGAAGCCTGTTTCGAAGGTCCGACTCGTAGACGCCCGGAAATGGGTAAACTCCACGCTCCCGATCCGAATAGACCGTCAGAAGATTCCTAGAATTGTGCGCAGAAACAAGCTGCTTCAACAAATCGGCTGAGATGGAAGGCATATCGCATGTAAGCGCAAGCAAAGAATGATCCGGAAATAAATGGCAAGCTGTAAATAATCCGCCGAGGGGGCCTTTTTCTTGAACGATATCCCGTTCCACCCGGCAATTAAGGAATGAATAATCCCGGTTGCGATTGGTTACTACGACGGGCTCAAGGCCAAGTTCACGAATCCTAAGAACGGCGCGCTCAAGAAAAGTTTTGCCTTCCCAAAATGCAAGCGCCTTGTCTTCACCAAAGCGCTTGCTTTTCCCGCCCGCCAAAATTATTCCTTTCATTTGCATACATTCGCCTCGCACTTTAACTCCACACTTACCCAGCCGTCTGTTTCATCCGCATAAATTTCCTTCTTCCAGATGGGAACATCTTTCTTCACCGAATCAATGATCGACTCGCAAGCCGCAAAAGCTCCTTTCCTGTGTGCCGAATCCACCATAACGACAACTGCGATCTCACCAATCTCAAGCCAGCCGATACGGTGCAAAACAAAAATGTTTTCTAAGTCCCAACTCTTTTTTGCCTCTTCGACAATAACCTCGATTTGCTTTTCAGCCATCGGCGGGTAACATTCATAGAAAAGCTTTTTAACCCGCTTCCCTGAGATTTTATCCCTCACATATCCGACAAAAATTGCCCGTGCGCCTGAGGAATCGTTTGGTTTCGCGCTTACGAGTTTATCAAGTGAAATGGGTTTATCCGTAACGAAAGTCATTTCATCCTCCCGCAACCGGTGGAATGAAAGCGAGCCCGTCGCCTTCACGTAGCCGTGTTTCCTCCGACACAAAATCTTCATTCACGGCAAATCGAACCGGCGAACCTGAGAATTTCTTAAGAGTCGTTGAAAAAACGTTCCGAGCAATGGCGCCGACCGTTGAACCTGCGGTAACTTCAAGTGTCTTCATTTCAAAACCTGCCGCCTCACGCAAATGAGCAAACAAGAGAATTTGAATTTTCACGGCACATCACCTCCCGTCAGGGGAAGAAGATCCGCTTCCACGCTATCTCCCTTTCTGAGTTTTGTGCGGCCCGGCGGAACTAAAATGAGTCCGTTGGCGTCGGAAAAAGAAGTGAGCATATGCGAGCCCTGACGCTTGCTGATATTCATGAGCACACGACTATTCTTGAAATGAACCAAACCTTTAAGGAATAGGAGCCTCTTTTGATCGGGCAAGAAATCCTGATTAAGCCTTCCGCTCACTCGTCTCAAAAAGGGATCGGTCGAGCCCATCATCTTTCTCAAAACCGGATAAACATATTCATAAAAGCAAGTAAAAGCGCTGGCCGGGTTTCCGGGAAGTCCGAATATGAGGGCCTTACCTTTCTTTCCAGCATAAATCGGTTTCCCGGGTTTCTGAGATACTTTCCAAAATAGGGTTCGAGCACCCAACTCTTTCAGAATAATTTTTACAAAATCATAATCGCCGACCGATACGCCGCCCGTCAGAAGAACGACATCGGAGTTTTTCAAGTACATTGACACGATTTTTCGTAAATGCCGCTCGCTGTCGCGAACCCTCGCAATACGAACCGAATCGATTCCCATCCACTTAAGCGCGGAAACAATACTCCAGGAGTTACTGTCATAAACCTGGCCGCTTTTTAATTTCCTTCCAACACCAATCAACTCGCTCCCGGTGACGATTAGTGAAACGGTCGGTTTTCTAAATACTTTCACGCGCTTTCGGCCAACGGTCGCAAGTGTTCCCACTACGCCCGGATGAATAACGATCCCGCTTTTAAGGACGAGGCTTCTTTTTCTTAACTCTTCCCCGCAATAGCGCACGTTCGCGCCTTTTGGAAACTGACCTTCGATCAACAAACGATCGCCTCGAACGATCGCACATTCTTTAGGAATTACCGTATCCGCCCCTTTTGGAATCCGTGCGCCGGTCATTATTCGAAACGTTTGCCGCCGGTCAAGCTTTGGATTCTTGAGGTCGCCTGCTTTAATTACTCCGCGAATCTCCAAGGAACTCATGATATCCGCAAACCTAATCGCAAAGCCGTCGACAGCGCTGTTGTCAGCGCTAGGCAAATCAATTTTTGAGCGGACGTTCTCCGCTAAAATAGAACCGAGCGCCTTATCCAACCCAACCGTTTCTTTTCCAAGCGGCCGGACGATTTGCATGAGCCTCTTTTGCGCTTCCTTCACCGAAATCATAAGCCCACTCCGATCAACTTCACGGAAACGTAGAGAATGAATCCTGCGAGAATCTGTTGTAGTCTCACGTTTGAAACCTTATACGCCCCGAATCGTGAACCCAATTGGCCTCCGAGAAACACGGCGACTGCGAGCGGAGGAATCAGTTGAAAATCCAAAGCACTTTTCTCGATATGCCCGGCAAGTCCGGAGAGCGAATTTACAGTGATAAAGAAGCTCGAAGCCGCAGCTGCTTCCTTTGCATTGGCCCACCTTAGAAAAATTAAAATGGGGCTGAGAAAAATTCCGCCGCCGATGCCGGCCAGTCCTGCTAAAAAACCGAGAACGCCACCGGCGGGAATGCCGACACACCAAGCGCGTTTCCAAGAAATCTCTCTTACGGGACCAAGCGCCCGAGTTGGAATGAACATACGGATCGCGGCGATCAGAAGTGAGAAACCCAAAAGTAATCTAAAAAGGTCTTTGCTCACATTCAACCGCCCGCCCAGGTATGCCATTGGAATGGAGAGTGCGATGAACGGCAAAATGACTTTCCAACGTACAAATCCGGCTCTGGAGAAATGCCAAAAGCCGCCGACCGTGACAATGACATTACAGATAAGTGCTACGACGGGAATTTGTTCGTAGGGTAAACCAGCCAGGGCGAGAATGGCCAAATAAGAAGACCCGCCGCCAAACCCAACGATCGAATAAAGAAAAGCAATTAGAAAAAATAATGTCGGCAGCCAACTCACTTTTAGTGTCCTCCTCCGTTCATCATTCCGTAGGCGTGAAGCACGGACGGAAAAATAGCTGCGAGAGCTTCACGCGTTCCGTTTGAAGATCCGGGCAGATTTAAAATCAATGTTTGCCCCTTCTGGGCTACTAGTCCGCGCGAGAGCATCGCGTAGGGCGTTCGCCGCTGGCCGTAGCCCCTCGCCGCCTCCATGATCCCTGGAATTTCACGCTCCATAATCTTCCGCGTCGCTTCTACCGTTACATCGCGGGGCCCGAGACCCGTTCCGCCTGTCGTAATAATAAGCTGAACGTTTTTACTTATGAACGCTTCAAGCTGTTTTTGAATTTCCGCCGCATCGTCGGGAACGATAACGTAGTCCGTTACGATTCCGTATTCTTCGAGGCATTCTTTAATGATTTTCCCGGACTTGTCTTTTCGCTTGCCGGAAAACGTTGAATCGGAAGTCACGATAACGGCGGCGCGGAAATTCTTAGGTATGAATTCTTTAAAATCCGATTTGCCTCCGTATTTCTCGGTAACTTTGACCGAAACAATCTCGACATCCGTATCTACCGGCTTGAGCATGTCATAAATCGTAAGTGCCGCAACGGAAGCGGCCGTCAATGCTTCCATTTCGATTCCGGTTTTCCATACCGTCTCAACGCTGGATTCGATCTTGATACGGTCGGTTTCGAGTGTGAATTCGATTTCAATAAAATCAATCGGAATAGGATGGCAATACGGAATCAGATCGGCCGTTTTTTTGGCGGCCAGCACACCTGCCGCGCGGGCAATCGCGAGAACGTCTTTTTTCGGAAGATCGTTGCTACGTATACGTTCGATGGATTCGGCTTTGGTTTGAATAATGGCCTGCGCTTTGGCACCGCGAAGCGTATCGATTTTGTCCGTGACCGATTTCATGTTAGCCTCCGATCGCGCGAATCAAAGGCGCATTGTTTTTTTTATAAATCTCGGACTGTTCTACGCCCATAAAACCTTCTTTAAAAGCATTCCCCGCCGGCTTTAGCCGTACCGCCGTTTGAATGGCTTTGGAAATTTCTTCGTCGGAAGCGCCGCGGCGAAGCAGATCCTTTACAGAAACTTGAACAGTTGAAAAAAGGCAGGGAAAAATTTTCCCGTCGGAGGAAAGGCGGATACGGGAACACCGGTTGCAAAATGATTCGGTGACTGAAGCAATGAAGCCGACGGATCCTTTTCCATGAGCAAGCGAATATACGCTGGCCACGGCATCGTTCTCGGGCGAAAGGGGGAGCGTGGAAAAATTATTTTCGACGATCCTTCGGATTTCTTTAATCGGAACAAATTGATCCATTCGCCAATTCGTCCCGCAAAGCGGCATGAATTCCAAGAATCGCACTTGGATCGGAAAATATTGGGCAAGTCGGACAAACTCGATTATTTCCTCCTCGGCGAGATCGCGCAAAACAACCATATTGAGTTTGACCGGCAGGCCTTCTTCAAGAGCTCTTAGGATTCCTTCCCGCACATTCTTGTAAGCGCCGGAGGCTGTGATGGCTTGAAACCGGTTCGGATCAAGGCTGTCTAGACTTACGTTTAACCGGTCAAGTCCGGCCTCTTTAAGCGGCCTGGCCATATTGTTGAGGAGGCTACCGTTCGTCGTAACGGAAAGATCCCGAATGGTGCCGAGCTCTTTTATTTCCCGAACGATACCCAGAATATCTTCGCGAAGAAGCGGTTCGCCGCCCGTGAGACGGATTCGACAGACACCCATTTGCGAAATAATTCTAACGAAGCGAACGATTTCGCTCAAGGTGAGTAACTCGGATTTGGGGAGAAGAGAGAATCCGCCCGCTGGGACACAGTAAAAACAGCGGAAATTGCAGCGATCGGTGAGCGAAATCCTTAAATAGGTAACTTGTCTACCGTAGGAATCGACTAAAAAATCTTCGCGATACACTTACCTGTCTCCTTTCCAATTCACCCGCTTCTTTAGCGGGGTCGGGAGGTTCGGCTGTTTCCGGCCTCACCCATCGCTCCGGAATCCTTGGCGCGTGCGCTTTAGGTTTCCAGAATCGGAGAATAATTCAAACTTCTGTTAGGAGTGTACTCGAGCAGCCAGGCTGAATGCTGTGACGGTAGTCACAATGCGCAAGGCATTCAGACGTATATCGTTATATCGTAAAAACAGTTTGGAGGTAGAAGAAGTTGGCATCGCTACTGCTGCCCGTGTTGCTGACAAACGCACCCGTAAAAAAATGGGAGTAGCCTAGAAGAATTTCGAGATGCTTCATCATTTGCCATTTTGCCAAAAGATCGATTTCCTGCCCGAGGGTTGTACTCGCGCCTGGCGCTGCCGCCCGGATTACTGTACTGCTTGCGTTAAACCAAGCACTCTTGTTTGAATCAAGAAAGAACCAATGGTAACCGGAAACCAGTTTAAGCTTCGGATAAGGTTTGGCTTCGAGACCGATCTTAAAATTATTCATATTCCGGAGGCTCGCAAAATCCATGTAGCCGTAGAAAAAATGATTCGTGGGAAATAAATTGTCAAAATTTTTAAAGATACCGTCGGTCGTATTGTCGTCGCCGGATCCGTAATTGAATTCAAAATCCACGCGCGGCGTCCAAGAAACGCTAGCGAAAGTATATCCGACCTCATTATGCCAAGCCCAAGCACGAATCTTATCGTGCGTGCGGGAACCGAACTGAAACGCCCATTCGATTCCGTAGTCTAGATTCGCGTGCTTTCCTTTAAAACGATTCCCCAAGGTATATTCTTTGAGCTGACCTACTTCGCCGGACCTTTCACCCGCAACGGTTTTCTTATTGTGTCTCACAAAAAGAAACATATCCAGTACGTGTTCACGAAAGGGACCGAGCGTTGTGTACGCGCCATAAAAATTGTCTTCGTGCGCCGCAGAATCTGCTTGTAGACGCTTTACGGAAACCACTTGGCTGAGCCAGACGTCGGCTTTGAGCCATTTCTTCGGAGTGTAAATAGCTTTCACCGCATCAAAAACCCGCGCAACATTCGACCAATTGAACGCACCGACAAAACGCTGATCGCCGTACGATAGCTCTTGCCGTCCAACTTTCACGCTCACAGGAATTCCATCCCACGGCGATTTCAATTCGGTAAATAGCTGCCTCAGATCGAAACGATTGACGTTAAGCGAGGTTTTATTGAGACGGCTTTCGGCGAAACTTTCGGCATCCTGCGCTTCAATAAATCCGCGGACGCGGGAGCCGACGGTTAGATCGGCGTTCAGGCGGTCGCGAAAAAGATTAATAGCGTCGTCTTCGTAGGCGGCATCGTTAAAATTAAAATCATCTTTGTACTCAAGCCGGTATCTCGATTCCACGCCGAATTTAATTTTAAGCTTATCTCTTTCGAATGTTAGGAACTGTCCGAGCTTATCCATTTCACTGTCCGCTCGGGCCAGTAAACCGGCCTCGGCGCTCTGCGCCGTACATGCTGTCGGTAAGACAGCGCTGAATAAAAATAAAAAAAGGCAGATATGTTTTAATGGATTCATCAACGAAGAATCTTGCATAACCCGGAAGACTTAGCTACCAGATGGTTCTTACCGTTATGCAGTGCGCACTCTGTGAAATAAAGGGTGCTGCCGTGAGAAACGACTCGGGCGGATGCTTTCAATTCTTCAGATTCGAAAACGGGTTTTAGAAAATTGATTTTAAATTCTACCGTCACTCCGATCCTCCCTTTACCGGCCAGTGAAGTAAATGCCGCACCCATTGCCGCATCCGCAAGATCACAAAGAATTCCTCCGTGTACGGAGCCGATCGTATTCAGGTGATGTTTGCGGGCGGCAAGCGCAAGCACGGCCCTGCCTCTTGAAATCTTGATTATTTTCATTCCTATGAGTTTCATAACGGGAGCGCGTACCGAGCGGCTGTGCCGAAACGGATACAAATGATGTTTTATAGCTTTAGCCATGGTCAACTACCGGCGGCTCCGGCGTACGCGGAACGGCGAAGAACGGAAACCACGAAACGAAAAAATAAAACGCTTTCACGAAAACTCGTGAAGGCAACCTGGAGAAAGGAGATCCGGTGAATGCGGCCTCGAATAAACTGCCCGAACACCTTTTTCCAGAACCTCGTCATGGGTTTGCGTGTGAACGTGAGAGAATCAGAAAATACATCCCATTTATTCAGCCACAATTTAAATCGGGAAGGAACGGCAAAATGCTGAAACGGCCTTCGAATCGCGGATAACTCGAGTCTTGCGGCGGCTTGGCGGTATAAATTTTGGAGTTCGGATACTTTAATATTTCTCCACTCCTCGACTTGACTTCGAATCCGCGAGATATCCCGGACAACCTGTTCTTCAAGAGGCCCGCGTTTTCGCGTCGCCAGCCAAACCTCTTCCATTTCCAAGGCTAATGTAACCCAACCGGCAAACAGGCTGGAAAAATCACGGATACGGCGTTTTAGGTAGCTCCAGCGCGACTCAAGACCAAAACATTCCCGCCGGTTCCGCCGGCCCTTCAACCGCAAAAAGCCGTGAATCATGGGGTGACCGCCTTCGACTTGAAAAGCATTTTTATACCAAATGAAATTGTAAAAGATGCCCCAATACTTGGCCTGAGTAACTTTGTTCAGGATTTTCTTCATATTTGAAACGCTGTAAAAACTATTCCATGCCTCGCGATAAACACGGGTCCAACTACCGCCCGGCATATTCTTGTGCCGGAACGTTTCATGAAAGGAATCGTAATCATTCAAGTCTTCATCCAAAATCGTACTGTTCCGTCGCATCTCGACATAATCTGCGGAACCCGGCAGCGGAGTCAGCATAAAAAACGAAGCCTGCTCAGAGCCGAGCTCTTGAAGGTTGGCTATGTCTGCTCGCACAGATTCGACGCTATCGAAAGGAAACCCGATAATATAAGCCAGATGCGTCGCGATACCGGCTTGGCGATAAGCTTCTATCAATTCCCGGAAATGGACGGTTTTATTCTGGTTCTTGCCCGCCTGTTTTAAATTATTCTCGTTTAAACTTTCCAAACCAATAAACACCTGTGAGCATCCCGCGCGGCTTGCCTTTTCAATAAACCCGGGAATTTTATACGACTGCGTATCCGCCTGCATCATAAAGGAAATGTTGATTTTTTCCTTCGTGCGCATTTGGATCAGTGCATCAAAAATTTCTTCCCATTGTTTGTTCCGGCAAAAATTATCGTCCGTAAAGAAATAATGCCTGACCCGATGCCGGAAATAATTTTCATGGATTTTTTCTAAAATCAAATTCACCGACCTGAAACGCATAGCGCGGCCCTGCACATTAATCACGGTACAAAAACTGCATTGAAATGGACAACCCCTGCCGCAATCCAAGGTGGCGTGGCGCACGGCGTATCGATGAATCATATTTTTGGGGAGCTCTGGGATAGGCGATTCGTTTATAAGCGGCGGCTGGTGTAAAAAATTATAAATTAAGGGAAGCTCATCGTTAAGCGCGTCACGGAGAATACTTTCCCACCGGCCTTCCGCTTCGCCACCTACGAGGGTTACGCCGGCCTCTTTAAGGCGCCGGAGCTCGGGCGTCAATTCCGGAAGCGTGGCCATAACGCCGCTTACGTGAAATCCTCCTACCATTACATCCAGACCGGATGATCGGAACTCGAGAGCGAGATCCTCGGCTCTTGAAAATTGATTAGATTGAACACCGACGAGACAGATGAGCGTCTTTGCATCTTTTCTTCGACTCAAGCGAATGATCTTTGATACATCCACCTTTTGAACGGTTTCGTCTATGGCCTGAATATTCCACTTCAATTCAGATCCGAAGGCTTTTCGTTTCCGAATATCCTCGGTTAACGCATAAAGGCAGGCAAGCGTATTGCTCGGAAGCACACCTTTCCAATGACGAATCAAATAGCCATCGTCATCGTATTTGGAAGGCTTGATAAGGTAGAGATTGAGCCTTTTATAAGCGAGCTTCTTTGGCGCAATCAAGAAATCGGGCCTTTGGTTTCGTCTTTTTTCCCGTCACTTAATGACTTTTTAAATTCCCGGATTCCTTCGCCCAAACCGCGGGCAATTTCGGGGAGCCTCTTTCCGCCGAAAAGAAGAAAGATAATCCCAAATATAATGCCGAGTTCAAGGGGACCTGGCATCGTCATAAACTCACCTCCTTTTAAACTAACTCAATGGCGGCTTGATCGTTTACGGTTTGACAAGCCGGAATGCAATAACCGCAGCCGTTACAAATCTCTCTATTAATTATCGGCTTCTGATCAACAATCTCGATCGCGCGGTCTCTTAAGGGGCAGGCAAGATAACAAGCCTGACAAAGCGAATTTCCCCACGCTAAACATCGCGTAATATTTATTCTCGCTACTTTGGGCCGGCCATCAACTTCGTTGTCTTTTCCTTTATATTTTTCTCCGATGCGTACCGCTGTGCTTAAAGCGGACTGAATACGATCGAGAAAATAAAGAGGGAGCGATTTAACAAATTCGCGCCTCTGCAAATTTACATTAGGTTCAAGCATGAATTCCCACCTTTATTCTTGAAGCGTATAAATCGAAACATTGCGGGCAAATACCCATTTCGGGCCGCCAACCAGAACATTCCTTTTGAATGGTCTTAATCACATCCGGCAAATCAGCTAACTGCGTATCCGAATTTGAATAGGACGACAGACCGCACACGGGACAAACAAGCCCCCCTTCCCCTAAATTTTTTGTAAGCCGCGCGTCCGTGGACCAGCGGATCAAATCCATCTGTTTGAACTCTCTTCCGGACTCTAATTGATGAAGCATCCGGTTAATTTCTTCCTTCGGCCAGGACCGGAATGCGCCGTGAATATCTTTCGCGTATTTCTCCATGGACCAAAGCGGCGCAAAACCCCTTAGCTGAATTCGTGCATCTACGTACATGGCCCAAAGAATGCGAAAACGCTCGCGGATTAAGTTCTCCTCCGTATCGTTCACGGAATGTATGCGAATGGCCGCATCGTAACAAAATTTTTCATCTATCATGTCCGAGGCATGCATGAGCTCATGCCTGAGGAAAGATTTTAAATATTCCGGTTGGGTAACGCGTTCGCATTGCAACGTAAGTACAATATTCAAACACGTTTCACTTTTGAATAGTTCCGAAGATTCATCCTTTCTCGAAAACACGGGTTTTATTCTTAAGAAAATTTTCGGATCATTCAGAAGAGGAAATCCGGAAAGAACCTTGTAGAAAATATCTTCAAGACCGAAGACCGAAAACCATTTTTGGTAAAAAAGGCGAAACGCATTTTCTCGGGCATTCCCGCAGGGCGTATTGTAGAGCGCGTCGCGCTCGGTATAAAAATCTCTTACCGGATCCGGGTTTCCACGCTTTTCTGAGTCCGCCACATAACGGAAGACGGATTCCTCAATAAACGACTCGTCAAAAATAATCTTAGGCATAACATCACCCCGCCTTGCCTTTCAGCTTGTCTTTACCTTTAGGCTGCACGAAACACATCCGGTCTCTTGTCCCTCATCTACACGGCGAAGGGGCATATCCCGGAAAATTCCCGTAACTTCTTGAATTTGTGATTCCTCCGTAATAAAAAGCAAAGTAAATTCAGCGACGTCCCTGAGTAAACCGGATGATTTATGACGCAGCAACTTATGCGCAAAGGACGGAACCCAACAACCGAGATGCTCCGCAAAAAATCGCTTGGCGCTGTTGCAGCATAAATCGGCGTTCTGGTCATCGCTGCGTTCTCGAGCGTAGGCTTCTTTATGCAAAAGAAACGACATAAATTCGCATTCAACGCTGACATGATCTACACGTTCATGGGCGTTTTGCGACAAGCGCAATCCGAAGGCATTGTAGAAAGCCGCGATATCGGCCAATTCCTGGGGCTGGCGATGGCTATGTTCTTCTCCGTATTCGATTTCATAAGGCGGAAAAGCACCGAAGGCCGTATGACCGAAGAAACGATCAAATTCACCAATCCACTCGGTATCGTCAAGATTTTCCAATTTCTTGGAAAGCTTGCCAAGAATGGTCCTGAGCGCCGAGTGGCGTTCCTTTGGAAAGGCATCTAAAGCTTCAGGCCAGACAGTTAAGCTTTGCGCGACACGATTTTGGACTTCCTCACCTGACGGATGACGAAATAGATCCGCAATGAAAGAATAGAAGAAACTCCTCGCAAGGATATATTTAATTTCAAATGGAGTTTTGGTGCACGTCGGGTCTGACATGGAACGGTTCCTCCACTTGGGTTCGTATGATTTCCTGCCCGTCTTGACCGAAGCCTATGACTGTGTCGTTGTACAGCGTAAACGGTTTTCCGTGAATTTTTGTTTCGTAGACCTTCGGTCCTTCTTCGATCGCATACTTAAAAATAATCCGGTTTGTTTTTCTAAAAAGCTGAAGCACCGCTAAAAGTTCGCGGTCCGGCACCATATACGTATCGATCGCATGATCCACACCCGGGCCGAACATTTGCTTTAAGAATCCTCTCGGCACCCAGCGCGGCGGCATGTAATAGCCGTTCGGCTCGGTTCCAAACTGCGGATAAAGCGGTAGAGCTACCTTGGCAACTTTGATTAAATAATAAAGTGGATTGTAGCGATCCTCCGTCCAACTGCCGTCCTTCGCAATCTTGACGAGCCCTTGTAAACGAATCTGTCCGATACAAGACGCCATGCAGCGTGTTTCCATCGGTTGGCCGTGCGTCTCGGGATCCTTGCCTTCAAGGCGCGGGTAGCAGGCGATACATTTTTCCGTTACACGCGTACTCGGACGGTACATCGCTTTTTTGTAAGGACAAGCTTCAACGCATTTGCGGTACCCGCGGCAACGCTCCTGATCTATCAGCACTACACCATCTTCAGGCCGCTTGTAAATCGCATTTCGCGGGCAGGCAGCAAGGCAGCCCGGGTAGGTGCAGTGGTTACAAATTCGCGCCAAATAAAAAAACCAGGTCTTATGCTCGGGGAGCTGAACGCCTTCTTTGTGGAAAGAACCGATTTCGCCTTTAGGACCCCGCGGATTATCTTCGTAGATATTGGGAAAACGCCATTCTTCATCCGTCGGAAGATATCCTAAAACACGCTGGGGCTCGGGACCCGCCTGTTTCTGTGCGGCTTCAAAAACAGTTTTTCCTTTGAATGTGTCACCGCTCCAGACTTGTCCTTCCGGGTTGGCTTTTTCCAGCATTTCGAGGAGCTTAACATCCCAAAATTGCGGGTAGCCGCCGTAGGGTTTTGTTTCTACATTGTTCCACCACATGTACTCCTGGCCTTTGGAAAAAGTCCACGTGGATTTGCATGCCATGGTGCAGGTTTGACAACCGATACAGCGGTTTAAATTAAACACAAACGCAAATTGTTTGTCCGGATAATGCGCGGCATGCGGATAGGACATGTTCCGATTGATTTGCCAGTTAAATACTTCAGCCATGGGAGTGCTCCGGTTTGGGCCACATATTCAAGGCTTCGACAATAACGGATTTCACAAACGCATCGCCCTTTTGTTTCCACGCCAAATAAGGGCCTGCGTAAAAGGGATTCTTGAACATAGCGAAAATTTTTTCTTCGTTCCAGCCCTCGCGCACAAACTCTTCGGCAAAACAAAGCGCCATGTCACGAAGCGCTGCTTCGGATTGACCCGGAATTTGCATTCCAACCATTTCGACCGGATCGTCCGGTTCGAATTCTTTATGCGTCATAATTCACCGCCTTGGACAAAGCCACCGGAAAGATATTTTTGCATCGTGTCGTTTTCGTTGGCTGGCGTAAATCCAGTTTGAACCGGAGCCCACAAACCTTTTCCTCCAAGCCCGCCGTCTTCGGCTTTCGTTATCCTGATCAATGTTTCTTTCGGAACGGTATTGACCGCATGGTTGTCGGCTTCGCCGCCGAAAATAAATCCCATGAAAACTTTTGCTTTGTGGAAAAGCGAATCGGTTTGATGCATGGGCATATGCCAATTCCGCGTAACGCTTTGCTGCGACCCGTAACGGAAATTAGCCTGATACATTCCGCCTTCCGAAAGCGCGCGACCGTCCGCACGCGTTTCGTGGGCTTTGACGGATTTTTCCGTTGCGATGTAGGTGCCGTGTTTCATCATGGCAACGTGATACGGATAAGCCGAATTGTATTTTACGCGGAGCATAAGCCTCGCCACTTTATAAAAGGGATCGTCCGGCTTGGCGCCCCGGTAAGGCCGATCGGCAGGATTGGCATCGACATACACGTAATCGCCGTCGTTAATGCTCAAATCCTTCGCCGCTTCAGGATTCATATGTAACTGATGCTCACCGACACCCGGTGATCGTTTATCCATGCGGTATGGATCGCCAAAATTGGAATCCCAGATTTGATGCCAATCGACGTTACTCCAAAGAGAATGAACCCGATGCCGGCTTTTCGGGGTAAGGCAGAAGAAACGGAAACCCTTCTCCCATAGAAAATTTTTTGTCTTGAGGACTTCGGCCCACGGCAATTTTACGTTCCGAACCGTTCGCTTATCCCAATGCTCCTCATCCCATGGAATGCCATAATCCTTTGGGCGAATATAGGGATTCGAACTGACAATTACATTCGGCAAATAAGGAGTCGCTTCGGGGCCTTCGCGGTGCACGACAAAATTTTCACCGTATTCAATGGCTTCCGGAATATCGGTGTAAGCTTGGAGACGCCCGTGATCGGTGTAAAACGGCATACTGTCATGAATTTGTTCCCAAAACGCCACGCGGGGATAAGTGCGGAAAAGCATAAGCGCCGCTCCGGGAGGGCCGTATTTTCCGGCCATGATGTCGGCGAGTTTGTAACCACTCGTTGTAGTGCTTGAATCCAGCAAACGCTGAATATAAACGTCGCGGTTTCCTTCAAGCGCAAACTTCCAATAATCGCTGAAACGCTGGTCTCCGGTCAGTTCCGACAATTTCTGCGCGATGCCGGCCAGAATCATAAGATCATCCCGTGAATCAAAAACCGGTTTAATGCCCCCCTTCCAAATTTGAAGAAAAGGATTCGAACACGAAGCCGTAACTTCGAGCCCTTCAAATTCAAGCCATGTATTTGCCGGAAGCGCAATATCGGAATATTCGATCGAGGCCGTCATTTGAATATCGATGGAAAGAATCATTTCAATATTCGGATTTACATTCTTAAGCATGTCGTAGGCGTGCTTGGCGTTATTGATAAGATTGACGTTGGTAAACATCATCACCTTGGTCGGTGTTGGCATATGCGTTTTTCCGGTGAAAACTTTTCGGCCTTCTGGTGTATCGACGATTAACGGACGATCTCCGTGATTCCAATACGCCGGCTCTTCATCCTTGGTAAGAACTTTGCAGTGAATATCTTTCCCGTGCGTGGCCGGATCAAGATTGGGATGAAACGGATCCTCGGCTACCCAGCCTTTAAAACCAGGACCGGTCCAGGGCGATCCTTGAAAAAGCGCGGCTTTGTAATTACCCGCCCAACCGTAGGCTCCGGCTCCGGGCTGGCCGATATTTCCCGTGAGCATGAGCGGCAAGTAAGCCGCCCGGTTTGCTTCGGTAGCATGGAACCAGTGATGAATTCCTTCACCTTGATGAATCGCAACCGGTTTTATGGTGGCTATGTCACGGGCGAGCTGTTCAATGAGTGCTTTCGGAGCTTGTGTGATTTGAGAAACGGTGTCCAAATCATAATCCTGCAAATGGAGTTTATAGAGCGAGAAAAGCGTCATGACTTCGATACTTTTACCGTCAACTGTTTTTACAGTGAACGTTCCTTCAAGAAGCGGGCTTATTCCCTTCTCCGCGAGCTTCTCGCCCACATCGTCGCGCGTAATAGCGACAGGAGCATTTTTTAACTCGTCCCACACCACAAAATCACCGAGTTTTTCGTATTGTTCCTTCTTAAGCCCTTGATATTTGAAGCTCACGCCGCTTTCCAAAAGACCGGGTTTATAGTCGGAGAAAATTTCGTTCGCACGCAGACGCTTCAAATTGTCCGTCCGTACAAGCAAAGGAAAATCGGTAAATTTCAAAACGAAATCTTTATCCATCACGGCGTTATCGATAATCCAACGTGTGATGCCGAGGAAAAACGCTGCATCGGTGGCGGGCCGGATGGGAATCCAGTAATCGGATTTCGTAGCGGGCGGGCTGTATTCGGGCGAAATGGTGACCAATTTTGCGCCGCGCTCCATGCATTCGATGAACCAATGGCTGTCGGTTAATTTATTCTCGACTAAATTTTTCCCGCTTTGAATGATGAGCTTGCTCGATCTTAAATCATTGAAATCGCAATCGGCGTTTTGAAGGCCGTGCACCCACGGATGTCCCGGCGCTTGATCGCCGTGCCACGTATAATTTGACCACGTCCTTCCGCCCTTCGCTTCGTCAGCGTCCACCCCGCGGATATTGGCGTCGAGAAGGGCCATGGTATTGGCAAGACGATACATTCCGTATTTTCCGAAAACACCGAGAAGGCCCATGCCGCCGCGCATTTTAAACGTCCGCGTACCTGCCCCACCCATATGCTCGAGCATTTCTTCGGGGTAGCCTTCTGCCAATAATTTCTTTTTTCCTTCTTCACCGTTATAACGTTTGGCAATGGCCATAAGCGCTTTACCAATGTAGGTATTAATTTCATCCCAGGCAATTTTCTCAAATTGGTCCGTTCCGCGGGAATCAAATTTAAATTTTGTTTTATTCTCCGGCGTCAAATCCGGAAATCCGGCGTCCGCCCATTGGCGCCAGCCGTTTCGAACGATAGGGTGTTTTAAGCGATACGGGCCGTACATCAACCGGTGGAAGGTAAGTCCTTTGGCACATTGGCGCGGATTCCAGTTCGGAGTGGCTTTATTGCCGTATAAATCGGAATAATTCTGATAATCGTACTGGGAACCGAGCCTCACCACGACTCCGTTTCTTACGTAGGCAAGCGCCCGGCACGCATGCGTATCGTTCGGCGAACAGACCCACGAAAACGTGCTGTCGTAGCGGTATTGATCGCGGTAAATTTTCTCCCAGTCGCGGTTCGGATAGAAAGCCAGCGGATTTTCCACTTCATTAATAGGTTCCAGCGCCCAGAGGTTGGGAGCATGGGAAGCGATCCACAAACCGGCACCCGCCGCTCCGCTTACCTTTAAAAATTTACGCCGCGAAATGTTCATGCCGAAAGTTCTCCTATTTTTCTACGATGAGCTCGTTCCAAATCGAAACCATCTTCTGCCCGTTCCTGTCCCTGTGAGCGCCGTCCCACACGGCAAAAGCGATGTTAAACGAGCCGTGCGCGAAACGAATCCTTCCCTCTTCCCCGGGTTTAAGGTTCCGCTTAAAAACAACCGTCCAGGCTCCGTCCCGCCAAACGCCGTTGGCGGCGACTTTATCGAACATCGGATGCATCGTGGTAAGCGAGCCAAACCCTTTGGCTTTTGCCTCCTCTGCAGCAACTTGACGATTTACATCCGAAAAAATATTTCCGGCTTCCTGCCCCGTTAGATACAAACGATCATGATCTTCCGTTTTCGAATGGGAAATTTCGAATGGGGCGCCTTGAAAGTTATAGTTCTGATCGTCGGGATACCAATCGACAGCTGCGTTGGGATAGCGCTTTTCGATATCCGGCCACTCGGACTGTTCGGCCTGCCAGGAAGCTTTCCAATTCCAGATGGTTACCGGATATTCGCCGTCTCCCATGGCAAAAAACGGGGGATCTTTTTCCTCGGAAAACTGAATGGCCGCTCCGTCGGAAAACAATTGCGGAGCCGTTACCGCATCATCGGCTGACCGATCGTTCCAGCGAAGCCAAACGGCCATTTCTTTTTCATTGCGGGCCGCTTTGACTTCGACACCTTCCACACGGTCGTCGCGCCACCAAAGAGGGGTTAGCGAGATATAAACGGGGGTTAAGGTTTCCCAGACTTTGCTTTCCAAATCCAATCCCGCGCCGGCATCGAATTTTTTTGCCTGAATTTGATGATGCGGAGCCAACGCGCGTTTTTCTTTTTCAGGATCGGAAAGCGATTGCACGTAATGAATGATGTCCCAGATTTCTTCCTGGGTAAGTGAATACTGATACGAAGGCATGGGCGAACCGGGCAGGCCCGCCATCATTCGAAAGTAAAGATCCTTGCTGGTGGGATAGCCTTTAAAAAGACCTCTTGTTAAATCGCGAGGACGCGTGGGCGTACCGTCCGTGTTAATCATCTCCTGCTGCCCATCTCCTTTTCCTTCCTGACCGTGACAGCCCGCGCATGAAGTGAGATAAAGCTGTCTTCCTCGAGCGATTCCCTCCGCAGCCGGAGGAGGCTCGGCCGGGGCTTGAATGATGGATTCGGGCGGAATTTCTTTCGTGATGATTTGCTTTTGCTTCTCCCAAGTTAACCCGCCTGCGGCAATTTCATCGCGGAATTTTTTATTTTTCATTTTCTTTTCGTATTGCATGAGATAGTAAACATAATAAACAAGCCCCCACCTTTCGTTCTCCGGAAGATGCGTCCAAGAAGGCATGGCCGAGCCGGGCATACCGCGTGTTATGGTTTTAAACAAATCTTCCTCGGTTGGTCCGGCATCTATTGTGGAAACCAGTCGAAACTCTCCTGATGTAAAGTCGCGCGGCCGGGGATTTAGAAGATAGGCGGCTTTGCCGTCCCCTTTACCTTTTTCCCCATGGCAGGCAAGGCACTGCTTTTGATAAAGCGCTTCGCCTTTCTGAAATAATTTCTGGGTTAATTCCGGAACACCTTCAATAGGCACGGCCAACATGGAGGAATAAACATCACGATTATTCAAGAAATAAAAGACGGTAGCGAGCGCAATAACTACAGAAAAAGGGATGATTTTAAAAAATCGAATGTTTTCTTTAGCCATGTTACGATGCTTTCTTCATTCTCTTCCCATCGTTCGAACTCATGAGCCGTTCTAATTCTTCACGTTCTTCCTCGTGAAGCTCACGATAGACAGCTTTGTAGACGCTTTCTTCTTCCGCCGGCAAATGTTGACGAAGCAGATAAATCAAATACGTTCCTACTTCTTTTACTTTATCGATGGATTCCGACCGGCCATGGTTTCCTTTTTCTGCGTAGAGGTCTTCCAGGGCCAGCCGAAAACGTTTCAAATTTTTTCTAAAATCTTCGTGTTCGGCCTGAAATAAGTTGATCAAGGGGGATAATCTCGGTACGTGTGCTTCAAGAAACGGAAAAAGAAATTTTTCTTCCGCTTCGACATGCACGCAAACTTCCTTCTCAAAGAAACAAAGAATTTCCCAAGCTTCTTTCAAATTCTTTCCTGCATTGGCCTTTCCTTCGTAGCGCAGATTAATAAGGGCATGATTTAACCGGTCGACTTTTTCGAACAACTCTTCGTGAATGTCCTTCATTTTTTCTAGTTCGCCGGCCGGACCTTTAGATTTCGTTGGCATAAGAAAAACCTCTGCTTAAATAATAAATGAAGACACCTCCGGCGTCTGTGATGTCAGTCACATGGCCTTAAGGAATGTTTATACTCTATCGGAGGAGATCGGGAGTGGATTCGCCTAATCCTGCCCATCGTAACACAAGCGCGACGGTCAGACCGAGAAGCATGATTAAAGGAAGCTTTACGCGGAAGAAACCGGCCAGACAGGCGGTCAATCGCTCGTACCATTTCCGTTTCATCTTGGCATCCATAGGAAGCAGTTCATAAAAAACCTTTAAGTATTGCTCGCCGTTTCTGAAAAAAATATAGATCAGCGCTAACGACAAAATGAAATCGAAACAGATCAACGGAATTTGTTTCATTACGTGGAAAAATACAACGGCAATACTGTTAACAAACAATTGGAACGTGCGAAGTACTCCGTAGGTAATAAACTCTCCAAACGCTTCGTCTCCCAAACCTTCAAAACTGATTTTATTGACCAAAAAATTTACCTTGGAAAATAAACCGAGTCCTTGTTGGATTCCAATGTTAAGAACCCAAAATAAGGGAAAAATGACAAGTGAAAATACCAGCACCGATGAAACGAAGGGGGCTAAGACAGGAAAGTGCTTAAAACTTCTCAAGATACGCCGATGGACGGGGTAAAAAATAAATACAATCGAAGCAGCGAAAAATACGGAAGGAAAAAAATAATGGAACACGCGCCACAACTCATGGAGCACAAACCCAAGGAAAGCAAAAAAGAAAATAACGGCAGTCGTTCTGGCGATGTTGTTAGTTTGATCCACCATAGTCTATCGGCTTAAAGCGGGAGGACGAATATAGCCGTTGCCGTTTTCCCATACAATTTCCGTTCTAAAAATGGCCGACCGCCGACGCATAGTCTCCATCATCCGTTTGGCAGTCTTATCATCGGCTAAATTGGCTTGAAGGTTTTCGATTTTAATAGGAATCAGCCTTACTTCTTTTATTTCATTTCCGGGCATTTCCGTATTACCCGCCGATACGATCGAATAGAGAAACTGCTCTTCCGTTCCGGCAAGGGGCAAAAAGTCATTCAAGAAGTCACCAGTGCTGTACATAATCACTTTTCCCTTGTAGATCTCAATGCCTTGGAAAACATGGGAGCTATGTCCATGAATAATGTCGATCCCATGATCGATGAGACGATGGGCGAATTCTTGGACGGCCGAAGAAGGACTTTCTACCATATTGGGCCCCCAATGGACCGAGAAAATAATCAGCGGGACGTTCTCGCGCCTGAGACGCTCGATTTCTCCGTCTATTTCTTTATAAAACTCCGCAGCAGGCGGAATCTCCGTAAACCAGGTGCCGGCCCGGTTATTTTGGGCTGAATAATGGGGAGCATTGTCGGTTGAGGAAAAGACAGCGACGGTTACGCCGCTGGCCGTGATTAAAGCGGGCTTTTTCGCTTCAAAAATAGTTTTGCCGGCCCCGGCCCATTTTATTTCAGCTTGAGCTAAATGATCCATAGTTTCAAAAAGAGCTTCGTAGCCAAAATCAAGCACGTGATTATTGGCAAGCGAAACGAAGTCCACACCGGCTTCCCTAAGCACTTCCATGGTTAGCGGATCGGCGCGAAGGTAAACTTCATTCGGCGGATCCATCCAAAGTTTCCCGGATCGGGCAACGGAGCATTCCAAGTTAAGCAGAGCAAGATCTGAGGTTTTTAAAATTTCACCCGAATTACCCAGAGGATAGGCGGCGCCGGATATTTTTGTGATTTGGCTTATGCCCCTTGCCAGCGAAGTATCGCCGGCAAAAGTTAATGTCAGCGTCCAAGACTCGGCCACACCGAATGGAGTAAACGCAAAAAATATGAAATGAAGACCTGCTAAAATTAGGCAGAGTTTAGTTTTCATAAAGCTCTGGGCAAAATAATGAGGAGTCGTAGAAGTTGAATCGTTAGGTTAAAAACTTCTTGAGACCTTCTTTATCGAGAATAACGATTTGCTTGGGTTTAATATCAATGAGCTTGGCATTCTTTAGCTGCGACAGTTGACGGGCAACGGTTTCCCGAACCATACCTAGGCGCTGCGCAATTTCTTCCCGCGTAAAGGGAATAAATAATACATTATTGGATTTATTACGTTTGGCTACACCATCGGCTTGCAAATCCAAAAGGAATTTAATCAAACGCGCTTTGGTATCCATGAGAGAAACTTGCTCGACCAGGCGGTTTAAATTCTGCAGACGCTCGGCAAAAAGATGATTAAGGGCACGTGCCAGCTTGGAATTGGATTCAACCATACGGACGTAATCTTCGCGCGATAGATACCATACGGTCGTGTCTGCCAACGCCTCGGCAGAAGCGGTGCAGCACCATTCACGCGTGCCCGGATTGCAGGCGCACGTATCTCCCGGATTCAGCGATTCAAGAATTTGCTCTCTTCCCGCAGAAGTAGTGCGATAAACTTTAACGCGGCCGCGCTGAACAATAAAGATCCGCTCGCAGGATCTGCCCTCCATAAAGAGCATCTCCCCCTTTTCATAGGTCTTTTCCCTTAAACACCCCTGAACTTTAAGGAGCTCGTCTTCGGTCAGATCCTGGAAAAGTGGTATGGCTTTGAGTTTGACTAGAATGGCTGCATCTCCGGTTCTGTAAAACAGATGACAGTATATAGCAGACGCCAGTTATAGACAATACGCCCCGGCAAACTGGATGATTATATCAGGCGGTTACGCGAGAAACGAGGACTACGCAGGAACGACTTGCGGAACTGACTAGATTGGATTACAAATACATTCAGAAGATTGAAGGAAAAAACCCGCCCGCCTACGCATCGACTACGGGAATAGTCTTTTTCATAGGCGGTATGGTTTAAATGGCGTTACAAGCAACGCGTGGGCTTATCCACTTAACGAGTTTGGCGTTCAATGCTGTTTTTTGCTTCAGGGAAAACATCTGCTGATTCATTTCATAAAAGGTAGGCGGTTCATGGGTCCAGCCATTCTGAAGTCTTTTGACCTCGCGTTTCATGGTAATGTATTCCACCCGGCCTAGCAAAGAGGCTATTAACTTTGTCTTCC